>JABLTH010033381.1_pt1 | contig 13446 bp, 13 predicted proteins | sample 7875711 | NCBI WGS metagenome assembly JABLTH01 (sample SAMN14941262, study PRJNA633318) | bioreactor metagenome | isolation source: bioreactor | place: China | collected 2019-03-05 | reverse complement strand
GGGCGCCTCGGTGGCGAGCAGGTCGAACTGGGTGCCGTCGGCGCCGAGCGTCAGGTCGATCAGCCCGCGCGCCGGCTCGTCCGTCGCCTGCAGCAGCAGCGCGGCGGCGCCGTCGCTCAGCAGGATCGACAGGTTGCGCCCGGCGTTGCTCGTGTCGATGCGCCGCGACAGCGCCTCGGCGCAGACCAGCAGCACGTTGCGATACAGGCCGCTCGCGAGGAAGTGACGCGCGATCTCGATCCCGTAGAGCCCGCCGCTGCATTGCGCGCGGATGTCGAAGCACGGCACTTCCCGCAAGCCGAGCCGGGGCTGGATGTAGCACGCCTGCGACGGGTCGTGATGATCGGGCGACAGCGTGTTGACGATCAGCAGGTCGACGTCGTGCGCCGTGACGCCCGCGTCGGCCATTGCGCGTTCCGCGGCCGGGCAGGCGAGATCCGCCAGATCCTGATCGGGGCCGAGATAGCGTCGCGCGACGACACCGGTGCGTTCGCGAATGAACGCGTCGCTGGTGTCGATCATGCCGGCGACTTCGTCGTTGCCGACGATTCGCTCGGGCAGCGCATGGCCGAACCCGGCGATGACGAGACGGGCGCTCATGCGTGACCCTCCTGTTCCGTCACGGCGGCGACCGCGCCGCCCGCATCGGACACGACGGTTTCGCCCCAGCGCCACAATTGCGCACCGAAGCCCCAGCCCGCGCCCGCGCCGGCAATCACGACCTTCGATCCCGGCCGGATCACGCCCTGCCGGATCGACTCGGCCAGCGCGAACGGCACGGCGGCTGACACGAGGCACGCGCAATCGGCCACGCGAATCACGTACTGATCGGGCCTGAGCCCGAGCCGCTGCGCCCATGAGCGCACGAGCAGCGCCGACGGCTGGTGGAACACCATCGCATCGACGTCGGCGATGCCGGTGCCGCTCCGGTGCAGCAGGCGCTCGACGATGTCGGGAATCGCCACCGGCATGAAACGCGAGATCGCCTCCTGCGCTTCGGGCTTGAGCGTGAAATACACGCCGAACGGGTTGTCGGCGCCGGTTTCCGCGTCGTCGTCGGCCGTGGCCTGCGCATTGCGCCACTGCATCGTCACGAGGTCGTAGCGAGTGGCGTCGCTGTGATACGCGGCATCCAGCCAGTCGGCGCCGTCGGGGTCGGCCGGCTCCGCGACGAGCACGGCCGCGGCCGCGCCGTCGCCGAAGTTCGTCGACGACTTGCTCGTGTAGTCGACCACCGCCGACATGCGCTCCGACGAGCACACCAGCGCCCGTTTCACGCGCCCTTGCTTGATGAGGTTGGCGGCGAGCTGCAGTTGCAGCACGAAGCTCGCGCATTCCATCTCGATATCGGCATCGAGCGCGCGCGTGGCGCCGAGCCGGTCGCGCAGCGCGCGCGAGAGCCGCGGCGCGAACCGGCGCCGGCCGTCGTCGAGCGACACGAACGGCGACGTCATGTTGAACAGCACCAGGTCGAGTTCGGCGGGTTCCACGCCGGCACGCGCGAGGGCGTCGCGGGCCGTGCGCTCGGCCAGCGCGAGTTCGGATTCGCCGGCATCGGGGTCGATCATGTGGCGCGATTCGATGCCCCAGAATTGCCACCATTCCGCCGGAATGGGCTCGACGCCCGCGAAGACGGGATCGTCGTTGGGAACCTGGCGGGCCGGCAGGCGGCAGGCGAGACTTGCGATTCGGACGTTGTGCACCGTCAGACCTCCATCGTGCTGCAGGCGATGCGCGGCCGGACCGGATCCAGTGTCATGGCGATCACCGTCCGTTCATCGTCACGCAACGAAATCGAATCTGCGACGCGCGACGCGAGCCACGCGGGCAGCTGGAACGGGTTCGGAATCTCCGCCGCACCGGTGACGACGTCGACGCGGAAAGCATCCCGCGCGCCGGTGGCGATCGACGGCCATCCGCCCAGCCACGATTCGCAGAACAGCGTGGCGGCACGCCGGTCGATGCGGCTTTGCGCCGCGTCGAGCATTGCGTTGACCGCGGCGCTCGCATTGGCCGGTTCGGCGTCGAAGCGGCCGGTGGCGCGATCGAACCGGCTTTCGAAGCGGGCCAGCGACAGGCTGCCGTTCACGCGCCGGGGCGCGAGCGCGTCGAGCGTCGCGAACGGCGGGGAATCGAGATCCGCGTAGCGGCTCGCATAAGCGCGGTCATGGCCGGACGGCGTCAGCACGATCGCGCCCGCACCGTCGGCGAAGCCGCTCTCGGCCACCTGCTCGACGTCCGCGAGCGCTTCCGCGCGAACGACGAGCGCGCGCCGATAGCCGAGCTGCCGGCAATGGCTTTGCGCGAGATCGAGTGCGAGCGTCCAGTCCGCATCGAGCAGGTCGAACACGGCCGCATGTCGCGCACGCAGGTCGCGCTGCACGGGGTGCGCCAGCCGCGGGCCCGCGATCGACGGCGCGTCCGCCATCCGGCTGGGGGAGATCGACAGGCTGACGATCAGATCCAGTTCCGACGGCAGGCAACCGGCTTGTTGCAGCGCCTGCCTGGACGCCTTGATCGCGTAGTCGTTCGCGCAGGATTGCGCGGTGGTCGCGGGGGCCGGAATGGCCGCCGCGGCGCCGAGAATTTTCATAGGATTTCTTCGCTTTGGACTGCTTGATTCAGGGAACGCGCCGCGCCATGACCGGCCTGCCGGAGCACGGCGCGCCGCAACTTGCCCGATTCGTTGCGCGGCAAACCGGCGGCGTGATAGGCCACGCGATGCGGGCACTTGTAAGGCGCAATCACGCTTTTCACGTGCTGCTGAAGCTGCATCGTCAACGCATCCGAGCCGTCGACGCCCGGGCGCAGCACCACGTGCGCGCAGATGAGCGTGCCGCCCCGTTCGTCGACGTGCCCGACGACGCCGCATTCGGCGATATCCGGATGGCGCAGCAGCGCCTGCTCCACTTCGCCGGGCGACACCGTGTAGCCGGAGGTGATGATCATGTCGTCCGCGCGGGCCTGGTAGAACAGGTAGCCGTCCTCGTCCAGGTAGGCGCTGTCGCCCGTCAGGTTCCAGCCGTGCTTGACGTAGTCGCGTTGCCGCGTGTCGTTCAGGTAGCGGCATCCGGTCGGCCCCTGCACGGCCAGGTAGCCGATCTCGTAGGGCGGCAGGCACTGGCCGTGCTCGTCCACGACGGCAACGCGGTAACCGGGCACCGCCTTGCCGATCGCGCCGTCCTTCGTGCCGGTGTCGCCGGTCGACGCGAAGATGTGCAGCATCTCGGTCGACCCGATGCCGTCGATCAGGTGCAGGCCGGTGCGGATCTGCCACGCATCGCGCGTCCATGGCGGCAGCGCCTCGCCCGCCGACACGCATTTGCGCAGGGACGAGATGTCGCACGGGTCGCGCTGGTCGAGATGATCGAGCATGGCCCGATAGGCCGCCGGCGCCGTAAACAGGATGCTGACCCGATGCCGCTCGATGGCGGCCAGCAGCTGTTCCGGGCCCGTTTTCGGCAACAGCACGACGCTTGCGCCGACGCTGACCGGAAACAGCAGCAGCGCGCCGAGGCCGAACGTGACGCGAGCGGCGGCGATCCGCAGAAGACGTCATCGGCCGTGGGCCGGAGCACGTGCTGCGGAAAGCAGTGGCAGGCCGCCATCACGTCGCGATGAAAATGGACGGTTGCCTTCGGTTCGCCGGTCGTTCCCGACGTGAACGCGATCAGGCAGGGATCGTCCGCGCGTGTTTCGGCGGCCGCGAATGCCGCCGAATGGCCGTCGAGCCAGCGCGCGTGCGGATGCGTGTCGTCCGTGTCGTAGCGTCGAACGTCGCCGCGCCACTGCAGGCTCGCCATCGCCGCGTCGAGTTCGGCGGACAACCCGGCTTCGCAGATCACGTGCGTGACCCGGGCCCGCCCGATGATGGTCGACAGTTCTCCCGCGCGCAGCTTCGGCATCGTTGCGACGGCGATGCCGCCGGCCTTGACCACGCCGAACCACGCGGCGGCCAGCATCGGGTGATTCGCGCCGTGCAGCAGCACCCGATTGCCGGCCACGAGGCCCCCGTCATGGACGAGCAGGTTGGCGATCCGGTTGGCGGCATCGCGCAATTCGCGATACGACCACGTGATGCCCGACCCGGTCGTGATCGCCACGCGATCGCCCCAGCCGCGCTCGTCGACGGCGGTATCCAGCAGCGCGGCGGCGCAATTGAGAAACGGCGGAAACTGCAGCCCCGGCAATTCGAAGACGAACGTCGGCCAATCCTCGGCAGGGGGCAAATTCGCGCGGCAAAAGTCGTCCATCGTCAGCGCTCGCAAGAGTGTGAGTTCGAAGTTCGTGATAGCAGTGCGGTGCCGCGCGGGCCGTGCGCCATGACCGGGCGCGGCCCGCGCGGCCTGAGCCGCGATGCCAAAGAGATGTGGTCGGGGCGGCAGGCATCTGCCGCCGAGCGACGCACGGCGCGCCGGGTCAACCCGATGAAGGCTGGCCGGTTTCGGTGGAGTGATATCGTCTCATTTGATTTTCAAAATAAACAATAATCGATCGGTTTAATTCAAATGCGCCTGGATCTGAAATTCATCGATCAATCTGGGTGGTGTCAAAAAAATATTGGCGCAAGCTTAACGGAATAAATATTGAAAAGTAAATGGAAGAATCGAAGGGTGATTGTGGTTATCGATTGAAATCGATTCCATTGATCATCGTCATTTTTTAATTAATCTGTTCCGGTAAATCATCTGGCGATTTGTTGACGCCGGCGGAGTCTGGCTGCCGCAATGCTGAATAAAGCCCCGCGGAGTTCATCGGTGCGAAACGCACGTTGCTTCACGAAGCGGATTGCGCTGCGCAAAAAAAAGAAAGCCCCGCGCTTTCGAGCGTAGCGGAGCTTTGAGGCAGTTTGAATGGGGAATCAGGAATGCGGGCGCCGCGGTCTCGCGCTGCGCCCTTGGGGATTCTTGTAATTATATTGTCGAATATTCAATAACGAGCGGGGAATGGGAATTACCCGGTTATCAAATTCGTGCACGCCCTAGCTGTCGAGCACGGAAAGATTTTCCGGCAATGTTTGCTTGAACATCGCGAGAATCCTGCGCGCCGCCTTCGGCGGCAACTCGATCGCATGTCGCACCGCCGCGGCGATCAACACCATCGTCAATTCCGAGAACGCGGCCAACTGCACGTCGGGCACCGCCGGTGCGAGTTCCCGCAGCGCATCCGCCAACAGCCCCGCCAGAAACTCGCCGTCCGCCCGGTCGAGCGCCTGCAGTGCGCGGTCGGCCTGCGTGGCCCGCCAGATGTCGCGCATCAGCGGCTCGTCGACGAACATCCGGTAATAGCTGTCCGTGATGCGGGCGAGCGTGGCGTGCAGGTCGTCGAGCGACTTCATCGCGGCGAGATCGCGCCGCACGCAGTCGTGCCCGGCTTCGTTGTAGCGCTCCGCGAGCGTGCCGATCACGGCCGCCTTGTCCGGGAAGTACTGGTACAGCGAACCGAACGAGATGCCCGTGCGTTCGACGATGTCGCTCATCCGGAACGCGTCGCAGCCTTTCTCGATCATCACCTCCGACGCGCTCGCGAGAATGCGCTCGAACCGCTCGCGGCTGCGCTGCTGCGTCGGTACCAGCCGCGCGCGCGCCGGCGCATCCGCTGCCGCCGCGTCGGGCTGGTCGTTTTGCCCCGATTTTTGTCGGCCCATGCCGCCTCCGGAAAAACTTGACGTTGCTAATGCGAGAGTCTATCGTGTTTTAGAAATACGAGAAATTCTCGTATTTAGTCAAAGGAGACGGTCATGTCGGCACTTCCCATCCTCATCGTCGGCGGTTCGGGCAAGACGGGCGCCCGCGTCGATGCACGGCTGCGCGCGCGCGGCATCGCGACCCGGCCCGTGTCGCGCACGTCGGCCGTCCGCTTCGACTGGACGGCGCCCGAGACGTGGCCCGCCGCGCTCGCGGGCGTGTCAGCCGCGTACGTGACCTACCAGCCCGATCTGGCGGTCGCGGGCGCGGTGGACGCGATCGCCGCGTTCGCGCGGCTGGCGCGGGAAAGCGGCGTCGAGCGCGTCGTGCTGCTGTCCGGGCGCGGCGAGCCGCGCGCGCAGGCCGCGGAGGCCGCGCTGCAGGCGTCGGGCGTGGGCTGGGGCGTGGTGCGCGCGAGCTGGTTCAACCAGAACTTCTCCGAGGGCTACCTGATCGACGGCGTGCTGGCCGGCGAAGTCGCGCTGCCGGCTGGCGCGGTGCGCGAGCCGTTCGTCGATGCGGACGACATCGCGGACGTCGCGGTGGCCGCGCTCACCGAGGCGCGCGTCGCGAACCGCGTGATCGAGGTCACGGGCCCGCGCGCGTTGACGTTCGCCGAAGCGGTCGGCGAAATCGCGCGGGCCGCCGGCCGGCCGGTCGTCTATCGCGAGATTCCGGCCGATGCGTTCGTGGCCGGATTGCGCGAGGCCGGCGTACCGGAGCCGGTCGTCGCGCTGCTCGACGATCTGTTCGGCGTGGTGCTCGACGGGCGCAACAGCGCGGTGACGCACGGCATCGAAGCGACGCTCGGGCGGCCGGCACGCGACTTCGCCGACTATGCGCGCGCGACGGCCGCGACCGGCGTGTGGAGCGCACGATCATGATCGCGTTCGTGACGCCCGTCCTGCTGTGGGGCTCGGCCATCGGCTGCGGGCTGATGGCCGGCGTGTACTTCGCGTTTTCGGCGTTCGTGATGACGTCGCTCGGACGGATCGCGCCGCATGCCGGCGTGGCCGCGATGAACGCGATCAACGTCGACATCGTGCGTTCGCCGTTCATGCCGCTGTTCCTCGTCACGACGCTGATGGCGCTGGCACTGGTCGTGATCGCGCTGCTCGATCGCGGCCAGCCGGGGGCGATGGCCGCGCTCGCGGGCGGCGTGCTGTACGTGTTCGGCATGTTCGCGGTGACGATGGCCGTCAACGTGCCGCTCAACGATGCGCTCGCCGCGGCCGATCCGTCGAGCGCGCCCGGCGCCGCGCTGTGGACGCGCTACGTGCACGACTGGACGAGGTGGAATCACGTGCGCACGGTCGCGTCGGCCGCCGCGTGCGTGTTCTTCATCGCGGGGATCGCGGCGCGGTAGCGCCCCCGTCGCGCACGGCCACGCGCTACGCGTAAAACGCCGACGGCGACACGCCGAAATGCCGCTTGAACATCGCCGAGAACGCGCTCTGGCTGCTGTAGCCGTGATCCATCGCGACGGTCAGCACCTTCTCGCCGTGCGCGAGGCGCTTGAGCGCGAGCAGCAGGCGGGCCTGCTCCCGCCAGCGGCGGAAGCTGAGGCCCGTCTCGCGCCGGAACGCGCGATGCAGCGTACGGACCGACAGGCCGAGCCGGTCGGCCCATTCGGCGATCGTGCGCGGATCGTCGGGCGCGGCGACGAGCGAGTCGCAGATCGTCCGCAGCCGTGCGTCGTGCGGCCATGGCAGGTACAGCGGTAGCAGCGGCGCGACCGTCACCTCGGCGAGCAGCAGGTGCATCAGGTGGTCGTGGCGCGAGCCCGGCGCGTAGTCGAGCGGCACGTCGACCGCGGCGAGGATCAGCTCGCGCAGCAGCGGATGCACTTCCACCACGCAACTGCGCGCGGGCAGGTGCTCGACCGTGCCCGGTTCGACGAACACGGTGCGCATCTGCACGTCGCCGCTCATCTGCACCGTGTGGTCGAGGCCGGCTTCGAGCCACACGCCGCGCGTGGGCGGCACGACCCACGACGCGCCTTCGGACTGCACGTGCATCACGCCCTCGATCGCATAGAGCAGTTGCGCGCGGCGATGGCAGTGCGTCGGTATCGACGTGCCGTGCGGGTACGCCGCCGCCATCGCCGACACGGGCATCGGCGTCGATTCGTAGCGCAGGTGCGCAAGCGGCGGGGTGGGCTCGAGTGTCCGATTGGCGACAGGTCCTGACATTTTGGCGTGAGACAGGCAGTTGGGCGGGCGGGCACGATGGCGTTCCGATTCACGCCCGCACCCTGTCACGATATTAATCCGTCAAACGCGATGAACAAGCCTCCTTTTCTGTTTCCCTTCTGCGCGATCGCGCTGTGGGCCGGCAACGTGGTCGTGTCGAAGCTGTCGGCATCGACGATCGACCCGTCGGCGATCACGTTCTACCGGCTGCTGCTCGCCGTCGCGCTGATGAGCGTGTTCACGCTGCGCCCCGCGTGGCGCAACCGCGCGGCGCTCGTCGCGCACCTGCCGAAGCTCGCGGTGCTCGGTTTTCTCGCGATGGCGCTGTTCCAGAGCCTGTCCTACGAGGCCGCGAAAACGACGAGCGCGACCAACATGGCGATCATCACGGCGCTCGTGCCGCTGATGACGATGGCGCTCAGCTCGCTGCTGCTCGGCGATCCGCCGGGGGCCGGCATGATCGGCGGCGGGGTGCTGTCGCTCGCGGGCGTCGTCTACCTGATCGCCGAGGGGCACCCGACGACGATCGCCGCGCGCGGCGTGCATGCGGGCGACCTGCTGATGCTGGCCGCGTCGGCCGCGTATGCGCTGTACGGCGTGCTGCTCAAGCGCTGGCGCATCGGCGCGCTGCCGGCGTGGCAGTCGACCTACGTGCAGGCGCTCGCCGCGCTCGTCTTCATGGTGCCGATGCTGCTGCGCCTGCCCGCGCAGGCGGCGTGGCCGACCCGCGCGAGCGTGCCGCTGATCCTGTATGCCGGCGTGCTGGCGTCGGTCGTGCTGCCGTACCTGTGGATGCAGGGCGTGCGGCTGCTCGGCCCGAGCCGCTGCGCGATGTTCATGAACCTGCTGCCGGTGATGACGGCCGGCAGCGCGATCGTGCTGCTCGGCGAATCGCTGCGGCTGTATCACCTGATCGGCGGCGGCGTCGCGCTCGTCGGCGTGGCGATCGCGCAGCGGTTCCCGTTCCACGCGAGTGCGTCGCAGGGAGTACGGCAATGAGCGGCGACCGCGACATGCAGAACCTGATGGCCGCGCGGCCGGACGCGCGCGCATCCGTCGACGGTCCGGCGCTCGCGCACCAGCTCGAACGGATCGCGACCGCGCTCGAGGCACTTGCGGGCACCGGCCGGCCGGCGGCCGTCGATTTCGACGCAGCCGTCGCGTTCCGCTGGCGCGGTTTCGACGGCGGGCCGCGCACGGCGCCGCTCGAACCGGTCGCGGCGCCCGCGCTGACAACGTTCGATGCGCTGCGCAACGTCGAGCGCCAGGTGGCGATCGTCGAACGGAACACGCGGCAGTTCGTGCGCGGGTTCGCGGCCAATCACGTGCTGTTGACCGGCGCGCGCGGCACCGGGAAGTCGTCGATCGTGAAGGCGTGCCTGCACGCGTTCGCGCCGCACGGGCTGCGGCTGATCGAGGTCGGCAAGGAACGGCTGAGCGATCTGCCGGCGATCGTCGAGCTGGTGCGTGCGCGGCCCGAGCGGTACATCGTGTTCTGCGACGACCTGTCGTTCGAGGCCGGCGAGACCGGTTACAAGGAACTGAAGACGGTGCTCGACGGCTCGGTCGCGAGCGACCTGTCGAACGTGCTCGTGTACGCGACGTCGAATCGCCGCCACCTGATGCCCGAGCAGGCGAGCGACAACGCGAACGTGTCGCGCGCGGAGAACGGCGAGCTGCATCCGGGCGACGCGGTCGAGGAGCGGATATCGTTGTCCGAGCGCTTCGGGATCTGGGTGACGTTCTACGGGTTCACGCAGGATGCGTACCTGGCCGTCGTCGAAAGCCGGCTCGTGGAAGCCGGGTTCGATGCGGAGCAGATCCGCGCGGCGCGCGAACCGGCGCTGCAATGGGCGCTGGAACGCGGTGCGCGGTCGGGGCGGATTGCCGGGCAGTTCGTGCGGGATTACCTCGGGCGGCTGGCGGACGAACGCGACGCGGACGAACCCGCGCACGCGCGGCGCGCGGGTTGAGCGGGGCGTTACAGCACCCGCTCCGACAACACGCGGAACGCCACATCCGGCACGACGAAGCACAGCGGTTCGCCGGTCGCGCCGATCCGTGCGAGGAAGGCGCCGCCGCCGACCGGTTCGACCGGTTCCAGCGGCCGGACCGCATCGATGTCGATCGGCAGGTCGATCGACGCATGGGCGAGGCCGTCGCAGTCCGCGACATGCGCGACGGCCGCGTGCTGCAGCGACAGGTAGGCGACGGCGTCGCGCCAGCCTCCGAAGAACGGCGCGAACGCGGCGGGTAGCGTGTCGTCGTTCGACACGGCCGCCGAGCAGTGGAAATCGGGCGCGCTCCCGGTCCCGCCTGACAGCAGCGTTCGATAACGTCCGTCCTGCACGGCATGGGTGAAGCGCGCGGCGAGATGCGACGGCAGCGCATCGCTGAAGAGCCGGCTGCCGAGCGCATAGAGCGGATGATCGAACACGTTCTTCACGAACAGCACCGTGCGATCGGCCGGCACGCCGCCCGGCAGCGCATCGACGTAAAGCCGCCAGTTGCTTTGCAGCGGCGACGGGAACACGCGTCGCAGCGGGCCGGCGATACGCGGGCCGAAATGGCGGTGCGCGTAGGTGAGGATCGTGAACGGCGTGCGGCCGTCGCGGCTCGCGAGCGTGACGCCGCGCGGCACCAGGTGCGCGACGGCGGCGACATCGACGAGCCAGGTGCAGTACACGACGTTCTCGACTTCGCTCGCGAGTTGCAGGAACGGCAGCCGCGACAGCAGCGCGCGGCGTGCGCGCAGCAGCGGGCGGCTCGCGACGAGCCGGTTGGCGAGGCGGCCGACGGGGCCGGCGGACGGGTAGACGAAGGCGTTGTCTTGGCGCATGACCGGCATTGTGCCGATGCCGCGGAGCGGGCGGAAGAGGTGCCTTCGTCGAAACGGTCGGTGCCTGCTTTGCCGATCGGAAATCATGCCGTTGAAGGCAGGTTCAATGTCGAGCGGTCACGGCCTCGAGCGCAACGTCACATCGGCATTCGGTGTCACGCCAACCTTTTCCAGTGCGGCCACCGCGGCGTCGTTGCCTTGCAGGATCGCGTTCTGCAGTGCGGTGCGGCCGAGCGCATCGACGTGATCGGGGTTCGCGCCGTGCGCGACGAGCACCGGCAGCATGTCGAGGCGGCCGAACAGCGCGGCGAACGACAGCGCCGTTTCGCCGGCGTGATTGGTCTGGTCGATCGGGCAGTGCGTATCGGCCAGCCGTTTCGCGATCGCGGTCTCGCCCTTGAACAGCGCGCCCATCAGGGCCGTGTTGCCGTGACGATCGCCGAGACACGGGTCCGCGCCGTTGCGCAGCAGATAGTCGAGCGTTGCAGGCTGGTCGCGATAGGCGGCCAGGATGACCGCTGTATAACCTTCGCGTGTCGTCGCGTCGATCGGATAGCGCGCGTCGACGAGTGCCTGCAGGATGTCGATGCGACCGAGGCGCGCGGCGGCGAACCATGCGTCGTCGTAGCGGCGCAGGTCGGCGTGCGCATCCGGGTGCGGCACGGCCGCGGGCGGTGCGGTTGGTGCGCAGGCCGCGAGCACGATGGCTCCGGCGATCGCGAGCGCGAGCGCGCGGGAGAGGGTGGTTCGGAGTCGATTCTTCATCAGCAATGCGCGCCGCACATGGCCGCGCGGCGCAATCGGATCGATGGGTCGGGACGCGAAGGCCGCACCGGCAGCCTTCGCGGGATTGCCCGATCAGTTCTCGACGAGTTTGTCGGCGAGCGATTTCACGCGGGTCAAGTCGGCGTGCGTGGCACGCGCCAGGCGCGTCCCGTAGTCCGCATCGGCCTTGTAGAAGTACGACAGCATCGCGTACTTGTTCGCGTCGTTCGTCACGTGGTTCAGGTCACCCGACAACGCGGTCACCAGATCCTGCCGCTCCTGCGCGGGCAGCGTGCGGTAGTACTCGCCCGCCTGCCGGAAGTTCAGCGTCTTGCGGATCGCGGCTTGTTGCGTCGTGCCGGCAAGCGGCGTCTGGACCGACTTGTACCGCGGGTTCTGCGCGAGTTCGTTCAGCGCCGACGGCTCGTAGTTCACTTCGCCCTTGCGGTCGCCGAAGTTCATCGCGCCGTCCTGGTTGTTGTTCGTGACGGGCACGCGCGGCCGGTTGATCGGCAACTGGTTGAAGTTCGCGCCGAGGCGGTACATCTGCGTATCGGCGTACGAGAACATCCGGCCCTGCAGCATCCGGTCTTCCGACGGCTCGATGCCCGGCACCATCCGCGACGGGGCAAAGGCGGATTCCTCGGTCGACTCGAAGTAGTTGTCCGGCACACGGTTTAGCGTCAGCGTGCCGATCTTGCGCTCCGGCACGCCGGTCCATACCTTGGTGTCGTCGAGCGGGTTGAAGTCGAACGCGTCGAGCTCGGACGGCTTCAGCACCTGGATGTAGAGATCCCACTTCGGCGCGTTGCCCGCCTTCAGTGCGCCGTACAGGTCGTTCGTCATCAGGTTCCAGTCGGCACCGATCGAACCGGGAATGTCCTTCGGGCGCAGCCCGTGCATCCCTTGCGCGCTCTTCCAGTGGAACTTCACGTACGTGTACTTGCCGTCGGCGTTGACGAACTTGAATGCGTGCACGCCGTAGCCGTCCATGTTCCGGTACGAATCGGGCATGCCCTCGATCGAGTACAGCCGGGTCAGCATGCTGGTTGCTTCGGGCGCGTGCGCGAAGAAATCGAACGCGAGGTTCGCATCCTGTACGCCGGTGACCGCGCTCGGCTTGTTCGCATGGACGAAGTCCGGGAACTTGATCGCGTCGCGGATGAAGAAGATCGGCAGGTTGATCCCGACCAGATCCCAGTTGCCCTGTTCCGTATAGAACTTCACGGCGAAACCGCGCGGATCGCGCGCCTGCTCGGGCGAGCCGCGATAACCCATCACGGTCGAGAAGCGGACGAACACGGGCGTTTTCGTGCCGGGCGTGAAGACCTTGGCCGTCGTCAGGTCGCTGATGTCGGCGCTCGGCACGAATTCACCGAACGCGCCGGTGCCGCGGGCATGCACGACACGCTCGGGAATGCGTTCGCGATCGAAGCGCTGGAGTTTTTCGATGAGATGCGAGTCTTGCAGGAGCACCGGGCCGTTCGGCCCGGCTGTCTGCGAATTCTGGTTGTCGCCGACGGGCGAGCCGTTGTCGCGCGTCAGTTCGGCAGCGTGTGAGGAAGAGGCCAATGCGACGCAGGCCGCGGCAATCATGCTCTGCAAGAAGCGATTCGCGGTGTTTGACATATCGATGAGGTTCCTTGGATGAAATTCGGGGGAAGACCCCGCCGAACTGTAGTCTCGTCGACATGCGCGATGCCAATTGAATCTCTCTAATTGAGTGATAGGTGATCGTTGGTTCTTGCGGATGATTCGGTTAACTAAGTTATTTTATGGCTGGCTACCAGGTGGCAGACTAACGCAATACGGGCCATGGGTGCTCCATCGGTCTGAAGCCGTGCGGTACGTGCATGGAACCGGATCGACGACGCGACGACCGAGCCGACTGCAATGCAGCTGCAGATGATCGTCAACGCGCGCGGTGGGCGCGGCGGCGGCACGAGGTGCACCACCGCGCCCG
>JABLTH010089885.1_pt1 | contig 13449 bp, 12 predicted proteins | sample 7875711 | NCBI WGS metagenome assembly JABLTH01 (sample SAMN14941262, study PRJNA633318) | bioreactor metagenome | isolation source: bioreactor | place: China | collected 2019-03-05 | reverse complement strand
TGAATTAGCGACCCCGCTGGATGGAGTGCGTCATGGCAGAAGTCGCCAATCGCATCACGGTGAATCCGGACCAGTGCGGCGGCCGGCCGTGTGTTCGCGGCCTGCGCATTCGGGTCATCGATGTTCTCGACCTGCTCGCATCCGGATTGACGGCGGAGCAGGTTCTCGAGGAACTCCCTGACCTAGAAGCGGAAGACATTGTGGCGTGCCTCAAGTACGCGAGCCAACGAATCGACCACCCCGTTCTCGCCGCGTGAACGTCTGGCTCGACAACCAGCTCTCACCCGCCCTGGCCCGTTGGATCGCGGGACAGTTTGATGTTGTGCCCAGTCCATTCGCGAGTTGGGCCTTTCGAGGGCGTCCGATCCGGAGATCTTCTTCGCAGCACGAGAGGCGGGCGCCGTCGTCGTCACGAAGGACCAAGACTTTGTGCGCTTGCTAGAGCGCCACGGCTCGCCGCCAAGGGTTATCTGGATCACATGCGGCGCACGTCGGCTGTGCGGATGCGGCAGATTCTCGCGACGGCGCTTCCCACAGCCCTTGTGCTGCTGTCGAAGGGCGAGTCGCTGGTCGAGATCCGCGACGCGCTGTAAGAGAGCCGTCGAACAAGGCAATGGAGCTGACCGGCCGCGGTCGGTGGCGTGCGGAGGCGGGTGGCCGCCGGCCGCCGCAATCGGTCGGTTGACACGGCGGCGCCCGGCGGTCGAGACTGCGGGGCATGCGGCGGCCGGCAGCTCATCGCCGAGCCGTTAGGCCGACCGGAGAGCAGGAGGAGCTGCGTTCCCGACATCTCGACGGCTGCCAACAGCAAGGAACGGATTCTCGAGGCGCTTGGAAGCCTCCCTCAGGACTCGACGGTCGATGGTGCGATCGAGCGGCTCGTGTTCATGGCCCGGGTCGAAGAAGGGCTTGCGCAACTCGATGCAGACCAGGGCATCCATCACGAAGCTGTGAAGCGGCGCTTCGGGGCGACTTCGCCGAAACCGCCACTGTCTTCCATGCTGCTCGAATGTTCCCCGATCTCGAGGAGTAGCGCGCATCGCGGGCTAACGAGGCGCTGCAGCTGGCACCGCACCGCTCGGCCCAGCCGGTTCGAAGCCCTGCGGGGCGAGCTCGGAGGCTCTCACAGCATCCGCGTCAACGATCAGTGTCGCATCGTCTTGCGGTGGTCCGAGGGAGCCGCGAACGCCGTGCGGCTCGCCGACCATCACAAGGGGTAGCTATGCGGCCGACCCACCGCATTCCCACCCACCCGGGCGAGATCCTCCTCGAGGCGTTTCTGGCTCCGCTCGGACAGAGCCAGGTGGCTCTCGCGGAGCACCTCGGCGTGCCCGTCCAGCGCATCAACGAGATCGTGCGCGGCAAGCGAGGCATCACGCCGGAGACGGCATGGCTGCTCGCACGAGCGCTCAACACGACGCCGGAGCTCTGGCTGAATCTTCAGGCGGCGTACGACCTCGCGAGGAGCCATCCCACCGCGAAGGTCAGGCGGCTTCGGCGCGCTTCGTAGCCTGGCTGCCGAACACGGTTGAGGTCCCCTCCCGTCAACGGGTAAGCCGCTCCTGTTCCTCGCGGCCGCAGGCCACGAAGTCTGATCTTGGAAGCTCCTCCGAGCCCCCTTGCTGGTGTCGGCCGTTGTAGAATCGCACTCGTCTCCTCGTGCCCGGATGCGCGCGTTGCGTGGCCTGCATCCAGACGACTCCCGGTGGAGCAGGCGCAGGAGGCGCCCCCGATGGGGATCGAGCGCATGCAGATGATCCCGGGCGAGAGATGAAGACGAACCGCTGGAACCACAATCTCCACTACCACTCTCTGATCCTCGCCGCGGCGCCGGGCCACTGCTCGCGTGCGCTCGATGTCGGATGCGGCGACGGGGCGCTCACACGTGAGCTGCGCTCCGTTTCGGAGCGCGTCGTCGGAATCGATCTCGACCCGCCTTCCATCGAGTCCGCGCGCGTTCAGCGCGGCGACGGAGTCGAGTACGTCCTCGGCGACTTTCTCGAGCATCCGTTCGAGCCCGCGAGCTTCGACCTGGTCGCGTCGGTGGCTGCACTCCATCATGTGGACGCGGAGGCAGGCCTGACGCGAATGGCCGATCTCGTGCGGCCGGGGGGAACCCTCGTCGTGGTCGGCCTGGCGAAATCGCGCCAGCTTCGGGACTTCGCGTTCGACATCGCGGGCGCAGTCGCCACACGTGTCCACGAGCACATTCTCCGGAAGGGATATTGGGAGCACAGCGCGCCCAAGGTCTGGCCTCCGCCTCTCACGTATGACGAGTTGCGAGCCGACGCTGCGAGGCTGCTTCCGGGCGTGCGGTATCGGCGGCACGTGCTGTGGCGCTATTCGCTGGTGTGGACACGGCCGCGGAGCGAGCAGCGTCTGGCGCCCCCCGTCTGCCCCGCGCATGCAGCTGCCCGGGTTGATGTCCGAGCCGTCGACCCCGGCTCGCCGAAAAGGGAGCTAGAGACGAAAACAGAGGCGCTGTAGAGCGGGCCGGCGCCGTGAGCTCGCACGGGGCCGCGACCTGCGAGAGCGGCCGGATCCACTCGCAGCGGCCGAAGGCAGACGGAGCCTTGCGCCTACGCCACTTCGCGGGCGCTGACGATCTCCCAGAGATTCGCGATTCCGTCTTCGAGGCCGATGCGTGGCCGCCAGCCGGTGCGCGCGCGGAGCTTCGAGACGTCGAGGACGCTGCGCCGGACGCCGGCCCACTCGCCGCCGGCCTGCTCGATCGCCGGCTCGCGGCCCGTCACGCGCCGGATCATCCCGAGCAGGTCGCGGACGCTGTGGCCGATCCCGCTCCCCACATTGAAGACCTCGTCGCGCGCGCCGCTGCGGACGAGCGCCGAGATCGCGGAGACGACGTCTTCCGCGTGGACGTAATCGCGAACCGCGCTGCCGTCTCCCCAGATGCGGAGCGCCTCGCCGGCGCGGACGCAGTCGAGAAACGCGTTGATGACTCCCTGCCGGCTGTGGCCGTGAACGCTCGGCCCGTACGCGTTCGCGATGCGCAGGACGAGGCAGTGCGGGCCGCCCGACTGCGCGTAGAACGAGAGGATCTCTTCGATGAGCAGCTTTCCGAGCCCGTACGAGCCCGCGGGCCGGACGGGTGAGGTCTCCGAGAATCCGGCGTCGGGCGCTTCGTCGCCGTAGACGGTTCCGCCCGACGACGGGAAGACCACGAGCGGCGTCCCCGCGGAGCGCATCGCTTCGAGCAGGCGAACCGTCGGTGCGACGTTCGCGCGCAGCTCGAGGTCGACCTGCGCCACGGACGTCGCGGGCACCGTCGCCGACACGAAGTGGAGCACGCAGTCGACGCCCTCGAGCGCACTCGCGACGAGCGCCTCGTCGAGGAGGTTCCCGTGGACGACCTCGGCGCCGGGCGCGTCGCGCGCTTCGGCGGGAATGGACTCGACCGAGAGGTCGAAGAGCCGAAGGCGCGATCCCGTCCGCGCGAGCCACAACGCGGCCTGGCTGCCGAGGAAGCCGCCGGCACCGAGGACGAGCGTTCGCCCCGGCAGGCCCGGCGGGGGCTCGCGGAGCGGCGTGGTCATGCGGCGACGCTCAGAGCAGCGGCCTTCCGGACGCAAGGCGATCGAGGTCCGCCTTGACCATCATCTCCACCAGCTCGCCGAACGAGACGCGCGGCTTCCAGCCGAGCACGCTGCGGGCCTTCGCCGCGTCGCCGAGAAGCTGGTCCACTTCGGCCGGACGGTAGAAGGAAGGATTCACGCGGACCAGCAGTCGGCCCGACGCCCGATCGAGGCACCGGCGGTCCTCCCCTTCTCCCTCCCAGACCGGCTGCCAGCCGCAGATCTCGACGGCGCGGTCGACGAACTCGTGAACGGGCCGCGTCTGGCCCGTCGCGATCACGAAGTCGTCCGGCGTCTCCTGCTGCAGCATGAGATGCATCGCTTCGACGTAGTCTCCGGCGAAGCCCCAGTCGCGCTCCGCGTCCATGTTGCCGAGCTCGAGCACGTCCTGCAGGCCGTTCTTCATGCGGGCGAGGCTCGACGTGATCTTGCGCGTCACGAACTCGATGCCGCGCAGCGGCGATTCGTGGTTGAACAGGATCCCCGAGCACGCATAGAGGCCGTAGGACTCTCGGTAGTTGACGGTGATCCAGTGGCCGTGGAGCTTCGCGACACCGTACGGCGATCGCGGATAGAAGGGCGTGGTCTCGGTCTGCGGAATCGCCTGCACCTTCCCGAACATCTCGGAGGTCGACGCCTGGTAGAAGTGGCAGTCGGGCTTCGCGACGCGAAGACACTCGAGGATTCGCAGCGGGCTCAGGCCATCGATGTCGGCCGTGTAGATCGGCTGCTCGAAGGAGAGCCCGACGAAGCTCTGCGCGGCGAGGTTGTAGAACTCGTCCGGCCGCACGTGCTCGACCGTGCGAAGGATGTTCGTGAACTCGATGAGGTCGAGCGGCACGAGGTGGACGTCTTTCGCGACGCCGAGCTCTTCGAGTCGCCAGAGGTTGAGCGACGCGCTGCGGCGAAACGCCCCGTAGGTCTCGTAGCCTCGCTCCAGCAGGAGGCGGCACAGGTAAGCGCCGTCCTGACCCGTCACGCCCGTCACGAGGGCACGCTTCCTCATCGAACGACTCTCCTCACGGGGTCCGGGCCGCGACGGCGCGGCGGGGAGCCAATCCTACGGGGGCCCGCCGGGGCGCGCGAGCCCGGGTTTCCCCATCTCTCTCGGCCGGGGGACGCAACGAGTGTAGGCCGCGGGCGGCTTGCGGCTTTCCTTCGGCCCCCGGAATCGGGTAGAAAGGGGACCGGCAGCCGGGGTGTTCCGTCCATGTGACTCCGCGCCCTCCTTCTCGCGCGGACCCATGCGACGCGCGGCGCTGGCCGCTGGCAGTCGAGGAGACGACGGACATGACGCACCTCGCCTTCACGCCCGTTCGCATCGGACCGGTCACGCTGCGCAACAGGATCGTGAAGGCCGCGACGTTCGAGGGGATGACGCCGGGAGGCCTCGCGTCCGAGCGCCTCACCGCGTTCCACCGCGCGATCGCGGCGGGAGGCGCCGCCGCGTGCACGGTCGCGTACTGCGCGGTCTCGAGCGAGGGCCGCACGTTCGCGAATCAGATCTGGATGCGCGAGGACGCCGTGCGGGGGCTGCGCGCCGTCACCGACGCGATCCACGCCGAGGGAGCGGCGGCGGCGGCGCAGCTCGGCCACGCCGGCTGGTTCGCGAACCCGAAGGCTTCGGGCCTTCCGACCTACGGGCCGAGCCGCATGTTCAGCCCGCACGGCATGTGCTTCCCGCGCGCGATGACTGAAGACGACTTCGTGCGCGTCACCGGCGACTTCGTGCGCGCGGCGCGCCTCGCCGTCGACTGCGGGTTCGACGCGCTCGAGGTCCACGTCGGGCACGGCTACCTGCTCAGCCAGTTCCTGAGCCCCTACACCCACCGGAGACGCGACCGCTGGGGCGGCAACATTGGGAATCGTGCGCGCTTCCCGCGGCAGGTGCTGCGGGCGGTGCGCGATGCGGTCGGCGACCGCACTGCGGTCTGGGCCAAGCTCAACATGGCCGACGGATTTGCGGGCGGCCTCACACTCGCCGAGTCGGTCGAGGTCGCGCGCCTGTTCGACGCCGACGGTGCGATCGACGCGATCGAGCTCACGGGCGGCTTCACCGCGCGCACGCCGATGTATCTCTTCCGGGGCGAGGCGCCGCGGCGCGAGCTCGCGTCGGTGCAGGCCACCTGGATGAAGCGCATCGGCACGCGGCTCACCGCGCCATGGATCATCAGGGAGCATCCGTTCGAAGAGGCGTTCTTCCGGCCCTACGCGCGTCAGTTCCTCGATGCGGTGCGAACGCCGATCATCCTGCTGGGCGGCGTCAATCGCCTCGCGACGATCGACACCGCGATCGACGAAGGTTTTGCGGCCGTCGCGATGGGCCGCGCGCTCATCCGCGAGCCCGATCTCGTCGCGCGATACCAGAAGGACGACCGGCACGAGCCGCGCTGCGTCCACTGCAACGCCTGCGTCGCCGAGACCTACCGCGACGGCGCGCGCTGTGTGCTGGTCGCGGAGCGAGCCTGAGACGACGTGCTGCCCGCTTTGCCCGATGAAAGCCTGCGTGACATCGTACGCGGGACGGACCCGTCCACTCGCCACCGGAGAACCCCCATGCGGATCCTCGCCCACGCGGCTGCTCTCGTACTCGCCGTCTCCACCGCATTTCCTGCCGCCTCATACGAGATCGGGCGTGTGAGCGTGAGCTGGCAGGATCCGGCTCGCGGCAACCGCAGCGTGGGCGTCGAGCTCTACTACCCGGCAACGGTCGCGGGATCGGGCTCCCCGCTCGCGACGCCCCCGCTCGGCGGCTTCCCGGCCGTCGTCTTCGGCCATGGATTCCAGATGGTCGTGACGGCGTACGAGAACGTCTGGACCGCGCTGGTCCCGCAAGGCTACGTCGTGGCGCTCCCTACCACCGGAGGCGAGCTCTTCCCGAACCACGCCGACTTCGGCGCCGACCTCGCGTTCGTGGTCGAGCGGCTCCGCGCCGAGAACGGGAACGCGGCGTCGTTTCTCTACCAGAGGCTCTCGGGCAAGACGGCGGTCATGGGCCACTCGATGGGAGGAGGTGCGAGCTTCCTCGCGGCCGACGCGGATCCGGCGGTCGACGCGCTCGCCGTGCTGGCGCCCGCCGAGACGAATCCTTCCGCCATCAGCGCCGCGGCGGGCATCACGGTCCCCACGCTCGTCTTCTCGGGAACGAAGGACTGCGTGGCTCCCGCGTCGCAGCACCAGCTCCCGATGTACAACGCGTCGGCCTCGACGTGCAAGACGTACGTCTCGATCCAGGGCGGGAGCCACTGTCAATTCGGCATCAACAACACGCTCTGCAATCTCGGCGAGATCTTCTGCGGCGGTGCGGGAATCTCGCGTGCGACGCAGCACGCGATCGTGAACTCCCTGCTCCTGCCCTGGCTCGACGGCGTCCTGCGGACGGACTGGCAGCGCTGGCAGAGCTTCGAGGCGACGCTCGTCGCCGGATCCGGCTTCGCCGCGCAGCAGTCCTGTCCCGTGAGCCCCGCGCCCCCTCCCGCGTGCGCGAACGGCGTCGACGACGACGGCGACGGAGCGACCGACTTTCCGGCGGACACTGGTTGCACGAGCGCGAACGACACCGACGAGCAGCTCGACTGCGTGAACGGGATCGACGACGACGGCGACGGCGCGATCGATTCGGCCGACGCGGGCTGCAACATCGCGCAGCTCGGCACCGAGAGCCCGCAGTGCCAGGACGGGATCGACAACGACGGCGACGGCGCCACCGACTTCCCGGCCGACACGCTGTGCCAAGGACCGTGGGACACCGACGAGGCGGCGAACCCTCCGCCGGCGAGCTGCGGCCTGCTGGGCCCCGAAGCCCTGCTCGCTCTCGCAGCGCTAAGGCTCCGCTCGCGCGCGAGGCGCTGAGCCGTCGCTCGCGCCGGCGCTCCGATCTCAGCCCCGTTCGCGAGACAGCAGCTTCTCGGCCTGAACCGACGCGAGCGCGACCACCGCGCCGCTGAGGAGCTTCGCGGTCGGCGTCTCGCGGCGCGTGTGCATCCAGCCGACGAGGAGCAGGCCGCGCGCCATCACGAGCGTCTCGAGCTCGGCGACGTGCGCGTCGGGAAGCGGCGCCACGCTGCGGTAGCCCTCGATCCAGGCTTCCTGCGCCGTCGCGTAGTCGGGGTCGAGGAGCTTCACGGCGAGCAGCGTCGCGAGGTCGTAGAGGTACCAGCCGTAGCCGGAGTCGTCGAAGTCGATCACGAACGCCGCGCCGTCGTGGAGCAGCACGTTGTCGGGCATGAGGTCGCCGTGCGTGAGGCCGAAGCGGTCGGCGCCGCGGCCGAACGCGGCAAGGCGACGGAAGACCACGTCCGCCGCGCGGTCGAAGAGCGCGCGCTGTTCGCCGGTGAGCGACGCGAGCTCCGCGTAGTCGCCCCAGAGCGCCGCCTTGCCGACCAGCGCGGGAGCGTCCCACGTCGGGCGGCGGACCCAGGAAGGCGGCGTCCAGCGCCGCGCGTGCTGCTGGATCTGCGCGCAGGTGCGGCCGAGCAGGCGATACGCCTCGGCTCCCGAACCGGCATCGAGCGGCGTCCCCTCGACCCAGCTCAGCAGATCGACGTCTCGCGGCGAATCGAGGGCCGCGACGGACACGGTCTGCACCGTGCTGCCGTCCGTTCCGGGCCGCGGCGCGGGCGTGTGGATTCCGTCCGCGCGCAGCGCATCCATCCACGCCAGCTCCGACCGGATCTCCTGTGTCGTCCGGTAACCGATCCGGTGGACACGCAGCGCGAAGGGGCGATCCTGCGCCGGATCGACGACGCGAAAGACCGCATTCTCGCGGTGGTGCAGCAGCGACATCGGCGCATCGCCGGGGAGCCCGAAGCGCGGCAGTGCCGCGCGCGCGACGGCCTCGAGCCCGGTCAGCTCCTCGTTCGCTCCGGCGTCCGTCATCTCGGCTCTCCTCTCATCCGCGAAACACGGGAATCCCGGGCGCGAACGGCGCCTCGCCGGCGAGGTCATAGCCTGAAGCCGGCGCTTCCACACGCCACAGGGCCTCCCAGCATCCGCTCGCCTCGAGCAGCCGGCGCGCCTCGTCGCGTGCGCCGCCGCCGAGCGCTTCGAAGTGCGCGCGAAGCCGCTCGAGGCACCAGACGCGGTAGCGTGAAGCCGGGAGGTCGCGATAGCGCGCGGCCTCGATCTCGAAGTCGAAGCGCCGCCGCCCCTCCTTCCACGACTGCGCGTTGGCGGCGAGATACGGCAGGTACGAAGCGCCGATCTCGCGCAGGAGCGGGGCCCAGTCGTCGGGGATGCCGGAGACGAGGCCGCCGCGATGCTGCGAGCCGCGGGCGTTCCACACGCGGCCGAGCCACGCGAAGACGGTGGGTGCGCGAACGAGCATGACCGCCGCGGGCGTCGGGTCGAGGCCGAAGTGCCGGAACATCGACGCGAAGAAGCCGAAGTCCGCGAGCGTCGGCCGCTCTCCGAGCAGGAACGAACGCCGCTCGAAGATCGCCGAGAGCTGGTCGAGACTGCGCAGGTAGACGCTCTCGACGTGCGCACGCGTCGCGCGCGTCACGCCGTCGCCGCGAACGTAGCGACCGATCTGCCGCCGCCGGATTCCGAAGCGCAGGAGCCAGCCCGGAAGCGGAACGCGCCCGAGCATCTCGTCGACGATCCGGCGGCTCAGCAGCAGCGCGTCGCCGCGATGGCTCCAGCGGTAGTGGAGCGCGGGGCGCCAGAGCCATTCGTCCGCGTAGTCCTCGACGAGCCTGCTCACGAAGCCCTGCAGCGGATCGGCCGGGATCACGGCAGGCTCGCGGTGCTGCGTCTCGAGCCAGGCGATCATCGGCGTGGTGTCGGTCATGAAGCGACCGTCGGGCAGCTCGACGGCGGGCATCTGCGACGTTCCCGTCCGCCGGCGAACGCGCGCGCGAACGAGCGGCGTCATCGCGACGAAGTCGTACGCGATCTCCTTGTAGCGAAGGTACGCTTCGAGCTTGCCCGTGAAGTACGAGATCCGCGAGCCGTAGACGCGAAGCGGCCGGCGGGCGGCGGCGGGACTCTCCATCACCGGCGCGCTCTCAGTCGCCCGAGCACGGCTTCGAAGTCCGAGGGATCGGGGCTCTCGGCGAGAACGTCGCCGGCTCGCACGCGCGCTGCGTGGAGCATCTGACGCGGAGCGCCGGTCGGGTCGTCCGCGGCCGGCGGCCCGTAGAGGCGGTCGCCGGCCACCGGGTGGGCGAGATGCGCGAAGGTCGCGCGGATCTGGTGCAGGTGCCCGGTCTCGAGATGCACCTCGACGAGCGTCGCGCCGTCGAGCGCCTCGAGCGCGCGCCAGCGAAGGCGCGCCATGCGCGCGCCGCGCCCGCGCGCGTCGCGCCGCGGGTCGGCCACACGAACGCGTGCCGGCCGGTGCCGTGCGACCACGAGGCCGACCTCCTCGCGACCTTCGCCCTCGAGGCGGCCGAGCACGATCGCGCGATACACCTTCTCGACGCGGTGCTCCGCGAAAGCCGACCGCAGCGCGTCCCAGCACGCCTGTGACGTCGCGAAGACGACGACGCCCGAAGTCTCGACGTCGAGGCGATGAACGACGCCGCTTCGAAGGCCGCCTTCGCCGACGCCGATCATTTCGGGCCGCCGCGCCGCGAGCGCGCCGAGGAGCGTCCCGGCCTCGCCCGTCCGGAGGGGATGCACCGGTACGCCGGCGGGCTTGTCGACCGCGATCCAGCCCTCCCCTTGCGCGAGCACGCGCAGCGAGACGCCCGGCTCGGGTGCGGGCCGCTCGGCGGCGGCCTCGGCGGGGGCGGACACCTCGACGAGCGCGCCCGCGGGCAGCGGCGCGCCCTTCGCGGCGGCCGCCGCGGGGCGGCCGTCGACGCAGACCGCACCCTGCGCGAGCAGGCGCCTGGCTCGCGCTCGCGCAACACCGAGCCGCGCCGCGAGGAAGGCGTCGAGCCGAACGCCCGCCTCTTCGGGGGCGACTCGGAGCGGATCGCGCGCGCGCTCGGTCGGCAGCATCGCCCGCGAGCCTACTGCGGGCCGGCGCGGAGCGCGCCGGCCCGCCGCGCTCCGGAAAGGCTACCTTCCGGGCCCGATGCCGCCCCCCGGCCGACGACGCAGCGACCGCATCGCGGTCATGGACACGACGCTCCGCGACGGGGAGCAGACGCCCGACGTCTCGTACACCCCCGCCGAGAAGCTCCAGCTCGCGCGCATGCTGCTCGAGGAGGTGAAGGTCGACCGCATCGAGATCGCGTCGACGCGCGTCTCCGAAGGCGAGCGCGAGGCCGCACGCAAGATCGCCGCCTGGGCGCGCCGCGAAAAGCTCCTGCCGCGCGTCGAAATCCTCGGCTATTGCGACGGCGACGCGTCCGTCGCGTGGATCAAAGCCGTGGGAGGCGCGGTCATGAACCTGCTCGTGAAGGGCTCCGAGCGGCACTGTCGCGGACAGCTCGGCCTCACGCCCGAGCAGCTCCGCGAGCGGGTGACCGAGACCGTGCGCACCGCGCGGCGCAAGAAGCTGCTCGTCAACGTCTACCTCGAAGACTGGTCGAACGGAGTTCGTGAGTCGTTCGAGTACGTGAGCACGATGATGCGGACGCTCGCGGCGCTCGAGGTCGAGCGCGTCTATCTGCCCGACACGCTCGGCGTCCTCGCGCCGGACGACGTCACGCGCTGGGTGGGCCTCATGGTCGAGACCTGGCCCGGCGTCGACTTCGAGTTCCACGCCCACAACGACTACGGCCTCGCGACCGCGAACTGCCTCGCTGCGGTCGAGGCGGGCGCACGCGGCGTCCACACCAGCGTGAACGGCCTCGGCGAGCGCGCGGGAAACGGCCGCCTCGCCGAGGTGGTGGCCGTCATCCACGACAAGACGGGCATGCGGACGCAGGTCGACGAGTCGCGGCTCGCGCCGGTCTCGCGGCTCGTCGAGACGTTCAGCGGCAAGGACCTCGCCGCCAACGCACCGATCGTGGGACGCGACGTCTTCACGCAGACCGCCGGGATCCACGCCGACGGCGACGCCAAGGGCGATCTCTACGCGACCGGGCTCTCGCCCGATCGCTTCGCGCGCGAGCGCCGCTACGCCCTCGGCAAGCTGTCGGGAAAGGCGAGCCTCGACCAGAACCTGCGCAGCCTCGGCATCTCGCTCGCCGACGCCGACCGCGACCTCGTGCTGCGCCGGATCGTCGAGCTCGGCGACAAGAAGCACACGGTCGGCCCCGAAGACCTGCCGATGATCATCGCCGATGTGCTGAAGCGGCCGGGCGAGCAGCTCTTGCGCATCGAGTCCTGGCGGGTTGCCGTCGCCAGAGGAGAGCCGCCGCACGCCGAGGTGACGCTCGCGCACCGCGGACGAACGGCGAAGGCCGAGGCGAGCGGCGACGGCGGCTACGACGCGCTCATGCGCGCCGTCGGAAAGGCGCTTCGGGCCTTCGGCCTCGAGCTGCCGCGCCTCGAAGACTTCCGGGTGCGGATTCCGCCGGGAGGGCGGACCGGCGCGCTCGTCGAGACGCTCATCACGTGGAAGGCCGCGGGCGAAGCCACGTTCTCGACGCTGGGTGTCGATTCGGACCAGATGGCCGCGGCGGTGATCGCGACCGAGAAGATGCTGAACTCCGTTGCCGCGCGCACCGCACGGCGGCGGAGCGCGAAGTGAACGCGCTGCGCCGCGCGGCGCTCGCGCTCGCGGCGCTCGGCGCCGCCGCCTGCGCCTCGGCGCCGCCGCCCGATCCGCGCTTTCGTCCGAGCGAGAACGTCCTCGAGGTGGTGGCCGTCCTCCGGCGGCACGTTCCCGACGACACCTACCGTTTCGAGCCCGCGCGCGACGTCACCGGCCGGAACGTCTACCGCAGCACGCTGCTGCGGCTCGAGAACCTCGAAAAGGTCTACGCCGATGCGCTGCGCGCCGGGCACTGGGACGACGTGATCGCATTCGCGAAGGGCCGCTCGTTCGAACGCCTGCGCGCGTTCGACCTCGCGGCACAGAGCTACCGCAAGGTGTCGGACCGAACGCCCGAGCTGCAGCGCGACGCGAGGAGCAGCGCGGCGCTGTGCGACGCGCTCGACGAGGCGGCGCGCACCGGCTTCGACGCGGCACGCCCTCCCGGAGAAGCCGAGGACGTCGCCGCGCCGCTTCGCAGCGAACAGGGCGTGGTCGAGGCTTCCGAACGGCGCATCGCGCTGCTCGAAGCGCTGCTTCCGCAGGCCGAGGGGACCCAGTACACCGTGATCGTCAAGGAGGAGATCGAGCGCGCCGACATGGCGCGCGCGAGCTTCTTCGTCGCGTCGCGCAAGCTGACGCCCGACGGAGACGTGCGTGCGCTCTCCGAGCAGCAGCGGCTCGTGCTGCGCAACCGCGAGAGCAAGCTCGCGAACACCCACGTTCTCGGTCTCGCCGACCTCTACGCCGCGATCGCCGACGACTACGTGAAGAGCCACCCGCCCGAGGGCCTCCTGTTCGATCCGCCGACCTTCCAGGAGCTGGTCGACGCGGCGTCGCGGCTGTACCAGTCGGTCGCGGCGCAGGACGGAACGCCCGAGAAGCTCGCGGCGTCGCAACGGCTCGAGGCATTCCTGGCCTTCACCATGAAGGTGGACCGTGACCGCTTTGCGCAGTGAGCGGCTCGTGCGCGCCGCCGCGACGCTCGCCGCGCTCGCGCTCGCGGCGTGCGCCGGCGCCGGCGGCGTTCCCGTCGGGCCGCCGCTCCAGCCGCTGCCCGAGGCGCGCGCGATCGTCCCCGATGACGCCGACCTCGCTGCGCGCGATCTCGCCGCGGCCGCGCTCGCGTCGAGCAAGACCGGAGTGGCCCGCTCGCTCTCGAGGCTCGAATCGCTCGACGGCGAAGCGGCGTCCCGCGACGGCGCGGCGACCGGACTCGTCCCCGTGGCGAGAGACCTCGCGGCCGCGTCGGCCGACGACCAC
>JABLTH010053861.1_pt1 | contig 13457 bp, 13 predicted proteins | sample 7875711 | NCBI WGS metagenome assembly JABLTH01 (sample SAMN14941262, study PRJNA633318) | bioreactor metagenome | isolation source: bioreactor | place: China | collected 2019-03-05 | reverse complement strand
GCAGGAGGTCGAACGTGGCCAGTGGCTGGTGGCGCCCGCCGCCGCGCTGGCCACCGACCGCGTCGACGCCACGCTCACGCTGTGGGCCGTTGAGGAGAAGCCGCTGAAGAGCGGCACCCCGGTGCACGTGCACCTGGGCTCGGCCACCACGCAGGGCACGGTGGCGGTGCTCGACCGTGCGCAGGTCGCGCCGGGCGAGAGCGCACGCGTGCAGCTGGTGCTGCGCGAGAAGCTCGGCGCCTGGGCCGGCGACCCCGTGGTGCTGCGCGACGCCGCCGCCACGCGCACGCTGGCCGGCGGCCGCGTGCTCGACCCCTTCGCCCCGGTGCGCTACCGCCGCACCGAGCAGCGACTGGCCGAACTGGCTGCCCAGGCCCTGCCGGACGCGGCGGCGCGGCTGGCGGCGCTGCTGGCCGCCGCGCCCGGCGGCGTCGACTTGAGGCGCCACGCCGCCGCCCAGGGCCGCGCGCTGCCGCCGCTGCCCGAAGGCACGCTGCGCCACCTCGACGCGCAGGCCGACTGGGCGCTCGCCGAACCCCACGCCGCCACGGCGCGCACGCAGGCGCTCACCGCGCTCGCCGCCTTCCACGCCGGCCATCCGGAAGAGGCCGGCCCCGACGCCGCGCGCCTGCGCCGGCTGGCGCTGCCGCGCCTGCCCGAACCACTGTGGCGCGCGCTGCTGGCCATGCTGCAGGCCGAAGGCCGGGTGGTGCAGCGCGGCGCCTTCGTGCACCTGCCCGAGCATGGCGTGCGCCTCTCGGCCACCGAGGAGCGCATCGCGCAGAAGGTGGGCCCGGCGCTGGCGGCCTGCGGCTTCGAAGGCGCCTGGGTGCGCGACCTCGCGCGCGACGGCGCCGAGTCCGAACCGCTGGTGCGCGTGACGCTGGCGCGGCTGGCGCAGCGCGGCGAGCTGCACCAGGTGGTGAAGGACCTGTACCTGCCGCCGGTGACGATGGCGCGCCTGGGCGGCATCGCGCGCACGCTGGCCGCCGCCCAGGGCGGCGAGGTCACCGCGGCCGCGTTCCGCGACGCCACCGCGCTCGGCCGCAAGCGCGCGATCCAGATCCTGGAGTACCTCGACCGCATCGGCCTCCTGCGCCGCGTCGGCGACGTCCACCGGCTGCGCGCCGACAGCCGCCTGTTCGAGGCCGCGGAATGAGGAAGAATCGTCCGTCAACGGAGGGGAAACGATCCTGGTGGGTCGGCCGGGCTTCAAACCCGGTGGGTGGCGCCATGCGCTGCCGGGTGGGTTCGACTCCCATTCCCCTCCGCCATCCGCCTTGCCCATGAAAGCCGCCGGCTTCGAGTTCCCCGACGAACTGCACTACCTGGTCGACGAACAGGTCTGGGCGCGGCCGGACGGCGACGGGCGCGTGACGGTGGGCATCACCAGCCTGGGCGTGCACCTCGCGGGCGAGGTCTACATGTGCCGGCCGAAGTCGCCCGGGACGGAAGTGCAGCGAGGCAGCGGCATCGCGGTGGTGGAGCTGGCGAAGTCCATCGTCTCGGTGAAGTCGCCCGTGAGCGGCAAGGTCGTCGAAGTGAACCCGCTGCTGGCCGCCACGCCCGAGTGGGTGCACCGCGACCCCTACGGCCAGGGCTGGCTGGCGCGGCTGCAGCCTTCTGACTTCGCAGTCGACCGCAGCGCCCTGCTGCACGGCGAGCCGGTCGTGGCGGCGATGGAACGCCACGCGCACCTGTACCGGGCCGACGAAGCATGAGCGGCTACGTCGAGCACGCTGCCGAAGGGGTCGCCTTCCTCCTCTGGTCCTGCGACCCCGCCGATCCGCAGCGCCTGGCCACGCCCTTCCTGCACGCGGCGGCCGCCGCCGCGATGGAAGTGCCGGTCGAGCTGTACTTCGTGGCGCGCAGCGTGCACCTGCTGGTGCCCGGCGTCGCCGAAGGCCTGCGCGCTTCGGACAACACCGACCGCAGCATCGCCGACCACATGAAGGAAGCCGCGTCGCACGGCGTCCGCTTCCTGGCCTGCAGCGAAGCGCTGCGCGCGCAAGGGCTGGAAGGCCGCGCGCTCATCCTCGAATGCCAGGGCCACGGCGGCACGGTGCAGTTCATGTCGCGCGCCATCGACCTGCGCTGGCGCACGCTGGTCTTCTGAGCCCACTAAGATCGCGGTCACCATGGAAGTCAAGCTCGACAAGCGCTACCCGCTCGAATGCAGCGTCGAACAGGCCTGGGCCGTGCTGTCGGACATCCGCGCCACCGCCGCCTGCATGCCGGGCGCGCAGATCACCGAGCAGGTCGACGACACGCACTTCAAGGGCGTCGTGAAGAGCAAGGTCGGCCCCGCGATGATGAGCTTCAACGGCGACATCGAACTGCAGGGCCTGGACCCCGCCGCGCGCATGCTCAAGATGATGGGCAAAGGCGCCGACAAGGCCGGCTCGTCGGCGCAGATGACGCTGGAAGCGCGTGTCGAAGCCGAAGGCGCGGGCTCGGTGCTGGTCGGCCAGGCCACCTTCGTCGTCGCCGGCAAGCTGGCGCAGTTCGGCAGCCGGCTGCTGGTGCCGGTGTCCGACGCCATGCTGGCGCAGTTCGCCGACAACTTCCGCGCCGCCGCCGCCGCGGTGCCGGCGGCCGCCGGTGCGCCGGCCGCGGCGCCCGCCGCCGCGCCGCAGGCGGTGAAGGAACTCAACGCGCTCGCGCTGCTTTGGGCGGTGTTCAAGGGCTGGCTCGGCCGCCTGTTCGGCGGCAGGAGCGCCTGAAGGCGATGGACGCGACCGCGGTCACGCACAACGAAGCGGCTTCGCGCTTCGAGGCCGTGGTCGCGGGCCGGTCGGCCGTGTGCGTGTACCGGCGGCAGGGCCGCGAGGCGCTGTTCACCCACACCGAGGTGCCGCCCGAAGCGCAAGGCCAGGGCGTCGCCGCCGCGCTGGTGGGTGCCGCGCTGGCCTGGGCCGACGCCGAAGGCCTGCGCGTGCGCCCGCTGTGCAGCTACGTGGCGGCGTACATGCGCCGTCATCCCGAAACGCAGCACCTGCTGCAGCGCTGAGGCGGGCCCCGTGGCGACGTTGGCAGCCTTCATCGCCAACCTCGTGCGCGGCGCCGTGCGCTGCATGTTCCCGCTCGCCTGCGTGGCGGTGCTCGGCGGCCTGGTCTACAGCGACCAGGGCCGCGACGTCCTGGTGGCGCTGATCGAGTTCGCCGACAGCGCCGAGCACGGCCACAGCATCGCCGGCCTGCTGTTCCTGGGTGCGGCCTGCACGCTGCTGGGCCTTTCGGCCTGGTACGCCATGCGCTGGCTGCTGCTGGCCGAACTGCCCGCGCTGCCGCTGCCCGACCCGCCCGGCTGGGGCCAGCGCTGGCTGCCGCGTCTGGTGGGCGCGCTGCCGCTGGCGATGGTGGCGCTGGGGCTGTGGACGCGCGGCACCGGCCACGAAGCGCTGGCGCGCGCCTGGGCGCTGGGCTTCGGCGCCGCTGCCGCGCTGCTGCTGGCCGCCTTCGCCTGGCGCGGCGACCTGCTGCTGGCGCTGCGCCAGCGCGGCTGGATCGCCGCGCTGCCGGGGCGTGAAGGCGCGAACCCGGGCCGCCTGCGGCGCGAGGACGCGACCCCCGCGCTCACGCTGCGCATCATCGTCTGGAGCCTGGTGCTCACGCTGGTGGTGGGCGCGATGATGTTCATGTTCCGCGTCACGCTGCCGCGTGTCGTCGGCGCGGCGGCGGTGGCGGCGCTGGCGCTGGCGTCGATCAACCTGTTCGGCAGCTTCGTGCTCACCTACTGGCCGCTGCGCCGCGGCCTGCCGCCGCTGGCGCTGTGGGTGCTGCTGGCCGCCGCGCTGCTGGGCACCGTGAACGACAACCACGAGGTCGCCGAGCTGCCGCGTTCCGGCGTGCCGCAGCGCCCGCCGCTGAAGCAGGACTTCGAAGCCTTCCTGAAGACCGTGAAGGCGCCGGCCGACGGCGGCCCGCCCACGGTGCTGTTCGTCGCCAGCGAAGGCGGCGGCATCCGCGCCGCCTACTGGACCGCCGCCGTGCTGCAGCAGCTGGCGGGCAAGGCGCCTTCGCTGTTCTCGCACAACCTGTACGCGCTCTCGGGCGTCTCCGGCGGCAGCCTGGGCGTGGCCGCCTGGGTCATGTCGCACCGCGTCGAGTACTGCCCCGCGGTGGCGAAGGAGCCCGCCTTCGCGCGCAGCCAGGCCGAACGGCCGTACGCCACCACCTCGCTCGGCGCCGACTTCGTGGCGCCCGCGGTGGCCGGCCTCTTCTACTACGACCTGCTGCAGCGCTTCCTGCCCTTCCCGGTGCCGGCCTTCGACCGTTCGCGCACGATGGAAGACGCCTGGCAGCGCGCCTTCGCCCACCTGCCCGGCCGCCCCTTCGAGCACACCCTCGACGAGCTGTACGCCAACTGCCCTGCGCTGCCGCGCCTGCTGCTCAACGCCACCGTGGTGGAAACCGGCCAGCGCGCGGTGCTGGCCCCGTTCTCCAGCGGCGACGAGACCGACTGCGAACGCGACGCGCTGTTCCTCAATGCGCTGCCGGCCATGAACGAGGACCTGGCCACGCGCAAGCAGCCGCTGGCCGGGCTGGTGCACCACAGCGCGCGCTTCCCGGTCGTCAGCCCCGCCGGCACCGTGCTGCGCGAAGCGGCGCGCACCGGCTGCGCGCGCGGCTTCCGCCTCGTGGACGGCGGCTACTTCGACAACTCCGGCGCCCAGACCGTCATGGACCTGGTGCTGCGGCTGCAGAAGGACTTCCCGGGCCGCTTCCAGCCGCTGGTGCTGCTGGTGCGCAACGCCGCTTCGCCGCTGTGCGAACAGCAGGCGAAGCCCGGTCTCGGCCCCGGCAGCGTGGCGCCCGAGATCACCGCCGTCGTCGGCGCGCTGGCCGCGGTGCGCGGCTCGCACGCGGTGGCGGCACGCGCCGAGCTGGCGCGCAGCGGCGTGCGCATCGTCGACGTGGCGGTGCAGCAGGACATGGAAGCCGCCAACGCGCCGCTCGGCTGGGCGCTTTCGGACCGCGTGCGCGACACGCTGGACCAGGCGGCAAAGACGGTGGCCGCCGAGGCGGTGAAACGCTTCGCCGAAGGAGACAACGCGTGCGGCCGCCAGACGCCCTGAACCCCGACCGCGGCCGCCCGGTGCTGGCGCTGCTCATCGTCTGGGCCGTGGTCTCGGCCACGCTGCTGAACTTCGTGCTCAAGGGCAGCGGCGGCGACATCGTCAGCCTCGAAGTGGCGGGCCGCGCGGCCGCCTTCGAGAAGCAGCTGGAGCACTGGCGCGAGTCGCGCGAAGCGACCTGCGGCGTCGGCGCCGTGTGGCAGACCGATGGTCCCGGCCTCGGCACCCTGCGCTGCAACCTCTTCGTCGACTCCGTCGGCCTGGTGCCCGGCTACGTCGGCCTGCTGCTGCTGTTCACGCTGGGTCTGGCGCGCTGGGCCGGCGTGCGCCACCCGGCCACGCCGCACCTGGCCTGCGCGCCGGCGGTGGCGGCGGGGCTGTTCGACATCGCCGAGAACGGCATGACCGGGCGCGCGCTGGAAGACTGGCAGCGCATCGTGCTGGCCGACGCCACCGTGCGCGAAGTGCTGGTGGCCAGCCTGGGCAAGTGGGCGCTGCTGGCGCTGGCCTTCGCGGTGCTGGCCGTGCTGGCCTGGGGCGCGGCCACGCGCGCGCTGGCGCCGCAGGCACGCTGGCTGCAGGCGGCGGCGCTGCTGGCGCTGGCCGGCGCGCTGGTGCTGGGCGCCGGCGCGTGGTTCGAATCGCCGAAGCTGCTGCGCAACGGCATGGGCCCCGGCATCGTGGCGCTGGCGCTGCTGGCCGCGTGGCGCTGGCGCGTGGGGCCGCCGCCGGCCGCATGAGCGTCGAATCGTTCGGCCTCATCGCCCTGGGAGCCGCCTGCGCCGGCTTCGTGCAGGGCCTCTCGGGCTTCGGCTTCAGCCTGGTGGCGCTCAGCTTCTGGGCCTGGGCGCTGCCGCCGCAGCTGGCGGCGGTGCTGGCGGTGGCGGGCGGCTTCACCGGCCAGCTGCTGGCCGCCTTCACGGTGCGGCGCGGCTTCGACGCCAAGCGCGTGGCACCCTTCATCGCCGGCGGCCTGCTCGGCCTGCCCATCGGCCTGTGGCTGCTGCCGCGCGTGGACGCGGTGAGCTTCCGCGCCTTCGTCGGCGGGCTGCTCGCGCTGTGGTGCCCGGCGATGCTGTTCTCCACCCGCCTGCCGCACTTCAAGGCCGGCGGCCGCGTCGCCGACGGCGTGGCCGGTGCGGTGGGCGGGCTGATGGGCCCGCTGGGCGGCTTCACCGGCGCCGTGCCCACGCTGTGGTGCACGCTGCGCGGCTACGACCGCGACGTGCAGCGCGCGGTGGTGCAGAACTTCAACCTCGCGCTGCTGGCCGTCACGCTGGCCAGCTACCTGGCCAAAGGCATGGTGAAGCCGTCGATGTTCGGCGCCCTGGCGGTGGTGCTGCCGGCGCTGCTGCTGCCGGCGCTGGCCGGCATGCGGCTGTACACGCGCATCAGCCCGCAGGCCTTCCGCCAGATCGTGCTGGGGCTGCTCACGCTGTCGGGTCTGGCGATGCTGGCGAACGCGCTGCCGCAGCTGCTGGGGCGTCTTTCGTAGCGTCGCGCCCCCCGTGCGATTCGCGCCGCGCGACCCAGATCGTGGCGCCACAGATCAGCGCGCCGCCCAGCACCGCCGCCGGCTGCGGCAGGTCGCCGAAGAAGAGGAAGCCGAACAGCGCCGCCCACACCAGGTCCAGGAACTTGGCCGACTGGGTGGCCGAGATCTCGGCCGCCGCGAAGCTGCGCGTCAGGCAGTAGTGGCCGCTGCTGCCCAGCAGGCCGCAGAGGGCGAAGGCGCCCCACTGGGCGGCCGAAAGCGCCTGCCAGTGCAGCACGGCCAGCGGCAGGCTGAAGATCGAGATCGCCACCGCCTGCCAGAACAGGATGACGCCCGCGCTTTCGGTGCGCGTGAGTGCCTTGGTCAGCAGGAAGCTGGCCGCGAACACCGGCGCCGAGGCCAGCATCAGCAGGTGCCAGGCGCCGCCGCTGCCGGAAAGCCGCGGGCCGACGACGATCATCACGCCGGTGAAGCCCAGTGCGGTGGCCAGCCAGCGTTCCCAGCGCATCGGCTCCTTGAAGAAGAGCAGCGCGCCGATCATGATGAACAGCGGCGTCGTGAAGCCGATCGCCGTGGTGTCGGCCAGCGGGATCATCGGCAGCGCGGTGAACCACATGCACAGGCCCACCGTGTGCACCGCGCCGCGCGTGAACTGCGCGCCCAGGTTCTGCGGCCGGTAGGCCGCCAGCCCCTGCTTCGCCAGCAGCGGCAGCAGCACCACCAGGCCGAAGAGGTAGCGCAGGAACTGGGCCTGGAAGGGGTGCAGCTCGAGCGTGAGCGAGCGCATGATCGCGTTCAGCATGCCGAAGAACAGCCCCGCCCCCGCCGCCCATGCGATGCCGCGCGCGCCCGGGCTCCAGTGGGCGGTGCGGCGGTGCACGGCGCGGTGCAGGCGGACGACGGGGGCGACGGGCATGACCGCACATGATGCCCGGGATGGGCGCTTGCGCCGAGTCAAGCGGTCACAGGTGCTCTGCGCTAGCGTGCAGCCATGAACGGCGAAGATGCAGTGTCGGCACAGGCGCGGTGGGTGGCGGCGCTGGCGGCGCGGCTCGGGCGCGAAGCGCCGGTGCAGCACCTGGAGACGCACATCTCGCACGTGCTGCTGACGCCGCGCTTCGCCTGGAAGATCAAGAAGCCGGTGCGGCTGCCCTTCGTGGACTACGGCACGGTCGAGGCGCGCCGGGCCTTCTGCGAAGAGGAAGTGCGGCTGAACGCGCGCCTCGCGCCCAGCCTGTACCTGGGCGTGAGCCGCATCACCGGCAGCGCCGAGGCGCCGGCGCTCGACGGCGAAGGGCCGCTGCTCGACCACGCCGTGCGCATGCGCCGCTTCGAGGACGGCGCGCTGTGGAGCGAACGGCTCGCCGCCGGCACCCTGCGGCCGCAGCACGTGGACCGGCTGGCGGCGCGCCTGGCCGCCTTCCACGCCGCGGCCGCGCGCGCGCCGCAGGGCTCGCCCTTCGGCAGCGCCGCCGAACGCCGGCGCGAGGCGCTCGAAGCCTGCGAAGCGCTGCAGGGCGCGGTCGACGAAGGCGCGCGCGCCGCGCTGCAGGCCTGGTTCGCGCAGCGCGCCGACGCGCTGGCGCCGCTGTGGGAACAGCGCCGCCGCGAAGGCTTCGTGCGCGAATGCCACGGCGACCTGCACCTGCGCAATCTCCTCGTCGACGGCGACGACTCGCTCGCCTTCGACGGCATCGAGTTCAACGACCGCCTGCGCTGGATCGACGTCGGCGACGACATCGCCTTCGCGGTGATGGACCTGGCCGCGCACGGCCGGCGCGACTACGCCTTCCGCCTGCTCGACGGCTGGCTCGAAGCCACCGGCGACCACGCCGGCCTGCCGGCGCTGGCCTTCGCGCTGGCCTACCGCGCCACCGTGCGGGCCGAGGTGGCGGCGCTGCAGCGGCAGCACGAAGCGCGGGCGCGCTACTTCGCGCTCGCGTGCGAACTCGCGCGGCGCCAGGAGGCGCGGCTGACCATCACCCACGGCCTGCCGGGCTCCGGCAAGAGCTTCCAGGCCGCACGCCTGCTGGAAGCCACCGGCGCGGTGCGCCTGCGCTCCGACGTCGAACGCAAGCGCCTGGCCGGGCTGGCGGCCCAGGCCGACTCGCGCGCGCAGGGGCTGGACCTGTACGGCCCCGACCTCACCGAGCGCACCTACGCCGAACTGCTGCGGCGCGCCGCGCCGGCGCTGGACGCCGGGCTGCCGGTGATCCTGGACGCCGCCTACCTGAAGCGTTCGCAGCGCGACACCGCCGCCGCCTTCGCCGCCGCCCGCGGCGTGCCCTTTGCCGTGCTGGACTGCCAGGCCCCGCTGGCGCTGCTGCGCGAACGCGTGGCGGCGCGCCGCGGCGACGCTTCGGAAGCGAACGTGCAGGTGCTGGAGCACCTGGCCCGGGTGCAGGAGCCGTTGGCCGAAGACGAGCGGCGCCACGCCGTCGTCGTCGACACCAGCGCCGCTACCAGACCGTGATCGGCTCGGCCGCCGCCATCGGCGTGCCCGGCTTGCACTGGAACGCGGCCGCGAAGGCGGGCGTGTTCGCCAGCGGCCCCAGCACGCGGAACGGCCCCGGCGAATGGGGGTCGGTGCGCACCTGGTTGATCACCGCCTCGATGCGCTGCTTGCTGCGCCACAGGGTGGCGTAGGCGGCGAAGAAGCGCTGCGCGCTTTCGCGGTCCTCGGCCTTGCCGCTGCGCCTGCGCGCGATCTGCAGCGCGTCGTAGGCGATCTGCACGCCCGAGAGGTCGGACACGTTCTCGCCCAGCGTCAGGCGGCCGTTCACGCGGTGGCCGGGCGCGGCCTCGAAGCCTTCGTACAGCGCCGCCACGCGGTCCACGCGCGCGCGGTAGGCGGCGTCGTCGGCCGGCGTCCACCAGTCGGTGAGGTTGCCGTCGGCGTCGAAGCGCCGGCCGCGGTCGTCGAAGTGGTGCGTGATCTCATGGCCGATGACGGCGCCGATGGCGCCGTAGTTGGCCGCGTCGTCGGCGTTCTCGTCGAAGAAGGGCGGCTGCAGGATGCCGGCCGGGAACGTGATGTCGTTGAGCGTGCCGGCGAACGCGTTGACGATGTGCGGGCTGGTGTTCCAGCGCGCGCGGTCGACCGGCCGGTCCAGCTCGGCCAGGCGGGCGGCGGTCTGCCACTGGGCGGCCACGAGCGCGTTGCCGGCGTAGTCGTCGCGCGCGAACTTCAGCCCTTCGTAGCGCTTCCACTCGGCCGGGCGGCCGATCTTCGGCGCCAGCGCCTGCAGCTTGGCCTGCGCGCGCGCCTTCGTGGGCGCGCTCATCCATTCCAGCCGCTCGATGCGCGCCGCCAGCGCCGCGCGCAGGTCGGCCACCAGCGCCAGCGCGCGTTCCTGCGCCTTCGGCGAGAAGGCGCGCGCGACGTAGACCTCGCCCAGCCCTTCGCCCACCGGCGAGAAGCCGATCGAGTTCAGCACCCGTTCGGCGCGCGGCGGCGGCTGGCGCAGCCCGCGCACGGTGGCGTCGTGGAACTCGTACGACGCCCGCTCGAAGGCCTTGGGCAACCGCGGCGCGAAGTGGTCGAGCAGGCGCACGCGCAGGTACTGGCGCCAGGTCGCCGGCGGCGTGCTGCGCGCCAGCTGCGCCAAGCCGCGCGCGAAGTCGGGTTCGCCGACGATCAGGCCGCGGCCGCCGCCGCCCGCCGCGCCGGCATAGGCCGACAGCCAAGCCGCCCAGTCGAAGCCCGGCGCCTGCGAAGCCAGCGTGGCGGTGCTGAACAGGTTGTAGCTGGCCACCGGGTCGCGTTGCTGGTCGCGTGGCCGGCTCGCTTCGGCCAGGGCCTTCTCGAAGGCCAGCAGGGCGTCGAGCGTGGCCTCGTCGGGCGCCGCGCCCACCCCTTCGAGCAGCTGGCGCACGTAGTGCCGGTAGGCCGCGCGCAGGCGCTGGCCGCGCTCGCCGGCGTCCAGGTAGTCGGCGCGGTCGGGCAGGCCCAGGCCGCCCTGGCGCAGGTAGATCGCGTAGCGCCGCTTGTCCTTCGCGTCGGGCGAGACGAACACCTGCAGCGGCGCGGCCACCTGCAGGCGCGCCAGCGCGCCCAGCAACGGCGCCAGGTCGGCCGCCGACTGGAGCGCCGCGATGCGGTCCAGCCAGGGCGCCAGCGCGGCCACGCCGCGCGCTTCGATCGCGCGTTCGTCCATGCCGGCGGCGAAGTCGGCCGCCACCAGCCGGCGCCCGGGCGTCGGTTCGGCCTCGGGGTCGCGCAGCGACTCGTTGAGCGCGCCTTCCAGCAGCCGCGCGGCGCCGATGCGCAGGGCGTCGAAGCTGCCGATGCGCGCACGGTCGGGCGGCAGCTCGGTGGCGGCGAGCCAGCGCTGGTTGACGTAGCCGTAGAAGTCGACGCAGGGGTCGGGCTCCTCGGCGCGGGCGAACGGGACGGCGGCAACGGCCAGCAGGGCCGCGGCCAGAAGGGGGTGACGCATGGGTCGCGAAGCCTATCAGCGCGCGGCCACCGCCGCGGCCAGCGTGGCCGCCGACAGCACCAGATTCAGGGTCACCAGCCGGCGTATCGCCTCCAGCGCCCCTGCCGCGGCCGGCCACTCGGCCGCCGCCACGTGGCGCTGCAGGCGCGGCAGCTGCACCGCCCAGGCGACGACGAAGACGCCGCTCATCACCACCCCCAGCCCGGCCATGACCAGCCAGCCGGCGGGCGCACCCTGCGGCGGGCCGAGCAGGGCGCCGCCGCTGGCCAGGATGAGCAGCACCGCCAGCGCCACCCAGCGCAGGAAGCGCGTCAGCGCGGCCGCCATCAGCGGCAGCCGCTGCGGCGGCGGCAGCGTCTGCACGGCCGCCGGGCGCAGGCACAGCAACGCGAAGAACATGCCGCCGATCCAGACCACGGCGCCGGCCAGGTGCAGGAACAGGAGCAGCGGCCGCATCGCGCGCGCCCGCCCGTCAGGCCGCGTCCATGCCGTTGCGCCGCTTGGCGGCCAGTGCCTCGGGGCCGGCCATCCAGGCGAAGAGCGCGCGCGTCGCCTCGGGCCGGCTGCAGGTGGCGGCGACGCCGGCGGAGAACACGGTGAGGATCTGGATGTCCGGCGGCAGCGGCCCGACGACGGTGATGCCCTTCAGGTGCATCAGCTCCGACAGCTGCTGGAAGCCCAGCGCCACCCGCCCTTCGGCCACCAGGCTGCCCACCGGCACCCCGGGTGGCGCCTGCACGATGCGCGGCGCGATCTGCTGCGCGATGCCCCAGCGTTCGAACAGCTTCTGCAGCGCCACGCCGCTGGGGCCGGTGGAATAGGCGAGCGTGGGCGCGGCCAGCACGGCGGCCTTCACGGCCGCTTCGCTGCCGATGTCGGGCGCCGGCGCGCCTTCGCGCACCGCGACCGAGACACCCGAACGCACGAGGTCCACGCGGCTGCCGTCCACCACGCGGCCGGCGGCAACGAGCTGGTCGATCGCGTTCGAGGCCAGCACCACGCCGTCGAAGGCCTCGCCGGCCTGCACGCGCCGGGCGGCGTCGACACCGCCCACCGCTTCGCAATGCACCGGCGGCCCGCCGGCGGCGGCGTACTGCTCGACCAGTTCGGCCAGCAGCTGGCGCGTGGCCATCGAGGAGATGAGTCGGATCGGGTCTGCCATGGGGCGGCACTGTAACCCCCCAGTTCGTGGTGCGCGGCGATGGCCGCGCGCGGCGCGGGTGCTCGTCCTCACCAGCAGGCCCCGTCGCGTCGACGGTGCTCACTTCCGGAGGACCCCAAGTGCAGCCCCATGCCCACCACCTTGCGCTGGCCACCGCCTTGCTGGCCTGTGCCGCCGCCGCCCACGCCGACCCGCTGGCCGTGACCGGCCTGCCGATCGACCTGTCGGTCAACGTGCAGGAACGCTCGAACCCGGGCGGCACGGTCCACGACGAAACGCAGACCGTCGCCGGCGCCACCACCACCCCGGTGCAGTCGGCCGAGCTGCTGTACACCACGCGTGGGGCCAACTTCTCGGGCCGTTCGACGCAGATCACCCCTTCGTTCGCCTCGGCGCTGGCCGAGTCGAACGGCAACATGGGCGTGGGCGTGAGCAGCTGGCTCGCCGGTACGGGCTCGCCGGTCGACCCCAGCGCCACCGGCCAGCTGGTGGCGCAGGCCACGCTGCAGCAGTCGTTCACCTACACCGGCGCCATGGCGGCGGCGCTGAAGCTGCACCTGGAGATCCCGTCCCTCGTCGTCGGGCTCATCGGCGTGCCGCCGAACCGCAGCAACGTCAGCGCGACCGAGACCGCGCAAAGCCTGGTCACGCTGTCGAGCGTGATCACGCATGCCGACGGCAGCACCTCCAGGGGCGGTTCGTACGAGTTCGGCCAGCGGGCCTTCGAGCGCCAGATCGCCAGCGGCTCCAGCGGCACCTACGTGAACTTCGCCGACGTCGAGATCATCGGCGCTCCCGGCACCACCGTGTCGTTCCACGCCGACGGCACCGACTCGACGCCCGAGTTCATCATCGACGCCTTCGCCACCGACGTCGCTCTGGGCACGCTGGAGACCGGCGACACCGTCTCCTACGTCTACACGCTCTCGGCCACCGGCACCACGCGCGGCTTCGAGCGCGGCTACTACGCGTTCGTCGGCGACCCGGCGGGGCTTGCGGGCGCGGCCGGCAATTTCGTGCTTTCGTTCGACACCGCGCTGCCCGGCGTGCCCGGTGGCGCGGTGCCCGAGCCGCAGTCGTGGGCGCTGGCGATGGCCGGGCTGGGCGCGCTGGCCTGGCGGCGCCGTCAGGGCCGCGCGAGGTCCATCGTCCAGTAGGTGCCGTAGGTGTTGGCCCCGGTGCCGCGCACGCAGGCGACGCCGATGTCCCTGAAGGCGGCGTTCATGAGGTTGGCGCAGTGGCCGTCGCTGGCCATCCAGCCGTCGACCACCTTCTGCACCGTG
>JABLTH010089995.1_pt1 | contig 13467 bp, 14 predicted proteins | sample 7875711 | NCBI WGS metagenome assembly JABLTH01 (sample SAMN14941262, study PRJNA633318) | bioreactor metagenome | isolation source: bioreactor | place: China | collected 2019-03-05 | reverse complement strand
CGCCTTCTTTGCCTACTTTCTTGGGCAAGACCAAGAAAGTAGGTCGGCTCCCCCGCAGGGGGAGTCGAAACAGGTCGTTGCCTCGCAGCGCGACATCGCCCAAGTCAAAGCGCCAAAGCCTCAAGTCACTGGAGTCGAAACAGGCCGTTGTCTCGCAGACCAGCATCGCCCGAAGACAAGCACCAAGTCCCATCCAATACCAGCATCAAAAAACTTACGAAAACCATCACGCACCAGTCACCCCGCTGCCACATGCTTGCGGCTTTCCCCCAGGAGCCCCCAAGCATGACCAGCCTCGCCCTGTTCGACCTCGACCACACCTTGCTGCCGCTGGACAGCGAGTACGAGTGGACACGCTACCTGGTGCGCGTCGGCGCCCTCGACGCGGCCGAGGCGGATGACTACAACGCGCGCTGGCTGGAGGCCTACCAGGCCGGCACGCTCGACGCGCGTGCCCACGCGCGCTTTGCCCTCGGCCTGCTGGCGCGCCACCCCCGCCTCCGGCTGGAGCAATGGCGCGCCGACTTCATGCGCGAGGTCATCGAACCGGCTTTGCTGCCGGATGCCGCGGCGCTGCTGGCGCATCACCGGCACGACGGAGCGCTGTGCTGCATCGTCACGGCTACCTGCCGTTTCGTCGCCGAACCGATCGCGGTGCGGTTGGGCGTGCGGCATCTGATCGCGGTGGAGGCCGTGGTCGATGGGAGCGGTGAGTTCACCGGCGAACTGGAAGGCGAGCCCAGCTTCGGCGCCGGCAAGGTCGTGCGCGTGGCACAGTGGCTGCAGGCGCAGAACCTGCGCCGCGAGGCCTTCGATCGCATATTCTTCTACAGTGATTCGCGCAACGACATCCCGCTGCTGGAGCAGGTGAGCGACCCGGTCGCGGTCAACCCCGACGCCTCGCTGCTGGCGCTGGCGCGCGCGCGCGGCTGGCCGGTGCTGGCGCTATCCACCGATGCCCCGGCCGGCGCCGCGCTATCGGCGGCCTGAGGCAGCCTGAGGCGGCGGCACGCGGGCACCGGCAGGCCGGACTTCCCCCGCCGTCGCGGCCATGTCATGCCGGATTCACAAAGCGTCGCCATCATCACTGCCGCCGCCGCCTCGGGATACGGTGGAACGAGGCGGAAGAAGCGACCCCGGAGACCGAACGCGCATGGCATCGCCCGACCCGCGCAGCGCCAGCTTTGCCGAGTATGAGCAGCTCCAGGACATCCTGGCGGCAGGCGTCGGCGTGCTGCGGGCGCGCGTGGCCTGCGAGGTCAGCACGCAGGGCCACCGCTTTGCCGTCTACGTGGCCTGCCTCGGCAGCGAGGCGCCGCAGGCGCCGGCGATCGGCATCTTCGGCGGCATCCACGGCCTGGAGCGGATCGGCACGCTGCTGGTGCTCGACTATATGCGCGCGCTGCTGGGCCGGCTCGAATGGGATGAGCTGCTGCGGCGCCAGCTCGAATCCGTGCGGCTGGTCTTCATGCCGATCGTCAATCCGGGTGGCATGTGGGCGGGCACACGCGCCAACCCCGCCGGCGTGGACCTGATGCGCAATGCGCCGCAGGACGCCGAGGGCGCGGTGCCCTTCCTTGCCGGCGGCCAGCGCTACGGCGCCTGGCTGCCGTGGTACCGCGGCCGCGCCGGCGCGCCGATGGAGAGCGAAAGCGCCGCCATGCTGCGCGTGGTCGAGGAGGAACTGCTGCCGCGCCCGCTCAGCTTCGCCGTGGACTGCCACTCCGGCTACGGCTGGCGCGACAGCATCTGGTTTCCCTATGCGCGCACCACCCGGCCCATGCCTCACCTGGCCGAGATGTTCCTGCTCAAGACCTTGTTCGAGCAGGCCCACCCGCACCACGGCTACGCCTTCGAGCCGCAGAGCCAGCAGTACCTGCTGCACGGCGACCTGTGGGACTACGCCTACGACCGTGCGCGGGCGCCCAACCTGTTCCTGCCGATGACGCTCGAACTCGGCTCCTGGCTCTGGATCAAGAAGAACCCGCGCCAGCTCTTCTCGCGCCAGGGTATCTTCAACCCCATCATGGCCCACCGCACCGCGCGCGTGCTGCGGCGCCACGTCAGCCTGTTCGATTTCCTCGGCCGCCTGGCGGTGGCGCCGCAGCGCTGGCTGCCGCACGACGAGCAACGCGAGCGCCTGCGCCAGGCCGCGGCCACCCACTGGCTCGGCGGGGAGCGCCGGTGAGCGGCGCTCCCTGGCTGCTGCTGCGCGGCCTCTCGCGCGAAGGGCGGCACTGGGCCGAACTGCCGGCACGCATGGCCGCGCAGGGCCTGGGGCCGGCCGTGCTGGTCGACCTGCCCGGCTGCGGCCGCCATGCGCGGGTGCCGGCACCACTCACGGTCGGCGCCATGCGCGACTTCGTGCGCGCGCAGGCGTGCGCAGCGGGGCTGCGGCCGCCCTACCGCCTGCTCGCCATGTCGCTGGGCGGCATGGTGGCGCTCGACTGGGCGCAGCAGCATCCCGGCGAGGTGGCCGCGCTGGTCCTGATCAACACCAGCATGCGGCCCTATTGCCGCGTCGACCAGCGGCTGCGCCCGCGCGCCTGGCCCGCGCTGCTGGCGCTCGCCGCGCGCTGGCCGCGCCACGCCGAACGCGAACGCCTCATCCACGCGCTGACCTGCCGGCGCACGGATACGCTCGACGCCGACCTGAGCGCCTGGAGCGAGATCGGTGCCAGCGCGCCGGTCAGCCGCGCCGCGGCACTGCGCCAGCTGTTCGCCGCGGCCCGATTCCGCGCCCGCCCGGGCGCGCCCGCCTGCCCGGTGCTGCTGCTGTCATCGGCCGGCGATGGATTGGTCAGCCCGCGCTGCTCCGAGCGACTGGCCGGCGCCTGGCGGGCGGAGCTGCGCTGCCATCCCTGGGCCGGCCACGACCTGCCGCACGACGATCCCGACTGGCTGGACCGTACCCTGCGCGAAGCTGTTGCACGCTGAGCCCCGCGGAGCCCGCCCCGGGGATGCCGCGCCCCGCCGATGCGGCTACACTCCTGCCATGCAAGTCCTGACCCGATCCCCTGCCCGTCCCGACCGGAGCGGCCGATGACCCGCCCGAGCTCACGCAAACCCTTCCCGCTGGCACGCTGGCTCGCCGGCGCCGCCTGCGCCGCGCTGCTGGTGGCGCTGGGCCGCGAGGCCCTCTATCTCGCGGTCGAGCACGGCGCCTTCCAGCCGTCCCGCCTCGGCCCGCTGACCCCGGAAGACTTCGGCGTACCGTCGCAACAGTCCACCTTCGACAGCGGCGACCGCACCTTGCATGCATCTTTCGTGCGCGCCGCCGAGCGCGATGCGCCGGCGCTGCTGGTGTACCACGGTGACGACGAGAGCCTGTCCGACTGGGCCCGCGCCCAGGCCCTGCTCTACCGCGCGGGCATCAGCAGCTTCGTGTTCGACTACAGCGGCTATGGCGCCAGCAGCGGTCACCCCACGGTACGCCATCTGGAAGAGGACGGGCGCCAGGCCTACCAGCGCTTCCTGGCGGCAACCGCCGAGGCGCCGCGCCGCTACGTGCTGGGCTACTCGCTCGGCACGGGAGTGCTGCTCGGCCTGAGCGACACGCTGCGGCCGGCGCCGGCCGGCGTGGTGATCGCCGCCGGCTTCAGTTCGGCGCGCGCCGCGGCCGTGGCGACCGGCATCGTGCCACCCTGGCTGGCGCCGCTGCTGCCGAATCCCTGGGACAACGAAGCGCGCGTGCACGAGCTGGGCCTGCCGCTGTTGCTGGTCCACAGCCGCAGCGACGAAGTGATTCCCTTCGCGCAGGCGGAACGGCTGGCGCGCGCCGCCACCGGCCCGCACCGGCTGCTGGCCCTGGACGGACTGGTACACAACGCCGCCATCGAGGCCGACGAAGCCGCCATCTTCTGGTCGCCGATCGCGGCCTCGCTGCGCAGCGGCGCCCTGGCCGTCGCGCCTCCGGCGCACGACGCTCGTCCGCCGGCCGGCACGCCGGCGCGGCACGGATAGCGGGATAGCGCGCGGGAAAGCCGCTGAACGGCGCGAAGACGGCCGTCGCGGCCGAGGCAAGAGGAAAAGCAAGAAGAAAAAAGAGGGGAAGGCAGGCGCACGTTCCCGGAGCCGAGCCCGGCCCCGCGCCCGGGCGGCGCCGGCGCGCTGCAGTGCGCCCACACCAGCGGTGACCGGTCAATCTACTCCTGCCGCGCGCATCCGGCAACCGGCCATGTGGATGAGTTGCGACGCTGCCGCGTGTCACAGTGGCGCCCGGCATTCTTGTCTATAGTGCTCCCATGGCCAGAACATCGAATCGCCGCTGTTGACAGCCCTGGAGGTACTGCCATGCGTTTGTTCGCGAACCTGTTCAGTCAGCCCACCCCGGAAAAGATCGCCGCGCGGGAACTGGAGAACATGAGGCTGACGCTGTTCCAGGCTGAACGACGACTGCTGGAAGCACAGATGCAGGTCGACTATTACCGCGATGTCATCGCCTTCCTCGAGGACGTGGCGGCCACCGGTGTCGAGGGCGTGGTCGACAAGCGCCGCGCCGCCGCTCGCCCCGCCGCCGAAACCGCGCCGGGCGCGCGCCTGGCCCCCGGCCTGACCACGGTGCCCATCGTGCCCTCGGCCGCCTGACGGGGCGGACGCGCCCCGGCGGCGTAGCGGGCCGGCGCCCGCCATACCGGCCATCGCCGGCTGTGCGATACTCGCGCGGCCGGCCGGCCGCGCGTTGTGGCCTGGCGCGGGCACTCCCCAGGAACAGGCCATGAACGAACTGCTGCCCGCCATCGAACTCGAGACCGCGCCCGCGCCGGCGTTCACCGTCATCTGGCTGCACGGCCTCGGCGCCGACGGCAGCGACTTCGTGCCGGTGGTGCCGGAGCTCGGCCTGCCCGCGGCGCCAGGCGTGCGCTTCGTCTTTCCGCATGCGCCCGCCATGCCGGTCACGTGCAACGGCGGTTACGTGATGCCTGCCTGGTATGACATCTACACCCTGGACAGCGCGCGCCGCCATGCCGATGAAGACGGCATTGCCGCCTCCTGCGAGGCGGTGCGTGCGCTGATCGCCAGGGAGAACGCGCGCGGCGTGCCCTGTGCGCGCATCGTGCTGGCAGGCTTCTCGCAAGGCGGCGCGATCGCCTATACGGCCGGCCTGACGCATCCGGAGCCGCTCGCCGGCATCATCGCGCTGTCCACCTACCTGCCGGCACCGGCCCTGGTGGACGCCGGCATGCGGGCGGACAACCTGGCCACGCCGATCTTCGCCGCGCATGGCAGCGAGGACGACATCGTGGCGCCGGCGCTGGGCGAGCAGGCACGCGACGCGCTGCGCGAGCGCGGCTGCCAGGTGGCCTGGCATACCTACCCGATGCCGCATTCGGTGTGCCTGGAAGAGCTGCGGGACATCGGCGCCTGGCTGCGTGCACGGCTGGCCGCGGCGCCGGCCGGCGAGCCCTGAGCGGGACCTGAGCGAGCCCGATCGAGCCGGCCATATGGTAGTCTCGCGTCCTTCCTGAATTCCGCCACCCCGTGCACGGCATGAAGCCCGCCCCGATCGTCCGACTCGATTTCAATACCCGCAAGGCCCTGCTGTTCGCGCTGACCGCCGAGCGGCTGTCCGCCTACTACGAGCACCGCACCTGGCTGACCGAGGCCCAGGGCGCGACGCTGGCCGCGCAATGGCTGTCGCGCTCCAAGCTGCAGCTCGCGCTGGCTGAGCGCCGCCTGCTGTCCGAGCTGAGCGACGAGTTCGCGCGCCAGCTCGCCGGCACGCTGTCGCGCGAGGCTGGGCTCTATGCCTCGCACGAGATGATGGAAGCGCTCGACCCCAACTACCAGTCGGCCTTCGCCCACGACCTGCTCGACGAGTGCGCGCGCCTGCTGCGCGAGCGCGGCGTGGAAGAGTAAGGCAACGGTAAGGCAACGGCGGCGCACGGCAAGCGGCGCAGCGGCGCAGCGGCGCCTGCGCGCGCCGCAGTGCAGGCTCAGCGGCCTGTGGTGCGCACGGCGCCGCGGCCCCCGCGGCCCCCGCGGCCCTTCTCCAGCTCGGCCATGTCGAGGCGCCGGAACACCGCGGCCGAGGCCAGTGTGATCAGCCCCACGGTGAGGAAGGCCAGCCGGTAGGCACCGCCGCCCATGCCGGCGTGAGTGGTGAACAAGCTCACCAGCCCGCCGCCGATGGTCACACCCAGTCCGATCGCCAGCATCTGCACCATCGAGAAGAGGGAATTGCCGCTGCCGGCGTCTTCCCGGCTCAGGCCCTTCAGCGTAACGCTGTTCATGGCCGCGAACTGCATCGAGTTGGTGGCGCCGAACAGCGCCAGCTGCGCCGCCGCGAGCGCCATCGGCCAGCCCGGCGCGATCGCCGCGAAGGAGGCGATCGACGCGCTCACCAGCACGGTGTTCACCAGCAGGAAGGTGCCATAGCCGTAGCGGTTGACCAGCGGCACGATCCAGCGCTTGGCGAGGGCGCCGGCCAGCGCCGCCGGCAGCAGCATCATGCCGGAGTGCAGCGGCGAGTAGCCGAGCTGAAGCTGCAGCAGCAGCGGCAGCAGGAACGGCACCGCGCCCGAGCCGATGCGGCACACCAGGTTGCCGGCCAGGCCAACGCTGAAGTTCGGCTCGCGGAACAGCGCCAGGCGGAACAGCGGCGCGCGGCTGCGGCGCGCATGGGGGATATAGAGCAACGCCGACAGCAGGCTGGTGGCGAACAGCGCGCCGCTCCACAACGCGTGGGCCGCGCCGCCACCGCCGCCCGGTGCGTCCAGCGCGAGCGAGAAGGCCACCATGCACAGCGACAGCAGCCCGCAGCCCAGCCAGTCGAAGGGCGGCGCCTGCAGGCCGCGGTCGGCCGGCAGGTAGCGCAGCACGGCCGCCAGCCCCAGCACGCCGATCGGCACGTTGATGAGGAAGATCCAGTGCCACGACACGCTCTGCACCAGCCACCCGCCCAGCATCGGCCCGAAGATCGGGCCCACCTGGCCCGCCACCGAGACGAAGGCCAGCGCGGCGATGTACTGCTCGCTGGAGACATTGCGCAGGATGGCCAGGCGCCCGATCGGCAGCAGCATCGAGCCGCCCAGGCCCTGCACCACGCGGGCCGCCACCAGTTGCGGCAGCGTACGGGCGCCGGCGCAGAAGAGCGAGCCCAGCACGAAGATGAGAATCGCGGCGAAGTAGACGCGGCGGGTGCCGAAGCGGTCGGCCAGCCAGCCCGAGGCAGGCGTCAGCATGGCCATGGTCAGTGTGTAGGCAACCACCACCGGTTGCAGCGCCAGCGGGGTCTCGTCGAGGCTGCGCGCCATCGAGGGCAGCGCGGTGTTGACGATGGTGGTGTCGAGCGTCTGCATGAAGAAGCCGGCGGCGACGATCCACAACATCGGCATGCGGGGGGAATCCTGGGTCATTGTCCTTCTCGGTAGTGCCGCATGCCGCACGCCGTGGCACGCCGGGACTGCTGGCATGTTAATCAGCCGCGCACCGATCGTGAACCCCGCTGGCGTCATTGACTGCCATCGGATTTACCGATGACAATGGCGCATGCTCAATCCGGTCTGGATCCAAACCTTCGCCACCGTGGCCGCGGCCCGCAGCTTTACCGACGCCGGCCGCCAGCTCGGCCTGTCGCAGTCCTCCGTCAGCGAACACATCCGCCGCCTGGAGGAAAACGTCGGTCGCCGGCTGTTCGTGCGCGACACCCATTCGCTGGCCATGACGCCCGACGGCGAGGCCCTGCTGGTCCACGCACGGCTGATCCTGCAGGCGCTGGCGCGCGCCGAATCGCAGTTCAGCGCGCCGCGCCTGCAGGGGCGCGTGCGCCTGGGCACCTCCGACGATCTCGCCCAGGGCCCCCTGCCCAAGGTGCTGGCGGCCTTCCGCAACTCGCACCCGGACGTGGAGCTGGAGATCACCATCGGCATGACGGGCAAGCTGTACGAACTGATGGATGCCGGCACGCTCGACCTGATGATCGGCAAGCGCCGCGACGGCGAGCGCCGCGGCGTGCCGCTGTTCCACGGCGCGCTGGAATGGCTGGCGGTGCCGGGCACGGTGGCCGACCTGAGCCGCCCGCTGCCGCTGATCCTGGTGAATGAACCGAGCGTCACCCGCGCCGTCGTGCTCGACACCCTCGCCAAGGCGGGCGTACAGTGGCGCATCGTGTGCAGCAGCAGCAGCCATTCCGGCTGCGTGGCCGCCGCACGCGGCGGCCTGGGCCTGACGGTGCGCGCGCGCGACCTGGCCGGGCGCGGCCTGGTGCCGCCGGTCAATGCCGACAGCCTGCCGGCGCTGCCCCAGGTCGAGTTCATCTCGCTGGCGGCGCGGCGCCTCAGCCGCCCCGCCGAGACGCTGCTGCGCCTGCTGCAGAAGAGCGACCTGCGCGGTTCGCGGCTGGACGACTGAGGCCGGCCGCCCTCCGCCCGTGCCGGCAACGGCACCGGCCGCGCCGGCCTGCCGGTCCCTCCCCCGTCCAAACGGTTGAGGTCATCCAAAAGCATGTCACCCGATTTACCGCGCCGCCTCCAACCTCCGGCCACTGTCCCCGTGCCCACACATATCGCTTAATGGACCTATACAAGGCCGCCCGCTACGTGGCGACCCGCACAGACGGGCAGCCGCTGTCGGTGGCGTCCGCTTGGTGGCGTCCGCTGCCGATGGCGTCCGCCTTGGTCTTCAGGGGAAACGGGGAGAAGCGCATGTTGGAAACCATCGTCGACCTGTCCGGCAATCAACTGCTGAAGCGCCTGCCGGAGCGCGAACGTACCGCCCTGCGGCCCTACCTGGAGCCGGTCAACCTGCGCGCCGGACAGCTGCTGAGCGATTCGGGGCAACGCATCCGCCACGTCTATTTCCCGATCAGCGCCATGATCTCCATGCTCTCGCTGCAGGAATCCGGCAGCACCGTGGAGCTGGCCTCGATCGGGCACGAAGGCCTGGCCGGCCTGCCCGCGCTGACCGGCGGCGAGACCATGCCCAACCGTACCGAGGTACGCAAGAGCGGCGTGGCGCTGCGCATCGCCGCCGGCGACCTGCGTGCCCAGTGGCCCATGCTGCCCACCCTGCAGCGCATGACCCTGCTCTACATGCAGGCCCTGCTGACGCAGGTGGCGCAGACCGTGGTCAGCGTGCGCCACCACTCCCTCACCGAGCAGCTGTGCCGCTGGCTGCTGCTGGCACTGGACCGCGCCGCCGGCAACGAGCTCGACGTGACCCAGCAGACCATCGCCGACATGCTGGGCGTGCGCCGCGAAGGCGTCACCGAGGCGGTCGGCCGGCTGGTGCAGCTGCACCTGATCGAGCACAGCCGCGGCCATATCACGGTGATCGACCGCGCCGGCCTGGAGGGCTATTCAGGCGAGTCGTACCGCATCGTCAAGCACGAGTTCGACCGGCTGCTGAGCACGACGGCCTGAGGCAGGCCGCCTCACAGTCCTGCCGAGGGCAAGGCTCGGTAGGCGCCGAACAGGTGATAGGGCGTGGTCGACGGCATGTCGGTGCGCAGCACCTCGCCGGCCGGCCCGAGCACTTCATGCCAGCCGCCGGCGTGCAGGAACCGCGCCTCGAAGCACCCGGCCCACTCCGCCAGCGTGGCCAGCGAGGCCGTGCTGCCCTCCAGCGCCAGCGCGCGGGCGAACTCCGTCTGCGCCCAGATGCGCTGGGTGGCGTCCGTCACGCTGCCATCCGCCGCCAGCGCCGCGCCGACGCCCTGGGTGGCGGCATCCACGCCGAAGCGTTGCGCGAAGGCGAAGGCGCGTCGCAGCGAGGCCTCCAGCGCCGATCCGCCGAACACGGCCGGCGCCATCGCCACCAGCGCAAACCACTCGAACTGGTGCCCCGGCTCGATGCGGTTGCCGGGCTCGCCCTGCGGCAGCTCGGCCACGCAGCCGTTGCCCGGATCGACGAAGCGCGCCAGCACGGCCTCGCCGATCTCGCGCAGGCGCTGGCCGTACCAGGCGTCGCCGGCAATGCCATAGGCGGCCAGGTAGGCCTCGGTCAGGTGCATGATGGGGTTCTGCAGCACCGGCGCGCCGCTGTCCCCATAGCCGGCATCGAGCGCGGAACGGTACAAGCCGGCGCCGTCGGCGAAGCGTGCCTCGATCAGCGCCGTGGTGCGCGCCATCAGCCGCAGTGCCGCCTCGCTGCCGCTGCGCTTGTGGTACTCGGCGCAGGCGAACACGGCAAAGGCGTAGGTATAGAGGTCGCGCGCCCGGTCCAGCGGCTCGGCGGCCGCGTCGACGCTGTAGATCCAGCTGCCCTCGCCGTCGCCGAAGCAGGCCTCCAGCGAGGCGAACAAGGCCGCCGCGTGTTCCGCGTCGGCGCTTCCGGGCAGGCCCGCGTGGGCGAACACATAGAGTTGGCGCGCGCAGGCCATGGCACGGTAGCGCACCGGCGGCAGCGGCGCGCCGCTGCCGCCGTCGAGCGCCTCGTAAGGCAGGCGCAGGGTGGGGTTCCAGCCGGCGCCGCGCCACAGCGGCAGGATGGTGCCCGTGTAGTGGCGGACCAGGGCGTCGACGCGGGCAGCGAGTCGGGGCGGGACGGTGGATGAGGCAGGCATGCGGCGTGTGATGGACAGGGTGCGGGAGGGCGCAAGCCGGCAAGATACTGGAAATGGCGCGCCGGCGGAAGTCCGCTGGAGCCCCGCGCGCCCTGAGCCCCCCGGAGGCACCGGACGCAGGCCGCGGCCCGCCGTCGCCTTTCGCCCCGCGCCGCCGCCGTCTACATTGAAGGATGGAAGACACTCACACCGTCTGTTCCACCAGGCGTTCCCGCGCGGGAGGCTGCCATGACCCACCACCCCCTGACCCTGACCGACCGGCACCGCACGCTGGTGCTCCACGTCGTCGAAGACCACCCCGGCTCCTACTGCTGGCGCATCGTCGTGGAAGAGCGAGGCTGCGCCGCCGACTGCGACTCCACCATCGAATCGCCCGCCGCCTATCCCTCGCATGCGGAAGCCGAGGCGGCCTGCTGGGCGGCCGGCAACCGGCTGCTGGACGGCATCCGCCTGGCCGGCGAATCACGTGCCCACTGAAACGCGCGCCCGGGGGGCTGCGCAGCGACCCGCTTAGCCGCCGCTCAGTCGCCGCCTGGCGCACGCTGCGCCCGGCAACCGCCCCAAGTGGCCGGTTCGGCAGCCCGTGCGTATTGTTCTTGCACCGCGCCATGGATGCGCTAGGCTGTAAGCCTCAGGGGCGGACGCATGTCTGTGCGCTGCCCCACCTTCCCGCATGGTCCCGTGTGGGAATTCCGCCGTTCCGACCCACCGCCGGCCCCGTGCCGGCGCAGGCCGCGTCGCCCCGGACGGCTGGCAAACGTGGGAGCGCGCCATGGCCAAGCCCGTTGTCAGTCCCCAGCGCTTCGTCGAGATGCTCAACGAGCGCCTGAGCAGGCACCCCCTGTACCGGGAGGGCATGCACGTCTACGCCATTCCCCAGCACAGCCCGCGCCCGCGCAGCCTGGTCTGCGTCGGCCCGCGCGGCACCGCCGGCGTGTGCGCCACCATCGAGGTCATCGTGCGCGGCGAATGCGACGTCTTTCCGGACATCGCCCAGGAGTGCGAGCTCAACGGCCCCCGCCCCGGCAGCCTGCCGCACTGAGCCCACCGCACTGAGCCCACCGCACCGAGCCCACCGCACCGAGCCCACCTCCAGCCAGCTTTCCCGTCACCCTTCCCGCCTGTCTCGGCGCCGTCTCAAACCCGCTCCAGCGGCCGGTGCGGCAGCGCCGGCAGCATGACTTCGATGGCATCGCCCGCGCGCACCGCGCCGCCCGCCAGCACCACCGCCATCACCCCTGCCCGGCGCACCAGCCTGCCGTCCGCGTCGCGGCCGAGCACCTCCTTGAGCAGGCCGGGCCGGAACGCTTCGATCTGCGCACAGGGATTGCGCAGGCCGGTCAGCTCCAGCACGGCCTCGGCGCCAAGCCGCAGGCGCGTGCCGACCGGCAGCGCCAGCAGGTCGAGCCCCGCCGTGGCGACGTTCTCCCCCAGCGCCCCGTGCCCGAGGCCGAAGCCCTGGGCCGACCACTGCGCCAGCAGTTCGTCCGCGATCAGGTGGACCTGGCGCAGGTTGGGCTGGCTGGGATCGACCGCCACGCGCGAACGATGCTGCACGGTGACGCCGGCGTGCGCGTCCCCCTCCACGCCGAGACCGGCCAGCAGGCGGATTTCCTGCACCACCTCCTTGCTGAAGCCGTGCACGGCGCTGCGCGCCACCGCGGCCACCCGGGCATCCGGCCCAGCGCCGGCCGCCCTCACGCAGCCTCCAGCGCCACCTGCGGCCGCACCGGCGCCGCCGCCGCATAGCCGGCCGCGAACACCAGCCGGCCGGCCGACCACGTATGCGTCACCAGCGGCTGGCCCGCCACCGTCGCCACCGCGACCAGGTCGGCGCGCAGGCCTGGAATCAGGCCACCGCGGTCTCCAAGGCCGCAGGCGCACGCCGGATTGGCGGTCACCATGGCGAGCGCGCGCCACAGTGGCTGCCCGGCCTGTTGCGCGGCGGCAAAGGCCGAAGGCACCAGCGTCGACGGCTGGTAGTCCGAACACAGGATGCTGGCCACGCCGGCGCGGATGGCGTCGATGGCGCGCATCGAGCCGCTCTGGCTCTTGCCGCGCAGTACATTGGGCGCCCCCAGGATGGTCGGCAGCGCCTGCTCGCACGCGGCGCGCGCCGTCTCCAGGTTGATGGGGAACTCGCTCATGCGCACGCCCAGCGCCCGCATGGCCTCGATGCGCTGCGGCGAGTCGTCGTCGTGGCTGGCGGCGGGGATGCCCAGCCGGCCCGCGCGCGCCAGCAGGCGCTCGACGCGCCCGGCCACACCCTCGCGCTCCTTCAGCTTGCGCTCGGCGACCTCGCCGGCCGCTTCGCGACTCATGCCGTGGTTGCCCATCAGGTAGGCCAGGTAGGCTTCCACCGTCTTGAACTGCCCCTGGCCGGGCGAGTGGTCCATCACCGAGATCAGGTCGACCACGCCCTCGTCCATCAACTGCTCCAGCGCCGGCACCGCGGCCGCGTCGGTCACCTCGTAGCGGCAGTGCACGCGGTTGTCGACCAGGCTGTGCGCGCGGAAGGCGGCCACCCTGCGCACGATGTCGGAGGCCGTCTGGTTGTTGCGCACGCCGGCCTCGTGGCTGGAGAAGGACAACGCATGGAAGGGTGTGGTGATGCCCGCGGCGGCATTGCGCCGATCCACCTGCGCCACGGCGAAATCGAGCGGGAACAGCACGTTGGCGCGCGGCTCGGCCTCCTTCTCGATGGCGTCGCAGTGCAGGTCGACCAGGCCGGGCAGCAGGTACTGGCCGTGCAGGTCGACCACCTGCGCGCCGCGCGGCACGGCGGATGGTGCGGGCTCGATGGCGGCGATGCGGCCGTCTTCGATCAACAGGGCGCTGTCGGCCAGTTCCTGGTCCGGCAGCATCAGATGGGCATGCGTCAGGTAGATCGGTGGCATGTTCGGTTCCATGGGCAAAGGGCCGGGCGGCCGCTCAGGCGGGCCGGGCGGCGGCGGCGGCGGCGG
>JABLTH010094446.1_pt1 | contig 13471 bp, 12 predicted proteins | sample 7875711 | NCBI WGS metagenome assembly JABLTH01 (sample SAMN14941262, study PRJNA633318) | bioreactor metagenome | isolation source: bioreactor | place: China | collected 2019-03-05 | reverse complement strand
GGACCCGCCGAGGACGAGCGCTGGACGATCGCCGGCGAGTGGCTCGACCTCGCGCCCGGCGCGAACGGCGCGCTCGAACGCGCCGAGGCGCGCGGCAAGGTCGTCGTCGCGGGACCGCACGGCGCCGAGGTGCAGGCCGAGAGCATCGCGTGGGACGCGAAGCGCCCGGCCGAGATCGCGATCGCCGGCGACAAGGCGCGCGTGCGCCAGGGCGGGGACGTCGTGCAGTCGCCGCGCATCCTGATCGACCGCGAGAAGCGCGTCCTCGTCGCCACCGACAACCCGCTCACCGAGGCGGGCTCGCTGCGGCGCTCGGACGGCACGTTCTTCCGCGGCAACGAGGCGGTGCGCGTGAGCAGTTCGCGCGTGAGCATCGCCGACGGCAACGGCCCGATCGAGTTCGACGGCCCCGTCTCGGCGTGGCAGCAGGACACCAACCTGCGCGCGAAGCACCTGAAGTTCCTGCGCGCCGAGAGCCGGCTCCTCGCCGACGGGTCCGTCGTGATCACGATGCCGCTCGGCGAGCCGGGCGCGCAGAACCGGCGCCGCGTGCGGCTGCTCACGCAGCACCTCGACTACGACAGCGGCGCGCGCGTCGCGCAGATGAGCGGCGGCGCGATCTACGAGGAGCCCGACACGACCGTGCAGGCCGAGCAGATGACCGTGCACATGCGCCCGGAGGGCGGGGTCGAGAGCATGACCGCGTCGGGCGCGGTGCGCCTCAAGCTGCGCCAGAGCAACGGCACGTCGGACCGGCTCGAGTGGACCGGCGGCAACGAGGGCGTCGTGGTCCTCATCGGCGAGAAGGGTTTCGCCACGCTCGAGACGCGCGGCGAGAACGGCGCGATGCAGAAGGCCCAGGCGCCGCGCCTCAGCTACGATCTCAAGGCGCAGAAGGGCGTCGCGGAGGGACGCGGCGGCCGGACGGTCATCGAAGGCAACGCGCCGCAGAAGTGAGGCAGGCGATGGCGACGAAGGAACTGCAGCGCACCGCGCCGCAGGCCGTGCAGGGGACGCTCGAGGCGCGCGGGCTCCGCAAGAGCTTCCGCAAGGCGCGCATCGTCGACGAGGTCAGCATCAGCGTCGAGCCCGGCACGGTGGTGGGCCTCCTCGGACCCAACGGGGCGGGGAAGACGACGACGTTCGCGATGATCGTCGGCCTGCTCAAGCCCGACGCCGGCACGATCCGGCTCGGCGAGCAGGACCTCACGGACATGCCGCTGCACAGACGGGCGTGTGCGGGCATCGCCTACCTGCCGCAGGAGCCGAGCGTGTTCCGCCGCCTGACCGTGCGCGGCAACCTCGAACTGGTGCTCGAGGCGACTGGGCTGGGCGAGGCGGACATCCAGGCCCGTGCCGAGGAGCTTCTGGAACAGTTCGGTCTCGTTCACGTCGCCGAGCGGTCGGCGTTCTTCCTCTCGGGCGGGGAACGGCGCCGCTGCGAGATCGCGCGTGCGATGGCCATCAGGCCGCGCTACGTCCTCCTGGACGAGCCTTTCGCGGGCATCGACCCCATCGCGGTCGACGAGATCCAGCGCATCGTACGCGAGCTCAGAGAGCGTGGAATCGGCGTTCTGATCACCGACCACAACGTGCGGGAGACATTGCAAATCGTGAACCGGGCTTATATTATCAGCCAAGGGAAGATCTTCCGTAGCGGCTCGCCCGCCGAGCTCGCCGCGGACGCGGAAGTTCGTGCCGTGTACCTCGGAGAAGACTTCAAACTCGAGTAGTTTCGCGAGCGGAACGAGGTGGCGCGAAGGCCACGCGGCAACGCCGACACGGATCATTCTCCAGCGACGGGACCTCATGCCTCAGCTCGAACAAAAACTCCAACCGAGGCTGGTCCAGAAGCTCATCATCACACCGCAGCTGCAACAGGCGATCAAGCTGCTGCAGCTCTCGAAGCTCGACCTGCAGGAAGAGATCTCGCAGGAGCTCGTCAGCAACCCCGCGCTCGAGGAACTCGGCAACCCGACGGAGACGGTGTCCGCGTCGCCGACGCAGTCCGAGGACCGGCTCCCCAGCAACGACGAGCCGACCGGCGACGACTTCGACTACGCGTCGTTCTTCCGCGACCTCGAGGACAGCTACCAGCCGACGCGCGGCGGGCAGGAGTCGCGCAGCGAGGAGCTGCCCACCGCCGACCAGCTGCTGCGCACGCAGACGGGGCTCACCGAGCACCTCACGTGGCAGCTCGAGATGAGCACGCTCGCGCCGAAGGAGCGCGAGATCGGCGAAGCGATCATCGGCAACATCGACGAGAAGGGCTACCTCGAGGCGACCAACGAAGAGATCGCGGCGATGGCTCCCGGCGGGACGCCGTGGCCGCTCGAGCTCGTCGAGAAGGTGCGCGTCGAGGTGCAGCACTTCGACCCCGTCGGCGTCGCCAGCCGCACCCTGCAGGAGTGCCTGCTGTTCCAGCTCGGCGTCGCCGGGCTCGGCGACTCGAAGGCCGCGCACGCGATCCGCGACCACCTGCCGCTGCTCGAGTCGCAGCGCTTCGCGGACCTCGCCAAGGCGCTCGGCGTCGACGCGGAGGAGATGACGCAGATCCGCGAGATCATGCGCCACCTCGATCCGCACCCCGGCGAGAAGTACAACCCCTCGCCGACGACGTACATCGCGCCCGACGTCTACGTGATCAAGGACGGCGACGACTACCGCGTGCTGCTCAACGAGGAAGGCCTGCCGCGCCTGCGCATCTCGCCGACGTACCGGCGCTTCTTCGACCAGCCGGGCAACCAGGGCGGCGGCAGCGATCCCTCGGCGCGCGAGTTCGTGCGCGAGAAGGTGCGCGCCGCGTTCCGCCTGATCCGCTCGCTCGAGGAGCGGCAGCGCACGATCTTCAAGGTCGCGACGAGCATCGTGAAGTACCAGCGCGCGTTCCTCGACCAGGGCATCGAGCAGATCCGCCCGCTCGTGCTGCGCGACGTCGCCGAAGACATCGGCATGCACGAGTCGACCGTCAGCCGCGTGGTCAACAACAAGTACATGCACACGCCGCGCGGCCTGTTCGAGATGCGCTTCTTCTTCCACAGCGGTCTTGCGAACGCGGGCGGCGACGCCGTGTCGTCGCTCACCGTGAAGGAGAAGATCAAGAAGATGGTCGGCGACGAGGACACGCGCCGGCCGCTGTCCGACCAGGCGATCGCCGAGGCGCTGCGCCGCGACGGGCTCACGATCGCGCGCCGCACCGTGGCCAAGTACAGGGAGGAACTGCGCATCGCTCCGTCGACTGCTCGCAAGCGGTGACGCTTGTTTGCAGGCGCGGGCCGCGGAGCCCGCGCCCATAGCCGCGGCCATGGGGATCGCCGCGGCGCAGGTTCCGGAACGGAACTTCCAGCGGAGGAGCACGATGAACATCGATCTGACGGGACGGCACATCGAACTGACCCCGGAGATTCGCGAATACGCCGCCGGGAAGATCAACAAGCTGGGCCGTCTGGTGAATCAGCTCGAGATCCACGTCACGCTGTCCGCGGAGAAGCACCGCAAGACGTGCTCGATCGTCGCCCAGGGCAAGGGCGCGAAGTACACCGCCGAAGTCAGCGACGACGATCTCCGCCACGCGATCACCGAGTCCGTCGAAGTCCTCTCGCGCCAGATCCGCAAGGACAAGACCTCGAAGCTCGCCGGCCGCCGCGAAGGCGCCGAGACGATCCGCGGTGTCGTCCCCGAGGAACTCGCCGAAGAGGCTTGAAGCACCGTCCTCCCGAAGGACGCGCGCCGGCCCCGCCCCCGCGGGGCCGGTTCGCTTTTCGGGGCCGGCCGCGCCGCGGACCCGCGCGTCTTGCGCGCGGCTCGCGGCCCCGTCGATAATCGCCCGTCACGGCTCGATTAGCCCCGCCAAGACGGGGCGCGACGAGGGAAAGGGCAGAGGCCATGAGCGACCAGCGCAGCCGCAGCCGGGCGGAGTGGGAAAAGACGACCCTGGAGAAGACCCTCGCGAAGAACCCCGAACGTCCGGAACGGTTCACGACCGTCTCCGACCTCGAGGTCCCGCGGCTGGCGACACCCGAAGACCTCGGCCCGGACTGGAGCTACGACGCGAAGCTCGGCTACCCGGGCGAGTACCCGTACACGCGCGGGATCCACGCGACCATGCACCGCGGCCGGCTCTGGACCATGCGCATGTTCGCCGGCTTCGGCACGGCCGAGGACACCAACGGGCGCTTCAAGTACCTGCTCGAGCACGGCCAGACCGGCCTCTCGACGGCCTTCGACCTGCCCACGCTGATGGGCCGCGACAGCGACGACGAACTCGCGCTCGGCGAGGTCGGCCGCGAGGGCGTGGCCGTCGACTCGCTCGCCGACATGGAGATCCTGTTCGACGGGATCCCGCTCGGCGACGTCTCGACCTCGATGACGATCAACTGCTCGGCGCCCGTGCTGCTCGCGATGTACCTCGCCGTCGCCGAGAAGCAGGGCGTCCCGTTCGCGAAGCTGCGCGGCACGATCCAGAACGACATGCTGAAGGAGTACATCGCGCAGAAGGAGTGGATCTACCCGCCCGAGCCGAGCCTGCGGCTGATCGTCGACATGATCGAGTACTGCATGAAGGACGTCCCGCAGTGGAACACGATCTCGATCAGCGGCTACCACATCCGCGAGGCCGGGGCGACGGCCGTGCAGGAGCTCGCGTTCACGCTCGCCGACGGGTTCGGCTACGTCGAGGCCTGCATGGCGCGCGGCCTCCCCGTCGACGAGTTCGCGCCGCGCCTCTCGTTCTTCTGGAACTCGCACAACGACTTCTTCGAGGAGATCGCCAAGTTCCGCGCCGCGCGCCGCATCTGGTCGACGCGCATGCGCACGAAGTACGGTGCGAAGGACCCGCGCTCGTGGATGCTGCGCTTCCACACGCAGACCGCCGGCTGCTCGCTCACCGCGCAGCAGCCGCTCGTCAACATCGTGCGCGTCGCGATCCAGGCGCTCGCCGGCGTCCTCGGCGGCACGCAGTCCCTGCACACCGACTCGTTCGACGAGACGCTGTGCCTGCCGACCGAGGAGGCCGTGCGCGTCGCGCTGCGCACGCAGCAGGTCATCGCCGAGGAGTCCGGCGTCGCGAACACGATCGACCCCCTGGGCGGGTCGTACCTCGTCGAGTCGCTCACCGACACGATGGAGCGCGAGGCGCTGGCCTACATCGACCGCATCGAGGCGATGGGCGGCATCGTGACGGCGATCGAGCGCGGCTACCCGCAGAAGGAGATCGCCGACGCGTCGTTCCGCTACCAGCAGCAGGTCGACGCCCGCGTGAAGACGATCGTGGGCCTCAACAAGTACCAGATCGCGGCCGAGGAGGACACGCCCGTGTCGATCCTCAAGATCGGCCCCGAGGTCGAGGAGCGGCAGCTCCAGCGCCTCGCCGCGACCCGCGCCGCGCGCGACGCCCGGGCCGTCTCCCAGGCGCTCGAGCGGCTGCAGGCGGCGTGCCGCGGGTCCGTGAACACCTTCCCCCTGATCCTCGACGCGGTCCGCGCCTACGCGACCGTGGGGGAGATCTGCTCGGCGATGAAGGCGGTGTTCGGAGCGTACGAGGAGACCTCCGTCCTGTAAGACAGGCAGAGGCAGAGGCAGAGGCAAAGGCGCAGGCCGAGGCCGAGGGAGGCCGAGGCCGTCCCTCGTCTTCGCCGGTGCCTCCCTCCGCCTCGGGCTTGGCCTCTGCCTCTGCCTTTTCGGCCATCTGGTACATAATCGGGGCCGCAGCGGGGGACTCCCCACAAAAGGCAAAGAGGGACACCGTCCATGGAAAAGCGGTTGCGCCTGCTGATTGGCAAGGTCGGCCTCGACGGTCACGACCGCGGGGCGAAGATCATCGCGCGCGCGCTGCGCGATGCCGGGCACGAGGTGATCTACACGGGACTGCACCGCACGCCGGAGCAGGTGGTCGAGACCGCGATCCAGGAAGACGTCGACGGCGTCGGCCTGTCGATCCTCAGCGGCGCGCACATGACGCTCCTGCCCAAGGTCATCCAGCTGCTCAAGGCCCGCGACGCGGGCGACATCGTGGTCTTCGGCGGCGGCATCATTCCCGAGGACGACATCGCGCCGCTCAAGGACGCCGGCGTGGCCGAGGTCTTCCGTCCGGGCACGAGCACCGAGCAGATGATCACGTGGGTGGAGCAGAACGTCGCCAGCCACGCCGGATGAAGCGGAAGATCCTCATCGCCGACGACAGCACGACGATCCGCAAGGTCGTCGAGCACGCGTTCGCGGGCAGCGAGGTGAAGGTGATCGCCGCGGCCGACGGACCGGCCGCCGTCGACGCCGCGCGCCGCGAGCTGCCCGACCTCGTGCTCTGCGACGTGCTGATGCCGGGGATGTCGGGCTACGAGGTCGCCGAGGCGCTCGCGCGCGACCGCGAGCTCGCGGGGGTTCCGGTGCTGCTCCTGACCGGCGCGTTCGAGCCCTTCGACGAAGGGCGCGCCACCTCCTGCGGCGCGGCGGGCTTCCTCGCCAAGCCGTTCGAGTCGCAGGTCCTCAAGGACCGCGTCCTCGACCTGCTCGAGGGGCGCCCCGAGCGGCCCCGGCCCGCGGCGCCCGCGGTGCCCGCGCCGTACGCGCCGCCGGTCGAGATCGAGTGGCCCGGGCTTCCGCCCGCGGCCGCTCCGGTGCCGCCGGTCGTCGTCGTCGCGGCCCCGGCCCCGACACCCGCGCCCGCACCGGCGCCACCGCCGCAAGCGGCGCCCGAGCCGGCCGCGCCGCCCCCGGCCGATCACGACGACGAGCCCCTCGGACGCTTCGAGGCCACCCCGCACGTGTGGCCCGTGCACCGCGTCGCGCTGCCCGGGGACGAGGACTTCGACCTGTCGCGCCCCGCCGCGGCGTCGCCGCGGGCGCCCGTGCCGCGCGAGACGAGTCCGACCGAGCTCGAGTCCGTCGTGCGCGACGAGATCCGCCGGCAGGTCCAGCAGCTCGCGCCCGACATCCTGCGCGAGATCGCGTGGGAGATCCTGCCCGACCTGCTCGAGCGCCTGATCCGCGAGAGCCTGCCGAATCCCCGCACCGCCGCTTCCCCGCGCGCCGACGGTCCAGGAGAGCGCCGCCGATGAGCCTCGAAAAAGCGTTCGACCCGCCCGCCTACGAGGCGCGCGTCCGCGAAGCGTGGGCCACCGCCCGCGTCTTCGAGCCGCACGCCGCCGCGCGGCGCTTCTCGCTCGTGATCCCGCCGCCCAACGTGACCGGCGCGCTGCACATCGGGCACGCGCTCGACTACACGCTGCAGGACGTGATCGTCCGCTGGCACCGCATGCTGGGCGAGGAGACCCTGTGGGTCCCCGGCTCCGACCACGCGGGCATCGCCACGCAGATGGTCGTCGAGCGCCACCTGCGGCAGCAGGGAATCAGCCGGCACGACATCGGCCGCGAAGCCTTCGTCGCCGAGACGTGGACGTGGAAGGAGCAGTACCACGCGCGCATCAAGGCGACGCTGGAACGGCTGGGCTGCTCGTGTGACTGGTCGCGCGAGCGCTTCACGTTCGACCCGGGCCTGTCGCGCGCCGTGCGCGAGACGTTCGTGCGCTGGTACGAGGACGGCCTCATCTACCGCGGGCGCCGTCTGATCAACTGGTGCCCTTCGTGCCGCACGGCGCTGTCCGACCTCGAGGTCGAGCGCGACGAGCCGGAGACCGGCGAGCTGTGGTCCTTCGCGTACCCGATCGAGGGCGGGGGAGAGATCGTCGTCGCGACGACGCGTCCCGAGACGATGCTCGGCGACACCGCGGTCGCGGTGCACCCCGACGACGAGCGCTGGAAGGCGGTGATCGGCAAGCGGCTCGTGCACCCGTTCTTCCCCGAGCGCGACCTCTTCGTGATCGGCGACCCGGTCCTCGCGGACATGACGACCGGCACCGGCGCGGTGAAGGTGACCCCGGCACACGATCCCAACGACTTCGCGTGCGGCCAGCGCAACGGTCTCGCGGAGATCGTGATCTTCGACGAGAACGCTGTCGTCAACGCCGCGGGCGGCCCGTTCGCCGGGCTCGACCGCTTCGCCGCGCGCGAGGCCGTCAAGGCCGCACTGCAGGCCAAGGGCCTCGAACGCGGCGCGAAGCCGCACCTCTACGCGCCGGGGCGCTGCCAGCGCTGCCGCACGATCGCCGAACCGATGATCTCGACGCAGTGGTTCGTGCGCATGGAGCCGCTCGCGAAGCCGGCGCTCGAGGCCGTGCGCGACGGCCGCATCGCGTTCGTGCCCGCGGCGTGGGAGAAGACCTACTTCCACTGGCTCGACAACATCCAGGACTGGTGCATCTCGCGCCAGCTGTGGTGGGGCCACCGCATTCCCGCGTGGCACTGCGCCGCGTGCGGGACGACGACGGTTGCGCGCGAGGACGTCACGGCCTGCCCGAAGTGCGGCAGCGCCGACGTGCGCCAGGACGAGGACGTCCTCGACACCTGGTTCAGCTCGCAGCTGTGGCCGTTCTCGGTGTTCGGCTGGCCGGACGAGACCGCCGACCTGAAGCGCTTCTACCCGACCGACGTCCTCGTGACCGGCTTCGACATCATCTTCTTCTGGGTCGCGCGGATGATCATGTCGGGGATGAACCTCACCGGCGAGGTCCCGTTCCGCACCGTCCTGTACCACGGCCTCGTGCGCGACGCGCACGGCAAGAAGATGTCGAAGTCGTCGGGCAACGCCGTCGACCCGGGCGAGGCGATGGACGCGCACGGCGTCGACGCGCTGCGCTTCACGCTCGCCGCGCTCGCGAGCCCGGGGTCCGACCTCGCGCTGTCGGAGGAGCGTCTCGCGGGCTACCGCGCGTTCCTCAACAAGCTGTGGAACGCGGTGCGGTTCCTCCTGCTGCGGATCGAGGGCGTCGCCGGCAACCCGCGGGTGGATTACGCGGCGGCGGACCTCGACGAGCTCGACCGCTTCCTCGTCGGCTCGTACCTGCAGCTCGTCGACCGCGTCGACACGGCGATGAAGGAGTTCCGCTTCGACCACGCGTGCGAGGCGATCTACCACTTCCTGTGGGGCACCTTCTGCGACTGGTCGATCGAGCTGTCGAAGCCCGACTTCGCCGAAGGCGCCGACGCGCGGCGCGCGGCCGTGCGCCTGTCGGTGATGCTCGACACGCTCGACGGCGCACTGCGCCTCCTGCACCCGATGGCGCCGTACATCACCGAGGAGCTGTGGCAGAACCTCCCGCGCCGCGCGGGCGATCCCGCGCTGCTCGCGGTCGCGCCGTACCCGGTCCCGGGCGCGCCCGCGGTGCCGGTGCCGCAGACTTTCGACCGCGCGGCCGCCGCGGCGCTGGTCGAGGACTGGCTCATCGCGCCGGTCGGCGCCGCGCGCGCGCTGCGCGCCGAGGCCGGCCTCGCGCCCGGCAAGCCGATCGCGCTGCGCGTGCGGGCGCGCCGTCCCGAGGGACACGACGCGCTGCAGCGCTTCGCGGCGCGCATCGCCGTCCTCGCGCGCGCGAGCGAGGTCGACGTCTTCGCGGGCGATCCGCCGGAGGAGCCGTCCAAGCGCCAGGTGCTCGACACCGTCGAGGTCATCCTGCCGCTCGCCGGCGCCGTCGACCTCGAGCAGGAGCGCGCGCGGCTCGCGAAGGAGCGCGCGAGGGCCGAGCAGGACCTCCAGGCGATCGCGAAGAAGCTCGACAACCCGGGCTTCGTGGCGAAGGCGCCGCCCGAGGTCGTGGCCAAGGAGAAGGAGCGCCGCACCGCGCTCGAAGGCCGCCTCGTCGAACTCGACAAGCTCCTGCGGACCTTCGGGCCATGAGCCCGGCGTTCCCGGCCGACGCGGCGCGCGTGCTCGTGCGCCGTGCGCTCGACGAAGACCTCGGGCGCGCCGGGGACGTCACCACGCGGGCGGTGGTTCCGCCGGGCAGCCGCGCCGCGGCGCGACTCGTCGCGCGCGAGGAGTTCGTCCTCGCCGGACTGCCGCTCGCCGCGCTGGTGATGGACGAGATGGCGGCGCGCGGCGCGGGCGCGGTGACGGTCGAGCCCGTCGCGGCCGAGGGCGGCACGCAGCCGCGGGGCGCGGTGCTCGCGCGGCTCGTGGGCGACGCGGCCGGGCTCCTCGGCGGCGAGCGGGTGCTCCTGAACCTCGTCGGGCGGCTCTCCGGGATCGCGACCCTGACCGCGCGCGCGGTCGCGGAGGTCGCGGGCACCGGCGCGACGATCGCCGACACGCGCAAGACGACCCCCGGGCTGCGGGCGCTCGAGAAGTACGCGGTCGCCTGCGGGGGCGGCGAGAACCACCGCTTCGGCCTCGACGCGATGATCCTCGTCAAGGACAACCACAAGCTGCTCGCCGGGGGCATCGAGGGCGTTCTCGCGCGCCTCGCCGCCTCCGGCGCGGACCTCGCGGCGGCGGAGGTCGAGGTCGACTCGCTCGCCGAGTTCGACCGCGTGCTCGAGTCCGGCGCGGGCTGGATCCTGCTCGACAACTTCGGCGTCGACGACGTGGTCGAGGCGCGCCGGCGCGCCGCCGCACGCGGGCGCGCGGTGGCGCTCGAGGTGTCGGGCGGCCTCCGGCCCGGCAACCTCCGCGCCTACGCCGAGGCGGGCGTGCAGCGCCTCTCGCTCGGCGCGCTCACGCACGGCGCGCGCTCGGTCGACGTCGCGCTCGACTTCGAAGCCGCGGCGGGATGAACGGTCCCGCGCTGGGCGCCGCGATCACGGCCGCGCTGCGCACCCAGCGCCTCGGCCGGCCGCTCACGGTCCGCACGCGCACGGTCTCCACGATGGACGACGCGCGCGCGGCCGTGCGCGCAGGCGCGGGCCACGGCGCCGTGGTGCTCGCCGAGGAACAGACCGGCGGCCGCGGCCGGCTCGGACGGCCGTTCGTTTCGCCGCCCGGCGGGCTCTACATGACCGTGGTGCTCGATCCGCCCGCCGCGTCGGCCGAGGCCTGGCGCTGCGGGTTCGCCGCCGCGCTCGCCGCCCGCGACGCGCTGTGCGCCGCGGGCGCGCCGGACGTCGAGTTCGACTGGCCCAACGACCTCGTCGTCGGGCCGCACAAGGTCGGCGGCATCCTGATGGAACTGCTCGCGCCGGAGGCCGCCGGCGCGGCGGGGCCCGTGCTGCTGCTCGGCGTGGGCCTCAACGTCGGGCCCGATCCCGCGACGTTCGCTCCGGAACGGGCCGGGCCGGCGGGACCGGTCGCCGGGCTGCGCGGCGCCGATCCGCGCGTGACCGTGGCCGCGGAGTTCCTCGGCGCGCTCGAACCGCTCCTGCCGCTGTGCGGGACCGACGCGGGCTGGTCGGAGGTCCTGGGCGGCGTGCGCGACGTGTCCCGCGCGGCCCGCGGCGCGCGCGTGGCGGTGCGGGCCGCCGACGGCCGCCTGATCGAGGGCCGCGGCGCGGGACTGCGCGACGACGGTGCGATCGAGGTGCGGCAGGACGACGGCACGCTCGTGATCGTACGCTACGGCGAAAGAATCTATCGGCACCCGTGACGCTCCGGACCCGCGGGTGAAATTGGGTACAATCGGCCGGGGGAGTGTCCGTGCTTCTCGCGATCGACATCGGCAACACCAACATCGTCGTCGGCACGTTCGACGGCGACACGCTCGTGCATTCGTGGCGCCTGTCGACGCGCCGCGAGATGACCTCCGACGAGATCCAGGTCCTGTTCCGGGCGCTGCTCGGCGAGGCGCTGCCGCGCATCGACGACGCGATCGTGGCCTCGGTCGTGCCGCCGCTGACGGGGGCCGTCGTCGCCGCGACGCGTGCGGCGTGCGGCGTCGAGCCGCTCGAGGTGCAGCCCGGGATCCGCACCGGCCTGCGCATCCGCACCGACAACCCGCAGGAGGTCGGCGCCGACCGCATCCTCAACGCGGCCGCGGCGCACAAGCGCTATCCCGGGACCTCGATCGTGGTCGACTTCGGCACCGCCACCACGCTCGACGTGGTCACCGCCGAGGGCGACTACCTCGGCGGCGTGATCTGCCCCGGGCCGAACCTCGGCCTCGAGGCGCTGTCGGCGCGCGCGGCGCGGCTGCCGCGGGTCGACCTGCAGGTCCCGGCGCGCGTGATCGGGCGCAACAGCATCGACGCGATCCGCGCCGGGGTCGTGCACGGGCACGCCGCGATGGTCGAAGGCCTGGTGCGGCGGATCGAGGCCGAGCTCGGCGCGCCGGCGAAGGTCGTCGCGACGGGCGGGCTGGCCCCGCTGATCGGGCCGCTGATGGAGCGGCTCGACGCGATCGATCCCGATCTCACGCTGCACGGCCTCTTGCTGCTCCACGCGCGGAACCGCGCGCGATGAAGGTCCTCTTCCTCTGCACCGCGAACATCTGCCGCTCGCCGCTCGCGGAGCACTACATGCGGCAGCTGGCGGAGAAGATCGCGGCGGTGCGGATCGAGTGCGCGTCGGCGGGGATCCTCGACTACTCCGGGCGCCCCGCCGATCCGGTCGTGGTGCGCATGGCGCGCGAGCGCGGGCTCGACCTGTCGCGTCACGCGAGCCGTCTCACGCACGCGGCGGAACTCGCGGCCACCGACCGCATCGTCTGCATGGAGCGCAAGCACCGCGCGTGGATCCGCGAGAACCACCCGGACCACGTGGCCAAGGCCGTGCTGCTGCGGCCGCCGGTGGACGGCGAGCAGGACGTGCCCGATCCGACGGGCGGGCCGGAGAGCGAGTACCGCAGCGCGCTCGACCTCCTGTACCGGGGTGTCGAGAGCCTCGCGTTGTCGTACAAGTACCCGCGATGAGCGCCGGCGACCCTCCTTCGGACAAGCAGGGGTACATCGAGAGCGTGGACGAGCGGTTCCGCGTGCTTCGCGGCTCGCCGCTGCTCCTCTCCGGCCGCGACGCGGAGCTCGTGTTCCGCTGGTACGACGAGGGCGTCCCGCTGTTCCTCGTGCTCGAGACGCTCGAGGACCTGTTCCGCAAGGGGGCCGAGCGCAAGCCGCCGCGCCTGCCGCGCACGCTGTCGTACTGCGAGTCGGCGGTGCTCGAGGCGTTCGCGCACTACCGCGAGCGGCGCCTCGGGGCCGACGGCGCGCGGAGCGACGTGGACGCCGAGCGCACGGCCACGATCGCGCGCGCGCTCGAGGCGCTCGCCGGGTCGAAGGCGCCCGGACCGGCCGCGGCCGCCGCGCTCGGGGAACTGCGCGCGCTCGCGTCCGGCGCGGCACCGTCCGGCATCGACGTCCTCGCGCGCGTGGACGCACGGCTCGTCGACGCGTGCCTCGCGGCGCTCGCCCCCGCGGAGCGCGACGCCCTCGTCGACGCGGCCGCGCGCGACGTCGCGCCGTTCGCCGACGGCATGGACGACGCCGTCCGCGCCCGCGCCCGCCGCGCCGCGCTCGCGCGCCGCGTGCGCGCGGCGTTCGCCGTGCCGGACGTCACGCTGCTGCCGCTCTGACGGCATCCCGCGCGCGGGACGGTGCGGCGCGCTCCGCGGCGCGCCGGCGACGATCGCGCCGCACACTCGCCGCATGCGGGGGATCACGGCGCGCCTGGTCGGGCTCGCGGCAGCGGCGTGGGCCGGGGCCGCGGCGGGGCTCG
>JABLTH010006968.1_pt1 | contig 13472 bp, 10 predicted proteins | sample 7875711 | NCBI WGS metagenome assembly JABLTH01 (sample SAMN14941262, study PRJNA633318) | bioreactor metagenome | isolation source: bioreactor | place: China | collected 2019-03-05 | reverse complement strand
CCCTGTGGGGTGTCGGCGATCAACCTACAAGCCAAAACACGACATTTTTATTTAGCGGAAACGCGACATCTGAACTTGGGACCTACATGCGGTCCGACGAGAGATTCCATTATGTCAACTAATGTGGCGGCCGGCCCGAAAGCCCCTACCGCTTGACGAAACACATACACCACGGTACTGTAAAAATAAACAGTTATCATAGCGGAAGATTTCGACATCATCCTAGCCCGTATCGAGAATCAGCCGCCGGTCGCACGCATTGCAAAAGGCAGCTCAGCGTCGCTCCATCAGCTTGCGCGACGCGAAAAATTCGGCATCGCTACGGATACCCAATTTGCGAAACGCAGACTGCTTTTGCGCGCTGATCGTCTTGGGGCTGCGGGAAAACTTCGATGCGATGTCGGATACGCTCATGCCGGCGAGAAACAGCGCAGAACCTCGTGCTCGCGCGGGCTCAGGCGCAGGTCTACGGACAATCCGGACTCGATCGATGGCGCGCCGTCGCCTCTCGCTGCCTTTGCCTCGGCCTCCGCAACGCGAGGATCGGGCATCGCGCTCGATTCCATCCGCGCCGCCAAGTCAGTGCTGATGTACGGACGACCGTTGGCCACTACGCGGATTGCATACTCCAACTCATCAAGATCTTCACTCTTGCCAAAGAAGCCGAGCGCCCCGGCGCGCATTGTCATGTTGACCATCGCTGGGGTGTCGCTGCTCGATGTCATCAGGATCCGGCAATCGGGGAAGCGCGTGTTGACGAGCTTGATAAGATTGAGCCCGTCGATCTCGCCGGGGCCGAGCGTGTAGTCAAGCAGCACCACATCCGCGTGATTCGCTTCGAGCCAACGAATCAAATCGCGCGACTTCGCGAAACTCGCCGCTACTTCAATGCCCGCCTTTCCAGTCAGGTAATTAGAAATCCCGTGCTGAACAACGGCATGGTCATCCAAGATCACGACGTGGATCACCTGGTGCTCTGGCCTCATCGTTACCCCTTTCATTGTTGCGTACAGCGCAATACGGCTGGCCCCAACCTCGTTGCGGGACGCCGTTCATGGTTATTTTGATTAGCTTACCGGCTTTCGGGACAATTTTTAACCCTGCTGGCTAAATCGACCAATTGTCGGTACACGAAAACAGGATGCCGCCGACAATTCTGCATCGATCTGCTTCGAGGTAAGCGTGGTGTTCCGTCCGGGCTGTTCTGAGCAATCTGTCGATCGCAGTGCTGCGTTGCGTTTCCGTAACGCACAACCTATGATGACGGCCTCGTTTTCCGGTGGTGCCTGCGATAATGCGAATCCGCAGACCGTCTTGGGCCGCGCCGCAAACAACCTGGTGGAACAACGTGAGCAAGCTGAGTTTGAAACGGTGTGCCGTCCTCATGGGCGCGCTCGTATGGCTGATGCCCACGTTCGGATGGGCGGGCAACACAGCGACATTCACGGCCGAAGAGAGGGCGTGGATTGCCGCGCATCCGGTGGTACGTACGCGCATCGATCCGCATTGGCGCCCGTTCGAATTTCGCGAGCGCGGAAAAGTGGTCGGCATCGTACCTTCGTATCTTGACGCGATTTCGCGCGTGAGCGGATTGCGCTTCGAGTACGTCGACGGACTTTCGTGGCCCGATTCGCACGACGCGCTGATGTCGGGAAAAATCGATATCGTGCCGGATGTGTCGAAGAGCGCCGATGTATCGATGTTCCGCGAGGGAATCACCGTCAGCCAGCCGTACTTCGTCGGCACGGTGGTCGTGGTCGCGCCGGAGCGCCTAAACCTGTTCGTCGATTTCCGCAATCTGGCCAACAAACGCGTTGCGATCAAGGGCAACGGCGCACTCGAATACGGGATCCGCCAGAGCGGTATACCCGTGACGCTGCTGACCTACGACAACGAACGCGATGCGCTCACGGCTGTCGTCGACGGCAAGGCGGATGTCGCCATCGGCCCCGACATGTCGATCTTGCCGCTGCTGCGCCGGCAGTTCCAAGGCGAGTTGTTCCTATCCGGCGGCTTGCCGGACCGGCCTTACGCGCTGGCCCTGGCGACCCGCAGCGACATGCCGCTGCTCGCGTCGATTCTCGACAAGTCGCTGGCAGCGATTCCCGCGCGCTCGAGCGAGGAGATTCCGCGCCAATGGATGGAAGCAGCCGACTACGGCAAGCCGACGCTGCGGTCGATCCTTTACTACCGGCGCTGGCAGGTCACCGCAGCGGGTGCCACTGTGCTCGCGCTGGTGGCAATCGCGTTCGTTTCGTGGCGCGCACGCGTCGCAGCAGTCCGCAGCGAGCGCGACAAGGCGATTTTCCTGGCGTTCATCAGCCACGAGATTCGAATGCCGATGCAAACGATCCTGTCATCGCTCGAACTAATGCAGCGTTCGGAGCTGGCGCCGAAACAAGCGGCTCGCGCGAATGCCGCCGTTGCTGCGTCGGAATCCTTGCTGATGCTCCTCGACGACGTGCTCGAATACTCACGGCTCGAATCGCGCAACGTCACGCTTGCGCCCGAACCCACGCAAATCGAACCATGGACGCGCGGCAGTGCCGACATGGTGCGCTGGCGGGTCGACGAGAAAGGCCTGAATCTCTCGCTCGAACTCGCCTGCCCGACCGATTTGACCCTGCTGATCGATCCGGTCCGTACCCGGCAGATCCTGCTGAACCTTCTCGTCAACGCAATCAAGTTCACGTCGAACGGGTCAATCGGGTTGCGCGTCGACTATCTGGAAGGAAATGCGGGCATTTCCGGTAAATTTGTGCTTGAAGTTCACGACACCGGAATCGGAATCCCGCCCGAGCGTCAGCGCCGGATCTTCGAGCCTTACCAGCGCGTCGAGGAGCCAGGATGCCGCCGCGTGAGCGGCAGCGGGCTGGGACTATCGATCTGTCGCGAGCTCGTTGACCTGATGAATGGCGAGATTACGGTCAGCAGCACCCCTGATCGAGGCACCGTCTTCACGGTCATCCTGCCGGCGCGGCGAACCGAGCCGACAGCCGTGTCCGACACGGTCGAGCCCCAAGCGCCTGCGCACGAAGCCGCGCCGCTCAATCCCGGCTCCCCCCAGCAAGTCGACGGAGGGCCGATCATCCTCGTCGTCGACGATCACGAGGCCGTTCAACATGCGATTGGGCATCAACTTGACGCGCTTGCATACCGCTCGATTTTTGCCGACAACGGCGCGCGAGCGCTCGACCAGTTCGAGCGCTCGCGGTACGACTTGGTGCTGCTCGACTGCGACCTGCCGGACATCGATGGCTATACGGTCGCGCAGGGCATGCGCGCCAGCGAGCAGCAGCGCGGCCAAGTGCACACGCCGATCATTGCAATCTCCGCGTCGACGGACGATGCCCATCGCGAGCGCTGCTTCGACAGCGGGATGGACGGCGTGCTGAGCAAGCCGCTGCGGCTCGATGTGCTGCGGCAGATGATCGACCTGTGGTGCCCGGCAACCAAGCGGGAAGCGCTTCAGCCGCCTGTCGGGCAAACGCCCGCGACAGGCTCGGACTTCCCCGTGATCTACCGGCAAACCGTCGATGCGGATCTGGCATTGCTGGGCGCCGCACTGTCGGCCGGCGATGCCAATCGCGCCCGTCACGCAGTGCATCGCATCAAGGGCGCGGCGGCGATTGCCGGACATATCGCGACGAGCGAGCTGGCCGACGCATTCGAGCACGCGCTGCAAGCCGCATCCGGCGGAATTCCGGCGAATGCCGGCCCACTTCATCAGGAATTGTTGCGCCGGCATCGTATCGAAACAGCCAGGCCGGATACCGGCGAATCGAAGCCTGGCATCACGGACGCGTAGGCAGGCCTATGCATGCGCCGGCTCGTCCGGTGCAGAGCCCGAATACGTCGGGCACCACATCGCAATCATTTGTCGCAGCACATCGAGCCGCAGCGGCTTACTCAGCACGCCGTCCATTCCGCTATCGAAGCAGCGGACCTTGTGCGCGTCGCAGGTGATTGCCGAGATCGCTATGATCGGAACGTGTCGCGTTTTCCTTGCGGATTCGTCTTGGCGAATCGTCCGAGCGAGTGCGTAGCCCTCGATGTCCGGGAGGTTGCAATCGAGAAGCACCACATCGATCTGCGTATGTGCAAGCTGCAACATCGCGTCCCCGCCTGTGGCGGCGACGATCCCGATACATCCAAGCGCCTCGCATTGATCCTGCAGCGCCGCCCGTACTGCTTCGTGATCGTCGACGATCAGGATGCGAGGCGCTTCGCTGCGTGTCTTCACGGCCGATGCATCTATCCGGACGGACACCTGATCGGCGTGCTGCCTCGGCGGCGCACTCTCGGTGACGACAACCGGCAGCTTTACCGTGAAGACTGTCTCGACATGCGGCGTGCTGATGACCGTGATCGTGCCCCGCATCAACTCGACGAGTTCGTGGCAGATCGCAAGGCCGAGCCCGCTGCCCCCCGCATCCGGCCGTGGAACATGGGACTCTTGCCAGTACGCCTCGAAGAGATGCGTGAATCGATCGGGCGCAATGCCGATGCCCGTGTCGCGCACTTCCAGGAGCAGCGTACCGTTTCGCCCGCGGCGGTCTGCCGAAAGGCAGACACCCAACGTGACCGCCCCGCTCTCGGTAAAGTTGATTGCGTTGACAATCAGGTTTAACACGATCTGGCGCACGCGCACGGGATCGATCTCGACCTGCAGTGCCGCAGGGATCGCGATATCGAGCGACAACGCAAGCCCCTTGCTCTCGGCACGCCAGCGCACCATGTCGACTGTTTCCGTCGCCCATGCCCCGAGATCGATCGTTTGCGCGGAAAGCGTCACCTTGCGCGACTCGAGGCGGGAGTACTCAAGGATATCATCGAGCAACGTCAGCAGTGTCTCGGACGCGGACGCGGCCGCATCCGCACGGCCAGCCTGCCGCTCCGCCAGCGGCGAGCGCCGCAGAAAATCGAGTGACGACAGGATCGTCTGCATCGGGGTCCGGATCTCGTGGCTGACGAACGCGAGAAACTTCGCCTTGTCGCACTTGCTGCGAATCGCTGCGGCTCGGGATTTCCACGATAGATAAGCACATAGTGCGAATATCAGCAACGTCGCAACTATTGCGGCTACCTGTGGCGCGCGGTAATACAGAATGGAGCGGAGGGTGGGCTTGCCGTAGTCACCGAGCTCGACCCAATCGCGCGTGATCGCAGCAGTTTCGTTCACCGGAATCGCCGCAAGCGACTTGTCAATGATCGCTGCTAGGATCGGTAGATCGGCGCGCGTGAGCATCGCGAGCGAAACGGGGCGGTCCGCAAGCATCCCGGACATGTAAAGCTGGCCCGGAAAGTGCCGACGGACGATCGGGAGCATCGTGACGTCGACGCCAAGCGCGGCGTCGGCTTCACCGTCGGCGACCGCGGCCAGCGCGAGTTCCTCGGAATCGAACGTGAGTATCTCGAGCTTCACACCGCTATGGCGCGTGAAGTATTCGATCGCGCCACGTCCCTTGATCGCGATACGCCGGCCTTCGAGACGGCTCAAGCTGAAGATCATCGCAGAATCATTGCGCGTCACAACGGTCAGACGTCCCACCAGATATGGAGAGCTGACGCGTGCACCAGCGCCGACGCGGTCCGGAACCAGCTCGCGCCAGACACCGGGCAGCAGATCGACCTTGCCTGCGGCGAGCGCGTCGTAAGCATGGCCCCATTCCGTGCCCGGCACGGTCTGGAACGTGAGTCCGGTTATTTTCGAGATCGCGCCCAGGTATCCGGCGACGAGCCCCGCATGCCTGCCGCTGCGCATATATTCGATCGGGTGCCAGTTGGCCTCGACGGCGATATGGACGACAGGGTGCGCGCTGATCCAGCGCAGCTCTTCATCGGTGAAGACGGGCTTCCAGCTCGCGGCCGCGGCGCCCGTAGCGACCGAGACGGTCAGCAGCATCGTCGTTAAAATGTGGCGAAGCATGCGCCACACCGGGCGATGCGCGGATAACCTTGCTTCCATGATCATTTGCTTGGGGTAAAGGCGCTAGGCGCCGCTTCACGGGCGCCGAATGCGCCAGAGACTCGCCGACGGCGGAGTAAACGTGATCGTCAGCTTGCTGCTGTACGTGCCCGGACGTTTCCAGACCCACTGGAATTCCGGCGTCTCGAGTGTAAGTGGCGTCGGTGTGCAGACGACCGGCACCGAAATGCCCGGAAGCGATACCGAGCGACCGGCGCTGTTGTTCACGCCCTAGAGCCGCACGGTCTCGTTGTTCTGCAGCGCAATTTTCTTGCCGGCGTACGTCAGGCTCACGTTGCGATCGACGCGCGATTCGTACGCGCCGCTCTTGTCCTCGTCGAGCAGCACGGAGTAGCTCCCTTTGTCGCGGCGGTCGATCGTGAGACCGGCGCTCGCCGACACGTCGAACTACGTGCCCTGAGAGTTGTAGCCGTCGTACAGGCCATGTCGACGTTCGACCTGCACGACATCAGGCTGCCGTTCGGCAGCTTGCGTAGCTTGAGGTTGAGCGTGGGCGTCGCGCTCGTAAACTCTGGCAGATAGACGTTGATGTTGTTTTTGTCGGTGACGTTCTGCTTGATCGCCGCCTTAAAGACGGCGATCGGCGCAGCCGTGCCAGTGTCCCACAGTCTCAGGTTCAGCTGAAGGTTCGCTTTCCAGGTTCCGCCCGATAGGAGATTCTTGAGTTCCGCGGCGGGAATTTTGACGAAGAGCTTGCACCCGTCCCAGCCTATGGTGTCGCAACCTGCCACGGTAGCGGACTGCGCCATCTCGATTGGCCTTCGCACATTCAACACGACTTCGGGAGCAGCGTTGCCGTTGCAATCCAAGTGACGGCTGTACGCACTTTCTCCCAGCAGATTCACCACGCCCGTAGCGCCGGTCCTTTCCTCCTTGAACGAAAGCCGGATCCGGGTCGAGGTGCCCTCCATCCCCCATACGGGTTCGGTCGGGCATGCGCCCGTCATCGTGTCGGTGGCCGACTGGCACGCCCATGAGCTTCGCCCCCATTTTTTTAAATCCGACGCGTCGTAGCCGCCCGACGCGCGGTTGAATATCATTAGGTCCCCCTGCGGCGCGGCGCGATCCAGCGTAGCTTCCGTCGTATCGTTGCGGTTGGCCGGCTGCTCGGAGGCCGCCGATGCATCAAGCGCGATCGCACTCAACGCGGCCGCCAGAACCAGTGCACGGCAGCGATTTCGGTTGATCTGAAGCATTTGAATAGCTGTTTCCTTATGGTTTCGGCATAGCAAGCGGCAGCGCGCTGCGCCTGCCGGCACGAATCGCGTCGATCTATGCGCCGCGTCGGTCACGCCCGTGGTCCGCGCCCGTATCGACACCACATATCGAAGCTCCAGCAGCTTGCGCACGCGAGCGCTGCTTGCGCAGCGCATCCGGCCCTGCCACCTCGCAGCGCACCTTGCCCACCATCATCAGCACGTCCTGCTGGCGCTTCTTGTGCAGCGGGCAGCGCATCAGCGTCGGACCATCCACAACGAACAGTTTGCTTTCCTTATGGTCCAGCGAGGCAATAATGCCGTCATGACTATCGATCAGGGGCCCTACCCGATACTCACGGAACGTAGTGTCCGTAACCGTGCAGGTAACGATTTTGTAACACCTCGAAGCACCAACAGGATAGCGACCGGTCAGACCGGCAGTAAACGAACTTGGTAATCGTTGCGACGTGTAAATCTCGCTCGTCGCGAAAAGAATGGAGTTCTACTGCGCGATTATTATCCGGGCGCGGATGCGCAAAGCGCTTCCGACGAGGCGGTTTGCAGGCATCGCAGTCTGTCCCGCCTATAACGCTTGTTGCTGTCCGACGTTGATGAAAGAGATGGGGAACATCTCGCTTTCAAGGGAAAGTCCTTGAAGTATGAATACCCCGGTCTGGGAAATTAGCTCCTGCACTCCGGAATCGTAAAGCGGAGATTCCATTAATGGGCGGCCGCGACTGATGTACGCCGGCCAGTAAAATCGTTTCAGCCAAAGCGTTGTTTTGGCCAGTCCCCCGTCGCAACGAATTGACGCCGACTATGCGACAGCTGCGGACAGACCAGTGGTTCGCCTTCGCGCGTGTTGACGAGCCCGTCACCGCACTTTTCGGTCAGATCAAAGCCTCGGCCAAGCACGATGACGTTGTACAGCACCTCACGGCGATTCGGGGAAACGCTCCGCTTGGGGCAAGCCCTCCGTGAGCGGCCGTCGGAATCGGCAAGCAGTTCCGCAGTGGACATGATTTGGCTGCATGGATCGGCCTCGTTACGCGTCAGGCTCCCTCTACTGATAAGACATATTTAAAATTACTTGCCCACGTGCAACTCCGGCGCGAACTGTCGTTAGGCCGGTCTTAATATAACTTGCACTCATTGGAATGGAAATCGACGATCCCGGACTTTCGTTAATAAGAAACTGATTGGTTGTACCAGGCAAAGCGGATTCGGGTCCAAACCGCACTGGCTTACCTGCGTATGAAACCTGAAAGCCAATACCTTTCGCCGTTGAATCAGACGAAAGCGTCAAAATATCTGAGACATTCGAAATATTGCTGGCATCAGTCAAGGTCGCGTAAACTTTCACGCCACTTGGGCAGTCTGCCAGATTGATTCCAAAATTCGTCGTACCAGCGGGCAAGGCAAGATCTTGAGGAATGACCTTTGGCATTTTCACGTTAATCCTAGAATTTTCTATTTTGCATCCCTTCGATAATATTGAAATTGAATCTTTAACAGTGAGCGTAAGAGTTTGCGTCTCGTAAGAGCCTTGCTGATACACGACCTTTACTGATGGCAACAGTGCCGCATTAATTTTACCACCTCGAATTTGCCCTGTGACAATCAATTTCGCGGCACCATTGACGGGAAAATGGGGTCGATCCTCTCCATATCCAGGTGATGCAACTGAAGACGAAAATGGAGCCACGGCGGTGTGCAGCTCCCCATATGCCGTGACAAAAAATTTAATTCCAATTCCATCGACCCCAGTTTTGTATACGTCGCTATACCCTGGGACTAGGCTCCCGCCCACAACTGTGGCCGTCGTCTTCACGTTATAAACGGAGTTGTCACAATACATCGTTCCTGCAGCACTCCATGGCTGCGCATACTTCAACACCTCTGCTCCGATCGCAGAATCTCGCACAAAGCTCAATTCATTTCCAAAGCTCACACTTAAAGACAAATCATTTATACCGCTCGGATAAAAGAAGCATTTTGCTGACGCAGAAGATGTGAAAATCAAAAACACAACTCCCCTGGCAAAAAATGTGATGAGTCTCTCGGCGGAAATATCCATCAACAACGATCTCATATTTCCCATAACAAACCTTTGCTCGCTTTGTAGTTGGCATTCGACATAAATTTTACATGGGCGAAAATTTTTAAAATAATACCCAATTGCTCGGTGAAATTTAAATATGATCAGAGCATCGGCCATTTGATTCCACTATTCAAAATGCCAAGCCCACGTTATTTCACACTTGTTACCGTGCCCGCACGCATACAAGTCACTGCCTGTCGCTCGTACGCCAGCGCCTTGTTCTGCGGATTCAGCGCGTAACCGATCGTGCAGGCCTTGTCTCCCCAGCGCACTTCGATCCTGCCCTTATCCTCGATACCGAACACCAGCAGGCGCGACTGGTTGTCTACCATGCCCAGCAGTTTGCCCCCCGCGTCGTACGCATGCGCGCCGAACGGCACCTTGCCATCTTCGTCGCCGCTCAATTCGAACTGCACACGCCGCCCAGACTCCGCCTCGAAGCGTGCTTCAACGATTGCGCCGCGCGTAGGCACCACGTTCTTCGCGTTGTCGGTGATCTCCGTTTCGGTACCGAGGCTCGACGGGTCGATGTTCAACCAGTTTTGGCGATACGGCTGCAAGTACGGCAAGATCGCATAGCCACGCCGGTCAGTGCGCACCGACGATGATCCGCCGAACGTCACACCGGACACCTTCGGCACCTCGACCACCGCGAAAGTCTCCCCGAGCGGCTGACCCAGCGTTATGCCGCCGCGGTGCAAGACTACCGAACCAGCTGCACTCGCGTCCAGATGACGCCCGGCGCGGTCCTGCGCGAAGTTTCCGGACAGCTTCATGTTCGGCCTATCCCAACCGGCGCTGACGCCGCCCGAGCCGCCGCCACCGCGGCTGTAGCCCGCCTGCACGCCGTAGTTGAGCGTGTTGTTCTCGTTCAGGTAGCCCGACACGCCAGTCTGCATGTTGAAGTCGCCCCGCGTCGACGACACCGCGTTCGCATACACGCGATGCGTGCTCGACGCGTTGCCCAGCGGAATACTCACGGACACGTTGACCTGTGTATCAGGACGCCCAAACGGCCCAGACTCCTGAACATGCGACGCCGATACGCTGTAGCTGATGTTCCTGTAGCTGTTGCTGAAGCCGACCTGAAAACGGCGGCTGCGCCCATCGCCATTCCAGTACGTCGTGTCGCCCACGCCGAGGAACATCGAACCGCTCGCCAGCGGCTGGTTGACGTTCAAATCCAGCCGGCTTTTCTGCCGCATCAGACGCGGACTGTGCGAACGATCGAGGCCTGAACGATCGAACTCGTCTAGGTGCTGGCTCAGCGTGCGATAGCCGTCCGTCGAGTAGCGATAGCCGACCATCGTGAACGTAGTGCTGGTCGGATAGAGCGTCTTTGAATACAGAAACCGCAAGCTCTGCCCTTGCCGGGTACCGCTCGGCTCACGCGAGCGGCTGTGCGTGACGTCCAGCGACATGCCTCCGAAGCGCGTGTTCATTCCGACGCCGAGGCTGGCCGCCAAGTAGTTGTCTGCGGCGAGAATTCCGCCGTAACCGGTGAAGTTGTCAGACAGGCCATACACGAGCGTGCCCTGCGTGAGCTTCGACTTAGACTGGCCCTGCACTCGATACTGGCCGACCGCGAACGAGTAACGCAGGCTGCCGCGCCGCACCATCACGGGCAGATAGGAGTATGGCTGCCTGAACGTACGCACGCGCCCGTCCGCCTCGGTGATCCTGATCTCGAGGTCGCCGTTCGATCCACTCGGATAGATGTCGGTGATCTCAAATGCGCCGGGCGGCACCGGAGTCGAATAGATTACGTAACCGTTCTGCCGCACCTCGACGACCGCATCGCTTTCCGCAATGCCACGCACGACCGGCGCGAAGCCGACTTCGCTGTCGGGCAGCATGCCAAGGTCCGTGCCGATCTGCGCGCCGACGAAGAGCACGCTGTCGAAGATTTCGCCCGAAGTGTACAACTCGCCGGCCGCCACCTTGCTGCGCAGGCGCCGAATGTCACGCTCCAGGTAGCTGCGGCTGCTGGTGAACTTGCTTCCCGTCCCGGTCGTGCCGGTGAGCGATGATTCATTGCGCAGACGCCAACCGCCGACGTTCAGGCCGTTGCGCAGTCCAATGAAGTAATACTTGTTGCTGCGGCCGTGGCCGTCGTTGCGGCTGTAATTGGCCTGATAGACGCTGTACAGCGCGGGAACGCCGTCATCCCACAGCGACTGATCCACATAGCCGCGCGACTTGCGCGACACGTATAGTTGCGGAACGCTGATGTTTAGCGACAGCGTATTAGGCTCAAATTCCACCGATGCGCCATCGGCCACATCTGGCATGTCGACGATCGTCGTATCGTCAGCGCCCGAGACAATGCGTCCCTCCTTCTCGAGCCGGGCAATGTCGACTCCGGCGGCCCGCAACATGCCGAGCGTTACCTTCGGCTCGACCCCCCCCTCAGAGTTCGCGAGGAACACGACGTTGTCGCGCTTGATTAGCGTGTGATTCAGGTAGATATCGACGTCGTAGTTGCCAGGCAGCACCGCGCTGCCCTTCTCGAAGTAACTCAGGTCAACCGGCGCTTCGCCCTTGCGCAGAAAGGAATTGTTGAATTCTGCAGCATGTGACGATGTGGACATCATCAGCCCGAGCAATGCGAGACTTGGCACGCTGACCTGCGCGGCCATACGGCTATCGGCACCATTCCAAACGCTTTTCATACCTTTCTTCTCTACTTGATTGACCTCCCGAGCGGAATTGCACGTGCGAATGCCCGCCTCTCCGCACCCAAAGCGAGGGGCTAACAAAGATGAAGAGGGGAACGACGTGCCGAGCCGGTCGCGTTAGCCGGTCGTAACGCTGGCGTGCGGTTCGACAGCACCGTAGTCATTAATCGATTCGAAATAGACCTTCGCACCGGCACCTGCGGTGCCGGCCGGAAGATCCTTCACATCGAAATATCGCGTCGCGGAAGGCGCCACCATCTCGGCCGCCGCCGCGTAGTCACGGCCGCCGCTATTCACTTTGACCGACGCCAGCGACACAAAATAAGCCGACGGGTTGCTCACCTCGAGCTTCGTGCGCCCGTCGCGCTGCACGAGCCGCCAGCGAAGCTGCGAGGGCGCATTCTCAATTTTGCCGGGCAATCCGGCGGGGCGGTAGAAGAACTTGACGCGCTGACGCACGGCGATCTGGAGCACGTTGTCGTCTTTAGCCTTCTGCGGGATCTCCTGCACGTTGAGCCAGAACACCGATTCGCGATCAACGGGCAGGCCCTCACCGTAATAGAGAATGCGCAATGTCTGCTGTTTCTCCCCGGCCAAACGAGTAAGCGCCGGCGTGATGGCGAACGGCACATCTGCCTTCGAGTTCACGTCGCTCGCATCCATCCAGGTCTGGATCATGACGTCGGCCGGTGCTCGGTTCCGGACCATCAGCGATGCCTCCTTGCCCGGCGCGATCAGAACGACACGGGTCCCGTCGAGCGTGATGCCTGCGAGAGAGGCGCCGGAAGACAGCAATAGCGAGCCGGCAACGGCCAGCCCTGCAAAGGGGAATCGTTTCATAGAGAATCGTGGTAAGCGGACGGGGAATCGCTCCCCCGCCCAAGGGCAGAGGCGGATTACTCGTAGGTCAGCGTGAACGGGAGCGTGCCATTTGCCGTACCGGCAGAGACTGTCGAACCGCTCTTCACGTAGCCGGCCCGCATCGCGAGGTTAGCAGTGTAGGTGGGCGCTTCCGTCGTACCGCCCTTAACCAGCGGTGCGTCGAACGTCTCGTTAGCGCCCAGGTTCAACAGCGTGCCTGCCGTGTTGTATATACCGATGCCGACGCCCTTGGCCGTGCCGGTGGTCTTCAGCAGCTTGTTGTTACCGCCATCGACGCCCGAGCCGCTGACCGGATCAAAGCGGACCTTGACCGTAGTCAAGCCGTTGCTTGTTGCACCGCAATCAAGATTCAGGTTGATCGAGGTACCAGCCGCGATACCGCCGCCTGCTGTGCCGCCCAACGCATCGACGCTTACCTTGCCGAGTTTGACATCGATCGACTGACTTCCCTTATTCCCCGTGACCGACGCCCCACCACCGCCGCTGACACCGCATGACGCAGCGACGATCTCACCCGTAAAGGTGATAGTCCCGTCTGCCGCAAAAGCCGAGCCCGCAGTAACCATCCCGATAGATGCATAAAGTATTGAAAAAATTTGATTCCGCTTGGCGATTTTCATGGT
>JABLTH010022992.1_pt1 | contig 13478 bp, 14 predicted proteins | sample 7875711 | NCBI WGS metagenome assembly JABLTH01 (sample SAMN14941262, study PRJNA633318) | bioreactor metagenome | isolation source: bioreactor | place: China | collected 2019-03-05 | reverse complement strand
GGTAGGCTGCGCGGCGGGGATCGGCACGATACGGTCGATGCGGCCGTCCGGCACATAGCGCACCACGCGGCCCAGGCCCCATTGCGCGTTCCACAGATAGCCTTCCGCATCCACCGCCGAACCGTCCGGTTCGCCGCGCGGATCGTCCACGCGCGCGAACACGCGCGGTTCGCCGCAGCGGTCGCCGTAGTCGCAGCAGTGGATGAGGCGCGAGGGCGAGTCGCAGAAATACATCGTGCCGCCGTCCGGGCTGAAGGCGAGGCTGTTGCTGATGCTCACGCCGGGGAGATTAAGCCGCTCCAGCGTGAGGTCGGCGTTGAGGCGATAGAACGCACCGATCGGTTGGCGCACTTCGCCTGGACCCGGCTCGTGCAGCGTACCGAACACGAAGCGGCCCTGGCGGTCGCAGGCGCCATCGTTGAGGCGCGTGGGCAGGCCGGGCTCGACGTCGACGATCGGCAGCAGCGTGTCGTCTTCCGGGCGGAAGAAAGCGAGGCGCGAGGCGAGGCCGAGCAAGAGCCAGCCGTCCGCCGCGCAAAGCGCGAGGCAGCCGAGGCGCTCGGGCATGTCCCAGCGCCGGGTATCGCCATCGGCGGGGCGATGGCGCCACAGCGTCGCGGCGTGGATGTCCGTCCAGTACAGCGCCTGCTCGCGGTCGCACCAGAGGATGCCTTCGCCGAGCGTGTTCGCGGGATGGTGGACGACGCGCGCGTTCATACCCAGCCGCCGTCCACGAGGAACGACTGGCCGGTGCACATGCGGCTGTCGTCGGCGCCCAGGAACAGCGCGGCGCGCGCGAGGTCCTCGGCCATCAGGTAGCCGGGCAGGCACTGCACGCGTTGGATCTCCGCCTCGCCTTCCTCGTCCAGCCACAGGCGCCGCTGCTTCTCGGTGATCACCCAGCCTGGCACCAGGGCGTTGATGCGGATGCGGTCGTGGCCCAGTTCGCGCGCCAGGCCGTTGACCAGTCCATGCACGGCGGACTTGGCCATGGCGTACATCGGATAGCCGGCATTCTTCTTCATCCAGCCGGTGGATCCCAGGCAGATCACCGAGCCGCCGCCGAGCGCGCGCATGTCGTCGCGCACGGCCTGGGTGGCGAAGTACTGGTGGCGCAGATTGATGGCGATATTGCGGTCGAACTGCTCGCCGGTGGTGTCGTCGAAGGTGTGGCGCACGTCGTTGGCCGCGTTGTTCACGAGTACGGCGATCGGGCCGTGCGCTTCGCGCGCGGCGGCGATCGCGGCGTGCAAAGCGTCCAGGTCGGTCACGTCGCAGGGCAGGAACAGCGGGCGATGGCGCTCGCCGGCGAGGCTTTCGGCCAGCGCCAGGCCATGCTCGCGGTCGATATCGACGAAGGCCACGCGGCTGCCCTGGCGGGCGAAGTGCTCCACGAACGAAGCGCCGATGCCGGTGGCGCCGCCGCTGACGAACACGCAGCGGTCGCGCAGGCTCGGATAGGTGGCGAACTCGCTCATCCTCACCACTCCGCCACGCTGCCGTCGGCATGGCGCCATAGCGGATTGCGCCAGCGATGGCCGACCTTCGCGCGCTCGGCGACGTACTCCTCGTTCACCGTGACGCCCAGGCCGGGGCCGCCGGGCATGGTGACGTAGCCGTCCTCGTACGCGAACACGCCGCGATCGGTGACGTAGTCGAGCAGATCGTTGGAGGCGTTGTAGTGGATGCCCAGGCTCTGTTCCTGGATGAAGGCGTTGTGGCACAACGCGTCCAGCTGCAGGTTCGCGGCCAGCGCAATCGGGCCGAGCGGGCAGTGGAAGGCGACCGCGACGTCATAGGCCTCCGCCATGGCGGCGATCTTGCGCGTCTCGGTGATGCCGCCGGCATGGGAGGGATCGGGCTGCAGGATGTCCACGCCGCCGGTCTGCAGCACGCGCTTGAAGTCGTAGCGCGAGTACAGGCGCTCGCCCAGCGCGATGGGCGCGGGCGAGACGGCGGCCAGCTCGGGGATGCATTCGAGATGTTCGGACAACACCGGTTCCTCGATGAACATCAGCTTGTACGGTTCCAGTTCGCGCATCAGCACCTTGGCCATCGGCTTGTGCACGCGTCCGTGGAAATCGAGGCCCAGGCCGACGTTGGGGCCGACCGCGTCGCGCACGGCCTGCACATTGGCGATGACGCGCTCGACCTTGTCGAAGCTGTCCACATACTGCATTTCCTCGGTGGCGTTCATCTTCACCGCGGTGAAGCCGCGCGCCACCGCCTCCATCGCCGCGCGCGCGGTGTCGGCCGGGCGGTCGCCGCCGATCCAGGAATACACCCGGATGCGGTCGCGCACCGGGCCGCCGAGCAGGTCGTAGACGGGGCGGCTGAGATCCTTGCCCTTGATGTCCCATAGCGCCTGGTCGATGCCGGCGATGGCGCTCATCAGGATCGGGCCGCCGCGGTAGAAGCCGGCGCGGTACATCACGCTCCACAAGTCTTCGACGTGGCGCGGGTCCTTGCCCACCAGGTAGTCGGCCAGCTCGCCGACCGCCGCCGCGACGGTCTCGGCGCGACCTTCGACGACCGGCTCGCCCCAGCCGCTGATGCCGGCATCGGTATCGATGCGCAGGAACAGCCAGCGCGGCGGCACGAGGAAGGTGGTGAGGCGGGTGATCTTCATGCACGGTTTCCTTGCGAATCAGCATCTAGGTGGTGCCAGGCCTCGGCGAAGTCGCGCGCGCGGGCGGCGACGTCAGCGGCCGGGCGGCCGGGTGCGTACAGCGACGAGCCGATGCCGAAGCCGGCGGCGCCGGCGGCCAGCCATGGCGCCATGTTGTCCGGCGCGATGCCGCCGACCGGCAGCACGGCGACGTCCTTCGGCAAGACTGCGCGCCAGGCTTTCAGCACGGCGGGCGAGGCCTGCTCGGCGGGACAGAGCTTCAGGGCGTCGGCGCCCGCGGCGAGCGCCGCGAACGCTTCGGTCGGTGTGGCGACGCCGGGCACGCAATACAGGCCGGCTTGCTTGGCCGCGCGGATGACCGCCGTGTCGGCATGCGGCATCACGATCAGGCGGCCGCCGGCATCGGCGACGTCCTTGACGCGCGCGGGATCGAGCACGGTGCCGGCGCCGACGAGGTAGTCCTCGCCGAGCGCATCGACCATGCGGCGGATGCTCGCGCAAGGATCGGGCGAGTTGAGCGGCACTTCGAGCATGCGGAAGCCGGCGGCGGCGAGCGCGCCGCCGATCTCCACGGCTTCGTCGGGATGCAGGCCGCGCAGGATCGCGACGAGCGGCAGGGGATGCAGCCAGGCTTTCATGACGTGGGGACCGTCGCTTGCGGAGAAAGAAGTCCGGCCGCGGCGGCTATGCGCCACAGGCCATGAGCGGTGGTGCCTTCCGGCGCGCGCGTCAGCTGCAGGCCGAAGGCATCGGCCGCGCGTGCATAGCGCTCGCACAGCGGGCCTTCGCCGACCATCGGAAGGGTATCGCCGGCGTCCACCCAGCCGGCGGCCAGCGCCATGCGCAGCTCCTCGCCGATCAGCAGGCCGGAGAGATAGTCGGGCACGGAAGCGGGGTCGAGCTGGCCGTCGAGCATCAGCGCCCGCGCGGAGAACAGCCGCGATAGCGCGCCGGCCGGGCCGCTGTCGCGCGCGGCGGCGACGCCGCGGCGGAAGGCCGCCTCGTCGTAGCGCGCTTCGGGCAGGGCGGCGCCGAGCATGGAGTGCTGGCGCAACAGGGCGTACAGCTCGCCGGTCATCACGGTGGCGAAACCGCTGACGGCGCCATCGTCCAGCCGCACCCACTTGCTGTGCGTGCCGGGCAGCAACAGGCGCGTGACGCCGGGCTGCAGCGCGAGCACGCCGACGATCTGCGTTTCTTCGCCGCGCATGACGTCGGGGCGGCGGGGGTCGCGCAGGCCGGGCACCAGGTGGAGCGGGCGTCCTTCCGGCGTGTCCATGCGTGTCAGTTGCCGCGCAAGGCGTTCGACACTGGTCGGCGTATCCAGATAGGGCACTTCCCGCCAACCGTTGCGGCTGCCGACCATGCCGCAGGCGAGCACCGGCAGCGCAGGCCAGTCGCGCACGGCCAGGGCGAAGGCTTCCGGAAACCCACCGGCGGGTAGCTGGCGGATGCCGTGGGGCAGGGCGCGCGCGTCGCGCACGGCGCCGCCTTCGTCGAACAGGTAGGCACGCAGGTGTGTGCTGCCCCAGTCCAGGCCGATCAGCGACGCGCTCACGCGGTGGTCTTCCGGCGTGCGCGGGTGCGGCTGCGCCGCATGTTGTCGCGCGAGTCGGCGATCATCGACAGCATCGCCTTGCGCGCCACTTCCGGCTGCTTGCGACGGATCGCCTCCAGCACCTGCTGGTGGTACGGCAGCGAATACTTGAAGTCGCCCGCGCTGCGCGCGGACAGGCTGAAGAAGGCGCTGAGCGCGGTTTCCACCACCGAGAACAGCGAGTGCAGCAGTTCGTTGCCGGTCGCATGCAGCACGGCATCGTGGAAGCGCACGTCGGCCGCGGTCCATTCCTCAAGGGTCTTGGCCGCGTCCATGTCGCGGTAGGCGGCATCGATTTCCGCCAGCTGCGCGGCGCTGCGCTGGCGCGCGGCGGAGGAAGCGGCGGCCGGCTCGATCAACTCGCGCATCTCGACCAGCTTCTCGACGAAATCATCGGTCGGCATCGACGCGCAGCGCCAGGCCAGCACGTCGGCGTCGAGCTGGTTCCAATAGCGTTCTTCCTGCACTCGCGCACCTACGCCGGTGCGCGAGGCGATCAGGCCTTTCGCGGAGAGCACCTTCAAGGCTTCGCGCAGCGCGGTGCGGCTGACGCCGAGGTTCTCGGCCAGGGTTTCTTCGCGGGGAAGCACCTCGCCGGGCTTGACGCGCCCGCTGACGATGCGCTGGCCGAGCTCGTGCATCACGTGTCCGTACAGAGTGCGAACGGCAGACGGCTTCTTCATGAATTCCTCGGTCCCCAATGTCTCTCTCGGTGGAGAGGCGGCGTTGCCGCATCTGTCCGGCCTTCGCGGTGCCGGATCCGTTTGTCATACAAACGGACTATAAGCACTTCGCTCGCTTCCTGCCAAGCGTTGTGAGCCATCCGGAACGCATCGGCGTAAAGACGGCCAAGCGGGAGCGATGATGCATTGCGAAATTTCGCGGGGCGATTGTGAAATTCCGCGAGCTGTGACGAACCGCCTAATGCCTTATGCGGCACGGCCTCGCGGCTCGACAACGATGTCATCCATGAGCGGATGCTGCGCCGCGCAAGGCGTGAAAAAGGTGTCCGAGGTCACTTGCACGATAATCATACAATGTGGTTGCATGCGCCGTCCCGTAAGGGCTGCGAAAGGGGAAGTGGCAGATGCGACGTGCAGTGATCCTGGGTTCCTTGCTAGGTGCGATGACGATGGCGGCGACGGTGCAAGCGACGGAAGCGAAGCGTGAAACGTTCGGATCGCTGCCCGACGGCACCCACGTGGATGCGGTGGTACTCGACAGCGGGCACGGCGTGCGCGTGCGCGTCATCGCCTACGGCGCCAGCCTGCAGGAAGTGGTCGCGCCGGATCGTGCCGGCAAAGGCGCCAACATCCTGTTGGGCTACGCCAGGCTGGATGACTACCTGAAGAAGCCGCAGTATTTCGGCGCCACGGTGGGCCGTTACGCCAACCGCATCGCCAAGGGCCATTTCGTGCTCGACGGCCATGCCTACGATGTGCCCGTGAACGACGGCCCCAATTCGCTGCATGGCGGCACCAAGGGCTTCGACAAGGTGCTGTGGACCGTGGGCGAAGTGAAGCAGGGCGCGGACAGCGCCAGCGTCACGCTGACGTATGTCAGCCCGGACGGCGACATGGGCTACCCGGGCAAGCTGACCGCCACCGCCACCTATACGGTCGATGCGCACAACCGTCTCACCATCGAATACCGCGCGACCACCGACAAGCCGACCATCGTCAACCTGACCAATCACGCCTACTGGAATCTCGCGGGCGAAGGTTCGGGCAGCGTGATGGAGCAGCAGCTCACCATTCCGGCCGAGACTTTCCTGCCGATCGACAAGACGTCGATCCCGCTGGGCGAGTTCAAGACGGTGGCCGGGACGCCGTTCGATTTCCGCCGGGGCAAGCCGATCGGGCGCGATATTCGTACCAACGATCCGCAGCTGCTCAATGGCCGCGGCTACGATCACGACTTCGTGATCGCCCGCGACGTCGCGAAAGAGCCGAGGCTGGTGGCGAAAGTCGTGGATCCGTCGTCCGGCCGCACGATGACGCTCAAGTCCACCATGCCCGGCCTGCAATTCTACTCGGGCAATTTCCTCGACGCGACCAGCGTCGGCACCGGCGGCCATGTGTACCGCGAAGGCGACGCCTTCGCGCTGGAGCCGCAGTTCCACCCCGATACGCCCAACCAGCCGTCCTTCGGCTCGGCGCGGCTGGCGCCGGGGCAGGAGTACCGCCACACCATCGTGTACGAATTCGGCACGGAGCCGGCGCAAGGCAAGCACTGACGGACGCCTAGCCGTCCGCCGCATGGACTGACGAAGGCGCCCGATCGCGGGCGCCGCGGGGCCGCTTTGCCTCAAGGCGGCCGACACCAACCAGAACCGCCGGCACGTACCGGCGGCGCCCGACAAGCGAGAGGGGAGTTCGACATGAAGCATGCATTGCTGGCGACGGCACTGGGACTGGCGGCGTTGCTCGCCGCTCCCACGTCCTTCGCGCGGGACCAGGCCGCGCGCTGGACGCCCGCCGAAGCCAAGGCCTGGTATGCCAAGCAGTCCTGGCCGCTGGGCAGCAACTACCTGCCGGCCAATGCCATCAACGAGCTGGAGATGTGGCAGGCTGACACCTTCGATACGGCGCAGATCGACAAGGAACTCGGCTGGGCGCAGCAGCTGGGCATGACCACCATGCGCGTGTTCCTGCACGATTTGCTCTGGCAGCAGGACGCCGCGGGCTTCAAGCAGCGCATCGACAGGTTCCTGGCGATCGCCGATAAGCACCACGTCAAGCCGATCTTCGTGCTGTTCGATTCCTGCTGGGATCCGGAGCCGAAGCTGGGGCCGCAGCATCCGCCGATTCCCGGCGTGCACAACTCCGGCTGGGTGCAGAGCCCCGGCGTGGCAATGGCCGATCCGAGCCAGTATCCGCGCTTCGAACGCTACGTGAAGGACATCGTCGGCAGCTTCGCCAAGGACCCGCGCGTGCTGGCCTGGGACGTGTGGAACGAGCCGAACAATCCCGGCGGCGGCAACTACGACGCGAAAGAGCCGAAAGACAAGTTCGACCTGGTGGCCAAGCTGCTGCCGCAGGTGTTCGCCTGGGCGCGCAGCGTCGCGCCGACGCAGCCTCTGACCAGCGGCCTGTGGGAGCACGAGGATTGGTCGGATCCGGCCAAGCTCGATGCGGTGGAGCGCACGCAGGTCGAGCAGTCCGACGTGATCAGCTTCCACAACTACGGCTGGCCCGAGGAATTCGCCCGCCGCGTGAAGCAGCTCGAAGGCTATGGCCGCCCCCTGATCTGCACCGAGTACATGGCGCGCGGCAACGGTTCGACCATCGATGGCGTGCTGCCGCTGGCCAAGAAGCTGGACGTCGGCATGGTCAACTGGGGCTTCGTCGACGGCAAGTCGCAAACCATCATGCCGTGGGATTCCTGGCAACGTCCCTACACCCTCCAGCCGCCGACGCTGTGGTTCCACGATCTGCTGCATGCCGACGGCACGCCGTACCGCCAGCGCGAGGCCGAGATCCTGCGTGCGCTGTCGCACGCACCGCGGGGCGTGGTACCGGCGGAAGCGTCGGCGTACCCGGCCGGGGCACTTCTCAAAGCGCGCTGAACCTCACTCGCGCCGCAACCGACGGCCCGCGAGGCGCGGGCCACCATGTCTTCCTAAACGCATGCCGCCGGCACGCGCCGGCAGCGCTTGACTCCGATAAACGGGGAGGTTTGTCGCATGAATCGCTATCGCATCCCGCTGTCCCTGCTGGCCGTCGCGGTTGCCGCGGCGCTGGCACCCGCCTACGCCGCCGACAACAACGGCGCCGATCCGCAGCAGACCACCGACCAGACGCCGGCCGCGCCGTCGGCGGCGAAGAAGAAAGCCGGCACCGCCAGCGAAGCCTCCACGAAGAACGCGGTCAACTTGTCGGGCGTTACCGTGACGCCGCTGCGCGAAAGCCTGCAGAGCGCGCAGGCGCTGAAGCAGGACGCGCGCATGGTGGTCGACTCCATCGTCGCCGAGGACATCGGCAAGCTGCCCGACAACAGCGTGGCCGATGCCCTGCAGCGCATCACCGGCGTGCAGGTGGCCCAGGGTTTCCAGGGCGAGACCAGCTCGGTGGTGATTCGCGGCCTGCCCAATGTGATGACCACCTTGAACGGCCGCGAGATCTTCAGCGGCGTCGGTCGTGCGTTCGCGTTCCAGAACCTGCCGGCCACCGCGGTGAAGACCGTGTAGGTGTACAAGACCAGCGAAGCGAGCCTGCCCGACGGCGGCATCGCCGGCCTGGTGGACATGCAGCTTTACCGCCCGCTGGATTTCGACGGCGCCAAGGTCGCCGCCACGCTCACCGGCACGCACAGCAAGTACGCGGGCCACACCGATCCCAACGGCAGCCTGCTGCTGAGCAATCGCTGGTCGACCGACCTCGGCGAGTTCGGCGCGCTGCTCAACGTGGGCTACGACAAGCAGCGCTACGAGTACAACGCCGTGTGGGCGGATTTCCCCAAGGTGCTGACCGGTTCCAACGGCCAGCCCATCCGCACCGCGAACGGCGACCTGATCTCCACGCCCAACGGCTTCGGCGCCGACTACAACATCGGCAGCCGCAAGCGTCAGGAAGCGAACTACGCGCTGCAGTGGAAGCCGAACAAGGACACCGAGGTCTACGTGGAAGGCCTCTACACCTGGGATTCGGACCGCTACAACCAGCCGTTCTATTTCAGCTTCCCGGTCGGCGTGGTCAGTCCGTCGAGCCTGGCCGTGACCAGCAACTGCTACGCCAACCAGCTCACCGGCTCGCCGTACTACGGGCAGCGCATCTGCGATGCCTCCAGCGGCAGCTGGACGGGCGATACCTACGCGGCGACCAGTACGCAGGCGCACGAGCAGTGGGGCCATGACATCCAGAATTCGATCGGCATGAAGTGGCATGGCGACAAGCTGAACCTTTCGACCGACCTGTCGTTCAATTCCAGCTCGTTCCATGACCAGACCTTCATCGTCGACACCTTCCTCAAGGGGCCGATCACCACGGTATGGAACGGCAAGCAGAGCTGGGGGCTGGGCGGCAATCCGCAGCTGGATCCGTCGAACTATTACCTCAACGGCCTGTTCCAGACCTGGAATAACCAGCGCGGCCAGCAGACCGCATGGCGTGGCGACGGCACGTACGACATCGGTGGCGATTTTTTCCAATACCTCGATTTCGGCCTGCGCTATTCCAACCACAAGGCCGAGTACCGCGGCAGCGTGGAGATCTCCACGCCGCCGCCGGGCGGCACCGGCCAGATCGCGCTCAATCCCAACCCCGCCAACCAGGTGGTGGCGCGCTTCCCCAGCGGCTACTTCTGCAACCAGCCGACCACCGACGCGATTCCCACGACGTGGCTGAGCGGCTGCTACAACTTCCTGGTCAACAACGCCGACGCGATCCGCAGCCTGTACGGTCTGCCTGCCGGCCTGGCGCCGGAGAATCCGGGCCGCTTCTATCACATCCAGGAGAAGTCGTACGCCGGTTACCTGCAGCTCGGCTACGGCGGCCAGCTGTTCGGCCTGCCGTACGACGGGCTGGCGGGCATGCGCGTGGAGCGCATCAAGCGCCATCTGGACGCGTACTCGTTCGATGCGTCCACCAGCATCTACTCGCCGCTGTCGGCGTCGACCAGCGCACCGGTCTACCTGCCCAACCTGAGTTTCAACCTGCACCTGCGCGATGACCTGCAGCTGCGCCTGGTGGCGGCCAAGACGGTGACTTATCCGGGCTTCGGCGCGCTCAACCCGTCGATCTCGCTCAACCCCGGCACGATCAACCGCGCCGGCGTGGCCAGCAGCGGCAACCCGAACCTCAAGCCGATCCGCAGCAACAACTATGACGCTTCGCTGGAGTGGTACTTCGCGCCGGGCAGCTACCTCAGCGGCGGCCTGTTCTATCGCGACATCAACGGCTACATCCAGAACTACATCACCGACGTGACCATCGGCGGCCAGCCGTACCAGCTCAACTCGCCGCAGAGCGCGGGCTCGGGCCACCTCGACGGCGCGGAGCTGGCCTACCAGCAGTTCCTCGACTTCCTGCCGGGTGCGTGGAGCGGCCTGGGCGTGCAGCTCAACTACACCTACATCGAGGGATCCACGCGTTCGCCGCAGGTGATCGGCGGCCCCGTGCTCACTTCGCCGCTGCAGAACGTGTCGAAGAACAACTACAACGCGGTGCTGATGTACGAGAAGTACGGCTGGTCGGCGCGCCTGGCCTACAACTTCCGCAGCCGCTACATCCAGGGCTTCAACCAGCCCACCGTGGCAGGCGTGAACGACGAGGTGAAGCCGGCCAACCAGCTCGATTTCTCGCTGGGCTACGACGTCAACCCGAATGTGACGGTGGTGCTCAACGCCACCAACATCCTCGGCGCCGACCTGCACCAGTACTGGGGCAGCGGCGACACGCGGCCGCGCGACATCCGCTACCAGGACCGCACCGTGGGCCTGGGCGTGCGGTTCAAGATGTGATTGGAGATGTGGTTCCTCCCCCGGGCGGGCGGCTGTTGGCGTGTGCCGTCCCGCCCGGCTTTGTCCTCCAGAGGAGGAGATATGAAGCGTAGTGTGTTGTTCCTTGTCCTCGGCGCGTCGCTGTTCGCCGCGCCGGGCACGTGGGCCGGTGAACAGGCGGTCGCCGGCGAGCGCATCGCCGACGGCACCGGGTATGCGTCCGTCGCGCGCACGGAGCACGGCGCTGCGAAGGAGCGCGGGCGCCTGCTGATGGTCTTCGAGCAGGACGGCATGGCGGGCGTGCCGTTGTGGGAAAGCCGCGACGGTGGCGCGCACTGGCGCTTCCTGCTGAACGTGACGGACCAGGCGCATGCTGGCGACGAGCGTTGGCAGCTGCGTTGGCAACCGCACCTCACCGAACTGCCGCGCGCCACCGCCGATCTGCCCGCGGGCGCGCTGCTGCTGTCGGCGAACGCGACGCGCAACGACGACAAGGGACGCGTCTACGTCGAAGACCTGCAGATGTACGTGTCCGTCGATGGCGGCAAGACGTGGCGCTATCGCAGCTCCATCGTGCAAGGCGGCGGGCGGCCCGAGGACAAGGACAACAAGGGCGTGTGGGAGCCCAACGTGCACCTGCTGGACGATGGAAGGCTGGTCGCCTACTACTCCAGCGAGCAGCACAAGGCCGAGGGCTACAACCAGCTGCTGGCGCACAAGGTGTCCAGCGACGGCGGCCGTACCTGGGGGTAGGAAGTCCGCGACGTGGCGATTCCCGGTGGCGTGCAGCGTCCCGGCATGGCGATCGTCGCGCGCCTGCCGGACCAGCGTTACGCCATGACCTACGAAAACATCGACGGTCCGCGTAACGGACAGGTCTTCATCAAGTTCAGTCGGGACGGCCTGGACTGGGGCGATCCGCAGCGCCATGGCGAGCCCGTGATGACGCTATCCGGCTTCTGGCCTGCGGCCTGCCCGGTCGTGCAGTGGTTTCCGCAAGGCGGGCCCGAGGGCGTCATCGTGGTATCCGCCCAGCATGCCGGCGGCGGTGGCGACGAGGGCGGACGCACGTTCTACTGGAACAACGCCTCGGGCCGCGGTCCCGGGTGGGAGGTGCGGGCGCCGGTGCAGAAGCGCAGCGGCAATATCCATGCGGGTTGGACGTAGGCGCTGTTGGCGCGCGGCGACGGCAGCTTCCTGCACGTCACTTCGTCTTCGGCGCCGGATGCGCCTGAGCGTGCGCAACGCAACGAGATGCTGTCCGCGATCGCGCCGCTGCGCTTCGATCGCTACGAGGCGGAGGATGCGGAGCTGACCGGCGCGGTCGCCGTGCCCGATCTGAAGTCGTCCAATCTGCGCAAGGCCCGCTTGGGGCTGGGCAGCGGAGCCCGATTGCGCTTCGTCATCAACGCGACGGCCGGGGTGCATACGCTGCGGTTGCCTTTCGGCGACCTCGGTCTTCCCGCCGAGCCGGCACTGTCCATCAACGGTGCGCGGGTGCAGGCGACGATCGCCGGCGGTGCCGATGGCGCACGGACGGCGGTGGCTCGCGTGGCGTTGCTGCCCGGCTTCAACACCATCGACGTGGAAGGCGGCGCGCACGCGCTCGACGTGGATTATCTGCAACTGGACGGCGAGCCGGACGATGCGAAGCCGTCGGCGGGAGCCAAGAAGGAATGAGCATGCGCGCACGGCTGTGGGTCTTGGTGCTTGGCCTTCCGTTCGCGGGATGGGCGCAGGCGAGCGCACCGATCGGTCCGCTGCTGCCGTCCGGTCCGGATCCGTGGGTGACGCAGCGCGACGGCGTCTACTACTACATGCATCCCCTGGGCGACCGCATTGCCCTGTGGAAGACCCACGACATGGCCGAGCTGGGCAAGGCGACGCCGGTGACGGTGTGGCGGGCGCCGGCCAGCGGACCCAACTCCGCGGCGATCTGGGCGCCCGAACTGCATTTCCTGGACGGCAAGTGGTACCTGTACTACTCGGCTGCCGACAAGGCGCACAACGATGACGCGCACCGGCACGTATTCGTGCTGGAAAACGCTTCGCCCGATCCCACCCAGGGCACGTGGATCGACAAGGGCATGCTGCACACCGGGCGTGCCGGCATCGACGGCACGGTGTTCGAGCATCGCGGCAGGCTGTACTTCGTCTACTCCGCCTATGTGGACGACCATAGCGACCTGATCATCGCGCCGATGCGCAACCCGTGGACGTTCGCGGGCAAGGAAACGGACATCGCCGCGCCGACGTTCGCGTGGGAGATGCAGGGCGGGCGGAAGATCCTGGAAGCGCCGGAGTTTCTCGCCGGTCCCAAGGGCCAAGTGTTCCTGACGTATTCGGCGAGCGCGTGCTAGTCGGACGACTACGCGATCGGGATGCTGTCGGCGGATGCGGGAGCGGATCTGCTGGATCCGGCGTCATGGTCCAAGTCGCCTGCGCCGGTGGTGAAGAGTTCGCCGGCGCATGGAGTGTATGCGACGGGGCACAACGGGTTCTTCAAATCCGCCGACGGTGGGGAGTGGATCATCTATCACGCGAATGGCGCGGCGGGGTGGAAGTGTTCGCCTCGGCGGGCGCCTTATATGCAGCGGTTTTCTTGGGATGGGGGTGGGGTGCCGGTGTTTGGGGGGTGAGGGGGTGTGGGTTCCGCACCCTGTGTTGGTGTCTGGGTGCGCCGGCTAGCTCGTCATTCCGGCATAACGCGGTAGGTTGGGGTGAGCCGCAGGCGAACCCCAACGGGGGCGCTCCGATTCACCGCTACGCCACCTACTTCGTCATTCCGGCGCAGGCTGGACGGAGCGCGTAGC
>JABLTH010015441.1_pt1 | contig 13479 bp, 15 predicted proteins | sample 7875711 | NCBI WGS metagenome assembly JABLTH01 (sample SAMN14941262, study PRJNA633318) | bioreactor metagenome | isolation source: bioreactor | place: China | collected 2019-03-05 | reverse complement strand
TCGTGGCGGATCGTGGCGGCTTGCATGTGGGTCTTTCCCGGTGTGGTGTTGAACACGGGGCGGATCCTGCCGGGGATCGCGATCGGTATCCATCGCTCCAGGGAGGGTGTCGAGATACGGTCCTGGAAGTATCATCAGGCGATACTTTTGGAGGCCCGCCGCCATGAGCTCCAGCCAGGACCTGGTCACCGCGCTGAAGGCCGAGCTGCGCCGCGCCGGCATCACCTACGCCGACCTGGCGCGTGAACTGAAGCTCGCCGAGTCGAGCGTGAAGCGCATCTTCGCCAAGGGCGACATGCCGCTGTCGCGCATCGACGAGGTGCTGCGCGTGCTGCGCATGGACTTCGCCGAACTGGCCGCGCGCGTGGTGCAGGCGCAGCCGCTGCGGCGCGAGCTGACGCTGGAACAGGAACGCGCCGTGGTGGCCGACCGCCTGCTGCTGCTGATGGCCATCAGCGTGCTCAGCCAGTGGAGCGCCGAGCAGATCGTCGCCACCTACCGCATCGGCGAAGCGCAGGCGGTGGCCTACCTGGTGGTGCTGGACCGGCTGGGCGTGATCGAGCTCAAGCCCTTCAACCGCTACCGCCTGAAGGTCGACAAGACCTTCCGCTGGCGCCCCGACGGGCCGGTGATGAAGTACTTCCGCGAGAACGTGATCGACGACTACTTCGGCGGCGGCTTCGACGCCGAAGGCGAGGTGCTGATGCTGGTGCACGGCCAGGTGAGCCGGCCCAACGCGGCGCTCTTCGTCGACCGCCTGCAGCGCCTGGCGCAGGACTTCGCGACCCAGCACGTGGCCGACCAGCGCCTGCCGGCCGAGCGCAAGGACGCCTACACGCTGGTGGTGGCGATGCGCTCGTGGCTGTTCGCCGCCTTCCGCGACCTCAAGCGGCAGCCGGACTGAAGGCGCGTCTCAGGGCCGCCGCGCACAGGTCGAGCGCGCTCGTCGCCTCGTCGATGACGCGCCCCATGGTCGCGAAGCCGTGGATCTGGCGCTGGAAGCACACGTACTGCACCCGGTTGCCGGCTTCCGACAGCGCGTCGGCGTACTGCCGGCCCTCGTCGACCAGCGGGTCGTAGCCGGCGGTGAGCACCAGCGCCGGCGGCAGCTTCGCGAGGTCGCGCGCCAGCAGCGGCGAGGCGCGCCAGTCGCTCCAGGTCGCGGGGTCGGGCATGTAGTGGCCGCGGTAGTAGTCCACGCTGTCGGCGGTGAGCAGGTAGCCCTGGCCGTTGCTCTGGTGCGAAGGCGCGACCGCGCGCATGTCGGTGGCGGGGTAGATGAGCAGTTGGAAGGCCAGCGGCTGGCCGGCGTCGCGCTCGGCGATGGCCGTCACCGCCGAGAGGTTGCCGCCGGCGCTGTCGCCGCCCACCGCGATGCGTGCCGCGTCCACGCCCAGCGCGGCTGCGTTCGCGCGCGCCCAGCGCACGGCCGCGACGCAGTCGTCGGGCGCGGCCGGAAAGCGGTGCTCGGGCGCCAGCCGGTAGTCCACTGCCAGCACCGCGCAACCGGCGCCGGCCGCCAGGTGGCGGCACAGCACGTCGTGCGTGTCCAGGTCGCCGATGACCCAGCCGCCGCCGTGGAAGTACACCAGCAGCGGCAGCGTGCCGGCAGCCGGGCGGTACAGGCGCAGCGGCGTGCCGCCGTCGGTCTTGAGCTCGCGCACCTCGGCCAGCGGCAGCGGCGCCGGCTGGGTGAACCCGCGCCGTTCCAGGTACATGCGGCGTGCCTCGGCCGGCGTGAGCGTGTGCACCGGCGGCACCTGGCGTTCGATCATCAGGTCCAGCAGCGCACGGGCTTGGGGGTCGAGCATGTCGGCGGTCTCCTTCTCGCGGCGAGTGTAGGCTCGAGACCATGGACTCCGACATCGTGCTTCGACCACCCCGACCCGGCGACATGGGCTGGGTGGTCTCGCGCCACGGCGCGCTCTACGCGCAGGAATTCGGCTGGGACTGGCGCTTCGAAGCGCTGGTGGCGCGCATCGCGGCCGACTTCGTGGACCGCTTCGACGCCGCGCGCGAAGCCTGCTGGATCGCCGAACGCGGAGGCCGCCCGCTCGGCTGCGTGTTCCTGGTGCAGGCGCGCGACGAGGCCACCGGCGCACCCGACCCCGGCGTGGCCCAGCTGCGCATGCTGCTGCTCGAGCCCGATGCACGCGGACTGGGGCTGGGCAAGCGGCTGGTCGAGGCCTGCCACGACTTCGCGCGCGGCGCCGGCTACCGCCGCATGCGCCTGTGGACCAACCACGTCCTGCTGGCCGCGCGCGGCATCTACGAGAAGGCCGGCTACCGCCTGGTGGCGAGCGAGGAACACGAAAGTTTCGGCCACCGCATGGTCGGCGAGACCTGGGAGATGGACCTGTGAACGCCTGCCCCTGCGGCAGCGGCGCGGCCTACGAAGCCTGCTGCGGCCGCTGGCACGCCGGCGAGCCCGCGCCCACGGCCGAAGCGCTGATGCGGTCGCGCTACAGCGCCTACGCCACCGGCCGCCTGGACTACGTGAGCGCCACCTGGCACGCGAGCACGCGCCCGCCCTCGCTGGAGCTGGAGCCCGGCGTCAAGTGGCTGGGCCTGGAGGTGCGCCGCCACGCCAGCGAAGGCGACCGTGCGACGGTGGAATTCGTCGCCCGCAGCAAGCTGGGCGGCCGCGCCCACCGCCTGCACGAGACCAGCCGCTTCGTGCGTGAAGGCGGGCGCTGGTACTACGTGGACGGCGATCTGATGTAGACCTTCAGCCGAAGCGCACGGCCGCGACCGGCGGCAGCGTGAGCGACACCGCCTGCCAGCGGTCGCCGCCGTCGAAGCTGGTCCACAGGCCGCCGGTGGTGCTGCCCATCAGCAGCGTGCGGCCGTCGGCGGCCACGTCCAGCCCGTGGCGGTAGACCAGGTCGTAGCAGTCCTGCTGCGGCAGGCCTTCGCGCAGCGTGTCCCAGCGGGCGCCGCCGTCGCGCGTGCGGTTGACGACGAGCTGGCCGTCCACCGGCACGCGGCACATGTCGCTGACGGCCGGCACGAACCAGGCGGTGTCGGGCTCGCGCGGGTGCACCGCCACCGCGAAGCCGAAGCTGGAGACCGGCGCCTGCAGGCGCTGCCAGCTGGCCGCCGAATCGACCGAACGCCAGATGCCGCAATGGTGCTGGCACCACAGCACTTCGGGGCGCGTCGGGCTGCGCACGACGCGGTGCGGGTCCTGCGCGTTCTCGTTGGCGGCCTGTTCGGGCGGCATGAAGTCGGCCAGCATGCCCTTGGCGCGCAGCGTCCAGCTGGCGCCGCCGTCGCTGGTGCGCCAGGCGCCGCCGCAGCTGACGCCCACGATCAGGTCGCCCGGGTCCTGCGGGTGCAGGCACAGCGAGTGCATCGCCGGCAGTTCGCTGCCGCCGCCGAACCATTCGGCGCGCCGCGGGTCGTCCCACAGCGGACGCACCAGCTCCCACTGCCCGCCGAAGTCGCGCGAGCGGAACAGCCCGCCGGGCAGCGTGCCGGCCCACACCGTGCCGCCGGCGGCTTCCAGGGCCCAGACCTGCGCCAGCTTCCAGGCCGGGCCCGTCGCGTCGGGCGGCTGTTCCGGGTAGGTCGGTGCGGCCACCTCGCGCCAGCTCTGGCCGGCGTCGTCCGACGCATGCAGCTTGACGCCGAAGTGGCCCAGGTTCAGCGCCGCCAGCATGCGGCCGTCGGGCTGCGGCGGCAGCATCATGGTGACCGGATCGCCCAGGAAACTGACCTTGCCGACGGCCCAGCCTTCGCGGCGGCGTCGCAGTTCGAACAGGCCCTTGCGGGTGGCGACCCAGGCGCGTTCGCTCTCGTTCATGGACTCAGCCTCCGGACAAGGCCTGCAGCACGTGCACCGTGCTGTCGGGCGCGACGCTCTCGGCCAGCGCCACGCGGTCGGTGCAGCGGCGGCCGTCGATGAAGATCACGACGTTGGGGCGCACGTGGCCCTGGTCGTCGAGCACGTAGCTGCGCAGCACCGGGTTGGCGGTGAAGGCTTCCTCCAGCACCGCGCGCAGCACGGTCGCCGAGGCCTGGACTTCGGGCGTCTCGGTGAAGCGGCGCAGCTGGGGCGTGAAGACGACGCGCGGCATGGGCGCATGATGCGCGCCGTGCCGCGGGCGTCAATCGGGCCTGGCGATCAGCTGCGGATCAGGTGGTCGAAGGCCGACAGCGCCGCCTTCGCGCCTTCGCCCGCCGCCACCACGATCTGCTTGTACGGCACCGTGGTCGCGTCGCCCGCCGCGTAGAGGCCGGGCACGCTGGTCGCGCAGCGCGCGTCGACGATGATCTCGCCGAAGCGGCTGAGTTCGACCGTGCCCTTCAGGAACTCGGTGTTGGGCACCAGGCCGATCTGCACGAACACGCCGGCCAGCGCCACGCTGTGCAGTTCGCCGCTGGCACGGTCCTTGTAGATCAGGCCGGTGACCTTGCGGCCGTCGCCGACGATCTCGGTGGTCTGCGCGTGGGTGCGGATGGCCACGTTGGGCAGGCTCTGCAGCTTCCTGACCAGCACCGCGTCGGCCTTCAGCGTGTCGGCGAACTCGATCAGCGTCACGTGCTCGACGATGCCGGCCAGGTCGATGGCCGCTTCCACGCCCGAGTTGCCGCCGCCGATGACGGCGACGCGCTTGCCCTTGAACAGCGGCCCGTCGCAGTGCGGGCAGTAGGCCACGCCCTTGGTGGCGTACTCGGCTTCGCCCGGCACGTTCACCTTGCGCCAGCGCGCACCGGGGGCGAGCACCACGCTCTTCGCCTTCAGCACGGCGCCGTTGTCCAGCGTCAGCGTGAAGCCGTCGCCGGGCTCGATCTTCGCCACCCGCTGACCGGCCATCAGGTCCACGTCGTAGGCCCGGGTGTGCGCCTCCAGCGCGGCCGCGAACTTCGGGCCCTGCGTCTCCAGCACCGAGATGAAGTTCTCGATGCCCAGGGTATCCATCGTCTGGCCGCCCATGCGTTCGGCCACCAGGCCGGTGCGGATGCCCTTGCGCGCCGCGTACACCGCGGCCGCGGCGCCGGCGGGGCCGCCGCCGACCACCAGCATGTCGAACGGCGCCTTGGCGGCGAGTTTCTTCGCGTCGCGTGCGGCCGCGCCGCTGTCCACCTTGGCCAGGATCTCGCCGATCTCCATGCGTCCGTTGCCGAAGGGCTTGCCGTTGAGGAAGACGCTGGGCACGGCCAGGATCTGGCGCTCTTCGACCTCGGCACGGAACAGGCCGCCGTCGATGGCGACGTGGCGCCCGCGCGGGTTCAGCACCGCCATCAGGTTGAGCGCCTGGACCACGTCGGGGCAGTTGTGGCAGGTCAGGCTCATCCAGGTCTCGAAGACGAGGTCACCTTCCAGGGCCTGGATCTGCGCGATGACTTCGGCTTCAAGCTTCGGCGGGTGGCCGCCGGCCTGCAACAGCGCCAGCACGAGCGAGCTGAACTCGTGCCCCATCGGCACCGCCGCGAAGCTGACGCCCATCTCGGCGCCGGCACGCGTGACCTGGAACGAAGGGCGACGCTCGGCGCCGCCGTCGAAACGCGCGCTGACCAGCGGCGACAGTTCGGCGACCTCCTGCAGCAGTTCGCGCATCTGGCCGGCGGCTTCGCTGTCGTCCAGCGAAGCCACCAGTTCCACCGGCTGCGTCACGCGGCCGAGGTAGGCGCCCAGCTGGGCGCGGATGTTGGCGTCGAGCATCGCAAGTCGTCCTTCGTTCCTGCCGGGGGTGCGTTCAGATCTTGCCGACGAGGTCGAGCGAAGGGGTCAGCGTCGGCGCGCCTTCGTTCCACTTGGCCGGGCACACCTGGCCGGGGTTGTTCGCCACGTACTTGGCGGCCTTCAGCTTGCGCAGCGTTTCCTTCACGTCGCGCGCGATCGCGTTGTCGTGCACCTCGGCGGTCTTGACCACGCCTTCGGGGTTGACGATGAAGGTGCCGCGCAGCGCCAGGCCTTCTTCCTCGATCAGCACGCCGAACATGCGCGCCAGGCGGTGGGTCGGGTCGCCGACGAGCGGGAACTTCGCCTTGCCGACGGCGGGCGAGGTCTCGTGCCACACCTTGTGCGCGAAGTGGGTGTCGGTGGTGACCACGTAGACCTCGGCGCCGGCCTTCTGGAACTCGGCGTACTGGGTGGCGGCGTCTTCCACCTCGGTCGGGCAGTTGAAGGTGAAGGCGGCGGGCATGAAGATGAACGCCGACCAGCGGCCCTTGATCGACTCGTCCGAGACCTCGACGAACTTGCCGTTGTGGAAGGCCTGGGCCTTGAAGGGCTGCACCTGGGTGTTGACGACGGACATGGCGGTTCCTTTTCGGTGGGTGGGTTGAATCGAGAGCGGCTATCGGAAGCTCGCGATGGATAGATTATTAGCTATCTCTCTCCTCGCCCCGATTGGCTTTGCCTAAGGCGGGGATAGCATCGGCGCCATGGACCTGTCCGCCCTGCCCACCCCCTGCGCACTGGTCGACGAAGCGCGCCTGGACCACAACCTCGACCGCATGGCCGCGCGGATGTGCCGCCTGGGCGTGGCGCTGCGCCCGCACGTGAAGACCGCCAAGAGCCTGCCGGTGGCCGAGCGCCAGCGCGCGCTGGGCGCCGCCGGCATCACCGTCAGCACGCTGAAGGAGGCCGAGCAGTTCTTCGCCGCCGGCTTCGACGACATCCTCTACGCCGTCGGCATCGTCCCTTCCAAGCTGCCGCAGGTGCGCGCGTTGCGCGAACGCGGCTGCCGCCTGAAGGTCATCGTCGACTCGCTCGAAGGCGCGCAGGCCGTGGCCGCCGCCGGCCACCCGTTCGAGGTGCTGATCGAGATCGACACCGACGGCCACCGCGCCGGCGTGAAGCCCGAGGAAGCTCGCCTGCTGGACATCGGCCGCGCGCTGCACGCCGGTGGCGCCGTGCTCGCCGGCGTGATGACGCATGCAGGCGCCAGCTACGAACTGCACGACCCCGAGGCGCTGGCCGCGATGGCCGAGCAGGAGCGCGCCTTGTGCGTGCGCGCCGCCGAACGCCTGCGCGCCGCCGGCCTGCCCTGCCCCATCGTCAGCGTCGGCTCGACGCCGACCGCGCTGTCGGCGCGCAGCCTGCAGGGCGTGACCGAGGTGCGCGCCGGCGTCTACATCTTCCACGACCTGGTGATGCTCAACGTCGGCGTGTGCGGCGCCGACGAGATCGCGCTCTCGGTGCTGACCAGCGTCATCGGCCACCAGGCCGAGAAGGGCTGGCTGCTCGTCGACGCCGGCTGGATGGCGATGAGCCGCGACCGCGGCACCCAGGCGCAGCCGGTGGACTACGGCTACGGCGCGCTGTGCGACGAGGAAGGCGGCCTGATCGACGGCCTGGTGATGGTGGGCGCGAACCAGGAACACGGCATCGTCGGCTGGCGCGACGGCCGCGCCGACCCCACGCTGGCGCAGCGTTTCCCGCTCGGCACGCGGCTGCGCGTGCTGCCCAACCACGCCTGCGCCACCGCGGCGGCGTTCGCCGACTATCGCGTGCTGGGCCGCGACGGCACCATCGACACCTGGCCGCGCTTCGGCGGCTGGTGATCAGGGCACCGGGTGGCCCATGCTGGCCTCCCAGACGCGGTACCAGTCCTCGGCGGCCAGCGGCACCGACAGCGCCGCCACGGCCTCGCGCAGCGCCTCCAGCCGGCCCGACCCGGTGATGGGCACCGGCCGCGACGGGTGGCGCAGGATCCAGGCATAGGCCATCGTCGCCACCGAGGCGCCATGGCGCTGGCCCAGCGCCGCCAGCACGCCGTGCACGCGGCGCACCTGGTCGTCGCCATTGCCGAACAGCCGGCCGCGGCCGAGCGGCGACCAGACCATCGGCGGCAGCCCCAGGTCGACGGCCTGGTCGAGCGTGCCGTCGGCGAGCGCGCGCATCTGCAGCGGCGAGAACTCGACCTGGTTCGTGACCAGCGGCAAGCGCCGGTGCAGCAGCGCGAACTGCGCCGGCGTGTGGTTGCTGACGCCGAAGGCCAGCACCTTGCCGGCGCGCCGCAGGTCGGCGAAGGCGGCGGCCACCTCGTCGGGGTCGGCCAGGAAGTCGGGGCGGTGGATCAGCAGCAGGTCGACGCGGTCGGTGCGCAGCGCGCGCAGCGAGTTCTCCACGGAGGCGGTGATGTGCGCGCGCGAGCTGTCGTACGAATGCAGCTGGTGTGCCGGCCGCGCCGGCGAGACCAGCTTGACGCCGAACTTGGTGACCAGCTGCAGCCTGTCGCGCAGCCCCGGTGCCGCCGCCAGTGCGGCGCCGAAGAGCGCCTCGTTGCCGTAGCCGCCATAGATGTCGGCATGGTCGAAGGTGGTCACCCCCAGGGCGAGCGCGCTTTCGATCCAGCGCACCAGGGCCGGCGTGTCCAGGCCCCATTCGTGCAGCCGCCACAGGCCGGCGGCGACGGGCGAGAGTCGGTTCATGGCGCGACGATAGCGCCGGGCGCGGTACAACCGGGGCCCATGAATGCCTGGAGTGCTCTTCTGGCGCTGGCCGCGCTGTGCGGGCCGGCGGCCGCTTCGGCCCCGCCGCACGAACGCGGCGCCGCTGCGCAGTTCGCCGCCGAGCGGCTCTCGCTGCCTGGCGGCGAACGCCTCGGCCTGGCCGGCGCCGGCCTGCTGTTCGACGTCGCCGAAGGCTGGCGCGCCGGCCCCCAGGTCTGGGGCGCCGCCACCGGCCTGCGCGGCGGCTTCTTCGTCGGCGGCCTGGAGGTGCAGCGCCACTTCGCGCTGGCGCCGCGTTGGTCGCTGCAGGCCGGCCTGTTCGCCGGCGGCGGCGGCGGCGGCGCGGCGCCGGTGGGCGGCGGGCTGATGCTGCGCCCGGCACTGGCCCTGCTGGCCGACCTGGGCGGCTGGCAGCTCGGGCCTTCGTGGTCGGCGGTGCGCTTTCCGAGCGGCGAGATCTCGAGCCGCCAGCTCGGGCTGCTGCTGTCGGTGGACACGCGCTGGAAGCACTTCGGCAGTGCGCAGGCCGGCCAGCCGGCCGCGGGCGCGGGGCCGGGCTTCGACCTCGCCACCGTCAGCGTCGGCCAGTACCGCCTGCGCGAAGCGGCCGGCCGCCACGTGGGCCTGATCGGCGCCCGTGTCGAGCGGCGCGAGGGCGACTGGCAACGCGGCTTCGAAGCCGCGGCCGCCGCCAGCGGTGGCGCCGCTGGCTACATGGAGATCCTGGGCAGCGTGGGCTGGGACCACGAGGTGTTGACCGGCCTGCGTGCCGGCGCGCGTGCGGCCATCGGCCTGGGCGGCGGCGGCGGCTTCGAAAGCGGTGGCGGCGTCATCGGCAAGCTGGCCGGCACGCTGCGCTGGCGCTTCGTGCCCGACTGGCAACTGGGGCTGGAACTGGGCACGCTGGGTGGCCTGCACGGCCGGCCACAGGGGCGCAGCACGCACCTCACGCTGTCCACCGAGACCAGCCCCGCCCCCGGCACGGCCGGCAGCGTGGCGCGGGTGGAGTGGAACGCCGTCATCGAAAACGTCGTCAACGCGCAGCGCGCCGACGGCAGCCGCGGCGCGCTGCAGGCCGTGGGCCTGGGCCTGAACCGCGCCGTGGCCGACCACGCCTACCTCACCGTGCAGGCGCATTCGGCCTTCGCCGGCGGCGCCGGCGCCTATTCGGTGGGGCTGGTGGGCGCCGGCCTCAACAGCGCACCGGTGGGCTGGCAGTTCGGCGCCGAGGCGCTGGTGGGCGCGGCCGGCGGCGGCGGCGTGGCCAGCGGCGGCGGCGCCATCTTCCAGGGCCTGGCCTGGGCCGGCGTGCCGCTGGCCGGCGGCCGCCTGCGCCTGGCCGCCGGCGGCGTGCGTTCGCTGCGCGGCGGCGCGCTGTCGAGCCCGGTGGTCGAAGTCGGCTGGGGCCAGGCCTTCGGCGTGGGCAGCCGCTGATGGAACGCTTCGACGTCGCCATCGTCGGCGCCGGCATCGCCGGCGCTTCGCTCGCCTGGCGGCTGGCCGGCCGCTGCCGCGTGCTGCTGCTGGAACGCGAGGACCAGCCGGGTCTGCACAGCACCGGCCGCTCGGCGGCGATGTTCATGGAAAGCTACGGCCCGCCGCAGGTGCGCGCGCTCACGCGCGCCGGCCGCGCCTTCTACGCCGCGCCGCCGCCGGGCTTCAGCGAAGGGCCGGTGCTGGCGCCGCGCGGCGCGCTCTACGTCGCCGCGCCCGGCCAGCAGGACCTGCTGGAACAGACGTGGGCGGCGCTGCAGGACAGCGGCGGCCCGATCGAACGCATGAGCGCCGAAGCAGCGATGGCGCGGGTGCCGGTGCTGCGCCCCGAACGGACGCTGGCGGCCATTGCCGAGCCCGACGCGATGGACATCGACGTGCACACGCTGCACCAGGGCTTCCTGCGCGGGCTCCGGCGCCTGGGCGGTACGCTGCGCTGCAACGCCGAAGTGGCCACCGCCCGCCGCAACGGTGACGGCTGGGACCTGACGCTGGCCGACGGCGAAGGGTTGCGGGCCGCCACCGTGGTGAACGCCGCCGGCGCCTGGGCCGACGAACTGGCGCGGCGCTGCGGCGTGCCGCCGGTGGGCCTTGTGCCGCACCGGCGCAGCGCCTTCGTCTTCAAGGCTCCCGAAGGGGTCGACGCGAGTGCCTGGCCCGCGGTGTGCGGCATCGACGAAAGCTGGTACTTCAAGCCCGACGCCGGCCGCCTGCTCGGTTCACCGGCCAACGCCGACCCGGTGCCGCCGCACGACGTGGTGCCGGAGGAACTGGACATCGCCTTGGGCATCCACCGCATCGAAGAGGCGACCACGCTCACGATCCGCCGCCCCGACCGCACCTGGGCCGGCCTGCGCAGCTTCGTGCCCGACGGCGAACTGGTGATCGGCTTCGGGCGCGCGTCCGCCGGCTTCTTCTGGCTCGCCGCCCAGGGCGGCTACGGCATCCAGAGCGCGGCCGGCGTTTCGCAACTGGCGGCCGCGCTGCTGGCCGGCGAAGCGCTGCCCGACGAACTCGCGGCGCAGGGCGTGGACCCGGCCGCCGTCTCGCCGGGCCGTTTGCGCTGAAGGATCAGCGCAGGTCGCCTGCCAGGCTGGCCAGCGTTTCCGGCGCGATCTGCACGTGCGCCGGGTAGTTGGGGTGGTCGCAGCCCAGCTTCACCGCGGCGCCGGCGCGGATGGCGCTGCGCTGCGCGGCGTCGAACTCGAAGCGCACGAAGTGCACCGAGGAGGTCTTCTCCTCGTTCTCGCGGTCCAGGTCCTCGTCGGCGATGGCGTAGACGCGCGGCTGCCCCTCCACCTCGACGAACATGCGGTCCTCGACGCCGATCAGGCGCGCCAGCTCACGCTTGCGCTCGTTCGGGTCCGGGTACTCCAGCAGCATGGTCGCCTTCCAGTTGCCGCCGTCGGGCACCAGTGGCGCGTAGGCGTCGATCTCGCCCTGGATGCCTTCCTCTTCGAAGATCTTCTCGATGTGCAGCATCTCCTGGATCTGGCGCCGGATGGTCTGCTCGTCCTCGAACTGCAGCGTCAGGTGCTCGCCCAGGTGCACGGTGCGCAGCCGCCGGTGCGCGATGGCTTCGGCGCGGCTGGTCTTGCGGATCTTCGCGTAGGCCTCCAGCGTGAGCAGGCTGTCGCGGGTGATGGTCATGTGAGCCCCTCGGTCGACGGGTACGTCGCCCGATCCCCCGAGGGGATGGCGGGCCGGCTTGGGAGCGGCCCGGCGCTCGGCCCGCCCGCAGGAATCGACACCGGGTACTTCATGATTCGCTCTCCAGTCCATAGGCCTGGCGCAGCAGCGTGAGCGGGTGCGCCAGCGCCTTCGCCGGCGTACCGGCGATCTGCATGCCCTGCGCGATGTGGTGGCCGGCGAGCGCGCAGTCGCTCGCGATGACGTCGGGCTCGTCCTTGGCCATGGCCTTGAAGACCGGCTTGCCGATCTTCAGGGCCACCGGGTGGTAGGCCTCCTTCACGCCGTAGGTGCCGGCGTGGCCGGAGCAGCGTTCCACCGTGTTGAGCTTCACTTCCACCGTCTGTCCGACGAGCATGAGCATCTCCTCGGTCTTGCGGCCGATGTTCTGCACCCGGCCGTGGCAGGGGATGTGGTAGCTCACCTTGCCCAGCGGCTGCTTGAAGTCGGTCTTCAGCAGGCCGTCCTTGTGGCGCGCGACCAGGTACTCGAAGGGGTCGAACATCGCCTCCTTCACGAGCTGGGTGTCGGCGTCGTCCGGGAACATCAGCGGCAGCTCCTGCTTGAACATGAGCGTGCAGCTGGGAATGGCCGAGACGATGGCATAGCCGGCCTTCGCGTACTTCGCCAGCACCGGGATGTTGGCTTCCTTCGCGCGCGCCACCGCCTCCAGGTCGCCCAGCTCCAGCTGCGGCATGCCGCAGCACTGTTCCTTCTCGACGATCTCGTAGGGGATGCCGTTGTGATCCAGCACCGCCAGCAGGTCGGCGCCGATGCCGGGCTCGTGGTAGTTCACGTAGCAGGTCGCGAATAGCGCCACCTTGCCCGGCGTGCGCTGGCCGTCGGTCACCTCCCAGGCGCTGCCGCTCTTGGCGCGGCCCCAGCGGAAGCGCTGCGTCGCGAGGTCGGGCATCCAGGCCGTTTCATGCACGCCCAGCGCCGACTTCATGGCACCGCGCGCCGCCTTCGTGGCGGTCACCGCGTTGGCCACCTGCACGACGATGGGAATGCCGGCGAACTGGCCGTGGCCGTCGGTGGAGGCGAGGAACTTCTCCTTCGCCGACACCTCGCCCTTGCGGAACTTGATGGCCTTCGCGCGCAGCATCAGGTGCGGGAAGTCCAGGTTCCATTCGTGCGGCGGCGTGTACGGACACTTGGTCATGTAGCACAGGTCGCACAGGTAGCACTGCTCGACGACCTTGCCGTAGTCGGCCTTGGCGACGCCGTGCACTTCGCCGTCGGCGGTGGCGTCGACCAGGTCGAACAGCGTGGGGAAGCTCTGGCACAGGCTGACGCAGCGGCGGCAGCCGTGGCAGATGTCGAACACGCGTTCCATCTCGGCGAGGCACTTCGCCTCGTCGTGGAAGTCGGGGTTGCGCCAGTCCAGCGGGTGCCGGGTGGGCGCCTCGAGATTGCCTTCGCGCATGGGAAAAAGCCTTGGCAGATGAAGAACAAGGGGCGCGAAGGCCCCTTGTCCGGTTCGCTCTTGTCGGGCGCTCAGTCGACCAGCTGGTCCAGCGCCTTCTGGTAGCGGTTGGCGTGCGAGCGCTCGGCCTTGGCCAGGGTCTCGAACCAGTCGGCGATCTCGTCGAAGCCTTCGGCGCGCGCCGTCTTGGCCATGCCCGGGTACATGTCGGTGTACTCGTGCGTCTCGCCGGCGACGGCGGCCTTCAGGTTGGCGCGCGTCGGGCCGATCGGCAGCCCGGTGGCGGGGTCGCCCACCTGTTCCAGGAACTCCAGGTGGCCGTGGGCGTGGCCGGTCTCGCCTTCGGCGGTGGAGCGGAACAGCGCCGCGACGTCGTTCTGGCCTTCCACGTCGGCCTTGTTCGCGAAGTAGAGGTAGCGGCGATTGGCCTGCGATTCGCCCGCGAAGGCGTCCTTCAGGTTCTG
>JABLTH010005438.1_pt1 | contig 13495 bp, 13 predicted proteins | sample 7875711 | NCBI WGS metagenome assembly JABLTH01 (sample SAMN14941262, study PRJNA633318) | bioreactor metagenome | isolation source: bioreactor | place: China | collected 2019-03-05 | reverse complement strand
TGCAGCACCCCAGCCCGTCGCTGCACCTGCCCCCGTAGCCGTACCCGTCGCCGCGCCGGCCCACGTGGCCGTGCCCGACGCACCTGCCGAGCAGCCTGTGCTCGACGTGCAAGCCGACGACGTCGAAACCGTGCCCACGCCCGCCGTCATCGAACAGGCCCGCAAGGGCTGGATGTCGCGCCTGCGCTCCGGCCTGTCGAAGACGAGCAAGGGCCTGACCACGCTGTTCGTCGGCGTGAAGGTCGACGAAGCGCTCTTCGAAGAGCTGGAGACCGCGCTGCTGATGGCCGATGCCGGTGTCGACGCCACCGAATACCTGCTGGGGGAACTGCGCCGCCGCATCAAGGCCCAGCGCATTGAAACCGCCGAAGGCGTGAAAACCGCCCTGCGCGACCTTCTGGTCGAGCTGCTGCACCCCCTGGAAAAAACCATGGTGCTTGGCCGCGAACAGCCGATGGTGATCATGATCGCGGGCGTCAACGGCGCCGGGAAGACGACCAGCATCGGCAAGCTGTGCAAGCACTTCCAGACCTACGGCCAGTCGGTACTGCTGGCCGCGGGCGACACGTTCCGCGCCGCCGCGCGCGAGCAACTCGTGGTCTGGGGACAGCGCAACAACGTCACAGTGGTGGCTCAGGAATCGGGCGACCCGGCTGCGGTGATCTTCGATGCAGTGAACTCCGCACGCGCACGCGGCATCGACATCGTCATGGCCGATACCGCCGGCCGCCTGCCGACGCAGCTGCACCTGATGGAAGAGCTCAAGAAAGTGCGCCGCGTGACCGCCAAGGCGATGGCCACAGCCCCGCATGAAACGCTGCTGGTGATCGACGGCAACACGGGGCAGAACGCCCTCGCGCAAGTCAAAGCTTTTGACGAAGCGCTGGGCCTCACGGGCCTGATCGTCACCAAGCTGGATGGCACTGCCAAGGGCGGCATCCTGGCCGCCATCGCACGACAGCGGCCGGTGCCGGTGTACTTCATCGGCGTGGGTGAACAGGTGGAGGATCTGCAGCCGTTTTCCGCGCGCGAATTTGCGGATGCGCTGTTGGGATAACGTCCTGCGAAACCTTGTTGCACAGAAACGCCCTGAATTGTTCAGGGCGTTTCTATTTGCGGCCGAACCTGTCGGCGCTCTGCATTTACCAGCACTTCGCGCGTATTAAGGCTCAACTAGCAGCCTCCGGCCAGCATGCACCCTGCGCTGATTTCAAGCACCCATTGAATTGGAATTGTCTGATTGAGACTCAGCGCATAGCGCTGCTCCAATGGAGCACTTCAGCGAAGTGCTCCATTGGAGATAGCAGATGCAAGACACACAATCTGGCAAGGTCTACGTTGCGGCGTTCAACGGCGCGAAGACAGCCAACGGCGGCGAGGTCATTCAGGGCTCTTGCAGCATTCGTGATAGCGGACACACGCTCTTGCTTGTAGGCGATGAAGCTGTCTACCCAGACGGCAGCACGGCCGTCATTACTGCGGGTGCAGGCATTGCACTAGTGGACGATGACCGGCCTGCTGCCATCATTGGCAGCCCACTAAGCAACGGCGACACCATTGTTTCGTCGCCAATCACGGCCCTAACTTTCGATGAACCGGCGGACGCGCCCATCATCGGCCTGCTTGACCCGGCGTACCGTCCGGAGCCGGCGACCGACAGCGTGATCTGAGGGCGCCAATCATGGAAGACATGCGCCCCGGCCTCAGGCACGGTGACTTAACTACGACGGGTGGCGTCATAACCGCCACCGGCAGGATGCGGTTCCACGGCAAAGAGGTGGCTGCGGAAGGGGATCTGGCAACTTGCCCAGCCTGCAAATCCATGGGCTACCTAGTCAATGACGCCTATCCAGCGTTCGGGCTTCCGAGCGGTCGCCAGCTCGCCATTCAAGGTGCGTGGATCTTCTGCAAATGCGCCAATCCCCCTCGCGCGATTGCTTCGACGGAAAAGTTTCGGGTTGCGGTGAATCGGATGAATGCATCCGATGCTCAGTCCCAATCAAGCACGCACACCGCGATCTTCGATGAGCAACTCCTACTGAAGGATGGTCAAGGCAACGCTCTGTCGAATACGTATTACACAGTCAGGTTACCCAGCGGAGAAATAAGGTACGGGACAACTGATGTTCACGGCCGCACCGAACGTATTCGAACAGATGGCGCTCAAGAGATTCGCGTCTACATCGGTCACGTCTCTAACGTGTAGGCGATAGCCCTTCGCATCGAAATACGAACCAATGGAACAGAGAAGGCTTATGTGGATTGCAACGTGCACAACAAACGAAACGCTCGGCTCGCTACAAACTACGTCCGTGAAGAGGTCCCACATTGATTGCCTCCACCTATCGGCGCGCGGAGCGGCTTTCATCCAGGACTGGGAGAAACTTCGCCTCAACTACTACAACGACGATCTGGGCTACTGCACCGTTGGATGGGGTCATTTGGTGCACGGAAAGCTTTCATGCCAAGCGATCGGCATCCAACCTGGAACGGCCATATCAAGGACTCAAGCCGAATCGTTCTTCGGGGTTGATGCGGTTAAACACGAAAAGATCGTTAGGACGGTAATTCGCGTTCCCCTTTACCAGTGCGAATTTGACGCGCTTTGTTCGCTGGCTTTCAACGTGGGTGACATTGCGAGAGTTGCACCGACCCTGTGCAGGAAAATCAATTCAGGGGCTTACGCAGGCGCAGTGAAAGAATTCTTGGACATCACAAACGGCGGCATTTCGGGTCTTGTAAAAAGACGGCAGCAAGAACACGACATGTACCTCGAAGGAAACTATGACTCAACGCACTGACCCTAAAGTCATCTCGCGGGTAACTGCAGCCTTGGCGCTCGCAATGTCATCCGCCATGGCCCATGCAGACTGCGACCAGCTACCTGGAGCCAAGTCGAGCCATCAGGCTAAAACGTCACTCTCCTTTCCATCCCGATCGGCAGAAAATGAGTTTCGCAAAACACTAGATGAACAAGCTGGCCTGGACCTCGGTGAGGCAAGACTGTTCTTTGACTGCCTCAAGATCGCCACGAAGCGAGATGACAGGCACGCGCTCAGTCGACTTACCCGGTACCCCCTCCGTGTCAACACTGCGAAAGGCGCAAATAACATCCGAACGCCGGCGGCTTTTATGAAAGCGTATCCCATGATCTTCAATCCACGGGTGAAGGCTGCGATCGACGCACAACGATTTGAGGATGTGTTCGTGAGCTACCGAGGCATCATGATCGGGAACGGCGAAGTTTGGATCAGCGGCATCTCGGAACGAGGTCGAAGTAAGCCGACGATCAAGATCATCTCGATCAACAATCAGTGAGTCGCCTGATGCATCTCACTAAAATAATCACCCCAATCTTGGTAACCGTATCGGGCTTCGCCTTTTCGGCTTCGGACAACAAATCCGATTGCCTGAAACATCTTGGGGGCGGATATGGGGATGCACAATGTTACCAAGCACTAAGAATTAATCTCACCAAAGAGAACGCGAGAATTTACAAGGGCGTTTCCAAATCAATTCCCCATGGTAATTCTCATGCTCGACTATTGAACGAATACATGACCTCGCAATCGCACGCCGAGAAATTTTGCGCGTTACAACGAGATGCGGGCGCAAAATGGGAAAATAATTCCGACGGAACTATGTATCCTGCAATTTATGAGGAATGCCTCTATGAACTCAGGAAGGCACAAAATTCATTCCTTAACAATCTATTAGAGATGTCGCAATGGTAAAGAAGAGGAAGAACAAAAAAACAGAGATAGAAGTAAATCCATTTCTCAGCGGCATTTTTCTATCCATGTCTCTAGACAGTGTTCCGGAAGCGCAACCCCGACTATCTCAGTGCCACAGGATGAAAGGCATACAAATGAAGCCCTCAGCGCTTTTGACAACAACAGTAATTACCTTGGCAAGCAATGTTTATGCTGCGGGAATTTCGGAGAATTACGATAGCTTTTATGCCAAACACCCTCACGTACTGTTTGGCGATGCAATGAAGTTCGACAGCAACTCCAGCTATGCCACTCCAGGAGAACGGCTTGCCGAGCTGAAGTCTGGATGGGTGGGTCGAGCAATCCGCAATACGAGTCCAGGCTAACGAATAAGGTCCAACGTCAAAGTACGCTGGCTCCTGCGGCAAAAAAAAAAAGCGTCGCCGCAGCGACGCCCACATCTCAATCACGCCGCATCCGGCTGCACCCCAGGCGCAGCCCTCTGAAACGCCTCCTGCGCCATGCAGTGCTCAAAGATGCGCGCGAGCGTCGGGTAATCCTCCACCGCCACATCAAATCGCTTGCCGTTGAACACCTGCGGGACCAGGCACACGTCGGCCAGCGTCGGCGTGTCGCCAACACAGTAAGCGCCCGTCAGCGGCGACTGTGACAGCCGCTTCTCCAACGCCGCAAACCCCAGCTTCACCCAGTAGCGATACCAGTCGTTGCGCGCCTCTTCTTCCACGTTGAACGTGTTCTTCAGATACTTGAGCACGCGCGGATTGTTGAGCGGGTGGATCTCGCACGCAATCGCCAATGCAATCGCGCGAATGTGCGCGCGGTTGCTCGGCGAGCCCGGAAGCAGCGTGGGCTCGGGGTGCGTCTCTTCCAGGTATTCGACGATCGCCAAGGACTGGTTCAGCACGTCGTTGCCGTCGCACAGCACGGGCACCAGCGCATCGGGGTTCAGCTTGACGAAGTCGGGCGCCATCTGCTCGCCCTTGAGCAGGTGCACCGGCGCATAGTCGTACGACAGGCCCTTGACCTCCAGTGCGATGCGCACGCGGAACGACGCCGAACTGCGGAAATAGTTGTACAGCTTGATCGACATGGCTTCTGACTCTTCTGTCGGGTCTATCAAATGACCTTCACGTGCAGCTCACCCACGCCGTCGATCTTGCCGACCATCAGGTCGCCGACGACCACCGGGCCGACGCCTTCGGGCGTGCCGGTGTAGATCAGATCGCCGGGGCGCAGTTCGAACAGGCGCGACAGATACGCAATGGTTTCCGGCACCGACCAGATCAGGTCAGACAAATCACCGCGCTGGTGTTCCCGCCCGTTGACCGAAAGCGTGACGGCGCCCTTATCTGCGTGGGCGACATCCTTTGCCGGCACGATCGGGCCAATGGGTGCGGAGCCGTCGAACGCCTTGCCGGTTTCCCACGGGCGGCCGCCCTTCTTGGCGGCGTTCTGCAAATCGCGGCGCGTCATGTCCAGGCCGACGGCGTAACCGTAGATATGGTTGGCAGCGGTTTCCACGGAGATATCGCGGCCGCCCGTGCCGATGGCGACCACGAGTTCGATCTCGTAGTGGCAATCCTTGGTTTCAGTCGGGTAGACGAACTGTCCGGTCTCGCCGTCGGGGATGTAGCGCACGGCGTCGGCCGGCTTGCAGAAGAAGAACGGCGGCTCGCGGTCGGGGTCGGAACCCATCTCGCGGGCGTGGGCGGCGTAGTTGCGGCCGACGCAGTACACACGGCGCACCGGAAACTGGCCATGCCCGCCACGGACGGGAATGCCGTTGACGGCGGGCGGGGTGACGACGAACTCGGTCATGCGGGTCTCCTGAAGCTAAGCTGGATTGGAACAGGTGGGGACACTGCGGCCACCGCCCCCCGGCGACCGACGAGTTTGCGAGAATACACCCGCACCGGCCCGGCGCGGTTCTTGCATGAGTGGCGTGCACACTGCCCCACTTTGCACCATGCAAACGAAACCGCCCGCCCCATCTGCCCCGCCCGCCGCCCCGCACCCGGCCGCGCCGATGCGCGTGCTGCTGGTGCGCGATCCGCTCGATGCCGAACAGATCAACCTGGAGCTGATCCGCGCCGGGCTGGCCGAGGCCGGCTTCGTTGACGTGGGCCTGGCGGATGCCGACCTGACGCTACCGGAGCGCATTGCCGAGACACAGCCCGACATGGTCATCGTCGCGTCCGAATCGGCGGCGCGGGACACCATCGAACACGTCTGCGTGGCCACACAGCATGCGCCGCGCCCGATCGTGCTGTTCACCGACAACGACGACGCCACGCGCATCAAGACGGCGTTTGCCGCCGGCATCACGGCCTACATCGTCGACGGCATCAAGCCCACGCGCGTCAAGGCGGTACTGGATGTCGCCTACGCTCGCTTCGAGCACGAAAGTGCGTTGCGCGCAGAGCTGGACACCGCCAAGACGCAACTGGCCGAACGCAAGGTGCTGGAGCGCGCCAAGGGCCTGCTGATGAAGCAGATGAACCTGTCGGAAGACGATGCCTTCAAACGCCTGCGCAAGATGGCGATGGACCGCAACATCAAGCTGGTGGAAGCCGCGCAACGCGTGATCGATGTGATGGCCAGTTGAGCGGCCGGGCCACCGCCCAGTTTTGGTGCGCCGCACAACTCCGGCGCCGGAAACGCACCAGTCGCGCGCGGTGTTCCGGACCTCACACGCGGCGTTCCGAACCTCAATCACCGAGCTAAAAGCCTTGCACGTCGAGTTCTGAACCTCAATCACCGAGCGAAAAGCCTCGCACGTCGAGTTCTGAACCTCAACCGCCGAGCTAAAAGCCTCACACGCCGAGTTCCGAACCTCAACCGCCGAGCTAAAAGCCTCACGCGCCGAGCTCTGAGCCTCAACCGCCGAGCTAAAAGCCTCGCGTGCCGAGCTCCGAGCTCCATCTGCCGAGCAAAAAGCCTCGCACGCCGAGCTCCGAGCTCGGAACACCGAGAAAAATGCTCGGCGCGTGGCGCTCTGAACCCGGATCGCCGAAACCCGTCGCTCAACGTTGGCATACCCCTTGCAAGTGTCGCTGCGAAGCCGGTGCCAACGTGGGTATCGGCAAGGGACAACGGCGTCCCGACGCACGGCTCTGCGACCCTTCCTTGGCGATGGGGCGATGGCGTGCGTCGGGACGCCTTTTCTTTGGAGCCATGGATGGCCGCGCCAGACAAGACCGACGCTCTCGTCAACCCGATCAACCCGAAGCGCCGCAGCATCATGAAAGCCGCGGCGACGATTGCAGGAGGCAGTGCCGTGGCATTGATCGATCCGCTGGTGCGCGCCGGCGCCTGGGCCGCGGGCTCCGATGCGCCCGAGAAGACGGAGCTGAAGGTCGGCTTCATCCCGCTCACGGACTGCGCCTCGGTGGTCATGGCGTCCACGCTCGGCATCGACAAGAAGTACGGCATCAAGATCACGCCGTCGAAAGAAGCCTCCTGGGCCGGCGTGCGCGACAAGCTGGCGTCGGGCGACCTGGATGCGGCGCACGTGCTCTACGGCCTGATCTACGGCGTGCAACTCGGCATTGGCGGCCCGAAGAAAGACATGGCCGTGCTGATGACGCTCAACAACAACGGCCAGGCAATCACGCTGTCGTCCAAGCTCAAGGAAGCAGGCGTCAAGGATGGCGCGTCGTTGAAGGCAGTCATGGCGAAGGACAAGCGCGAATATGTGTTCGCGCAGACCTTCCCAACCGGCACGCACGCGATGTGGCTGTACTACTGGCTGGCCGCGCACGGCATCCATCCGCTGCAGGATGCGAAGGCGATCACCGTGCCGCCGCCGCAGATGGTGGCCAACATGCGCGTGGGCAACATGGATGGCTTCTGCGTGGGCGAGCCGTGGGGCGCGCGCGCGATTGCCGACAACATCGGCTTTACCGCCGAGACCACACAGGCCATCTGGAAAGACCACCCGGAGAAGGTGCTCGGCACCACAGCGGAGTTTGTGCAGAAGTATCCGAACACCGCACGTGCCCTCACGGCTGCGGTCCTGGAGGCGAGCAAGTTCATCGATGCATCTGCGTCGAACCGCCGCAAGACGGCCGAGACCATCGCCGCCAAGTCCTACGTCAACACCGACATGGACATCATTCTCGACCGCATGCTGGGCCGTTACTCGAATGGCCTGGGCAAGACCTGGGACGACCCGGACCCGATGCGTTTCTATCACGATGGCGCGGTCAACTTCCCGTACCTGTCGGACGGCATGTGGTTCCTCACGCAGCACAAGCGCTGGGGCCTGCTGAAAGCGCATCCGGATTACCTGGCCGTGGCCAAGCAGATCAACCGCATCGACATCTACAAGCAGGCGGCCGCCGCCACGGGCACGCCGCTGCCCAAGAGCGACATGCGTACGGCCAAGCTGATCGACGGCGTGGTGTGGGATGCGAAGAACCCCGCCGCGTATGCCGACGGCTTCAAGCTGAAAGCCTGACGCCGCCGCCCTCCTGAACTTCCGAATTTCTGATTGCGGTTCCTCACGTCGATGGAGTCCGACATGAACACGCTCGTCAAAACGTTGTCCGGCGTGCAGTCCGATGCCGCCCATGAAGGTCGCCGGTTTGTTGCGCGCGACTGGTTTGTCGCCGCCGTGGTGCGCGGCTTTCCGCCCGTGCTGGGCTTTGTTCTGTTTGTGCTGGCATGGCAGGGTATCGCCACGGCCATCCCCGCTCTGCCGACACCGGCGGTGACGTGGAAAGCGGCGGTCGCGCTGTTTGCCGATCCGTTCTATCGCAATGGCCCGAATGATCAGGGCGTGGGCTGGAACGTGCTGGCGTCGCTGGCGCGCGTGGGCGCGGGCTTCGGCATGGCGGCGATCATCGGCATTCCGGCGGGCTTCCTCATCGGGCGCTTTGCGTTTTTGAATGCGATGGCCTCGCCCATCATCAGCCTGCTGCGACCGGTGTCGCCGCTGGCGTGGCTGCCAATCGGGCTGCTGCTGTTCAAGTCGGCCAACCCGGCGGCCATCTGGGCGATCTTCATCTGCTCGATCTGGCCGATGGTGATCAACACCGCCGTGGGCGTGACGCGCGTGCCGCAGGACTATCTGAACGTGGCGCGCGTGCTGAACCTGTCGGAGTGGAAGGTGTTCACGCGCGTGCTGTTTCCGGCGGTGCCGCCGTACATGCTGACGGGCGTGCGGTTGTCCATCGGCACCGCATGGCTGGTCATCGTGGCGGCGGAGATGCTCACAGGCGGTGTCGGCATCGGCTTCTGGCTGTGGGATGAGTGGAACAACTTGAAGGTCGAGCACATCGTCATCGCGATCTTCGTGATCGGGGTGGTGGGCTTGCTGCTGGAGCACGCGCTGCTGGCCATTGCGCGGCGCTTCTCGTACGACGCGGTTTGAGGACATTGGGGGAGCGCCATGACAGACAAATTCCTGCGCATTGAAAACGTCGGGCAGACGTTCAAGACCAAGCGCGGCCCGTTCGTCGCCCTGCGCGACATCGACCTGACGGTTGCGCGCGGTGAGTGCATCGCGCTGATCGGGCACTCGGGCTGCGGCAAATCGACGTTGCTCAATCTCATTGCCGGGCTCACGCGTCCGACCACGGGTGGGCTCATCCTGGCCGAGCGTGAGATTGCCGGGCCGGGGCCGGATCGCGCGGTGGTGTTTCAGAACCACTCGCTGCTGCCGTGGCTCACGTGCTTTGACAACGTGTATCTCGCCGTCGAACGCGTCTTCGGCAAGAGCGAGACTAAGGCGCAGTTGCGTGATCGCACGCATGCGGCGCTGGCGCTGGTCGGCTTGTCGCATGCCGAGCAGAAGCATCCGCATGAGATCTCTGGCGGGATGAAGCAGCGCGTGGGGATTGCGCGGGCGCTGTCCATGGAGCCGAAGGTGCTACTGATGGATGAGCCGTTTGGCGCGCTGGATGCGCTCACGCGGGCGCATCTGCAGGATGAGCTGCTGAAGATCGTTGCGGCTACCGGCAGCACGGTGGTGATGGTGACCCACGATGTGGATGAGGCGGTGCTGCTGGCGGATCGCATCGTCATGATGACGAATGGGCCGGCTGCGACGATTGGCGAGGTGTTGACGGTGGATTTGCCGCGGCCGCGGGATCGGATGGCGTTGGCGGAAGACCCGACTTATCACGCTTGTCGGACGGCGGTGTTGGATTTTCTGTATCGGAAGCAGAGGCATCCGGTGGCGGAGGCGGCTTGATTCGCTTTGGGGATGGCTTTGTTGTTTTTTGCTTGGTGGTCCATCCCTTGTTTCATCCCCTGCCGGGGCTGACTCACTTTCTTTGTCTTGCCAAAGAAAGTAAGCAAAGAAAGGCGCGCCCAAGATGGCGAAAGACTCCTTGAATTTCTGTAACCGGGCGGGGAAGGAGGCAAACTCGCTTCGCTCAGACAGGCCTCCTTCCTTTATCCGCCCGCTCACAAAAATTCAAGGCGCCATCTAGGGCAGGGGTAAAGCACACCATCTTTTGCCTGTGCCTCACTTCGTCCTGCATTCCAAACGTTCGCCGCGCAGTCGGCCCCTTTCTGGCGCTTACTTTCGCACGCTGTCGGTTTGGCCTTTGACGTTCCTGCCCTTGATGGCGCCTTGAATTTTTGTAAGCGGGCGGAAAAAAGGCGGGGAACTGTCTGAGCGCAGCGAGTTTTCCCCGCCTCCGCCCGGTTACACAAATTCAAGGAAGGGGTCGCCATCTTGGGCGCGCCTTTCTTTTGCCTACTTTTCTTTGGCAAGACAAAGAAAAGTAGGTCGTGCCCGGCAGGGTACGAAAAAGGGATGGACCACAACCGCCCGCCCCGGCAGGGGATGAAACAAGGGATGCACCACCAGTCCCAAAAAAGCACCGACCCATGGCGCCAGCACACAACCCACAGCGCTATGATCAACCCCAAGCCAATCACCCGCGCCATGAACAATGCCCGCTCCCCCCATCCTCCCCGACACCGTCACTGAAGACGCCCTCGCAAACGGCCCCTTCCCCGCCGCCCGCTTCATCAAGGAGATCGGCCGCGGCGCAGACGGCGCCCGCGCGCTGGTCAAGCACGATGCCCGCGCGCTCTTCACTGCCATGCTGGAAGGCCGCATCGCCGACGTGCAGCTCGGCGCCATCCTCATGGCCTACCGCATCAAAGGCGAGACCCCGGAAGAACTCGACGGAATGCTGGAAGCCACGCACGCGCACTGCCGGCCGCTTCCGGCACCGGACACGCCCGAGCACGCGCTGCCGGTCGTTATCCCGAGCTACAACGGCGCCCGCCGGCAGCCGAACCTCGTGCCGCTGCTGGCCAAGCTGCTGGCGCGCGAAGGTGTGCCGGTGCTGGTGCATGGCATTCGCCGCTTCGACGGCCGCATCACCACGGCCGCGCTGTTCGAAGCGCTCGGCTGGCCCGTCTGCGAACACATGGACGACGCCCGCGAGCGGTTGGAGAGCGACCGCCTGGCGTTCGTGCCGATCGACGTGCTCTCGCCCGAGCTGGCGTCGCTGCTGGACAAGCGCGAGATCGTCGGCCTACGCAATTCGGCCCATACGGTGGTGAAGATGCTGCAGCCCATCGGCGGGCACGCGCCGCGCGAAGCGCTACGGCTGGTCAGCTACACGCACCCGGAATACCGCGACACGCTCACCGATTACTTCCTGCGCCATCCGGCCAATGTGCTGCTCGCGCGCGGCACCGAAGGCGAGGCGGTGGCCGATGCGCGGCGTGGCAGCGCGGTGGAGTGGCTGCACGATGGGGCGCACGAAACGGTGATCGAAGCGGTGGAAGGATCGAGCGATACGCCGCCTGAATTGCCTGTGGGGACGGACGTGACTGCAACGGCGCGGTGGATTGAAGCGGTGCTCGACGGCACGCAACCGGTGCCGGAGCCGATCGCCAAGCAGGTCCGCGCGATCGTGCGCTGTGCACGACCGGCGCAGGCTGCCTGATTGATCGATGGTCTTACTTGGACGGCAGCGGAATCCGCTCCGTCTCGCCCGGCACGTGGGCGAAGGCGTCGGCCTCCCACCGCTGCTTGGCGTCTTCAATGTCGGCCCTGTCGCTGGCGACGAAGTTCCAGTAGATGTGGCGGTGGCCGTCGGTCGGGTCACCGCCCAGCAGCATCACGCGTGACGATGCCTGCGCGGTAAGCGTCACGTCGCCGCCGGGTTCCAGCACGGCAAGGTGGTGCGGGTCGAGCGTCTCGCCGTCGATGGTGACAGCGCCGTCGACGAGATACAGCCCACGGTCTGCATGCTCGGGCGGAATCACCAGCGATGCACCGGCCGCCAGCTCCAGCGCCACATACAGCGTGCGCGAACTGACCTTCACCGGCGACGTCAGCCCAAACGCATCCCCCGCGATGACCACGCCCTGCACGCCGGGGCATTCGAGCTTGGGCAGTGTGTCGGCGGCGTGATGGGCGAAGCTGGCGTTCACCTTTTCCTGATCCTTCGGCAGCGCCACCCAGGTTTGGATGCCATGCACGCGCGCGCCTTTTTCGCGCCCCTCGGGCGAGGAACGCTCGGAGTGGACGATGCCGTTGCCGGCCGTCATCCAGTTCACGTCGCCGGGCGTGATGGTCTGCACGCTGCCCAGGCTGTCGCGGTGGACCATGCTGCCGTCGAACAAATACGTGACGGTGGCCAGCCCGATGTGCGGGTGCGGGCGCACGTCGATGCCTTCGCCGGGGGCGAAATCGACGGGGCCCATGTGATCGAAAAAGATGAACGGCCCGACCGTCTGGCGCGCCGCCGAGGGCAGCACGCGCTTGACCGAGAAACCGCCCAGGTCGCGCACGTGCGGGCCGATGATGTGCTGAATGGAAGTCATGGTGGGAGGCTCCTCAAGCGCGCTCGGCGAGTTCGGTGTCGACGCTGATCTCCACCTCGGTCATCAGCTTGTGAACGGGGCATTTGCCGGCCACGCGCAGCAGGTCGGCGCGTTGCTCGTCGCTCAGATCGCCGTGCAGGGTCAGCACGGTACGCAGCTTGTAACGGCCCTGACGCTCCTGGCTGCCGTCGTGCTCGACAGCCACGTCGATCGAGTCGAGCGGGTACTTGCGCTGGCGCGCATACAGCGAGACGGTCAGCGCCTTGCAACTGGCCAAGGCCGCATCGAAGTAGGCGTGCGGATCGGGCGCACTGCCTTCGCCCGCCGGCTTGGGCACGTCGGTGTAGGTCACGCCTTCAGGGAAGGTGACTTTGTGGCGGAAAAGGCCTTCGGTGTCCTTGCTGACGACGATGGTCATGACGGCTCCTGTAACGGTGTCTGCGATGTCCGGGCAGTGTAGCTAACTTGCGTGACGGCACGCGAGGTGACGCGATGTGTCGAGTGCATCGCATTCATTTGCGCATCGATCACTCAACATTGCAGACATGGCAATTCAGCCCACCCTTTTGGGTGGAAACGCTCAAGCGGCGCGGTTTTCCGCCGATCTTCCGGTTAGAAGACATCCGCCCTGAAACCGCCCCGCTCACGCGTCACCTGCATGGTTCCTCGCCGGCCGCTTGTCGCCATTGCCGGCGGCATCGGCTTTCTCCTCGTCCTGATTGGGCTGACCGTGATGGTCGGCTGGCTGCAGCATTGGCCATGGGCGGTGAAGCTCGGCACGGACCGCCTGCTGATCGTGTTTGCCACAGGGATCAACCTGACGCTGCTGGGCGCTGGTCTGGGGGCGCTGCTCGTTGGGGCGGTGCGACCAAACGCCCGCTGGGCAGATCCGACAGCACGCGGGCTGAGCGGCGCGGTGGCGTTGCTGTCCACGCTGCGGCTGGCCGAGATGATCACGGGCC
>JABLTH010028091.1_pt1 | contig 13496 bp, 11 predicted proteins | sample 7875711 | NCBI WGS metagenome assembly JABLTH01 (sample SAMN14941262, study PRJNA633318) | bioreactor metagenome | isolation source: bioreactor | place: China | collected 2019-03-05 | reverse complement strand
GATTTGTCCGGTTCGATAAACCCTCATCGCTCAATGCTCCGCGTGGCAGGCACACGCTTCACCATGCGCCGCAGAAACCAACTCGTGCAGGATGCCACATTCCTTTGTCGAATGCGGCTCGTTGCATTGGCGACGCAATGCCGTCAGTTGTTTCTCTAGAGCCCGCATACTCTTCAAGCGCGCCTTGACGCGACCGATTTGCTCGTCGACCAGGACGTTAATGTCACCACAATCCGAGGCCGGTCGATCCACGAAATTGAGCAATCGCGTGATGTCTGCCAGCGGCATGTCGAGCGCCCGACAGTGGCGAATGAACGCCAAGCGCTCGAGATGGGGTTGGCCGTAGCTGCGATAGCCGTTGGCCTCACGCGCCGGTGGCGGCAATAAGCCTGACTTCTCGTAGTAGCGGACGGTTTCTACGTCTACGCCGGTCGATTCTGCAAGTTCACCGATGCGCATGGCTGCCTTTTTACAGAGGATGGTTCGATCAGCAAATTTTACGCTTGACTCTGTAGCGGCTACAGGGTTTCTAATGCGATCATTCTGTCGATGTATCGGCCTCGCTATGTCTTCCGCGAAAATTCCTGAAACCCAGACGAGCTGCGAAAGTTCCGTCTGTTGTGATGTTCCTTCACCGGTCGAATTGACGAATCCATTGCTTGCTGTTGCTTCACCGCGGAGCACCCTTTGGCGAATTTCTACGATGGATTGCGCGTCGGAAGAAGGCGAGATTCGGCGCGCGCTGGAGCCAATTGCGGGCATTCGATCCCTGTCATTTCAGCTCCGTGCGCGAACGCTCGCGATTGATGCGGACGATGCTGCATTGCAACCCGCGCTTGAAGCAATTCGTAAGGCAGGCTTCTCTCCGCATCCTGTCGCCGACGGAACGCGTCAAACTAGCGCTGACAACGCAGCCGGCGACCAGTCGCATGCTGAACACGATCATCACGACCATGACCACAGCAGTGAATCGGGAAGTGGCTGGTCAGAAGTGACGCGCTACTTCGCGGCACTCGCCTTCGCAGTCGCAGCCGAAGCGCTTTCGTACTTTGCGCCCGATACCATACCGTGGAAGGCCACAGGCATGCTGCTTGCCGCTGTTGCCATCGGGTTGGCGGGACTATCCACGTACAGCAAAGGCTTTGGCGCGCTTCGGCATGGTCGGTTGAACATCAATGCCTTGATGACGGTCGCCGTCACCGGTGCTTTCCTGATTGGCCAATGGCCAGAAGCCGCTATGGTCATGGCGTTGTACGCGATAGCCGAACTGATTGAAGCCAGGTCAGTGGATCGTGCACGCAATGCCATTAAGAGCCTCATGGCACTCGCCCCGGAAGAATCAGATGTTAAGCAGGCGGACGGTAGTTATGCGCGCATGCTGTCGAGCGGGGTATCGCTCGCTGCGATAGTGCGAGTAAAGCCAGGCGAGCGGATTCCGCTGGACGGTGTGATTGTCAGCGGCAACAGCGCGATCAACCAGGCACCGGTGACGGGAGAAAGTATCCCGGTCGACAAGCAACCCAGTGACGCCGTGTTTGCCGGCACGATCAATGAGACGGCAACGCTTGAAATCAAGATTACCGCCGTGGCGAGTAACAGCACTTTGGCTCGCATCATTCACGCAGTCGAGCAGGCACAAGGCACACGTGCGCCGACGCAGCGCTTTGTGGATCGCTTCGCTGCTATCTACACGCCAGCCGTTTTTGCGCTAGCACTGTCAGTCGCGCTATTCACACCGTGGCTTCTCGGTTGGACGTGGACGCTCGCTGCCTACAAAGCGCTCGTATTGCTGGTGATTGCCTGTCCGTGTGCTTTGGTAATCTCAACTCCGGTTACCGTCGTGAGCGCACTTGCAGCGGCAGCGCGACGCGGTATTCTGATCAAGGGTGGCACATACCTGGAAGAAGCACGCAACCTCAAGGCCATCGCGCTCGACAAGACCGGAACGATTACCGAAGGCAGACCCAAGCTCGTGGCTTTTGAGATATTGGCAGAGAGCCCTTCGCGTGAAGCCACAGCAACGCTCGCACATAGTCTCGCGGCGCAATCGGATCATCCGGTGTCCAAAGCGGTTGCAGCAGGCTTGGAGTCCACACCGCAAACCGTCGATGCATTCACTGCGATTGCCGGTCGCGGCGTCAGCGGTGTCATCGACGGCAAGCAGTATTGGCTGGGCAATCATCGTCTCATCGAAGAGCGCGGCATTTGCAGCCCAACAATTGAAAACAAGTTACAGGAACACGAAAATCAGGGCCACACGGTGACCTTGCTCGCGACCGATAAGGCGGTGATCGCCCTGTTCGCGGTCGCCGACACGATCAAAGCATCATCGAAGCAGGCGGTGGCTGAATTGATCGCCTTGGGCATCACACCGGTCATGCTGACCGGCGACAACGCCGCCACCGCGCGCACCGTCGCAGGTCTTGCCGGGATCAAGGACGCCCGAGGTAATTTGTTGCCGGAAGACAAGCTCAAAGCGATTCAAGAGATGCAGCGGCAATACGGCGCAACGGCCATGACGGGCGACGGCATCAACGACGCACCGGCGCTCGCTCAGGCCGACATTGGTTTCGCGATGGGCGGGGCTGGCACCGACACCGCGATGGAAGCCGCTGACATCGCCGTGATGAACGACGATCTACGCCGCATCCCGGAAACCATTCGCCTGTCGAAGCGAACCCATGCGATTTTGTGGCAGAACATCACACTCGCACTCGGCATCAAAGTCGTGTTCATGGGACTCGCGCTGTTCGGTAATGCGACGATGTGGATGGCTGTGTTTGCTGATATGGGCGCGAGCTTGCTGGTCGTGTTCAACGGCTTGCGGCTGTTGCGCACGCCGGAACTTTCACGGAAGTCACTACACTAATCCATCATGCGTCGGTTCATTACCCTGTTATTGCTGTGCGTCCTGCCGTTCCAGTTTGTGCTGGCCGCTTCTGTCGATGCAACTGAGCATGCCACCGGCGGACACCATCATCATGACAACGCACTGCATTTGCATGACGTAGCGTCGGACATTGCGGCAGATGGCGCAGAATTGGACGACTCCGCATCCCGCGCTCACGGTGAATGCGGTGCCTGTCACTTCTTTCATTCGCCAGCCATGATTGAAGCGCGCGCTGATTTTGAGCAAGTGGAGATTGTTACGTCCATCAGCCTCAGCCGCCGCGATCAACATCATCACAGCGCGGTCAGCCAACGTCCCGAGCGCCCCAACTGGTCGCGCCTCGTCTAGCCGACGAGGACGTCATTAATTCACAGTCCTGACGCATTGGTGTCAGGCGTTTCAGCCGTTTTCCTCGTCGGTTCCCGCCAGATCATTTCTTGATTCCGGAGAACCGAACATGTCCTTTTTCTTACGAGCGTCTATAGGTGCCCGATCCCTGCTGGTCATCGCGATCACAACCAGCTATCTTGCATTGCCTGTGGCTGCACAAAGCACAGCAAATGCGCCAACGGGCGTGACTGCGTCCACGGCATCCATATCGATTGGAGAGGCCTTTCAGCTGGCGCTGGCACAACAACCGTGGAGGCTGGGAGCGAGCGAGCGCCAGCGCGAACTGCAATCGCGAGAAGCGCTCGCCGATTCATGGCTGGCCGACAGCCCGACCATCGCCTCGGGCCTCAAGGCGGGTAACCGCGACGGTGCACGCGAGCTGGAAGTCGAAATCAGCGCGCCGATTGCCACCGCTTCACGGCGGTCCCTGCAACGCACTACCGCGCTCAGCGAGTCGGCGGTTTACACCGCCAACCTTGCGCAACTCTCGCACAAGCTGGCGGGCGAGGTGCGTGATGCTTACTGGGCAGTTCAACTCGCGGCGAGCGAGTTGGCCCTAGCCGACGACGAAGTCAAACGAGCGGAGGTAGTTGCGACTGACTCAGCACGGCGAACCGCTGCGGGCGATTCCGCCCGCGTTGACACACTGCAGGCGGAACTGAACCTGCAAACGCTGCGGTCGACGCGTGTTGAGGTGGAGCAGCGCTTGCTCGCGGCGCGGCAAGTTCTACGCGGGCTGATAGGCGATGCAGCCAGTCGCGGTTTGTCTGACCGGGCGGAGGCACGAGACGGTAGCGCGCAGCAGGTTCGTGACGACCATCCAGCGCTGCTGCTGGCCAATCAATCGTCTCAGCTTGCGCGAGCGAAGTTGAGCGAAGCCTCCGGCCTGACCAATGGCGCACCGACGCTTTCCTTCGCACTCGCCAATGAGCGCAGCAATGGCGGCGGCAACGCGTCCACTGCGCGCATCGGCATCTCGGTGCCGTTCGGAGGTTCGCAACGTGCTGCTCCGCGTATCGCACAGGCAGGTGCGGAGTTGGCGGAAGCGCAAGCAAGCATCCCGCTGCTGCGTCGACAGCTTGCGGCGGAAGCTGCGAGCGCACAAGCAGCCGTGACGAGCGCGGAGCGCCGCATCAGTGTGTTGACCGAACGCGAGCGATTGGCTAACGAAGTCGCAACGCTTTACGCCAAAGCCTATCGCCTTGGCGAGCTGGACTTGCCGACGCGTCTGCGCGCGGAAGGTGAGCGCGCCAGTGCCAATTTGGCGCTCAGTCGCGCCCGCATCGAACTCAAGCACGCGATCTCGCGTGCCAATCAATCTCTGGGACTGTTGCCATGACTTTTTCTGTTGTTATCAAAGCGTGCGCGGTAGCCGCCAGCGCGCTGTTTGTCACGCTCGCTGTGGCGGGCGAAGGCCACGACCATGGTGAGGCCAAGCCCTCTGCGTCCGGCCCTGCGTTGCCGCGTTTCACTGCACAATCGGATTTGTTTGAAGCCGTCGGTGTGCTCGGCAAAGACGAATTGGTGGTCTATCTCGACCGCGCTACAACGAACGAACCTGTCCTCAATGCCACGGTCGAGCTTGCGAGCACCGGCATCAAGCAGATCGGAAAATTCGAAGCAAAGCTCGGTGAATATCACTTTGATGCCAAGCCGTTTGCAAAGGCCGGGGAGTACCCGATCACGCTAACAGTGAAGGCGGGTGCGGAAAGCGATCTGCTCGCGGGCGATCTTGATATTCACGACCCTGCCGCTGCCACTGCCGCAACCAGCGCGCACGCGCACGGATGGCAACGTACAGCGATCTGGGGCAGTAGCGGACTCATCGCCGCCCTGCTGTTGCTCTTTGGTGCTCGACGCTTTATTGCAAATCGCCGCAATGGCCGCAATCGTATGGGAGCAGCAGCATGAACTTGCGCAAATTGCTGGCGATAGCCTTTTTCCCCTCATTACTCATGGTGTCCCAGCCACTGAAAGCAGGTGAAGGGCATGATCATGGTGACAGCGCCCCCGCCACCAATGCCAACGGCCCGCAGCGTCAGGCTGACGGCAGCGTGTTTCTGCCGAAGCCCGCGCAACGGCAGCTTGGCGTGCTCACGATGCCTGCTGCTACGTCGGATTTGCCGCGCACCGTGGAGTTGGCGGGTAAGGTCATGATGGACCCGAATGCGGGCGGCAAGGTGCAGCCAACGATTGCCGGTCGCATTGAGCCTGGTCCGCGGGGGCTGCCAAGCGCGGGGCAGTCGGTGCGTAAGGGTGAGGTACTGGCTTATGTCATTCCATCATCCGGCCAGATTGAGCGCTCCAACCAGACTGCCCTCATCGCTGAGTTGCGTGGTAACAAGGCGTTAGCCGAGAAGCGACTGGCACGACAAAAGGAATTGGCCGACACCATTCCGCGCAAGGAAATCGAGGCCACAGAAAACGAAATCGCCAGCCTCACGGCACGTGCGAATGCGCTGGGCAGCGGGCTCACCAGTCGTGACACACTGGTTGCACCGATCAGCGGCGTCATCGCATCAGCCAATGTGGTGAGCGGACAGGTTGTCGACGCACGAGAAGTGCTTTTTGAGGTGATTGACCCGACTCGCCTGCGCATCGAAGCACTCGCGTTTGACCCTGCGATGGCCACAGACGTTGGTGCAGCAACGATTGCTATCGGCGACAAGCGGGCGGCGCTGAGCTTTGTCGGCGCAACTCGCTCATTGCGTGAGCAGGCATTGCCATTGATTTTCAAAGCCAGCGATGCGTCGCTATCGATGCTGGCCATCGGCCAACCGGTACGCGTGTTTGTACAGAGCAAAACAAAAGTGAACGCGATTGCAGTGCCTGCCTCATCGCTCATGAAGAGTTCATCGAACCAGACCATCGTCTGGGTGAAAACAGCCCCCGAGAAATTCGAGCCACGCGTGGTGATGACTGAGGCGCTGGACGGCGTCTCAGTCGCAGTGACCGCCGGCTTGAAAGCGGGTGATCGTGTTGCTACGCGCGGTGCCACGCTTATCAACCAAGTGCGTTGATCGGGGCTAAACACAATGTTTAACTGGCTCTTAAAAAGCAGCCTGAGCAACCGCTTGCTGGTGATGATCAGCAGCGTGGTGCTCATGGTGTATGGCGCATTCACCCTGTCAAAGATGCCGGTGGATGTGTTCCCTGATTTGAATAAACCGACAGTCACCATCATGACTGAATCGGGTGGCATGGCCGCTGAAGAGGTGGAACAGCTCATCACCTTTCCGCTGGAAACCACGATGAACGGCTTGCCCGGCGTGGAGACGGTGCGTTCAACCTCTGGCTCCGGGCTCTCGTTTATCTACGTCACCTTCAACTGGAGCACCGATATTTTTCGTGCGCGACAAATGGTGTCGGAGCGGCTCTCATCCATGGAAGAGGGCCTGCCCGCAGGTGTGATTCCGCGAATGGGGCCGATCAGCTCAATCATGGGCGAGATCATGCAGATCGCGATCCCCATTGATATCGCAAAAGTCTCACCGATGGCGGTACGCGAGTACGCCGACTGGGTGCTGCGACCGCGATTGATGGCGATTCCCGGTGTGGCGCAGGTGATCCCGATTGGTGGCGAAGTGCGGCAGTATCAGGTGCAGCCCAACACGCTGCGTATGGCGCAACTCGGTATCACGCATGAGCAGATGGAGGCCGCGCTCAAAGGCTATTCGTCCAATACCTCGGGTGGCTTTCTCGAAATCAATGGTCGCGAGTATCTGATCCGCAATCTGGGGCGAACTTCAGCGCTTGAGGACTTGCGAAATCTCGCAATCACGGCGAAGGACGGTCAGCCGATCCTGCTGCGGCAGATTGCCGACGTTGCCTTCGCGCCAGCAATCAAACGTGGCGATGCTGGCTTCGAGGGCAAACCGGCGGTGATTCTTGGCATTCAGAAACAGCCGACGGCCGACACCATCGGGCTCACGCGCAGCATCGAAATGGCACTTGCGGAGATGAAGAAGACGCTACCGGCGGGATTAAGCGAACCGAAGGTTACGTTTCGTCAGGCAAGCTTCATCGAAAGCTCGATCAACAATCTGAACGGCAAGCTGATTGCCGCCTCCGCTTTTGTCGCGGTGATTTTGTTCGTGTTTCTCGGAGCAGTGCGCACGACCGTGATAGCGCTCACCGCCATCCCCGTTTCCATCTTCATCACCGCGCTGGTGTTCAAGTATTTCGGCTTGTCGATCAACACGATGACGCTGGGCGGGCTGGCGATTGCCATCGGCGGGCTGGTGGACGACGCGGTGGTGGGTGTGGAGAACGTGTTGCGACGTTTGAAAGAGGATCGCATCAAGCATCCCGCGCATCGAATGAACCCCGTGGAGATCGTCGCGCGCGCCACAATGGAGGTGCGCTCGGCGATTCTGTACGCCACGATCATCATCGTGCTGGTGTTTGTCCCGCTGTTTGCGCTGCCGGGCATGGAAGGCCGCTTGTTTGTGCCACTGGGCATCGCCTTTATCGTATCCACGCTTGCGTCGCTCGTCGTTTCCGTCACGGTGACGCCGGTGCTTTCGTACTATCTGTTGCCGCGCATGAAGTCGCTCGATCATGGTGACACGAAGTTCCTCGTTTGGCTCAAGCGCAGCTACAAGAGTGCGCTCTCCGGCGTGCTGGCGCGACCGCGCGCTGCGCTGGCAACGGGTGCGGCGACCATTCTGCTGGCAGCCGCTGCAGTACCGTTCTTCGCCACGACCTTTCTGCCGCCGTTCAACGAGGGCACACTGCTGATTGGCATGCGCCTCAATCCTGGGGTGACGCTTGCCGAAACCTCTGCGCTCGCCAAGCAGGCAGAGGTGCTCATCAAGCAGGTGCCGGAGGTCACGCACGTCGGTCGCCGCAGCGGTCGCGCGGAGCTGGATGAGCATGCCGAGGGCGTGCACGTGAGCGAGCTGGATGTGGGCCTGAAGGCCGCAGGCGAACTCACTCGCAGCATGGATGCGGTCAAGGCCGACATCCGGGCAAAGCTCGTGAACTTTCCGGCAGCGATTGAGATTGGGCAACCCATCTCGCATCGCATCGATCACATGCTCTCAGGTGTGCGTTCGCAAATCGCGATCAAGCTTTTTGGCGACGATCTTGACGTGGTGCGCGGACAGGCGGATGTATTGCGCGTGAAGCTGGCTGCCATTCCGGGGCTCGCCGACCTCGCCATTGAGAAGCAGGTGCTGGCACCACAGATCAAGGTGCGCGTTGATTACGCAGCTGCCGCGCGTTATGGCGTGCCGACGCCGCAAGTGCTTGCCACGCTGCAAAGTCTGGTTGAAGGCGAAAAGATTGCGCAGATTGTGGAAGGCGGTCGTCGTTTTGCGCTGGTCGTCAAACTGCCCGAATCGGCGCGCACGATGGAAGGTTTGGGCAATATCCTGATCGAGACGCCGACGGGACGCATTCCGCTGTCAAAAATCGCGACGATTGAAGACAGCGACGGCCCGAACCAGATCAGTCGCGACGATGGCAAGCGGCGCATCGTACTCTCTGCCAACGCTCAGGGGCGTGCGCTCTCCGAGGTGGTCACCGACATCCGCAAAGTGGTCAACGAATCGAAGTTGCCGGAAGGCTATTTCGTAACGCTCGGTGGACAATTTCAGGCGCAGGAAGAAGCCTCACGTTTAGTCGGGCTGCTGTCCATCGTGTCATTGATCCTGATGTTCGTCGTGCTCTACAGCCGTTACAAAAGCTCGACGCTGGCGCTGCTCATCATGGCCAACATTCCGTTGGCGCTTGTGGGCGCGGTGTTGGGGCTGTGGCTGTCCGGGCAACCGTTGTCGATTGCGGCGCTGATCGGTTTCATCACGCTGGCGGGCATCTCAGTCCGAAACGGCATCCTCAAAGTCAGTCACTACATCAACTTGATGCGTTTCGAGAACGAAGCGTTCGATCACAAGATGATCCTGCGCGGCTCGCTGGAGCGGCTGGCACCGGTACTGATGACGGCGCTGGTCACCGCATTTGCGCTCGCGCCCTTACTGTTCGAAGCGGAACAGCCGGGCACTGAAATTCTGCATCCAGTAGCGGTCGTCATCTTCTCGGGCCTCATCAGCTCGACCCTGCTCGATACGTTTTTGACGCCCGCCATGTTCTGGCTGTTTGGTCGTCAGTCCGCTGAACGCCTTGTAGCGGACAGCGATTCCGAAGCACTCTAGTTTTTTTGCCCACGAAGAAAGGAAACATCATGAAACATACAACCCGACTGATCACACTGGCGGCATTGACGCTGGGCGTCGCAATCACACCCGCCGCCTTCGCCGCAGGCAATCACGATCACTCGCCGAAACACGGCGGCATCGTGGCCGAAGGCAAAGCGTTCGACGCCGAGCTGGTCGCCAAGCCGGACTTGATCACCGTGCACTTCAGCGACCGCGGCAAACCGATGATGACCAAGGGCGCAAAAGGCAAGATCACGCTACTGACCGGCACAGACAAATCAGAGGTTGAATTGATGCCCGCAGGTGACAGCCGCATGGAGGCGAAGGGCAAATTCAACCTGAGCGCTGGCACCAAAGCGGTTGCAGAAATTACGCTCGAAGGCCGAAAGCCCAGCACGGTTCGTTTCGCCATCAAATGAGCGAATAGAGTGCGTTTTGAGTAACAGCCGCTCGGCGGTACCGCTTCAGGTTGCCTTTGTAACTATCGCTACACTCTTCTCAAAATGCCACTACTGAATGTCCTGAGTTATGCAGCCATTCCGGTTGTAGCCGTAGTTGCAGGAGGTATTCTGTCGTCGCTGCGGCCACCCGGTGCGGCGATGCGCAGTGCCGTGCAGCATTTTGCTGCGGGTGTGGCCTTCGCTGCACTCGCAACAGAGTTGCTACCCGAAGTCATGCATCGCCGGTTACCGCTGCAAACAATAGGCGGCTTTGCGCTGGGCGTCGTGGTGATGCTTTTACTTAAAGCATTCACCGAGAAAAAATCAGAGGGTGCAGATACGGTCACAACCGGATTGCCGACAACGCTCCTCATAGCGCTCGGTGTGGACATCGCGCTTGATGGGCTTTTAATCGGTGTCGGCTTCGCCGCCGGAGAAAAGCAGGGACTGCTGCTGACCATTGCGTTGACCCTGGAGGTATTGTTTCTCGGCGTGTCGGCGTCGGCGGCATTAAGCGGCGGCGGAGCAACGCGCCCAATGATCGCGCTGATAACAGCGGGGCTGGGCGGGCTACTGCTATTGGGCGCGGGATTGGGGGCTGTCGTGTTGAGTGGCGCGTCTAGCTCGACGATAGACGTGGTGCTGTCGTTCGGCATCGCGGCACTGCTGTACCTTGTTGTTGAAGAGCTGATGGTCGAAGCGCATGAAGGGCCGGAAAGCCCTTGGTTGTGCGCGACGTTTTTTGTGGGGTTTCTGGTGTTGTTGATCGTTGAGATGTTTATTTGAAGCGCGCTACTCGTCATCACACCGCAATGTCAGGGTTTCGAGCGTGTCGTCAATCGTCGCAAATCCCCGCTTACCTCCTGAGTGGCTGATTCCCCTGCGGTTATCAACCAATCCCGATCTTTGAATCCGAGTTGCCCGGTGGTTTCTATCTTCGGCTGAATGACCAAGTCCGCCGACAGTAGTTCACTCTCCTTGATGCGTTGACAGGCAATCATGAACGATTGAAACATGACATCCGGCAAACTGGAGATATTCGCATGCTGCGATGGGTAGGTCGCGTCCACCGCGATCACTATGTCCGCACCGAGCGAACGTGCCGCTGCGACAGGCAGTGGACTGCTGACCTGGCCGTCAATGTAGAGTTTTCCGGCGATTTGTGGCGGCACCAGCAATCCAGGTACCGATGAGGATGCACGGACGGCCAACCCGACAGTCCCGTGCGTAAACGATGTCGGTTTGCCCGTTTGCATGTCGGTCGCGACGAGTGCCAAGCGTCGCGGCAACACCTCTATGGGACGGCGCGATACGAGTTCTTCTACAAATCGCTGCAACCGTTCGCCGCGAACAAGCCCCAGATCGCCGCGAATGATGGGTTGCCCGAGATGCGGTAGCGTGAAGTCCATGAGTATCGATGCGTCAAAACGGGCCGCAGCCGCCTGAAGCTGATCCGCACTCAGGCCCGCCGCATAGCCCGCCCCCACGATGCTGCCCGCGCTGGTGCCGACGATCAGGTCGGGCTCGATGCCCATTTGCTCAAGCACGCGAATCACGCCGATATGTGCGAAGCCGCGCGCAGAGCCCCCGGAGAGCACGAGTGCCACCACCGGACGACGGCTGTCGAATGGCCGAACGGTCCCGCTGCGTGGCTCAGGTATTGCCGTTGAACGATCAACGCGTGCGGTTGCGCATCCAGTCAAAGCCAGTGTCAGCAGACAGCCAAAAATCAGACATTGTCGGCGTCGAGCTGATACGCGTTTTTTTGAGTGATTGAACATGCTGAATCTCCGTCTTTATGTTAGTTGGCAAACGTACGCAATCGCCGTACGCGCTGCACTACTTCACCGCTTCAACAACGTAGTCGCGACCCTGTTGCGTGAACACGAATTCAATCTTCTTGCCCTCGGTCAGTTTGTCGAACAAGGTCGGATTTTTGACCTTGAAAGCCATCGTCATTGACGGCCAGTCGATGCTCTTCACCGGTTCGTGCGCAAGCACAACTGAGCCCGATTTGGCGTCCAGCTTTTTGACTACACCGATGGCGGTATGCGACACGATGGCCTTGCCAGATTTGTCGGCGACTTTCGCGTCGTCAGCCGCGTGTGAATTGGAAATGAGCGCGGCAGCGGTGAGCAGTGCCAATAGCAATGGAGAAATATTTTTCAGTTTCATGGGAATACCTTTTGTTGAACTGGAGAATGAGCGTGATGGACGCCTGGCCAGACGTAATGGGTTCATCTCGATGCTGATGCGGGGACGGTTTCGGGCGCGAGGCTAGTTCGTAGAGGCACACGCCTCCGCCGCATCAACAGATAAACCGCAGGCACCACAAACATGGACAGCAGCGGCGCAGTGATCATGCCGCCGACCATCGGAGCGGCAATACGCTGCATGACCTCCGATCCCGTGCCCGTACCCCACATGATCGGGAGCAGGCCTGCGAGGATCACGGCCACGGTCATCGCTTTCGGACGCACCCGCAGCACCGCTCCTTCACGGATCGCATCGAGCAAATCCTCATTGCTCGTGTGGCCTTGCGCGACGCGCTCATCCCACGCATGTTTGAGATACAGCAGCATGATCACGCCAAACTCGGCCGACACACCTGCCAGGGCGATGAAACCCACGGCACCCGCGACCGACAGGTTGTAGTCGAGCAGATAGAGCAACCAGATGCCACCGACCAGCGCAAACGGCAGGGTCGCCATGATCAGCACCGCCTCATCCAGGCGCTTGAAAGTCAGGTATAAGAGCACCAGAATGATCAGCAAGGTAAACGGCACCACCACCTTGAGTTTCGCCGTGGCGCGCTCCAGAAACTCAAACTGCCCTGACCACGACACCGAATAGCCTGCTGGCAGAATGACTTTTTCGGAAACGACTTTCTGCATGTCCTGCACGGCTGAGCGCAGGTCGCGGCCCCGAATATCCACGTACACCCAACCCGACAGCCGCGCGTTCTCGCTGCGCAGCATCGGTGGGCCGTCGGTCACGCGAATGTCGGCGACGTCGGAGAGCACCAGTCGCGCGCCGCGTTCGCTGACAATCGGCAGCTTGCGAATCTTCTCCAGCGAATCTCGAATTTCGCGCGGATAGCGCACGCTGATCGGGAAGCGTTGTAGCCCCTCTACCGTCTCGCCAATGTTGTCACCGCCGACCGCGGCGGTGATCACCGACTGCACGTCGGCGATGTTCATGCCGAAGCGGGCCGCGTCATCACGACGAATGTTCACGTCGACGTAGCGGCCCCCGGTGAGCCGTTCCGCCAGCGCGCTACTGACACCGGGCACGTCTTTCAGTGCGCGCTCAATCTCACCCGTGATGCGATCAATCACCGCGAGGTCGGTGCCTGCCACTTTGACGCCCACCGGGCTTTTGATGCCGGTGGCCAGCATGTCGATGCGGTTACGGATTGGCGGCACCCAGATGTTGGCGAGTCCCGGCACCTTGACGATCCGATCCAGCTCGTCGACCAGCTTGTCCTGCGTCATGCCGGGACGCCATTGATCGCGCGGCTTGAACTGGATCGTCGTCTCAAACATTTCCATCGGCGCAGGATCAGTTGCGGTCTCGGCGCGACCCGCTTTGCCGTAGACACTGAGCACTTCGGGCACG
>JABLTH010047968.1_pt1 | contig 13498 bp, 8 predicted proteins | sample 7875711 | NCBI WGS metagenome assembly JABLTH01 (sample SAMN14941262, study PRJNA633318) | bioreactor metagenome | isolation source: bioreactor | place: China | collected 2019-03-05 | reverse complement strand
GCGCTCGGCCCGGGCGTGAACACGGACGGCGCGAGCGCGCCCGCAAGGGCGACGCCGACCGCGAGTGTCGCCGGAAACGGCACGCCGAGCCGGGGTCGCACCCCGCCGAATGCTCTGGAAAGACTCAACTTTCGTCCGCTCTTCATGGCTCTCCCCTGCTCGACACCGCGGGGGGATATACTGATCGGAACGTGCGCAGGTCTGCCGGTAGATACGGATCTTGCGAGGATTAGACTGTGACGGCCGTCACAACTTGCCGATATTTTTCTCTTCGGCCGAGAGCGCGAATCCTTGAGGTGGCGAATCCCTACAGCCGCTTCCTGCCGATGCCTGCCGGTCCTCGCCGGGGTTCCCACTGATCCGGGCCGGCAGATCGGGCGCACAGGCCGCCGCACGCGCCAGACGGCGCCGACACCGGCTCGCCGCCGCCGTCGCGGCGCTGCTCGCCCTGCACGCGCCGCCCGCGGCTGCCCTCTGGCCGTTCGAGGGCAAGGATCTTCCCGACTTCGCTCGGGAGCCGGGCCAGGCCGCTGCGCAGCTCCTCTCGCGCGCAATCGGCTTCCGGACGGTGAACCCTCCCGGAGACGAGAAGCCGCTCGCCGAGTTCCTCGTCGAGGTGCTCAAGAAGGAAGGCGTCGACGCGGAGGTCGTCGATACCCCTTCCGGCGCGTCGAGCGCCGGGCGCGCCGCGGTCTGGGCGCGCGTTCGCGGCACCGGCCGCAAGCGGCCGGTGATCCTCCACTCGCACCTCGACGTCGTCCCCGCGAACCCTTCGGAATGGGTGGTGCCGCCGTTCGACGGCCTCGTCGGCGGCGGCTACGTGGTCGGCCGCGGAGCGCTCGACGCGAAGGGCATCACCGTGGTGCAGATGCTCGCGCTGCTCGAGATCGCGCGGCGCGAGACTCCGCTCGACCGCGACGTCATCCTGCTCGCGACGCCCGACGAGGAAACGGGCGGTCAGCAGGGCGCCGGCTACATCGTCCGCGAGCGGCGCGTCCTGCTGCAGGACGCGGAGTTCCTCCTCACCGAGGGCGGCGGCGTCCTCGAGAGCGAGCCCCCCGTGCCGGCGGTCTGGGGCGTGGCGGTCACCGAGAAGACGCCGTGCTGGCTGCGCGTCGTCGCGCGCGGAACTCCCGGCCACAGCTCGAGCGAGCCGCGCGACGCGGCCGTCCCGCGGCTGATCGGCGCGCTCGAGAAGGTTCGCAACTTCGAGAGCGACTACCGCGTCGTCCCCGAGGTGGCCCGCATGTTCGCGTCGCTCGCTCCGTACGCGCGCGACGAGGACCGCAAGCAGCTCTCGGACCTCGCGTTCTGGCTCGATTTCGACCCCGCATTCCGCGGCCGCTTCCTCGCGGATCGCGGGCAGAACGCGCTCGTCCGCAACACGGTGGCGATCACGGTGCTCGAGGGAGGGACGCAGACGAACGTGATGCCGCTCGAGGCGTCGGCGCATCTCGACGCGCGCCTGCTCCCGGGCGAGAGCTGCGCGGAGTTCCGGTCGCAGATCGTCGACGTGATCGGCGACCCGCGTGTCGACGTCGAAACGCTGCTCGCGTTCGACACCGGATCGACGTCGCCCGTCGACACCGAGCTGTTTCGCGCCATCCAGCACGTGGCCGGCAAGACCGATCCCGGCGCGCTGGTCGTGCCGCGCGCGATCGCGGGCTTCACCGACGCGCACTACTTCCGCGCGCTCGGCATCACCTCGTACGGCTTCGTCCCGCGCTGGCTCCCTCCGCGCGAGAGCCTCGGGATCCACGGCCCGAACGAGCGCGTTTCGATCCGGAACCTCGAGCGCGGGACCGCAGCGATGATCGCGATCCTCGAAGAGCTCGGAGCGCCGGGCCGCTGATGCGGGACGCACGCGTCCTGTTCGCTGCCGCGCTGGCGCTCGCCGCCGCGAGCCTCGGCGCGGCCTGCGTGCCCGGCGCAGGGGAATCGGGCGCGACGGTCTGCGCCCCGCTCGATCTTCCGGCGGGATGGAGCCGGCTCGGGCTCCCGTGCGCGGCCGCCGGGCTCGACTCGGGCGCGCTGCTCGAGACGCTGAGCCCGGCGGGATCGGCGGCCCTCCACACGTACGACGCTCCGGCCGGTCGCTGGATCGGCACCGTCCGCCGCGAAGGCGCCGAGCAGGGCGAGCGCTTCGCGATCGCGCGGAGCGGGGTCTACTTCCTCTGGCTCGACGCTCCGGCGCGACTCGAGCCGCCGCGCGTGCGCGTGAGCGGCGACGTCTTCATCTTCGCCCCGGGCGAAGGGCGGCTCGCCGGCGCGCAGATCTCGATCCTCGAGCATCCCCAACACCGGACCGTGTCGACGGAGGGGGGCGCGTTCTCCTTCGAGGGCGTCCCGGCCGGCCCGGTCACGCTGCTCCTGTCGCATCCCGACTACGCGGCCACGCAGACGGCGACTCTCGCGGTCGGCCCCGACGGCATGGACCGGATCACCCTGCAGGTGCCGCCGCTTCCCATCTTCGGCCTGCTCGCGGCGATCCTCGGGATCGAGCCCGATCCGCAGCGCTGCCAGATCGCGAGCACCGTCACGCGGCCGGGCGCGTCGCTCTACGGCCCCTACCCCACGCACGGCGACGCGGGCGCCGTCGTCACGATCGAGCCTCCGCTCCCGCCGGAGTCGGGCCCGGTCTACTTCCAGATCTACCCGAACGGCCTCGTCCTCCCGGATCGCGCGCTGGCCGCAACGTCGGAGGACGGCGGCGTCGTCTACGTGAACGTGCCGCCCGGCGAGTACGTGCTGCGGGCGAGCAAGCCCGGCCGGAGCTTCACGGAGGCCCGCGTCCTGTGCCGGGCCGGCCTGCTCGTGAACGCGTCCCCTCCGTACGGCATGGCGGCGATACCCGCGGCGGCGCCGTGATGCGGCCGGTTGCCCTGCGGGGACAGGCTTTGGCCCCCGCCGATCCCGGCCGGGCTCGCTAGAGTCTCGGCCGGCATGAAGAGCGCGAACCCCGTCGTCCCCGCCCTCGACGACCCCCTGGCGTCGGAGGCCGAGGCTCCCGCTCCCGCGCAGGCTCCCGCCCCGGAAGGCCCCTACGACGCGGCCTTGCGCGAGGGCGAGGAGCTTCGCCGGCGCCCGTTCGCTGCGGCCGGCCCCGTCCAGATCCTGCGCCAGCACGCCAAGGAGCGGATGACGGTCTGGGAGCGCATCGACGTCCTGCAGGACCCGGGCGCACGGCCGACGGTGCTCTGGCAGAACTGGGGCAAGAGCCTCGACGGCGCGTCGATCGTCACCCTGGTGACGAAGATCCACGGCCGCGACGTCGCGATCTACGGCCACGATTTCACCGTGCGCGCCGGGTCGATGGACGCGACCAACGGCCGCAAGCTCGCGAACCTCATCTATCTCGCGGGCAACCGCGGCATCCCGCTGATCGGCATGAACGACTCGGCGGGCGCGTTCGTCCCGGCGGGCGTCGGCGGGCTCGACGGCTACTCGGAGGCCTTCACGGCGCTGCGGAAGGTCTCGGGCGTGGTGCCGAGCATCATGTGCATGTTCGGGTTCAACGCCGGCGGCGGCGCGTACCTGCCGCGCCAGGGCAGCTTCATGATCCAGCCGTCGGCGACGTTCTTCGGCCTCACCGGCCCGGGCGTCGTGAAGAGCGTGCTCGGCGAGGACGTCACCCCCGACGACCTCGGCGGCCCGAAGGTCCACAGCGCGAGCGGGGTCGTCGATCTCACCGTCGCCGACGAGGTGGGAGCGCTGCGTACGGCGCAGCGGCTGCTCTCGTATCTGCCCGACTCGAGCAAGCTGATGCCGCCCTTCCAGCGGACGAGCGATCCGGTCGACCGTCCGACCACCGAGATCGACGTCCTGCTGCGAAAGGCGTTCAACTCGCCGACGGGCTTCAACACGCCGTTCGACGTCCGCATCCTGATCGAACGCATCTGCGACCACGGCGACTACTTCGAGATGCAGCCCGACCGCGCCCGCAACGCCGTCACCGCGTTCGGGCGCCTCGGCGGACACGTCGTCGGCTTCATCGCGAACAACAGCGCGTGGGCGTCCGGGCAGATCGACGTCGACGCCGCGTACAAGATCGCGCGCTTCGTTCGCTTCTGTTCGATCTACAACACGCCCGTGGTCTTCATGGAGGACACGACGGGCTTCCTTCCCGGACGCGACCAGGAGAGCCGCGGCATCGTTCAGGCCGGCCGCGCGATGCTCGACGCAATCATCGACATCCGCACGCCGCGCATCCTTTGCATCATCCGCAACGCGTTCGGCGGCGCGTATGCCGCGTTCAACTCGACCTTCACGGGCGCCGACCTCGTGCTCGCGCTCCCGACGACGCGCGTCGCCGTGATGGGCCCCGCGGGCAAGGAGTACGTGTACAAGAGCGAGCTCAAGAAGGTCCGCGACGCGGCCGCCGCGCGCGCAGAAGAAGGGGCTGCGCAGCGCGTCGAGTCGGGCGTCGACGAGGAGACCGCGCGCGCCGAGGCCGACCGCGAGGCCGCCGACTGGCTGAAGGCGCAGGAGGCCGAGTACAACCGGCGCTACGAGCGCGAGCTCATGAACCCGCGCGAGGCGCTCTCGCTCGGCTCGATCTCCGAGATCGTGATGCCGGCCGACCTGCGATCGACGCTCGTTCGGAACCTCGAGTTCATGCTCCGCCGCTACGAGCCGGGCCCGTGGCAGACGATCCAGCGGGAGTTCCATTGATGCCTGCGGACCGTCCCGGCGCCTCGCCCGGCGAGAGCCCGCTCGTTCACCGCGATCGGCGGCTCGGGGCCGCCGATTCGCCGTGGGTCCGCTCGTTCGCGTGCGACGACATGGGCGTGCTGATCGTGTGCCGGGGGCCGATCCGCAAGGAGGCGATCGACGTCTTCCGCGAGATGGGGATCGCGAACGTCGGCATGCTGCTCTCCGAGCGAGACAGCATCGTCTTTCCGCGCGCGCTCTCGCCCGAGCTGCGGATCATGGATCCGGCGCACGTTCACGCGGTTCCCGACTACACCGGCGCGACGAAGGAGGAGCGGCACGAGCGGATCGGCCAGATCCTCCAGATCTGCCGCCGCCACGGGTACGGCTACGTCTTCGCCGGCTACGGCTTCATGGCCGAGGACGCGAGCTTCGTCCGAGCGATCGAAGACGCCGGCCTCCGCTTCATCGGGCCGTGCTCCCACACGCAGACGGCGGCGGGAGCGAAGGACGAGGCCAAGCGCACCGCGATCGAGAACCGGGTCTCGGTGACGCCGGGAGTGAACGACGTCACGGTGCGCACGCTGCTGCGGCTCGCTCCCGACCGCGCAGCGCTCGCGGCGCTCGCGAAGCAGCACGGCGTCGAGGACGACGCGCTTCGCGACGAGCGCCTCGCGCTCCCGGCGCTCGCCGAGCGGCTGCTCGAGGCGTCGTACCGCGCGCACACCGATCTGTTCTCGATCGACCAGCTCGCGGAGTCGGTGGCGATCGAGGCGGCGCGCCTGCTCGAGGAGAACCCGGGCCGCCGCTTCCGCCTGAAGGCGATCGGCGGCGGCGGCGGGAAGGGCCAGCGAATCTTCCAGCGCGCCGACGTCGTCTCCGGCCTCGTCCGCGAGGTCCTGTCCGAGGTGAAGGCCACGGGCAAGGGCGACAACAAGAACATGCTGATCGAGCTCAACATCGAATCGACGCGCCACAACGAGATCCAGATCCTCGGCAACGGCGAGTGGTGCGTCGCGCTCGGCGGCCGCGACTGCTCGCTGCAGATGCACGAGCAGAAGCTGGTCGAGGTGTCGATCACGCAGGAGGGCCTCGAGGCGGCGGTCGCGGCGGCGCGTGACGCCGGTCATGCGCTGAAGGCGAAGGTGCTCGAGAGCGACCTGCGGGTCCTCCAGCGAATGGAGGCCGAGGCCGAGCGCTTCGGCAAGGCCGTCCGGCTCGACAGCGCATCGACCTTCGAGTGCATCGTCGAGGGCGACCGGCACTACTTCATGGAAGTGAACACGCGCATCCAGGTCGAGCACCGCGTCTCGGAGCTGTGCTACGCGCTGCGCTTCACGAACCCGGACGATCCGAACGACTGCTTCGACGTCCACTCGCTGGTCGAGGCGATGGCGCTCGTCGCGCGGCACGGCCGGCGTCTGCCTCGCCCCGAGCGGGTGCGCCGCGAGGGAGCCGCGATCGAGGTGCGGCTCAACGCGACCGACCGGGCGCTGCAACCGTCGGCGGGCGGCGTCATCGTGTCGTGGTCCGACCCGATCGAGGGCGAGATCCGCGACGACCAGGGGATCTCGCTCAAGAACCCCGACACCGATCTGTTCATGCGCTACGGGCTCGCGGGCGCGTACGATTCGAACATCGCGCTCCTGCTCGCGACGGGCGACGGCCGGGAGCAGAGCTGGGCGCAGCTCACCGAGGTGCTCCGGCGGACCACGATCCGCGGCATCGACCTCGCGACCAATCACGAGTTCCTCTACGGCCTCATGCACTGGTTCGGCGCGCGCGATCCGTGGGCCAAGCCGACGACGGCGTTCGTCGTCCCCTATCTCACGCTCGTCGGCGAGCTGGCGCAGGAAGCGCAGTCGATCGACCTCGATTACGCCTTCCATCAGATCGAACGCCGAACGATCTCGTCGGCGGCGCCCGAAGCGCGAGCGGCCACGGCGAAGGTCTTCGAACTCAAGGAGACGCTCGTCGAGCGCCCGATCCGGATGCTCTTCGAGGAGCCGCATTACCTCTCGGCCTGGCTCTCGCAGCACCGGCTCGACTTCGTCGTCGAGCCGCGCGGCGTCGTCTGGAACCGGAACCCGGTCGAGATCCTCGCCGACACCTACCGGCTCCTGCACCTCGACGAGCGCGATCAGGCCGCCGCCGACCGCATCTGGGACCACGACGCCGAGATGCTCGACGTGGCGCTCGGCTTCTACGCGAAGCTCGCGGAGCGCGTTCCGGCGGGCCATCCCTGGCCGCGGGTAGACCGCGCGCTCCGCGATCCGAAGCCCGCGTTCGGATTCCCGGCCACGCACTGGGAGCGCCTGCGCGCGGCGCACGTCGGCCACCAGCTCGGCCTCGAGATCCTCGCCGTGCTCCCGATGATCGCGGCGAAGGTCGGCTTCTACGATCTCGCGCTCGAGAACGATCTCGGCATCCGCATCCCCGAGCGCCTCCTCGACCGCAAGCTCCAGGACGCGATGCGGCGCGTGCTGGTCCCGCCGCCGCCGACTCGTTCGGACGAGATCGTCGCGGCGATGGGCGGCATGTTCTACAACCGCGAGGCGCCGCACCTGCCGGCGTTCGTCGAGGAGGGCGGCCACTTCGACAAGGGCGCGCCGCTCTACATCATCGAAGTGATGAAGATGTTCAACAAGGTCTACGCGCCGTTCTCGGGAACGGTCCGCGAGGTGCTCGTCGGCGAGAACGGCATCACCGTTCGGAAGGGTCAGCCGCTGTTCCGCATCATCCCCGACGAGCACGTCGCCGAAGAAGACCCCGACGCCCGCGCGCTGCGAATCCGCGCGAGCACGGACTCGTACCTCGAGCGGCTGGGGTAGCTTCTCGTCGCACTGCGGCCGGAGCGGCTCGCGGGTCCGGGCTGGCGAGAGCGCGCCCGGCGGCGGTGATCGAGGCGACGCATGAAGACTGCGAGCATCGCAAGCGCCGAGCGGGCGCGATGAACGCGAAGCAGCGGATCGCCGCGGTCGTGGCCCTCGAGGCGCCGGATCGCGTGCCGGTCGCGCCGCTCCTCGATCACTTCGCCGCGACGTACACCGGCATCACCAACGCGCAGCTCATGAACGACTCGCGGGCGCGCATCGCGGCGGTGCTGCGAACGATGCGCGAGCTCGGGCCGTGGGACATGACCTTCGCCGCCGACACCGCGAACGCGGCGATCCTCAAGCGCGGCGTCCCGCTCCGGATCCGCCTTCCCGGCGAGGATCTTCCGGAGAACGAGATCCACCAGTTCGAAGAGTCCGAGTTCCTCCAGCCCGAGGACTACGACCTCGTGATCGAGAAGGGCTACCTGCCGTTCACCCGCGACGTGCTCGGAAGGCTCTACCCCGAGGAGCGGCGCAGCGCGCTCGGGCGAACCGTCGGCATGCTCGCGGCGTTTCGCAGGGCACGGCGCGCGCGCCGGCTCGTCGAGCGCGCGGGCGCCGAGCTGGCGTGCTCGATCTTCACTCCCGGGCCGCTGATCGAGTACTTCTCGTTCGGGCGCAGCCTCGAGACGATGGCGTTCGATCTCTACGACCGCCCCGAGAAGGTGAAGGCCGCCGGTCTGCGCTGGGCGAAGACGCTCGGCGAGTTCGCGCTGCGTCTGGTCTCGGCGATCGGCGTTCCGCGCGTCGTGATCGGGCTCTCCCGCACGTCTCCGGCCATGATGTCGCCGCAGCACTTCGAAGAGTTCGTCTGGCCCGGCTTCGAGATCCTGGTGAACGACCTGCTCGATGGCGGCGTCACCCCCGTCTTCCACTGCGATACGGACTGGGCGCCGCTGTTCACGGTCTTCCGCCGCTTCCCGCCGAAGCGGTGCATCCTCGAGCTCGACGGCCACTCCGACATCTTCGTGGCGAAGGAGGCTCTCGGCGACCACATGTGCCTGATGGGCGACGTGCCGGCCACGCTGTTCGCGTTCGGATCGAAGGACGAGGTGCTCGCGTACTGCCGCCGCCTGATCGAGGAAGTCGGCAAGGGCGGCGGTTTCGTGCTCTCGTCCGGTTGCTCGATCCCGGCGAACGCGAAGCCCGAGAACGTTCGCGCGCTGGTCGAGGCGGCCGAGGAATGGGGTTGGTACTGAGTGTGCGCCGAGGCGCCTGCGGAGACGCCGCGGCCGAGCGCCGCTCAGGGCAGGAGCAGGCCGTCGACGTAGCGGGCCTCGAACCCGGGGTCGAGGTTGAGCTCGATGACGCGCGTTTCGCGCGCGATGCGCTCGAGCTCGACGAGCGCGCCGCGATCGACGAGCGCGAGGTACGCGCCGGCGAGCGAGGCGTTTCCCGCGGCGTCGGTCTGCTCGGGCCGGAAGCCCGGCAGGAGTCCGCAGCCGATCGCGTGCGGCACGCTCGTTCGCGCGCCGAGGCCGCCCGCGAGGTGCACGCGCCGCACGCCGGCGGGCGAGACGTTCTCGCGCGCGAGCAGCGTGAGGATGCCGGCGGCGATCGCGGCCTTCGCCTGCAGCAGCGTTGCCACGTCCCGTTCGGTGACGACGATGGGGCGAAGGCCTCGCCCGCGGGCGACTTGGACGGCGAGCCCGAGACCGTCGCTCTCGACGAGCAGGCCCTCCGCTCCTTCGAAAGCGCTGCGATCGAGCCGCCCCGTCTGCGTGAGCAGGCCCGCCGCGCGCGCCTCGGCCAGCCACTCGACGTAGGCGGATCCGCACAGCCCGGCGGGCCTCGCCTTGCCGATCACGTCGCACTCGATTCGCAGCGGCCGCCCGCGAAGCCGCACGTGCTCGATCGCGCCGTCCCCCGCGCGCATGCCGCACGCGAGCCCCGCCCCTTCGAACGCCGGTCCGGCGGCGGTGGCGCAGGCGAGCGTGCGCCCTTCGTGGCGCAGAACGATCTCGCCGTTGGTTCCCGCATCGACGAGCAGGCTCGGCCCCTCGTCCCATGCGAGGCCCGTCGCCAGAACGCCGGCGCAGACGTCCGCGCCGACGTAGGCCGCCGCGCCCGGCAGCAGATGGACCGGCGCGTCGATCTCCTCGAAGCCGAGGTCGCGCGCCGCGAGCACCCGCTCCGCGAGAAATGGCGCCTCGAACGGAGCCGTGCCGAGCGGAGACGGATCCACGCCGGCGAGCAGATGCAGCATCGTGGTGTTGCCCGCGATCGAGAATGCGCCGATCCGACGGGCCGGCTCCCCCGCACGCTCGAGCGCTTCCGTGACGAGCGGCGCGAGCGTGTCCCGGACCAGCGCCGCCGAGAGGCGAGCGAGCATGGCGGGATCGTCGCGGCACAGATGGATCCGCGTGAGGACGTCGTCGCCGAAGTGCATCTGCCGGTTGAAGGCCGATGCGCTCGAGCGCACGGCGCCGTCGGACAGATCGACCAGCGCGACCGTCACCGTCGTCGTCCCGGCGTCGACCGCGACACCGAGATGCGACGCTCCGGCCAGCGGGTCGTGCGCCCGCGGAACACCGAGGCGCAGCTCGCTCACCACCTGCGGTCGATGCGCGAGCCGGGCCCGGGGCGGGATCCGCAGCCGCACGCGGCCGCCGGCGACGCGAACCTGGCAGCCGTGCAGCGGCACCGGCTCCTGCCCGGCCTCGACGATCGCTCCGCCGCTCATGCGCGCGAGACGGCCGGCGACCAGCTCGACGATGCAGCCCTGGCAAAGGCCGCGCTCGCCGCAGCGGGTATTGAGCGGCTCTCCCGCGCGGCGCAGCCAGTCGCTGAGCGAGAGGCCGCGTGCCTCGGGCGGAACGAGAAGGGTTCGGCGCCCCTCCGGGAGCTCGAGCTCGACCTCGATGTCTTCTCGCGACGGCAGCGACACCGGGAGCGACGCTAGCAGCCGGCGGACCGCGTCCGCCGACGCACCGAAGGAGCGCAGGACATGGCGGATCTGGAGCGACTGACCGCGGTGATCGTGTCCGGAAATCGCGACGCCGCCGCCGAGCGGACCCGCGCCGCGATCGGCGAAGGCGAGGATCCCCGCGCGATCCTCGCGGCGATGGTGGCGGCGATGACCGAGGTCGGCGAGCGCTTCAAGCGCAAGGAGCTCTACGTTCCCGAGATGCTGATCGCGGCGCGGGCGTTCAAGACGGCGCTTCCTCTGCTCGAGCCCCTTCTCGCGGCGGCCGGCGTCGCCCCGAGCGCCACGGTGGTGATCGGCACCGTCCAGGGTGACCTTCACGACATCGGAAAGAACCTCGTCGCACTGCTCTGGAAGGGCGCACACTTCAACGTGATCGACCTCGGCGTGAACGTCCCTGCGCAGAAGTTCGTCGATGCGATTCGCGAGCACCGCGCGGCCGCCGTCGGCATGTCGGCGCTCCTCACGACGACGATGGTCCAGATGGCCGGCGCCGTGCGCGCGATCCGCGCGGCCGGCCACGACGGCGTGAAGATCCTCGTCGGCGGCGCGTCGGTGAGCGGAGACTGGGCGGCCGGAATCGGCGCCGACGCATGGGCGCCCGACGCCGCCTCGGCCGTCGACGCGCTCCGCGGCGCGCTGGCCGGCTGAGATGACCGCGCGCCTGCCTCCGCTCGTCGAGCGCCTTCTCGCGCGAGGCCCGGTCGTCCTCGACGGCGCGTGGGGGACCGAGCTGCAGGCGCTCGGCCTCGCGCTCGGTGAGTGCCCGGACGTCTGGAATCTCTCGCATCCGGAGCGGGTGCTGTCGGTGGCGCGCGCCTACGTCGAAGCCGGAAGCGACGTGATCCTCACCAACACGTTTCGTGCGAACCGCATCGCCCTCGAAGGCGCGGGCCTCGGCGCGAGCGTACGCGAGGTGAACCGCGCGGGGGTCGAGATCTCGCGCCGAGCCGCCGAGGGCCGCGCGCTCGTCTTCGCGTCGATCGGCCCGAGCGGAAGGCTGCTCGCCGCGGGCGAGACCGACGAGAACGCACTGCGCGAAGCGTTCGAAGAGCAGGCCGCGGGGCTCGTCGAGGCCGGCGCGGACGCCCTCGTGATCGAGACCATGAGCGACCCCGACGAAGCTGCAATCGCCGTCGCGGCCGCGCGCGAGACGGGCCTGCCCACGGTCGCGTGCATGGTGTTCGACTCGGGACCGGACGGCGACCGGACGATGACCGGCGCGACCGTCGAGACTGCGCTTCGCGCCGTGCTCGACGCGGGCGCCGACGTGATCGGCTCGAACTGCGGGCAGGGTGTCGAGGGCTTCGCGTCGCTGTGCGCCCGCATGCGCGCCGTCACCGATCGTCCGATCTGGATCAAGGCCAACGCGGGGCTTCCCGAGCTCGACGGCGCGCGCGTCGTCTACCCGGCGACACCGGAGCGGTTCGCCGGTGAGATCCCGGGCCTGCTGCGCGCAGGGGCCGGCTTCGTCGGCGGCTGCTGCGGAACGAGCCCTCCGTTCGTCGCCGCAGTTCGGCGCGCCGTCGACCGCGCGCGCTGACGCGCTCGCCGGCGCTACGGCTCGGGCCGCGGAGTCGCGCGCAGCGCCGGCGAGACTCCGGGCAGCGCCCCCGTATTCCGGAGCCAGGCAACGGCGCCGGTCGCGTCGTTCGGGTCGTGGACGACGAGGTCGTCGAGCCCGTCGCCATCGAGGTCGGCGACGAGCGCTCGTCCGGACGCCGGAACGCGCTGGCGGACCGCCGCCGCCGAGAAGCCGGGGCCGCTCTCGCCGCGCGTCCCGAGCAGGATCTCGATCTCGCTCGACGAGAGCCCGAGCAGAAGGTCGCGTCGCCCGTCTCCGTTCCAGTCGCCCTCGACGGTCGGGAACAGCCCCTCGAGCCGCCCCTGCGCGAAGTCGAGCCCGACGGAGATCGGCTCGGTCCACGCGCGCGCGAGCCCCGTGATTCCGGGCCCTTCGATTCGGTCGACGCGCAGCTCGACCTGCGCGCGCCGTGTCGTGAGCACGCGCAACATCTGCACGATGCCGAACTCGATCCGCGCCTGCACGATCTCGCAGCGGCCGTCGCCGTCGAGATCGACGGCGTCGACCACGGCGAGGCCCGCTTCGGGTGCGAGCCGCGCGTCGGGCGGAGACGACGGGTCGGCGCCCGTGCCCGCGTTCCGGTGGATCTCGAGCCGGTGCTCGCTCCGCAGAAGCGTCCCGAAGCTGCGGTGCAGCAGGAGATCGGTGAGGCCGTCGCCATCGAGATCGCGCGCGAGGATCCGGATCTGCGTCGCACGGCGCCGCATCTCCTCGTCGGCAGAAAAGGGCTGCAGCCGGATCGAGCGTGAAGGTCGCGACGAGAACCTGCTGCCTGCGGCACGGAACACGTCGACCCGGTAGCGCGAGAGCGCGAAGAGGTCGTGGCCGCCCTCGGCGGTGTCGCGGCCGGCCGTGAAGCTCGGCCACGAGAGCTGCGCGAAGAACGCCATGCCGCGCCCGGGCGCGGGCTCGAGGCTCTCGTAATCCGCCCACGGAGCCGACGCGAGCTCGGTCGCCTCCCCCGTTCGAAGCGCGACGAGCCGCGCGCCCTCGGCGTCGGGAACGACGACGGCGGGCTCTCCCTCGCCGGCCCAGTCCGCCGTGGCGCCGAGCAGCGAGAGGCCGTGCGTCCGCGGCGGCAGCGGAAGCGGCGGCAAGAGCGCGACGCTGCGCGGGCTCGCGCCGCGCGACGTCGGAATGATGTCGATGCGCCGTGCGGAGACCAGGACGAGCTCGTCGCCGGGAGCCGGATCGACGTCCGCGACGTCGATGGCGACGACGTCGGGAGCGATCGCGACCGAACGCGGCGCGAGCACTGCCACGTCCGGCGCGGGCTCGAAGAGAGCGACCTCACGCACTTCGTTCGGCGGCGCCTCGCGGACGACGATGACGCCGAGGCCCCGCCGGCCGCCCTCCGCTGCGAGCGGAAAGATCTCGATCGGACGGCCGCTCACGCGGAGCGTCCGCACCTCGAAGGGATCGCCTTCGGCGGCGCCCGCGCGCGCGGGCGGCGTCGTGACG
>JABLTH010048143.1_pt1 | contig 13512 bp, 9 predicted proteins | sample 7875711 | NCBI WGS metagenome assembly JABLTH01 (sample SAMN14941262, study PRJNA633318) | bioreactor metagenome | isolation source: bioreactor | place: China | collected 2019-03-05 | reverse complement strand
GGCGGCGTCGCCGTCATCAAGGTGGGCGCGGCCTCCGAGACCGAGATGAAGGAGAAGAAGGCCCGCGTCGAGGACGCCATGCACGCCACCAAGGCCGCGGTCGAGGACGGCATCGTGGCCGGCGGCGGCGTCGCGCTGCTCCGCAGCCTCCCCGCCCTGGAGAAGCTCAACGTGCGCGGCGACCAGGCCACCGGCGTGGACATCGTCAAGAAGGCCGTCGAGGAGCCCCTCAAGCAGATCGCCAACAACGCCGGCGTCGAGGGCAGCGTGGTCGTGAACAACGTCCGCGAGAACAAGGGCAACTACGGCTTCAACGCCGCCACCGGCGAGTACGGCGACATGGTGTCCTTCGGCGTCATCGACCCCGCCAAGGTGACCAAGTCCGCCCTGCGCAACGCCGCCAGCGTCGCCGCCATGATGCTCACCACGGAAGCCATCATCTCCGAGATCCCCGAGCCGAAGGCCGCGGCCCCGGCCGGCGGCCCCGGCGGGATGGGCATGGACGACATGTACTGATCGCCGTCCCCGGAAAAATGAACAGCCCCGCGCGAGCGGGGCTTTTCATTGAGGCAACCAAACCGCGCGGATGACTCGCTCCCTGCGGGCCCCGCTTCGCCGCGATTGCGGGGCCTTTTCGCGGGATGCGATCCTGGAGCCTGGAGCCACCCATGCGCGCCCTCCTCCTGGCCTTCGCCACCATCCTTCCCCTCACCGCCCAGCCGGCCCCGGCCCCTGTCCCGGTCTCCGTGGCCGTCCACGGCGCCGCCGGCGAGGTGGACGGCAGCCTCACGGTGGTGAAGGCGGGCGGCCGCACCTACCTGGTGGACTGCGGGGTCCACCTCGGGGACGACAAGGAGTCCGCGGCGCGCAACCTGGAGCTCCCGGCGGACCCCACCAAGATTGACGGGATCTTCATCACCCACGCCCACGCGGACCACATGGGGCGGCTGCCCCACCTCGTCCGGAAGGGCTACCGCGGGCCCATCCACTGCACCCGGGCCACCGAGCAGCTGATGGCCATCGGCCTCCCCATGGCCACCCGGATGGAGTCGGGCGTCAGCCGGATGTGGCGCTGGTCGAAACCCCGGGGCATCGACCGGCCGTCCCGGGACCGGTCCCCCCAGGGCGTCCGCGCCTACGTGGTCACCCACTGGCACGCCGGCTGCCCGTCGCTCAGGCAGATCCTTCCCGAGAACCTCGAGGTCTACAGCGGGACCCTGCTGCAGCTCCGGGAGCGCATCAAGGTCTCGGTGAACCCCTGCCGGGAGTGCGGGAACCTCGAGGCGCGCCAGATCCTCTCCCAGGTGAAGGGGCACGCCTACGGGGAGCGCCTGCCCCTGGAGGACGGCGGCGCCTTCACCCTGCTGGACGCGGGCCACATCCCGGGCTCGGCCTCCGTGCTGCTCGAGGTCGGCGGACGGCGCCTCCTCTTCAGCGGGGACCTCGGCCACCCCCTCAACCCGCTCCAGGCCCCTCCCGTGCCTGCGCCCCCGGCGGACGCCGTGTGGATCGAGAGCACCTACGGCGGCATGGCGCGCCGGCCCGAGGTGGCCCGGGAGGCGGCGGCCTTCGTCGAGGCCGTGGCCGAGACCGTGAAGGGAGGCGGCGTGGCCTGGATCCCGGCCTACGCCCTCGACCGCACCCAGAAGGTGCTCTACCTCATCATGCGCGCCCAGGCGGAGGGGAAGATCCCCAAGGACGTGCCCATCCACTGCCCCTCCCCCACCGCGGTGAGCTACACCCGGCTCTACGAGCAGGAGGCTCGGAAGCCTTCGGAGGTGGACCCCTGGTTCCGCCCCGAGGTCTACCAGGCGGGGGGCATCTGGCCCTGGAACGTCGACCGGGAGCTGAAGGCCGACCTCAAGGGCCCGGCCATCCTCATCACCACCACCGCGGCCCTGGACGAGCCGGACCACGCGGACATGGCCGAGGCGCGGCTCGCCGACCCCAGGACGCGGATCCTGATGGTGGGCTACTCGGATCCCGACGCCCGCGGCGGCCAGCTGAAGCGGATCGCCCGGGAGGGGAAGGCCGCAGAGATCGCCTTCGGCGACCGCCGCGTCACGGTGGAGCCCTCCCGCGTGCTGGAGTTCCGCTTCCTCTCGGGCCACCTGGACCTCGGGGACGCCAAGGGCTGGCTGGCCCGCCAGGACAAGGCCAAGGTGCGGATCACCACCGTGCACGGGGAGCCCGCGAGCCTGGAGAAGCTGCGGGACGAGCTCAAGGCCGCAGGCTTCGCGAACGTCAGCGTGGCGGAGCGGGGGAAGCCGGCGGCCTTCTGAAGGCCGCCCAGGCCAGCAGCAGGGCGGTGGAGGCGAGGGCGACGGCGGCGGTGGCCAGGAAGGCCGCCCGGCTCCCCCAGGCCGCCATCATCCAGCCCATGGCGAGGCTCGCCACGAGGGCGGCGAGGCCCAGGGCCATCTGGAGGGTCCCGTAGCCCACGCCCCGGTGCTCGGGCAGCAGGAGGTCGCCCAGCAGGGCCTTCTCCACGCCCTCGGTGAGGCCGTAGAAGGCCCCGTAGGCCAGGAGGGCCGCCGCGAAGGCCGCCCGGCCCTCGGCCAGGCCCATGGCCGCGTAGGTGGCCGCGTAGACGAGCCACCCGCCCGCGAGGAAGGGCACGCGCCCGAAGCGGTCCGACAGGTGGCCCACGGGCAGCGCCAGGAGCGCGCCGAGGAGGTTGAAGGCCACCAGGAGGACGAGGATCTCCCGGAAGGCGAAGCCCGCCTCCCGCGCCCGGAGCACCAGGAAGGCGTCGCTGGAGGAGGCCAGCCCGAAGAGGAGGGCCACCGCCAGGAACCCCCGGATCTCCCGGGGAAGGCCCCAGGCCAGGGGCTTCGTGGTGGTCGCCCGGGGCAGGGGAGGGATCCAGAGCAGCACCAGGAGCACGGACACCAGCCCAGCGGGCAGGGCCCAGAGCACCACCGCGCGGAAGGCCGGCAGGTCCATGGGCCCCTGGCCCAGGCCCAGGGCCACGGCGAGACCCAGCCCGGCCACCGCCCCGGCGGTGTCCAGCATGCGGGTGATGCCGAAGTCCCGCCCCAGGCGTCCCGTGGCGGCGGCGTCCGCCACCATGGCGTCCCGGGGCGCGCCCCGCAGGCCCTTGCCCACGCGGTCGAGCACGCGGGCGACGCCGAAGAGCAGGGGCCAGGCCCCGGCGAGGTAGAGGAGCTTGGCCGCGAAGCTCAGGACGTAGCCGCCGGCCACCAGGGGTTTGCGGGTGGCCATGCGGTCCGAGAGCCAGCCCGAGACGGCCTTCAGGCCGATGGCCACGGCCTCCGCGAGGCCCTCCACCAGGCCGACGAAGGCCGGGGTGGCGCCGAGGCCGGCGGTGAAGAGCAGGGGCAGGGCCCGGGTGATGGCCTCCCCGCTGGCGTCGTTGAAGAAGGAGACCCAGCCGAGCCGGGTGGAGAGGCCCGTGCCCCCCGGCGCGGCGGAATCCTCGGGGGCCATCAGAGCTTCCGCTGCACGCGTTCGATGGAGACCGCCTTCCGCCCGGCGGTCTCGATGAGCACCGCGTGGAGCTGGAGGTCCCCTTCGGCGACTTCGTACTTCGCCTTCTGGACGTTCAGGAAGCGGCTGAGGCTGGCCTCCTTCCTCATGCCGATGACGCCCTCGTAGGGGCCCGTCATGCCGATGTCGGTGACGTAGGCGGTGCCGCCCGGGAGGACCTTCGCGTCCAGGATCGGCACGTGGGTGTGGCTCCCCACCACCGCCGCCGCGCGGCCGTCCAGGTGCCACCCCATGGCCTGGGCCTCGCTGGTGGCCTCGGCGTGCATGTCGACCACCACCAGGTCCGCCCGCTCCCTGGCGAGGAGCGCGTCCACGCACCGGAAGGGATCGTCGCAGAGGGGCATGTGGACCCGGCCCATGAGGCAGACCACCAGCACCTCCTCCCCCGAGGGGGTGTGCAGCTTCACATGCCCCGCGCCCGGCGTCCCCGGCGGATGGTTGGCGGGCCGGAGGAGCCTGGGCTCCTTCGCGTAGTAGGGCGCGATGTCCTTCACGTCGAAGGCGTGGTTGCCGGTGGTGATGGCGTCCACGCCGAGGTTCTCGAACCAGTCCCGGGCGATGCGCTCGCTGATGCCGTGGCCGTGGGCCGCGTTCTCACCGTTCACCACCACGAAGTCCACCTTCAGCTCCCGCCGCAGCTCCGGGAGGTGGGCCTCCAGGAGCCGCCGCCCGGGCTCGCCCACCACGTCGCCGAAGCACAGGATCCGCATTCCTCGAGCCTAGCGAAAACGGGCGGCTTGCGCCGCCCGTTCACGCTGCCGCAGGAGCGTTCAGAACGCGAAGCGCACGCCGAGCTGGACCTGGCGCTGGCCGGAGGAGCTCACCGGCTGGAGCGTCGAGGTGACCACCGGCGCCGCGTCGGTGCCGGTGAAGCGCTGGCGGTAGTAGCGCTCGATGTGGTTGAAGAGGTTGAAGATCTCGGCCGAGACGGTCAGGCCGTAGCGCTGGGCGAAGCGCCATTCGCGGCTGAGCTTGAGGTCGACGTTCAGGGTCTTCCCGGTGCGGTAGCCGTTGCGGATGGAGCCGATGAGGCGGTCGTTGCCGCTCACGCCGTCGCTGTTCAGGTCGTTGCTGTTGGTGAGGGAGTAGGTGGAGCCCGTGAGGTAGCGGACGTTGAAGCCCGACTGGATGCCCGTCCAGCGCTTGTCCAGCCAGCTGAGGTAGCCGGTGACCACGTGGGTGCGGTCGTTGTTGGAGAGGCTGTACTCGTCCTGCAGCCGCTGGGTGTTCTGGGTGGAGTAGCTGGAGAAGTTGCGCTCGTTGGAGTCGTTGTCCTCTTCCTTCGACCAGGTGTAGAAGAGGCCGGCCTGCAGCGGGCTGTCGGGCTTCTGGTACTTGGCGCTGAAGGTCACGGCCTTGTACTTGCTCTCGGCGTCGCTGACGTACATGTCCATCTGCCGGTAGTAGGGGTTCGGCCGCGTGGAGCCGAAGACCAGCCGGCCCTGGGCGTTGGCCGCGGGCGTGGGGAGGTTCAGGTCGGTCAGGCGCTCCAGGTTCTTGGTCTTGGCGTAGGCGGCGCTCAGGCCGAGGACCCAGCCGCCGAAGGCCCGCTCGGCCCCGAGGTTCAGGCGGTCCGTGGCGGGGTTCTTGAAGTTCGGGTCGAAGGTGAAGATGTCGGAGGCCGGCGCGGTCGCCCCGGTGGGGAAGGCGGCGAACACGAAGGGGTTGCTGGCGTTGAAGGCGCTGCCCCGGGGGATGCCGAAGGTCCCGGCCTGGCTCGAGCTGAAGGTGACCTGGGCCGCGCGGACGCCGTTCACGGTGTAGACCTGGTAGAGGAACACGGAGGGCGTGCGGCTGACGTAGCGGCCGGCGCTGCCGCGGACCACGGTCCGGCCCTGGTCGCCCTCGGGGGTCCAGGTGAAGCTGAGGCGGGGCGAGATCTGGCTGTCGGTGGGGATCTTCGCGGTCAGGTTGGATTTCTTGGAGGTGCCGGACACGACGGTGAGGTCGTTGAAATTGGCGATGTCGAAGTCGGGGTGCTCCTGGCGGTCCCAGCGGAGGCCGAGCCCGACCTTGAAGTTGCCGGTGACCTTCCAGTCGGCCTGGATGAAGGCCGCGATCTCGTTCTCGGCGGTGTCGAGGGTGCCGGACTCCCGGGCGGAGAGCCCGTTCAGGCCGAAGCGCTGCTGGTAGTTGGTCCAGTTGCCCGCCCGGAAGTCGGCCAGGTTGTTGAAGCGGTAGGAGCCGTTGGCGGTGGAGGCGAAGACCTCGGCCACGGCGGTGTGGTTGACGTCGATCCCGCCGCGGACCTGCAGGGTGGGGGTGACGTAGGTGAGGGTCTCGCTGAACTGGGTGCGCTTGGTTTCGAACTCGCGGGAGAAGGTGTAGCCGCCGTAGGTGGCGACGTTGGCGATGACCACCTGGGCGGCGGTGCTGCGCGGGTTCCGGGGTAGCTCGTCCTTCACGTAGTTGATTCGGAACTCGTTCAGCCAGTTGGAATTGATGGTCCAGTTCCACTGGCCGACCACCGAGAGCGTCTTCACGTCGTCGGTGCTGGTGTTGTCGTAGGTGTTCAGGAAGTTGGAGTTCAGGGAGGCGGTGTTCACGTCCCCCTTGAAGTTCGAGGTGTTCACGCGGAACTGGATCGCGTGGTCCGCGTTCACGATCCAGTCGAGGCGCAGGAAGACCACGTCCGAGTTCGCCTTGATGCTGTAGGTCCCGGCCCGGGCGAGGAGCGCCGCGTCGTTCGGGTAGGTCGCGGGGTCGAGGGTGGTGGGCGTGTTGTTGCCGAAGAGCTTGAAGTTGGTGGGGCGGTCCTCGCGCTGTCCGTCGTAGGCGATGAAGTAGAAGAGCTTGTCCTTGATGATGGGGCCGCCCAGGGAGAAGCCGAACTGCTGGGTCTTGAAGCTGTCGACCTCCTTCCCGGTGGTGGGGTCCTTCGCCACCAGGCTGTCGGGCCGGGTGTAGTAGAAGACGCTGCCGGTGAGGTCGTTGGTGCCGGACTTGGTGATGGCGTTCAGGTAGCCGCCGCCCATGCGGCCGAATTCCGCCGAGGCGCCGTCGGTGATCACCTGGAACTCGCGGATGGCCTCGATGGACACGGTGAAGGGGGTCTTCCCCTCCGCCGCGCCGGTCCCGCCGCCGAAGAAGGACTCGTTGTAGTCGCCGCCGTCGATGTTGACGGAGGTGTTGATGCCGCGCTGCCCGCCGATGGCGAGATTGCCGCGGTCGGCGATGGTGACCTGGGGGGTCAGGAGGGCGAAGTCGGTGAAGCTGCGGCCCTTGATCGGGAGGTTCACCAGGGCGTCAGGGGAGATGTTGCTGGCGGCGCTGGAGCGCTCGGTGTCCACCTGGCTGGCCACCGCCGTCACCTCCACCGTGACCCCGGCCGCGGGGGCGAGGCGGATGGACAAGGGGGCGGCGTCGCCGAGGTTGAGGTTGATCTTGATGTTGGAGGCGGTCTGGAAGCCTTCCTTGGCCACGGTCACCGCATAGGGGCCCACCGGAAGGGCCGTGGCGATGTAGCGGCCCCCGGCGTCGGTCTGCACCGTGCGGGTGAAGCCGGTCTCCTGGTTCCGGATCGTCACGCTGGCGCCGGGGACCGCCTGTCCGGAGGAGGACTGGACCGTGCCGGAGAGCTGGGTGGTCACGCCCTGGGCGAGGAGGGGGCTCGCCGCCATGAGCAGGGCGAGGGGGGTCAGGAGACGCAGTTGCCGGTTCGACATGAAAAGTTCCTCCGATTCGACTAGCCTACCGCCCCGGGCCGTCCGCCCCAAGTGAAGGGAATGTGACGGAAACGAAGCCCTCCCTGGCTGCACCCCAGGGGGGAGCCCCGAATCAGCTCGCCGTCCCGCCGCCCGGTCCTGGTAGCCTGCCCTTTTTCCCGAGCCCCGAATGATCCAGGCCCCGCGCCTTCTTCCCGCCGCCCTCCTCCTCGCCCTCGCCCCCGTCCTCCCCGCCCAGGCCACCCTGGGGATCCATGAGATCCAGCCCGGAATGAAGGGCTACGGGCGGACCGTGTTCCGGGGCTCCAGGATCGAGCGCTTCGAGTTCGAGGTGCTGGGGATCCAGCGCAACCTCGCCCCGGGCCGCTCCCTGATCCTCGTCAAGGCCAGCGGCGGCCCCCTGGCGGAGACCGGGATCCTGGCGGGCATGAGCGGATCCCCCTGCTACATCGACGGGAAGCTGGTGGGTGCCCTGAGCACCGGCTTCACCTTCGAGAAGGAGCCCATCGGGGGCATCACCCCCATCGCCGACATGCTGGAGCAGCTCCGGGACGTCCCCGAGGGGGCCTCGCCCCGGACGCCCCTGGTCCTGCCCAAGATCGAGCCCCCGAAGGTCCTGAAGGCGGCCCTGTCGGGGACCATGCTCCCCTGGAAGGACTTGGCGGGGGAGGGCGATCCGGACGCCCGGAGCCTGCCCCTGCCGGTGTCCGGGGGCGAGCTGGGCCCGGAGGCCCGGTCCTTCCTCCAGGGCCTGCCCATCCAGTACGTGGCCGCCCCGGCCCTGTCCCCCGCCCCCGGCGCCGAGGCCAGCCCCCTGGAGCCCGGGGGGATGGTGTCCGTCACCCTCGTCCAGGGCGACATGGACATGGCCGCCAGCGGCACCATCACCCACGTGAGCGGCAAGCGGGTGCTGCTCTTCGGGCACCAGCTGCTGAACCTCGGGCCGGTGGACCTGCCCCTCTGGTCCGCCTCGGTGGCCTACTCCATGCCGAGCTACCTCAGCTCCTTCAAGCTGGCGACCCCCGTGGCCCCGGTGGGCGCCCTGCGGCTGGACCGGGCCAGCGGCGTGGCCGGGGTCCTGGGAGCGGAGGCGAAGATGGTCCCCCTGCGGGTGGGCCTCAACCTGGGCGGGCGGAAGACCCTGAACTTCCGGTTCGAGCTCATGGACCACCCCTTCCTCACGCCCTTCCTCGCCGCCACGGTGGTGACCCAGGCCCTCAACGCCCACGTCCGCGGCCTGGGTTTCCAGTCCCTGGCCCTGCAGGGGAACATCAAGATCGCGGGGCACACCCCCATCCAGATCGAGAACGTGGTGGCGGACCTGAACCCCAGCCGCCTGGCCTCCTTCGTGGGCGGCATGCTCCAGGCCGTGAGCACCAACCCCTTCGAGCGCGCCGACATCGAGGGCGTGAGCCTGACCATCAAGGCCGAGGAGCGCCTGGACTTCACCGCCATCGCGGGGGCCCGGGTCCTGAAGGCCCGGGTCCGGCGGGGCGAGACCCTGCCGGTGCTCGTGAGCCTGCAGAACATCCAGGGCGTCCGGGAGCAGGCCACCCTCAACATCCCCGTGCCCGCCTCCGCCCGTCCCGGCAAGGCGGTCCTCCTGGTGGGGGACGGCCTCTCCATCGCGGCGGCCGACCCCGACGAGAAGGCCATCGACGTGGCCTCCCTCAACGACGTGGCCCGCCTCCTGAACGGGGCCCTGCGGAACAACCACGCCTACGCCCTCCTGGTGCAGGCCCAACCCGGCGCGGGCCTCCGGGGGAGCCGCATCGAGGGCATCCCCCCCTCGGTCTCGGCCCTCCTGGGCAGCGACGGGGCCACCTCCGACAACCGCCTGCAACGCCGCATCATCGGCCGGGCCTGGCTCCCCCTCGAGCGCGAGGTGAAGGGGCTCGTCCAGCTCGAGCTCGAGATCGAGTGAACCCGTCTACCCCAAGAGCGACCATGACCCGACGCGCCCTCCCCCTCCTCGCGGCCCTGGCCCTCGCCGCGGCGCCCCTGGCCGCGGACAACCCGCCGGCCGCCTTCTCGGGCTTCAACGACTGGATCGGCAGCGAGTCCCGCGGCGTGCGCATCGGCGCCGACGGGAAGCTCCGCCTGGCCCCGAACCTGCGCCGCCTGGCCCAGCTCCCCGAGGGGGTGGTGTGGTGCGCGGTGCCGGACGGCACCGGCGGCGCGTACCTCTCCGCCGGCAGCGAGGGCAAGCTCTTCCACTTCACCGCCGGCCAGGCCAAGCCCCTCGCCCAGGTGAAGGGCGGGGTGATCTTCGCCATGGCCCGGCTGGGCGCGGACCTCGTGGTGGCGCCCAGCGGGGAGGGGAAGCTCTTCCGCGTGACCCCAGGCGGCGAGGTGAAGCCCTTCGCCGACGTGGAGGCCCGCACCCTCTGGGCCCTCCACGCCTCGGGCGGCGAGATCGTGGCGGCGGGGGCCTCGGAGAACGGCGCGGTGCTGCTCCTGGTCCGGGAGGGCTCGAGCCGCAAGCTCGCGGAGGTGAAGGAGGAGTCCGCCTTCACGGCCCTGCTGCCCGACGGGCAGGGCGGCTGGTACCTGGGCACCCACGGCCGCGGGCTGGTGATGCGCTTCGGCGGGGACCGGCTGGAGACCCTCACCGACACGCCCTTCGAGGAGGTCCGGGCCCTGGCCCTCGCCGACGGGGACCTCTACATCGGCGCCAACAACGGCCTGGCCTCCCGCATCACCTCCGGGCAGCTCGAGCGCCGGGAGGGCTACCTCAGCGAGGCGGGAGGCGGGGCCAAGTGCGCCGTGATCCGCCTGGACCGCAACCGCGTGCCCGAAACCCTCTGGCAGAGCGCCCTCAGCCAGGTCTTCGCCCTCCAGCCCTGGAAGGGGCAGCTCCTGGTGGGCACGGGCAACCGCAGCCGCGTCTTTGCCATCCCCCTCGCGGGCCGCGGCCGGGACCTGAACCCCTTCGAGGTGGTCCAGGACCTCGGAGCCGCCCAGGCCACGGCCTTCCTCCCCCAGGGCCAGGACCTGGTGGTGACGGCCTCCAACCCGGCCGAGCTCCACCTCATGTCCGACGCACTCGCCCTGGAGGGGACCCTCGAAAGCCGGGTCCTGAAGGCCAGCCCCATCGGCGACTGGGGCCGGGCCTACGTGGACGCGGAGACGCCCCAGGGCACCTCCGTGGAGCTCCAGGTGCGCCAGGGCTCCACCGAGACCCCCGACGGCACCTGGTCCCCCTGGAGCCCGCCCCTGCGCAGCGGGGAGCGGCCCAGCCTGAAGCCCTCGCGCTTCGCCCAGTTCCGCCTGCGCCTCGCCTCCAGCCGGGGCGGCGCGACGCCGACGGTGGAAGGGGTGCGCATGCACTGGAACAACCGCAACCTCGCGCCCCTGTGGGAGGGCGTGGACATCATGCCCCCCGGGCTCACCATCACCCGGAACGCGCCCCCGGACGACATCGGCATCGAGCGCGTGCCCTTCGAGACCCAGAAGCTCATCCCGGCCCTGGCCTACGCGGGCAGCGAGAAGCGCTCCTTCCGGCGCGGCGCCCAGGCCTTCGTCTTCAAGGTCTCCGACCCCAACAGCGACCAGCTCAGCTTCCGGGTGCGCCTGCTGCCCGAGCGCGGCGCGCCCCTGGAACTGGAGAAGGCCTGGAAGGAGCGCTTCTTCACCTTCGACACCCTGCCGGTGCCCGACGGGCGCTACCGCCTGGAGGTGATCGCCAGCGACGGCCCGAGCCAGCCCTTCAACGCGGCGCTCGCCGCCACCTGGCGCACCGCGCCCTTCCTGGTGGACCACACGCCGCCCGCCATCTTCGAGACCAGCGCCGTGTCCGAGGCCGACGGTGTGCGCCTCCGCTTCGCCGCCCGGGACGAGAGCGGCGTCCTCAAGGAGGCCGCGGTGAGCGCGGACGGCGAGACCTGGCTCCAGGTGCTGCCCGAGGACAAGGTCTTCGACCAGGCCGAGGAGCGCTTCGAGGTCCTCATCCCCCGGGACCAGGTGCGCGGGGAGCGGGTGATGATCCGCGTCCAGGACGACCACAACAACGAGCAGAGCGCCCTGGTGCCCATCGGGGCCGCCCGGGGCAAGTAGCGTCGCCGTGGGGCGGGAGGCCATGACCTTCGCCCGCTTCTGGCCCGCCTACCTGGCGGAGCACCGGCACCCCGCCAACCGGGCCCTGCACCTCGCCGGGACCGTGGGCTACCTGGCCCTCCTCGCCTTCCTCCTGGCCACCGCCCGCCACGCCTGGCTCTGGACCGTGCCGCTGGTGGCCTACGGCTTCGCCTGGACGGGCCACTTCGGCATCGAGAAGAACCGCCCCGCCACCTTCAAGCACCCGTGGCTCTCCCTGCTGGGGGACCACCGCATGGCCTGGCTCATGGCGACGGGGCGCCTGGCCGGGGAATTCCAGCGGCTGCGGATCCCCACGCTGCCCTGAAGGCTCAGGGGACCAGGCGGGGCAGGGCGCGGCGGAGCCCCTCGGCGAACGCGCCCTCCGGCGCCAGCAGGCTCAGCACGAGGAACCCGTCCCTGGGGATGTCGAAGTAGTGCCCGGGATGCACGAGCACGCCCGCCTCCTCCAGGAGGCGCAGGGCGCAGGCCTCGTCGCCCTCCAGGGCCGGGCGGCGCAGCAGCGCGCTCCAGCCTCCCTCCACCGGCAGCCGCGACAGGTGGGGATGCGCGGCGAGGGCCTGGTCGAGGGCGCGCAGGTTGGCGCGGCACCGCGCGAGGACCGGCCCGCGAAGGGCCTCCGAGGCGGCGAGAAGCTCCGGCGCGGCGGCCTGGGCGCTGGCGCTCACGGAGAGGAACTGGTCGGCGATGAACTCCACGGCTTCCCCCAGGGCGCCGGAGCCTGGGCCCCGGAGCACCATCCAGCCCAGCTTCACCTGGGGCAGGAGGGCGGCCTTGCTGAGGCCCGAGAGCACCGCCACCGTGCAGCCCGGCCCGGGATCCGCGAGCACGGTCTGCAGGCGGTCCAAGGGGCGTTCGACGGGGAAGGGGGCGAAGACCTCGTCCACCACCAGCAGCAGGCCCCGGGCGGCGCAGAGCCCCGTGAGCCCCGCCCACTCCGCCGGAGTGAGGAACTGTCCGGTGGGGTTGTTGGGGTTCACCACCACCAGCGCCCGGGTGCGGGGGCTGCAGGCGGCCTCCAGGGCGTGGAGGTCCAGGTGCCAGCCCTCGTGGAAGGCCGCCGCCACGGGGCGGGCCTCCAGGCCCTCGAGGCGGGCCAGCCATTCGAAAAGGGGATAGCTGGGGCTGGGCACCAGCACCTCGTCCCCCGGATCCCCCACGGCCTTGAACAGCCAGCCGTAGGCCTCGGAGGTGGAGGACGCCAGGATGACGTCCGCGGGGGAGACCCCGTGGCCGTGGAAGGCCGCCACCGCCTCCCGGGCGGCGAGGCCGCCCCGGGGATCCGGGGCGTAGCGCCGGACGGGCTCCCGGCCCAGGGCCGCGCCGAGGAAGGCCGGAGGCTCGAAGCCGGCGGCGGTGGGGTTGGACACCGTGAGGTCCAGGACCGGCAGGCCGGCCTCCCGGCGGCGGAGCAGGGCCCGGTGGAGGGCGTTGGGCTCCTGGGAGCCGGGGAGTCGGCCGGAGAGGCGCATGGTTGATGGTAGTCACACCCCGCCGTCCAGCTGGCGCGTCCCCGAATCCATAATGAGGATCCACTCCCCGGAGGCTCCCATGGCACGCGCCCCCCACGCGGCGGTTCTCCTGGCCGGCTGCGGACACCTCGACGGCGCCGAGGTCCGCGAGGCGGTCCTCACCCTCCTCGCCCTCGACCAGCACGGCGCCACCTTCCAGTGCATCGCCCCGGACGCCGACCAGTTCCACGTGGTGAACCACGCCACCGGCCAGCCCGTGGCAGGGGAGCGCCGCAACATCCTGGAGGAGGCCAGCCGCATCGCGCGGGCGGGCCAGTGCCAGGACCTGGCCCAGGCCCGGGCGGCCGACTTCGACTGCCTGTTCATCCCGGGAGGCTACGGCGTCGCCAAGAACCACTGCGGCTTCGCCTTCAAGGGCAAGGACGCCGAGGTGCGGCCCGACGTCGCCGCCTTCCTGAAGGCCTTCTTCGAGGCGGGCAAGCCCGTGGGCGCGGTCTGCATCGCCCCCGCCCTGGTGGCCCTGGTGCTGGCCGGGAGCGGCCGGCACGCGGCCATGACCCTCGGTGACGACGCCGGCTGCGCGGCGGCCCTGGACGCCCTGGGCGCCCGGCACCAGGCCCGGGGCAGCGCCCGGGACATCGTGGTGGACGAGGAGTTGAAGCTGGTGACGGCGCCGGCGTACATGTTCGACGACGCCAGGCTCAGCGACGTCTTCGTCGGCATCGACCGCACCGTGGCGGAAGTGCTGAAGCGGGTGAAGGCCGCCTAGC
>JABLTH010022437.1_pt1 | contig 13521 bp, 12 predicted proteins | sample 7875711 | NCBI WGS metagenome assembly JABLTH01 (sample SAMN14941262, study PRJNA633318) | bioreactor metagenome | isolation source: bioreactor | place: China | collected 2019-03-05 | reverse complement strand
TGTCCTTGCAGTCGCCGAGGCCGCGCTCGATCACCTGCTCCGGCGAACGCGGGACGAGCCCTCCCCACCCGAGTTCGAGCGCGAAGTAGCGCACTCCGCGCGCATACCGTCCGGCCGCGGCGACCGGATCGGCGCTCTCGCGCAGCGTGTCGCGCACCGCGGCCACGCGCTTGCCTTCCTCGCTCGCCCTGGCGAACAGGTCGATCGCCCAGCGCGCCACCCCGCTCCACGTCGCGAACGCGGGCTCGCTGCCGGTCCGGGCGTAGTCGAGCAGGAGCGCGCCGCGGGAGCGCGGCGGGTCCGGGTCGATGTCGGACTCCGGGGTGTCCGGGTCGCGATCGACGGCCGGCGCCACGTCGTGGAACGCGTAGGACGAGCGTCCCGAGAACTGCGCCGCGCCCGGGTTCGTTCCGTGGGCGACCTTGGCGGAGACGGTCCATCCCGACGGCGCCTCGACGTCGAACGTCGCGGAGAGAACCGGGGTGTCGTCTTCCTGGAACTCGAACCGGTCCTGGGGCCAGTCGGCCGTGCGTGTGAGCCGGTACTCGACCGCGAGCGTGCTGCCGGCCCGTATGCCGGGCGGGTGCAGCGTGAGGAGCGTCCCGTCACCCATTTCGTTGCGGTCGAGGACGCCCCACAGCGTCCCGTCGTCCTCGTCGTACTTCTTCGTGCGCCCGTCGGGCTCGCGCACCCAGGCCTTGATCTTCGTGACGTTCTGGAAGCGCGTCCGCCCGACCACGAGCGAGGTGGCGCGCGCGCCGCGGTCGGACAGCGCGTGGATCGCGTAGCGCCGCGTGGCCGTGCGGGTGCCGTCGCTCTTGAGCTCGACGTGGTAACTGTCGATCAGCGTGACGGCCGGGAACGGGGGCGGTGCCTGCGGAACCTCCGGCACCCAGCCCGGCCAGCCGAAGGCCAGGACGGCGGTCGAACAGAACGGCAGCAGGAGTCCGACGACGAGCCCACGCATCCCCCCCCCTTCCACCCGCTTCGAACCGACGCTTCAGGTCGTTTCGCCGTCCCCCGTCAGGTCGATCAGCTCGACGCCGACCTCTTCCGCGAAGTCGTGGATCCGCACGTCGCGGTAGAACTCGCCGTAGTAGATCTTCCGCACGCCCGAGTTCACGAGGAGCCGGAAGCAGTTCCAGCACGGACTCGCGGTGACGTAGATTTCGGCGCCGTCGATGCGCACGCCGTTGCGCGCGGCCTGCGCGACGGCGTTGGCCTCGGCGTGGACGGTGCGCACGCAGTGGCCGTTCTCCATCAGGTGCCCGGCTTCGTCACAGTGAACCGAGCCGCGGATCGAACCGTTGTAGCCCGTCGAGAGGATCGTCTTGTCGCGCACGATCACGGCGCCGACGTGCTTGCGATCGCAGGTCGCACGGGTCGCGACCTGGCGGGCGATGTTCATGAAGTACACGTCCCAGTCGGCGCGCGTGCGGGTCATCGGGAGGCCTCCGGAGGTCGTTAGGATACTCCGGCTACAAGCGGGTATCCTGTCCCCTTTCCCAGCCAGGAGAAACCCCGGTGACCGAGCAGATCCCCCTGTCCAGCCCCGAGGTCGACGAGTCCGACATCGCCGCGGTCGTCGAGGTGCTGCGCGGGTCCCAGCTGAGCCTGGGGCCGAAGCTGCCCGAGTTCGAAGAGGCCGTCGCGGACTACGTCGGCTCCCGGCACGCGGTGGCCGTGTCGTCGGGCACCGCGGGCCTGCACCTCGTCGTGCACGCGCTGGGGCTCGGCGACGGGGACGAGGTCGTCACGACGCCGTTCTCCTTCGTCGCGTCGAGCAACTGCCTCCTGTTCGAGGGGGCGCGGCCGGTGTTCGCGGACATCGATCCGGTGACGTGGGATCTCGATCCGGCGGCCGCGGAGGCGGCGGTCACGCGGCGCACGCGCGGGCTCCTGCCCGTGCACGTGTTCGGGCGCGCGTGCCCGATGCCGCGCTACGCGGAACTCGCGGCGCGGCACGGCCTGTCGGTGATCGAGGATTCCTGCGAGGCGCTCGGGACGCGCGTGCACGGACGGATGGCGGGCACGTTCGGGTTCGCGGGGGTGTTCGCGTTCTACCCCAACAAGCAGATCACGACCGGCGAGGGCGGCGTCGTGGTCACCGACGACGAGGCGCTCGCGGAACTGCTCCGCTCGCTGCGCAACCAGGGCCGCGGCGCGGACGGCGGCTGGCTCGCACACCCGCGGCTCGGCTGGAACTATCGCCTGCCCGACATCCTCTGCGCGCTGGGCACCTCGCAGCTCGCGCGCCTCGAGCAGTTCGTGGCGGCGCGGCAGCGCGTGTTCGACGCGTACCGCGCGCGGCTCGCGCGCGTGGGCGGCGTGGTGCTGCCCGCCCCGTCCGCGGCCGAAGAGCGCACCTCGTGGTTCGTGTACGTGGTCGCGCTCGACGAGAGCTTCGGCCGCGACGCGCGCGACCGCGTGCTCGCGGGGCTCAGGCGGCGCGGGATCGGCTGCCGGAACTACTTCTCGCCGATCCACCTGCAGCCGTTCTACCGCGAGCGCTTCGGCTACCGCGAGGGGATGTTCCCCGTGACCGAGTCGGTGGCCGCGCGGACGATCGCGCTGCCGTTCCACAACCGCCTGACCGACGACGAGGTCGATCGCGTCGGCACGGCGCTCGAGCAGTCGATCGCCGAATTGACGTGACACGCCGTCCCGGAAAGCAAACGCCCCGTCACGAGGACGGGGCGCCGGCCGGAGACCACCCGGAGACGGTGAGGCTCAGTTCGGAGCGCGGTTCCGATTCCACCGCGGGTGCGTGATCTCGTACTTCTGGATTTTGTAGTTCATCACGCGGCTCGACACGCCGAGGAACCGCGCCGCGTCCTTCTGCACCCAGTCGTTCATCCGCAGCGCCTCGAGGATCACCATCTTCTCGAGGTCGTCGAGCGGCATGCCCTCGGGCGGCAGGCGCAGGATCGAGGCCAGGCGGCCGGACCGCTCGTCGCCGCCGCGGTTGCCTTCGCCGGCCAGCGTGAGGTCCTTCGGCTCGACGACCGTGCCGTCGGCCATCAGCACCGCGCGCTCCACGGCGTTCTCGAGCTCGCGGATGTTGCCCGGCCAGTTGTGCCGCGTGAGCAGCCGCAGCGAGGCCGGCGAGAAGCCGCGGATCGGCTTCTTGAGGTCGTTCGCGAAGCGCTCGAGGAACGTGGTCGCGAGCGGGATGATGTCTTCCTTGCGCTCGCGCAGCGGCGGCATCTGCACGGTCACGACGTTCAGGCGGTAGTAGAGGTCCTCGCGGAACTCGCCCTGCTGGATCGCCTGCTCGAGGTCGCGGTTGGTGGCCGCGATGACGCGCACGTCGGCCTTGATCGTCCGCGTGCCGCCGAGGCGCTCGAACTCGCGCTCCTGCAGCACGCGCAGCACCTTGGCCTGCGTGCCGGGCGACATCGTGCCGATCTCGTCGAGGAACAACGTGCCTTCGTTGGCCAGCTCGAAGCGGCCCACGCGCTGCCGGTCGGCGCCGGTGAACGCGCCGCGCTCGTGCCCGAACAGCTCGGACTCGAGCAGGTTCTCGGGCAGCGCCGCGCAGTTGACCTTGACGAACGGGCCTTCCTTGCGGCCCGAATGGCGGTGGATCGCCTCGGCGATCAGCTCCTTGCCGGTGCCGGTCTCGCCGAGGATCAGGACCGTCGCGTTGGACGGCGCGACCTTCGCGATCATCTCGAAGATGCGGCGCATCGCCGGCGATTCGCCGACGATGTTGTCGAAGCGGCCGACGAGCTCGCGGCGGTCGAACTCCTGCAGGCGGGAGAGCAGGCGGCGGTGCTCGAGCGCGCGCTCGGCCTTGATCTCCAGCTCTTCGAGGTTGAACGGCTTGAGGATGTAGTCGTACGCTCCGAGGCGCATCGCCTGCACCGCGCCCTCGACGGTGCCGTAGGCGGTGATCATGATCACGGCGGTCGTGTCGTTGACGAGGCGGACGCGGCGCAGCAGCTCGAGGCCGTCGCAGTTCGGCATGCGGTAATCGGTGATCACGAGATCGAAGACCTGTTCCTCGATCGCCTTGAGCGCGGCCTGGCCGTCCTCGGCCTCGACCACTTCGTGCCCGGCGTCGCGGAACGCCTCCGCGATCCCCTCGCGGAGATTGCGTTCGTCTTCGGCCACGAGAATCTTGCGCATCGCTGTGTACCCCGTGTTGGCGTGAAGCGCTTCGTGAGGCCCGGCCTAGGAGTTCTCGGAGCACGGCAGGCGTACCCGGAACGCCGTGCCGACACCCGTTTCCGTTTCCACGTCGATCAGGCCATGGTGGCATTCGACGATCTTGCGCGCCATGGCGAGGCCGATTCCCGAACCCGTCTTCTTCGTCGTCATGAACGGCGAGAAGATCTTCTCGCGCACCTCGGCCGGGATGCCCGGGCCGTTGTCGCGGATGACGACCTCGACCGCACCCGGGGAACGCTCGGGGCGCGACACGGGCCGCACGACCATTTCGATCCGGCCCTTGCACGCCATCGCCTCGAAGGCGTTGGCGACGAGGTTGACGACCGCCTGCCGCAGCAGGTTGCCGTCGACGAACGCGGCCGGCGCGTCGGCGTCGTAGGACTTCTCGATCGTCACCGCGTGCTCGGGATACTTCGAGACGGCCTCGTCGAGGGCCTGGTCGATCAGCGGCGCGATCGGCTGCAGCACCCGCTCCGGACAGAGCGGGCGCGCGAACTCGAGCCCGCGCGTCACGGTGCGGTTCAGGCGCTCGACCTCCGCCGCGATCTTCTCGACCAGGCGGCGGTCCTCGTCGCGGCCGAGGAGGCGCCGCTTCAGGAGCGTCGCGGTGACCTCGATCGAGGCGAGCGGGTTCCGGATCTCGTGCGCCATGCTCGCCGCCATCTGCCCGAGCGCGGCGAGGCGATCGCGCAGCCGCTCCTGCTCTTCGCGGCGCTCGACCTGCGTGAGGTCCTTGAAGAACAGCGCGACGCCCTCGGGACCATGGTCGCCGGGGATCGTGCTGATCGTGAAGCCGATCGTGCGCCCGTCGTCCTCGCGCGAGCGGATCTCCATCTCGGCGCGGTTCGGAAGGTGCGACATGTTGAGCGAGTCGAGCAGCACCTGCGCGAGACGCGGGTGGTGCGCGAGCACCTCGCGCACCGGCCGCTCGGGCTGCACCGGCGCGGTGATCTCGAGGATCTCCCGCGCCAGGTCGTTGACGGTGAGGACGCGCCCTTCGCGATCGACGGTCATGATGCCGCAGCGCATGCCCTGGACGACGCGCCGGAAGAACGCGTCGTGCGCCGCGACGGCGCGCGCCGTGTCCTTGGCCATGTCCTTGTGCGCTACCGCATCAGCCACGTATCTAATCTCGTGCGAGGCGCTTGTGCCGGGCAACGTCGCTGCCCGACCGCGTGCCGCCGGCCGCGTCGGCCGGGGTGGACAGCCCCAGATAAGCCCGGACGGCTGCGGAGTCGTCGCCGTCGACGACGCCGTCCCCGTTGGGATCGAGGTCGCGGGACACGCCGTTGGTGACCACGGTCTTGCCGAACGCGGCGGCCAGCGCGGCCAGGTCGGCCTGGTCGACCTTGCCGTCGCGGTTCACGTCGAGCAGCTCCGGGTGCGCCATCAGGTACTCCTCGGAGAGGCGCACCGGGTTCACGACGTAGAAGTCGCCCGGCAGCAGCGCGGGCTTGCCCGACGGGTTGTCGATGGTCACGCTGAGGCGGTTCGTGCTGCCCGCGACCGAGCCGGTCACGCGCAGCCCGCCCGCCGTCGTGAAGGCGCGCGCGCCGTTCGCGAAGTTCGAGCCGACGAGGTCGCAGGTCGTCGTGCGCCCCGCCACCGTCCACTTCTCGACCGTGTCGACGCGCGGCGCGGGCATGCTCACCAGTTCGGTACTCGGCGTGGCGGCGCGGTTGCCCCACGTGTCGTAGGCGCGGACGCGGAAGCGGTACGTCGTGCCGTCCACGAGCTGGGTCACGCGGGCCTTCGTCTCGGTCTTCGCGTCGACGAGGTTCGCGACGTTGCCGCTGGCGTCGACCACTTCGACGAGGTAACCCGCGGTCACTTCGTCGGTGCTCTTCGGCCAGGAGAGAGTCATCTCGCCGGCGGGCACGAAACCCGCCGACAGGAGCAGTGCGCTGCAGCCAAGGGCGATCGTCCGCCCGTAACGCTTCGTCATGGGGTACTCCTCCCGGCGCTTCACGGCGCCACCGCCGGCGCGCCCGACGCGCCCACCTGCGTCGCGACCGGAACGACCACGGGGGTCCCGTCGCCGATCTCGATCGGAGTGCCGTCGGCCGCCAGGAGGCGTGCCCCGGTGCTGCCCGTGCGGAGGACGACGCGGTACTTGCGGCCGTAGTCGAGCGGCTCCGCCGGGGTCAGGACCACGCGCAGGTCGCCGTTCTCGAGCCGCGGCACGGCGCCCTGCCGGACCTCGGCGTTGTTCGAGTCGACGATGCGGAAGTTGGCCGTCGAGAGGCGGGTCTTGTCGACCTTCTGGTTGAAGTTGAGGACGAACTCCGACTGCACCGGAACGTTCGTGTTCTCGGCCGGGGTGGTCTCCGGATCGTTCGGCACGGTCAGGGTCGTCAGGTTGCTGCCGGTCTTCGAATCGCGGCGCGCGGCGGTCTGCAGCGCGGCCTGCGTGGTCCACTGCGCGCGCCACAGCTGGGACAGGATGCCCGGCTGGATGCCCGCGTTCTTCAGCGCGTTGAGTCCCTTGGGGCCGAGCGGTCCGGCCTCGGTGCGGTACGTCGAGCTCGCGTCGACACCCGTGCGCAGCGTGATCGTCACGACGGTGCCGTTGCTCGAGATCTGCGGCTAGGTCGAAGCCTGGAAGAGCGGGCGGCCGCCGCGCGTCACGCGGAACGACTGCTGCAGCTCGCCGCGGGTCAGGGACGACCACAGCACGCTGATGTCGCGGCTGTAGGTGATCGTCACGACCGAGATGCCGTAGGCCACGCCGGTCGCGTTGCTGGCGGGGCTCGACGAGACGACCGACACCGGGTCGGTGTTCGAGCCGCCGCTGGAGGCCGTGGTGAAGCCCGGGGACTGGTTGTAGTCCGCCGCGAGCGCGTTGCCGGCGAGGTCCTTCACGCCCGACGCACCGCCGGCGACCTTGATGTGGTAGGTCTTGCCGGCGCCGAGCGCGGCGGCCGGGCTGATCGTCACGACGGAGCCGGAGGTGGACGGCGAGCCCGCGGCCTGCGCGACGACGACGTTCGACGCGTCGAGCAGCAGCACGGTGGAGGTCGTCACGCTGGTGGCGGACACGGCTTCGCTGAACGTCACGGTCGGCTTGACCGTCGTCGCGACGCTGGTCGCGCCCGCGGCGGGGCTCGTCGACGACACCGTCGGCGGGGTGGTGTCCCCGGCGACGACGTTGATGGCCTGGGTGAGCGAGCCGAAGACCCATGCGTGGTTGGCGGGGTCGGTGTAGCTCAGGTCGGCGTTCTCGACGGTCAGGGACGACCAGCCCAGCGCCGCGGTCGCACTCGCCGCGATCGTCGCCGTGATCTGGCCGCACGCGTTGACGGTCGTGTTCGAAACGGTCAAGCCGGCACCCGACACCTTCACGCGCGAGGGCGGACGGGTCGCGTCGCCGGCCACGCCGGCGTCGAAGTTGGTGCCGCTGATCGTGAAGCTCTTGCTCTGCCCCTGGGTGAGCGACGCCGGGTTCACGGTGCTGACGACCGGACGCGCGAGGCCCTTGACCGAATTGCTGTCGGTGGCGCTCTCGAGCCCGCCGGTGTCGTAGGCACGGACGGTGACGTAATAGATCGTGCAGTCGCTGACGTTGCTGAGCGTCGCGCTGGTCGTGTTGCCCGCGTCGTACATCTGGGCGTGCGACCCCGGCGTGGTGCCGTAGTACACGCGATAGCCGGCGACGTCGCTGTCGGACACGGCGTCCCAACGGACGGACAACGTGCCTGCGACCGCGGGGGCCAGGCTCGCCGCGACGATCGCGACGAGAGCCAACCAGGTTCGGCCGTACCTACCGCTCCGCATGGAACCTCCCGAGATCGGGTTACCGATGTCGCCGTCAGGTCGTCTATTGCAACGGCGATACCAAAAAGCCGAATGCTTCCGGGTCCCGACCTCAACCCGTAACTCACGGCTGCTCATATAGATCCAGGCCATCCCGGAGCTGCCTGTGCGTCGCACCGGGGTTCCCGGCCACAGGCGGTTCCGATTTCGTAATCCGGGTGACGCGGCGGGATCACTCCCGCCGCGCCGCCCCGGAGGTCAGTGCGTGTCGGTCCGGCGGTTGTTGCCGACGGCGCCGGGGGCCGTGTTCTGGGTCGTGAAGCCGGTCCCCTGGTTGAAGGTCGAGGCAAGGGCGTTGCCGGCCTCGTCCTTGGCTCCGGAGCTGCCGCCGACGACCTGGATCTTGTAGGTCGCGTTCGCGGCGAGGGCGGCCGCCGGGGTGATCGTGGCGGTCTTGTGGTCGGTGGACAGCGCGGGCGAACCGGCGGCCTGGGCCACGGCGTTCCCGCTCGCGTCGAGGAGCTTCACGGTCGCGGACGTGATCGAGCCGGCCTGCATCGCCTCGCTGAACACGACCTGCGGCTTGACGGTCGTCGACACGCCGGTCGCGCCGTCGGCCGGGGCGGTGCTGCTGACCGTCGGCGGCGTGGTGTCCGGCGCGGCCACCGTGGTGAAGCCCGGGTTCTGCTGCCAGTCGGCGGCCATCGTCTTGCCGCTCGCGTCCTTCACGCCCGCGGTCCCGCCGGTGACGGTGGTGCGGTACGTGGCGGAGTACTTGAGGTTCGCGGAGGGCGTGATCGTCGCGGTGAGGCCGTCGGCGGAGAGCGCCGGCGAGCCCGCCGCCTGCGCGACCGCGACGCCGCTCGCGTCGAGCAGCCGGACGGTCGTCGCGTTGACGGAGGTCGCGTCCATCCGCTCGGAGAACGTGACCGACGGGTGAACGGCGACCGCGACGGCGGTCGCGCCCGCGGCCGGCGTGGCCGACGTGACGCTCGGCGCCGCGTTCGCGGTCACCGAGAAGCCCGCGGTCTTCGTCCCGTACGACCGGTCGGGGTTGGTGACGGTGACGTCGCGCGTGCCCGCCACCGCGGCCGCGTCGATCCGCACGTCGACCGACAGCTGCGTGCAGGACGTGCGGCGCACGGCGGTGACGCTGATGCCGCTGCCCATGTCGACCGTCGGCGTCCCGTCGTACGACTCGCCGGTGAGCGTGAGCGTGAGCGTCGCGCCCTGCTCGCCGGAGGCCGGCGCCACGGTCGTCACGACCGGGCGCGGCAGCCCGTTCACCTCGTTGGAGTACGCGGTCGACTCGAGACCCGCGGTGTCGTAGGCCTTCACCGCGATGTAGTACCTCGTGCACGCGTCGAGGCCCGACAGCGTGGTGCTGGTGACGTTCCCGACGTCCTTGCTCGTCGTGTACGTTCCGGCCGTGGTGCCGTAGTACACCTTGTATCCCGCGAGATCGCTGTCGGTGACGGCATCCCACGCAACGCTGATCGTGCCCGCGTGAACGACTCCGAGGGCGGCGGCGGCGACGGCCACGACGGCCGCGACGCGCTGCATCATCCGGTTGAAGGTCATCGTCCCCTCTCGGCCCACGGTGCGTTCCCCCAGGAGCACAGGCGTGGCCAAGGGCCCCTACTTCAAGCGCGGTGCCAGCAGTTTTCGTTTCGGACAGGTTGTCATCGCGAGAGTTATCAGCGGGTTAGCGGGATGCGCCCGAGCTGTAACCGTGATGGACTGACGCGTTATGCGGGAGTAATTTCAATTCCGTGCTGTGCGCCGGATTCGCGAAGGCACCATGCTCTCTTCACGGTGCTCTCCACACGGTGCTCCACGGCGCCACGCACAGGAGGACTGGATGACTTCGAGCTCACTGCCGTTCGCGCGGCCCAAGGTGGTCGACAAGCCCTGGGGACGCGAGGACTGGCTGTTCGTCGGCGACCGCGTCGTGATGAAGCGCCTGGTGGTCTTCGCCGGCGCGCGGCTCTCGCTGCAGCTGCACCGCCAGAAGGAAGAGGGCTGGCTGCTCGTACGCGGGCGCGCGCGCGTGCGCTTCAACGACATCGAGGGCGAGATGAACGCCGGCGACGTCCTGCACCTCCCGACCGGCACCGTGCACCGCATCGAGGCCATCGAGGAGATCGAGCTGATCGAGGCGAGCACGCCGGAGTTGACCGACGTCGTGCGGATCGAGGACGATTTCGGCCGCACCACCTGACCCGGGGGTTGCCCGTGCTCGCCAAGGACGAACTCCGCCACGCCGTCGCCGATGTCCTCGACCGGACGCTGCCGCGCGGGCTGCCGCCGAACTGGCCCGCCGAACGCCCGCTCGTCGACGCGGGCCTCGACTCCGTCGCCGTGCTGCAGCTCGTCGCCGCGCTCGAGGAGCGCTTCGACGTCGCGCTCGCCGAAACCGACCTCACTGCCGAGAACATGGCGACGCTCGGCAGCCTCGTGCGCCTGCTGCGGCGCCGGACGGAGCCATGATCCCCTACCTCGTCCACCAGTTCCTCGAGCGTGCCGCCGCGCAGCGCCCGGGCCAGGCCGCGCTCGTGCACGAGGACGAGCGCACGACGTACGCCGAGCTCGAGGCCGGTGCGAACCGCATCGCGCGCGCGCTGGGCGCCGCGTCGATCCGCCGCGGCGACCGCGTCGGGCTCCTGTGCCTCAACTCGCGGCTCTACGCGCAGTCGTACTACGGGATCCTCAAGGCCGGCGCGATCGCGGTGCCGCTCAACACCGCCGCCGACGGGCCGACGGTGCGCGGCTTCATGAGCGACTGCGGCGCGCGCGCGCTGATCGTCGGGCCGCGGCTCGAGAAGGTCGCGGCGGAAGCCGCTGCCGCGCTGCCCGACCTCGCCGTGCTCCTCACCGGCGACCCGGCGCGCACCCCGCCCGTGCCCGCGCACGTCGCGGTGCTCGGCATCCACGAGGCCGCCGCCGCGGAGAGCCCGGAACCGCCGGGCCACCCGCTCGTCGACCTCGACCTCGCGTCGATCATCTACACGTCGGGCAGCACGGGACGCCCGCGCGGCGCCACGCTCTCGCACCTCAACCTGTGCTCGAACACGCGCTCGATCGTGCAGTACCTGCAGCTCACGCCCGACGACCGCGTCTGCTGCGTGCTGCCGTTCTACTACGTGTACGGCAAGTCGCTGCTCAACACGCACGTCGCCGCGGGCGGCAGCGTCGCGATCGAGAACCGCTTCCTGTTCCCGAACACCGCGCTCGACACGCTCGAGAAGGAGCAGTGCACCGGGTTCTCCGGCGTGCCCTCGACCTTCGCGATCCTCCTGAACCGCTCGAACCTCGTCGAGCGCAAGCTCGCGCACCTGCGCTACGTGACGCAGGCCGGCGGGGCGATGAGCCCCGAGCTGATCCGCCGCCTGATCGCGGCGCTGCCCGGCAAGCGGATCTTCATCATGTACGGCGCGACCGAGGCCGGCGCGCGCCTGTCGTGGCTCGACCCCGACCGGCTCGCGGAGAAGGTCGGCTCGATCGGCCGCGCGATCCCCAACGTCGAGCTGCGCGTCCTGCGCGAGGACGGGACCGAGGCGGACGTCGACGAGTCCGGCGAGATCGTCGCGCGCGGGTCGAACATCATGCGCGGCTACTGGGGCGACGGCGACGAGACCGCGAAGGTGCTCGACGCGCACGGCTACCACACCGGCGACCTCGGCCGGCGCGACGCCGACGGCTTCCTGTGGGTCGTCGGCCGCAAGAAGGACATGATCAAGTCGGGCGCGCACCGCATCGCGGCGCGCGAGATCGAGGACGCGATCCTCGAGTTCCCCGACGTGCACGAGACGGCCGTCATCGGCGTCCCCGACGAACTGCTCGGCGAGGCGATCCGCGCCTTCGTGGTGTTCCGCGCCGGAGTGGCCGCGGGCGTGGTCCAGGAGCTCGAGAAGTTCCTCAAGAAGAAGCTGCCGTCGTACAAGGTTCCCGCGGCGTTCGAGGTCCGGGACGACCTCCCCAAGAACGACTCCGGCAAGATCATGAAGAATCAGCTGCGCTGAACTTACTCACCTAGCCAATTCTGTTTTTCACCGTACATGAGAACTCAGGGGAGATCGGGGAGTGCCCGCGCGGACGGGACTGAACGTCCACGGGGAGTATCGGATCAATGAGCGCCGGAGTGGATCGACGGAAGTTCATCAAGTCCGCCGCCGCGGGGACCGCCGCGCTGGCCGCGACGCGCTTTGCGAAGGGCGCCGCGCCGGCCAACCCGCTCGTGCACCGGGTGCACCACGTCCCGGTCCCGGACTTCAGCTATACCAATCGCCACGCGGGGGTCGAGAGCCTGCTGTTCTCGCTCGCCTCGAGCGGCCTCAAGTTCTACAAGTCGACGGTCCCGCACCCGCTCGCCGCGCCGGACGGGCTGTTCGGGAAGGACGACGTCGTCCTCATCAAGGTCAACGCACAGTGGAAGTACCGCGGGTGCACGAACTCCGACGTCGTGCGCGGCGTGATCCAGCGCCTGCTCGACCACCCCGAGGGCTTCAGCGGCGAAGTGGTGATGATCTGCAACGGCCAGGACCGCGGGTCGCTGCGCTGCGACACCACGGCCGGCTGCGACGGCGGAACCAACGAGGTGCACGCCAACGCCGAGAACGAGAGCCACTCGTTCTGGTGGCTGGCCACCGGCCTGTTCAAGGACCCGCGCGTCGGGCAGCGGCTGCTCGACCCGATCCGCTTCACGCTCGTCGGCGCCAACGACCACGTCACCGAGGGCTTCCGCAAGATCGGGACGACGTCCTACGCGTGCTTCAACTCGCCGCAGGGGCGCCGCATCGAGTTCAAGGAAGGGATCTGGACCGGCAGCGGCTACGATTCGGCGAAGCTCAAGTACATCAACATGCCGGTCCTCAAGGACCACAAGGACCTCAACGTCACGGGGTGCACGAAGCACATGTACGGGCTGTTCAGCGCGTACTTCGCCGGCTACGACTTCCACGACGGCACGCTCGGCGGCGGCAACATGGCCGACTTCCACTCGCTGGTGCGGCCGATGACGCTCAACATCCTCGACTGCACGTGGGTCTCGCAGGCCAGCCTGTGCGGCTATCCCGCGAGCACGACGACGCGCATGAACATGCTCGTCGGCGGCCTCGACCCGGTCGCGATCGACGCCTTCGCCGCGCGGCACATCCTCTACCCCTTGTCCGGCGACCCGGCCCACGACCCCGACATCCCGGGCCTGTTCCGCACCTACCTCACGACCGCGCGCGACCGCATCAACGCCGCCGGCGGGCTCAACAACACGCTCCTGACGACGGACGAGACGGCGATGCGGATCACGCACCAGGACGCGCGCGAGATCCAGCTGCGCCTCGTGCGGTCCGGCTCCGACATGCGCCTCCTGTGGGCCGGCGGCGCGGCGCCGTACACCGTCGAGCGCGACACGAACCCGCAGTTCACGGCGCCGACGACGATCAACGCCGCGCTGTGGGCGACGGAGCTGACGGACTTCGGCGCAGGGGCTCCGGGGTCGAAGTATTTCTATCGCGTCACGGGGTCGTGACGTCGCATCGACCGACCGTCGGTCGTAGGGGCGGGTTTAGCGAGCGCAGCGAGCGTAACCCGCCCGCG
>JABLTH010005548.1_pt1 | contig 13522 bp, 16 predicted proteins | sample 7875711 | NCBI WGS metagenome assembly JABLTH01 (sample SAMN14941262, study PRJNA633318) | bioreactor metagenome | isolation source: bioreactor | place: China | collected 2019-03-05 | reverse complement strand
TGCCGGTGGCCACGCCGTCGGTCAGCTCGAAGCTGCCGACGTTGCGCGGGTTCTCGTAGTGGTCGACGACCTTGTCGCTGTAGGCCATGTGCTTACTCCTAGTGTTCGGCCCACTGGACCGTGGAAAGGTCGATGCCCGCCTGGTGCATGTCCCACAGCGGGCTCATGCTGCGCAGACGTTCCACCGTGGCGGCGGTGAGCGCGACCGCGGCGTCCACCTCTTCCGCCGTGGTGAAGCGGCCGACCGAGAAGCGGATGGAGCTGTGCGCCACCTCGTCGGGCAGGCCCAGCGCGCGCAGCACGTAGCTGGGCTCCAGGCTGGCGCTGGTGCAGGCCGAGCCCGAAGAGACCGCGATGCCCTTCATGCCCATCAGCAGCGACTCGCCTTCCACGAAGGGGAAGCTCACGTTCAGGTTGTGCGGCACGCGGCGTTCCAGGTCGCCGTTGACCTGCAGTTCAGGAATGCCCTGCAGCCCGGCCAGCAGGCGGTCGCGCAGCGCGCGGATGCGTTCGTTCTCGGCGCCCATGTGGAGCTTGGCCAGCCGGTAGGCTTCGCCCATGCCGACGATCTGGTGCGTGGGCAGCGTGCCGCTGCGCATGCCGCGTTCGTGGCCGCCGCCGTGGATCTGCGCTTCGATGCGCACCCGGGGCTTGCGCCGCACGTAGAGCGCGCCGATGCCCTTCGGCCCATAGGTCTTGTGCGCCGAGAGGCTGAGCAGGTCGACCGGCACCTTCGAAAGGTCGATCTCCACCTTGCCGCTGGCCTGCGCCGCGTCCACGTGCAGCAGGATGCCGCGCGAACGGGTGAGCTTCGCGATGGCCTCGATGTCCTGCACGACGCCGATCTCGTTGTTCACCCACATCACCGAGACCAGCACGGTGTCGGGGCGCAGCGCCGCCTGCAGCGCGGCCAGGTCGAGCAGGCCGTCGGCCTGCACGTCGAGGTAGGTGACCTCGAAGCCTTCGCGCTCCAGTTCGCGCAGGGTGTCCAGCACCGCCTTGTGCTCGGTCTTCACTGTCACCAGGTGGCGGCCCTTGGCCTTGTGGAACTGCGCCGCGCCCTTGATCGCGAGGTTGTTGCTTTCGGTGGCGCCGCTGGTCCAGACGATCTCGCGCGGGTCGGCGCCCACCAGCGCGGCCACGTGTTCGCGTGCGATCTCCACCGCCTCTTCGGCCGCCCAGCCGAAGGCGTGGCTGCGCGAGGCGGGGTTGCCGAACTGCGTGGTCAGGTAGGGCAGCATGGCCTGCACGACGCGCGGGTCCACGGGGGTGGTGGCGGCGTAGTCCAGGTAGATCGGCGTGGGCATGAAGGCCTCGGCAGGTGATGCGCTTGTGGGGGCCTTCGCACGGACCGTGCCAGTCGTGGCTTCGGCGGGTTTCCCTTGCGGGACAGGGACTTGGCGTTCTTGGGGCGCCGCCGGTCGGCTGTCGACTTTGTCGCGAAGCCGACGGCTCAGTGCAACGAAGCGGGCGCCGGCGGCGAGCCGTAGTCGAACCAGGCCGGCGCCGAGCGGCGGAACACGCGCAGCCACGACAGCGTGGCCGGCACCAGCGAACGCGCCGCGAACCAGGCCGCGGCATCGGCTTCGGCGCCCGGCGTGGACAGCGTGCGCGCCAGGTGGCGCCAGCCGTCCCAGTCGATCTCGGGCATGGCGCGCGGCACCGCTTCGGGCAGCTCGGCCAGGGTGGCGGCCATCAGCCGCAGCTGGCGGTGCACTTCGCCGCGCGTGAGGCGCGAGCGCAGGAACTCGGGTTCCTCGATCGTCTCGGTGAGCACCAGCACGTCGAGGCCGGCCGTCTCGACCATGGAGAACATCGCCGCCGTGATCACCTCAGACCTCGGGGCCGAAGCACTTCGAATAGTCGCAGCAGACCGCGCAGCTGGGCGACTTGCAGACGAAGATCTCCTCGCGTTCGCACAGCTGCTTGTAGAGGAACTTCTTCCACTTCATGTCGAAGCGGTTCTTCTCCACCAGCGCCGGGAACCACTGGCGCATGAGCGCCGAGAGTTCGGCGCGCGATGCGAACTGCAGGTCCTGCCACAGGTGGTTGTCGCCCAGGCAGGCCACGGCTACCGTCTCGGCAATGGCGCGCACCTCGGGGCCGGCGTTCGGCGCCGCGTGTTCCAGCAGCAGCGCCAGCACGTCGGCCACCTCGTCGTCGCGGCTGTGGCGCCGCGCGACGATGGCTGCCGGCAGCGCCTGCGCGATCACGCCGCCTCGGCCAGTGCCGCCTCGTGCGTGTAGCACTTCTTGGGGCAGATCTTCGAGCACGCCGTGCAGCCGATGCACAACTCGCCGTGCGCGATGGTCATCACCTTCTTCTCGTATTCCTCTTCCTCGTCGCCGTCGGGGTCGAGCGCGACGCGTTCGCCCCCGTCGTCCAGGCCCACGAGTTCGAGCACGCCGCGCGGGCACACGCGGAAGCAACGGCCGCAGCCGATGCACTTGCCTTCGTCGATGGACTTCACGAAGGTGGGCGTCCAGGAAGCGCCCGAAGGCAGGGTCACGCTGAAGGTGCTCATGCGGTGGCCTCCGCCAGCTTCCTGCGCGCCGCCACCAGCGCAGCGTGCGCCTCGTGGGCGATCTTCGCCACTTCGGGAATGCGCTCCCAGTTGGTGGGCAGCTCTTCGGACAAGTCGTGCAGGTCCATCTTGGCCTGCGTGGCCTTCGCGTTGAGCTTCTTCACCTCGGCCTTCAGGCCTTCCACGTCGTCAGCCATAGTGAGCCACCTCCGGGTACTTCTCGATCATGGAAATGCCTTCGGCCACCAGCTTGTTGCCGGCCTCGGCCAGCTTGGCCAGGCTGGGGTAGCCGAAACGGTGCACGTCGCGCAGGTGGCGGTTCACCACGATGAGCCGGCCGGTGGACAGCACCGTGCGGCCGAAGCCTTCGTGGCTCATCTTCGTCATCGGGCTCACCATGCACTTCGTGGCGCGCTCGATCGCCAGGCCGACGGCGTTGTGGAACAGGTCCAGCCGCCACAGCGTTTCGGGGTCGGGGTCGCCCATGATGGGCAGCGCGCGCCGCTGCTCGGCCGAGAGGATGTAGGGCTCCAGCAGCTTGGCGTCGCTCTTGCCTTCCCAGGTGCCGTGGGTGTCCTGGGCGCGGATCTGCTTGATCAGCTCCCCGATGAACGGGTCCTTCAGCAGCGCCGCTTCGTCGGGCGCTTCGGTCGCAACGGCTTCACTCACGGCTTCACCTCTTCGTCGTCGAAGTCCAGGCTGCGCTCCTGCCCCTTCATCAGCGCCTTGCGCAGCCAGGGCGGCGGCGTGCCCTTGAGCACTTCCTGCAGCTTGTCCAGGATGTCCAGGATGGGTTCGGGCTGGTTCACCTTCACCGGGTGGATCTTGCTGGCCACCACGCGCGCCGCCGCGCTGCCGCCGATGGCGGCCACATAGACGATGGCGCAGTCGGCAATGGCCGCGAGCTTCGGGCTCAGCTTGTCCTCGTTGCCGTCCTCGGCCAGGTCTTCGCCGAAGCCGAAGTCCTGCACGAACTTGTAGCCGCTGCCTTCGATCTCGTAGACGGCCAGGTGGCGGGCCCAGCCGAAGTGCGCGTCCACGCGCTGCTGGTCCTGGGTGGCGAAGGCGACTTTCATGCCGGGCTCCTTTCGTTGGACGGGTTGCCGGCCGCCGCCGCCAGCGAAGCGGCGGGCAGCGGCCAGTGGTCGGGGCCGTGGTGCGGGATCTGCTCCATGAGCAGGTTGCCCACCGCGTAGACGAAGCTGCGCGTGCCGCGGTAGCCCACCTGGCACACGTGCGAATTGCCGATGCGGTCGAACATGGGAATGCCGATGCGGAACAGCGGCTTGCCCAGCCGTTCGGCGGCCTGGCGGCCGTGCGAATGCGTCATCAGCAGGTCGCAGCCCGCCGCCTGCGCCGAGCGTTCGAAGTCTTCCAGGTCGCCGATCAGCACCTCGGCCGCCGGCACCTTGTCCAGCAGCGGCGAAGCGGTGGTGGTGACGCACACCGCCAGCTCGGCGCCCATCTCGGTGAGGAAGCTGGCGGCCGCCCACAGCAGGTCGGGTTCCGCCGCCAGCGCCACGCGCACGTGGCCGAAGTGGAAGTGGCCGTCGAGCATGGCGTCCACCAACTGGCTGCGCTGGCGGCGCAGCTTCGCCGGCACCGGCTTGCCGCTGAGCTGCGACAACGTCTGCACGAAGGCGTCGGTCGCCGACAAGCCGGTGAGGCGGTCGAACAGCGTGAAGGGCACGCCGCAGCGCTGCTGCAGCGCTTCGGCCGCGGGGCGCATCTGCTCGCCCAGCGCCAGCGCGTGCACGGCGCCCGAAAGCCCTTCCACCGCCGCCTTCGGCGTGCCGCCGATGGTGGCGCCCAGCCACTGGTCAGGAATGTGGCCGTCGAGCGAGCCCGAGACGTCGGGCAGGAACACCGGCTCCAGCCCGAAGGCTTCGACGATGTCGCGCAGTTCCTCCAGGTCGCCGGGCGTGAGGTGGCTGCCGGGCAGCAGCGCCACCAGGTCGTGGCGCTTCGGCGCGCCGGGCACCACCAGCGTGTTCACCATGCCGGTCACGGCGCGCGCCCAGCCGTCTTGAAATGCGCCGACGAAGTAGGGCGTGGAAACGTACAGCAGCGCGGTGTCGCCCAACGCCTCGGCATGGCGCTGGCGGATGAGCTTCAGGTCGCCTTCGACGTCGTCGCCCTTGGTCTCCGTCAGGCCGGTGCTGCAGATGGCGATGACCTTCGGCGCCGCCCGCTTCTTGATGTTGAGCACCGCCTTTTCCAGGTTGTCGTAGCCGCCCATCACGGTGGTGGCTTCGTTCATGGCGGTGGTCTGCAGCGGAATGGCTTCCTTGAAGTGGCGCACCAGCAGCACCAGGCCGAACGAGGTGCAGCCCTGCGAGCCGTGCATCACCGGCATGCAGCCTTCCAGGCCCATGAACGCGTAGCTCGCGCCCAGCGGCATGCTCATCTTCAGCGGATTGACCGTGCAGGCCTTCTTCGATTCGACGACGGTGGCCATCGTGCGTGCCCCTTCGCCTTCAGGCCGCCGCGAGAAGGGCGTCGGCCTTCTCCCAGGGCGCCAGCTTGCGCACTTCCGCCCACACCGGGTTGAAGAGCGCCTTCTCGATCTGTTCCACCATGGTCACCATGCCTTCGTAGCCGGCGAAGGCGTGGTGGCGTTCCTGGTTGATGTCCATCCAGGGCATGCGCGCCTTCAGCGCCACGAACTGGCTGCGGCCGCCGCTGAGCATGATGTCGGCCTTGGCGTCGCGCAGCATGGCGTACATCTCGCGCGGCGAGAGGTCGTCGATCATGTGGGCGTCGTCCCCCATGATCTCCTTGATCTTCTCCTTGTCTTCCTTCGTGCTTTTCTTGACGCTGGTGCCCACCACTTCCAGCCCGGCTTCCTGCAGCGCCGCGACCACGCTCCAGCTCTTCACGCCGCCGGTGATGAGCAGCACCTTCTTGCCGGCCAGCCGCTCGCGGTAGGCGCGGATGCGACCCCAGGCTCGCGCTTCCTCGGCCGCCACCAGCGCTTCGGTGCGGTCCTTCAGCTCGGCCGGCGCGCCCTGCTCCACCAGCAGCCGCGCGATCTCGCGCAGCGTGGTGCTCATGTCGCTGATGCCGTAGAAGCTGCCTTCGAAGTACGGGATGCCCCAGCGCTGCTGCATGCGCGTGGCGACGTTGATCATCGACTTCGAGCAGACCATCATGTTGGCCTTCGCCCGGTGCGCGGCGGCGATCTGCGCGTAGCGCCCGTCGCCCGAGATGCAGCTCAGCACGCGGATGCCCAGCGCGTCGAGCAGCGGCTTCACCTGCCAGAGCTCACCCGAGAGGTTGTATTCGCCGATGATGTTGATGTCGTACGGCGTGGTCTCGGCCGGCTCCACGGTGCCGATCACGTGGTCGAGCAGCGCTTCGGCGCCCAGCTTGTTGCCCAGGTTCTTCGGCCCCGCGAAGCCGGGCGCGTCGATCGGGATCACCGGCTTGCCGAACTTCTGGCTTGCCTTCTGGCAGACGATCTCGATGTCGTCGCCGATCATCGCCGTCACGCAGGTCTGGTAGACGAAGATGGCCGGCGGGTCGCTCTTGTCCAGGATCTCGCGGATGGCCTTGAACAGGCGCTTCTCGCCGCCGTAGACCACGTCGAGCTCGCCGATGTCGGTGGTGTAGCCGGTGCGGTAGGTCTGCGGCCCGCTGCTGGCGCTGTGGCGGTTGTCCCAGCTGTTGCCTTCGCAGGCGATGGGGCCGTGCACCAGGTGCGCCACGTCCACGATGGGCTGGAGCGCGATCTTCGCGCCGTCGAACGCGCAGCCGCCGGCCGCCGCGCCCGGCGTCAGCTGCTTGGTGCAGCCCTTCTTGCGTTCCTTCTCGCCCTTGGCCTGGTTGACGCCGCAACCGGGTTCGTCGAAGACGACGGCGATCTTGGCGGCGAGCGAAGGCGACATGGCGTGCTCCAACAGGCGTTGGGCAGGGCCATTGCAGTTTCGGTGCCAGGGGCGGCCGGTCGGAAACGGCCTTGCGGATCAGGCACTTGCGCTGCCTTCCGCAAGGCGCGGGGACTGGCGGGTTTGCGACAAATGGGACGCCGCGGGCGGTGCGCGGCCCAGGCCCGGCCCTCAGCCTTCGTGCGTGAGCGTGGCCAGCACGTCGGCATACCAGGCGCAATTCAGCCCCAGCGATTCGTCCTGGCTCTGGTCGCGGGTGCGCATGTCCATGCGCGTCGAATGCACGCCCAGCAGCTGCCAGGACGCCGTCGCGGCCGCCGAACGGTCGTGGGTGCGCCTGCGCACGACCGGCGAGCCGCTGCTGCCCCGGTGCGTGCGCGCGTCGGTCAGGAAGCAGCCCTGGCGCTGGAACCGCACGCCGTAGGCCGACGCGATGGACGCGCTGCGCGCCACCGCCAGGTGGTGCACCGTGTCGTGGAAACCGAGCGGGAAGCCGGCAATGGTGAGCGCGTCGCCGATCGCGACCTGTTCTTCGCGCACCTCGAGATGGGTCTCGTCGAAGGTCTGCAGCACGGCTTCCGCCGGCAGCGCCGCCGCCGGGATTTCCAGCGCGGCGACGTCGACGGCGCCGCCGCTGTCGGTGGCCTCGCGCCATTGCCGCAGGCCTTCCCGGTACAGCGGCAGCGAGACCCGGGTGTGCCGGGTGAGGTCCTGCAGGTCGGTGTGGACGCCGATCTCGATGCGGTCGGGCAGGTGACCGCTGGGAGGGTCGGCGAAGACGTGCCGGTTGCTCACCAGGAAGAGCCGTTCGCCGCGGCGGAAGAAGAACCCGCTCGCGTTGGTCAGGGCCTGCGCCGCGGAGAATGTGGCGATCCACGTCGTCGTGAGCAGCAGGGGGTCGACGGTGGCGGGCGGCGCGGCCGGTCGGGCGTCGAGGCCGCCCTGCAGGAGCGCCCGGTCGCGCGCGACGTCACGCTCGAACGACGCCAGCACGAGGTCGGAGATGTCGGCATGCAGCATGGTCGTGCGCGCCGCCTCGGCGTGGGCGTCGAACGACGCCATCAGCCTGGCGCGCGCCGAAGGCGAGAGCGCTTCGATGACCGCCGGCAGGAGCGCGTCGAGCGCCACCTGGCTGCCCTTGAGTTCGCAGATGCGTTCGGTGGCCTCTTGCAGGTTCTTCAATGAGAAGTCCTCCGGCGAAAAAGAAAAAGCGCGGCCGAGCCGCGCTTTCGTGGGCGGGTGCCGGGCGTGCCCGGCCTCCGATGGGGCGTTCCGAGCTCAGCCCAGGGTGCGGATGTTCGAGGCCTGCGGGCCCTTCTGGCCCTGGGTCACCTCGAACTGCACGCGCTGGTTCTCGGTCAGCGTCTTGAACCCGCTGCCCTGGATTTCCTTGAAGTGGGCGAAGAGGTCCTTGCCGCCAGCGTCGGGGGCGATGAAGCCGAAGCCCTTGCCTTCGTTGAACCACTTCACGGTACCGGTTTCAGTCGTCATGTCGAATGCCTTTCGAAAGTTGCCGGACGCAAAAGCGCGACCGGCGAAGAGACGCCAAGAAAATCGTCAAAAGGGGATTCGACTCGACCGCCGGCAGAACGCCGGAGCGGGTAGAAAGACCTAAGAGCGAACGGTCTTGTACATATCAGCCGGCGGATCGTACAGGAAACGCGCGCCGCGCGCCGAAGTTTCGCAGCGCAGGGCTCCGCGCGTGCCACACTGGCCCATGACGCAACCCCTTCTGCAAGCCGCCGACCTGCGCGGCGCGGCCCGGCTCACCACCGAAGCGGTGGCCGGCATTGCCAGCCTGGTGGAGGCGATGCACGCCCGCATCGCGAGCCCGCTGCGGGGGCCGTTCGGTGCGAAGGCGCCGACCGAAGAACGCACCGGCGGCATTCCGGGTCTCGTCTACAAGACCGTTCGCGGCGTCACGCACCTGGTGGGCGGCAGCGCGGAGGCCCTTCTCGGCTGGCTGGAGCCCGTGCTGGCCGCGCCGGACCCGCTGCAGGCGCCGAGACCGGAACGCGAAGCCGTGGTCGCCGCGCTCAACGGCGTGCTGGGCGACCACCTGGCCGCTTCGGACAACCCGCTGGCGATCTCGATGCGGTTCCGTCGTTCAGGAAGGCCGCTGCTGCTGGAGCGGTCCGCCCTGCGTTCGAGCCTGGCGGGCGCCTCGCCCAAGCTGCTGGTGCTGCTGCACGGCCTGTGCATGAACGACCTGCAGTGGCAGCGCGCAGGGCACGACCACGGCGAAGCGCTGGCGCGCGAGCTGGGCTACACGCCGGTCTACCTGCACTTCAACAGCGGCCTCAGCGTGTCGACCAACGGCCGCATCCTGGCGCCGCTGATGGAGCGCCTGTACGACGCCTGGCCGATGCCGGTCGAGCGCCTGGTCATGGTGGGCCACAGCATGGGCGGCCTGGTGGCGCGCAGCGCCATCCACCACGGCGCCCTGCTCCAGCGCGGCGGGCTGCGCTGGCCCACGCGCGTGAACGACCTGGTCTGCCTGGGCACGCCGCACCAGGGCGCGCCGCTGGAACGCGCGGGCCATGGCGTGGACGTGCTGCTGAGCGCCGCGCCCTTTGCCGGGCCGCTGGCGCGCCTGGGCAAGGTGCGCAGCGCGGGCATCAACGACCTGCGGCTGGGCAACGTGGTGAGCGCGCCGCCGGGCGACGACGGCACGCATCTCTGCGAACAGGTCGCCCTGCCGGACGGGACCCGCTGCTACGCGGTCGCGGGGACCTGGGGTCCTTCGGGCGGGAGCCTGAAGGAACGGTTGCTGGGCGACGGCCTGGTGCCGGTCGCCAGTGCGCTGGGGCAGCACCGCGATGCCGAGCGCCGACTCGCCTTCGGCGAGGACCACCAGGCGGTGGTGCGGGACACGGGGCATCTCGACCTGCTGTCCAGCACCGAGGTGTATGGTTGGCTGAGGCAGTGGCTGGCGTGACGGGCGCCGCGGCCGGGCGCGCAGACCGATGGCATGGCGCGGCATCGCGTCACGTCCGTCCTCGTGCGCGGCGAGGTGAACGTCACGCGGGCCGTGGCGGTGCCCCGCTTCAGCGGAAATCGCGGATGCCCTTGGACAGCCGCTTCTCGCCGCCGTGGAGCACGTCGACATTGCAGGTTCGGCGCCAGGGGGTCAAGCGGAAAGGGGCTGGTGGATCGGGGACTTGCGGCGGAAGAGGTACGGCTGAGGAGTGGACGGCGAGTCGCGAGGGTCGTCCAGGTCAGACCCGAAGTGGCGCGCCGGATGACGATGGTGACAACGCTGTTCGGGACGGCCACTCATAGGCTCGAGTGAGAGCGTGGCGGCGAACGAGGGGGCTGTCAGTTCGATGCGAGGCCCTGACCCGGCGGCGCCAGCACAATGGCGTTGCGGCCACGCGACTTCGCCTGATAGACCGCTTCGTCGGCTCGCGAGACCAGTTGTTCCGGCGTCTCCGAATCGGCATCTCCCACGGCAACGCCAACGGACACCGTCAGGCGGAGTTGTTCCACGCTGGCGGACACCCGGGTCTCGGCAACCTTCTTCCGCAGCGCTTCGGCTCGTGCCCATGCCGATTCCTGGTCCACGCTGGGCATGAGAACGACGAACTCCTCGCCACCGAAGCGACAGACGACGTCCTCGGAACGAAACGATGAAGCGAGAATGGAGCCCAGTGCCCGCAAGACCTCGTCGCCGACAAGATGACCGAAGCGGTCGTTGATCGACTTGAAGTGGTCTGCATCGACCATGAGCAGGCTTATGGGCATACGAGCACGCCTGCAGCGTGCCAGTTCGCGAGGAGTGACGCTGGTGAAGTACCTGCGGTTGTGGAGCCCGGTCAGAGGGTCCCTCAAGCTGGCCTCCAGCAGTTCATGCCGCAGAGATTGCACGTGGTCAAGCACCAGAGCACGCTGCTCGCTGAGCATCTCGGTTTCCGAGTGCGCCGCTTTGCGGTCCGTGATGTCGCACAGACTGAAGACCGTGCTGGCACGGCCCATGTAGACGGTGGACCGGGCCATGACCAAGAGCCACCGGTCATCCTCCGGATTCTCCGGAGACCGAGACAGAACTTCCACGTCTTTGGCGTTCGAAGCGCCGGTGGACTTCATTGCCGATCGTATGTCCTCCCGGTTCATGCCTGGCAGAACTTCGAAAATGGTACGAGCGGGCTCGGTAATGCGTGCTCCAAGAGCGGCGGCCTGTTCGTTGCCATAGAGGACAGTTCCGTCGTTCGAGTCGCAGATGACGATGGCATTGGGTGTGGCGTCGAGGATCGATCGGACTCCAGCAGCCCCTGCCGCCAGCTCCTCCTTCGCAAGGATCAGGGCTTCGAACTTCGCCTTCAGCCTGGCGTTCGCACGCAAGGTCACCAGCCACCCGCCGGCCAGCAACAGCAGCATGCCTGAGCACAGTGCGAACACTGATTCAGACATGTCGCTGAAAGAGCGTCGAGGCATCAGGAGCAGGTCGTGCTGAACGCATCGCCGCAACCGGCGCCATCAACTCGACCTGACCCGAGGCGTCGGTCTGCACCATTGTCACGGGAGCCCGGTACAGGAACTCAGGCGGGACTGAACAGGCATTGGGCAGCGAATCCGGCCCAGGCTGTCGTGTCCAGGTCGCTGCCCGCATCTGCCGTCTCTTCGAAGCGAAGTGCCACGAGGTAGTTGTTCATGCACTGATCGACTTCAGTAGACAGCGGCCGATTCATCACGTCGGCGCGCCGAAGGCCGGTGGCCGCAGACTCCGCATGGTCGTAGATCGTCACGACCCCCTCCCGGTCGAATCCGATCACACCGAATTCCAGTTGATCCAGCGCGGGAACGTCGAGCACTTGCAGCGTGAGCGACAGGTCGGGGTCACTGAATTTCACGACTCGGGCCGGATCCATGGTTCCTCTCGCCATGGCTCTCCAACTCCGCAGCGCGAACGGAAGATGCTAGGCCCGCACTCGCGTACGCGCATGACCTTCGCAGGGTAGTTTGCTCGCCTGCCGAGGTGAGGTGCCGCTTGAAATCAGCCGTCCGTCGCCACCCCGTGCTCGTGCGCGAATCGGACAATCTCGACCGAGCCGTGAATGTCCAGCTTGGCCACCGAAACGCCTGTGCGGTGGTACTCGTCCGACGTCTCCTGCACACGCGCATGGAACCCGGTTTGAACGCGCCTGAAGGCGATCGCATTGCGCACCGTCGCCTCGACGAAGTCGGTCAAGGTCTCGCCCTGCTTGAGCACCGACTCGAGTTCGGCTCGAAGCTCCGGCTCAACGGGGATCTGGGGAATGACGGCGGTCTTCATCGGCGCGATGTATTGCCCGTGCGTTACACGCACAAGCTCACTCGCGCCGGGCGATGCACAAGCGGCGACCCCACCGCGGCACCGCCCTGTCGCGCGGCGCCTCAGAACGCGACCAGGATGTCCTCGTTCCTCACCACGAACTGACAAGCCAGCCGCCAGGGCGGCGGCCTGTCGTTCGTTTCCGCGTCGGCAATCTGCTCCGCGGTGATCTTGCCGGCGAAGCGCAGCACCGTCTTTTCCTTCTCGGTGAGCGCCATGCCGTAGGGCGCCTTGTCGGAGAGCACGGTCACCTGCACCTGGCAGGAACCGCACTCGCCGTTCTCGCACTCGAAGTGCAGCGGGATCTGGTGCGCCTTGGCCACCGAGAGCAGGGTCTTCGTGTCGCCCGCGACGGCGTAAACCGTCACGTCCTTCTTCATGCGCGGCGAGGTGAAGGTCACATTGGCCATGGAATGCTTTCTTCGTCGTTGTCCTGCGCGGCGGCGGGCCGCGCCGTCACAGGCGCATCCAGCAACCGCCGCAGCCCGGCTCTGCCGGGCTGCCAGCGGTGCCCCCTTGAGGGGGCGCGCGAAGCGCGTAGGGGGTGGTCCCGTTTATCGGATGACGTCGTACGAGTAGTCGGTCTTGCCGGGCACGATGGTGTTCGCGTCCAGCTTCTCGAAGAACTCGTCCAGGAACATCGTCAGCAGGCGCAGCCCGCCTTCGTAGCCCCAGGTGGGGAAGCGGTGGTAGTGGTGGCGGTCGAAGATGGGGAACACCAGGCGGATGAGCGGCACGCCGACGTCGCGCTCCAGGTACTTGCCGTAGGTGTTGCCGACCAGGAAGTCCACCGGCTCGGTGAACAGCAGGCTGCGCAGGTGCCACAGGTCGCGCTTCGGGTAGACCTTGCAGTCCTTGCCGAAGGGCGTGCTGTCGAACAGCGCCTGCACCTTCTTCGCCCACTCGTCGCCGCCGTTGGTGGAAAGCACGTGGCGCGGTTCGGCGCCCAGCTCCAGCAGGAAGCGGCTGTAGCCCAGCAGCTGGTCGGGGTCGCCGTACAGCGCGTAGGTCTTGCCGTGCAGGTGGCTCTGGCTGTCGGCCATGGCGTCCACCAGCTGGCCGCGCTCCTTCTCCAGCTGCGCCGGCACCGGCTTGCCGGTGAGGCGGCTGATGGCCATGACGAATTCGTCGGTGCCGGCCACGCCCACCGGGGCGTTGAGCACCACCACTTCCTGGCCCTTCTCGGCGATGTACTTCGCGGTCTTCTCGCAGCAGTACTCCTGGAACACGATGGTGGCCTTGGCGTTGAGCGCGCGCTCGACCTCGACCTTCGTGGTGCCGCCTTCGTACATGCGGAACTCGCCGTCGGTGGGGGTGTTCCACACCTCGCTCGGGTCGCAGATGATGGTGTAGTCGACGCCGAAGAGGTCGAAGATGCGCCGCACTTCCTTCATGTTGCCGACGACGAAGCCGTCGAAGCCGCCGATGAAGTTGATGCTCTCGTCGGGCTTGCGCTCCAGCGCCGGCGCGGTGCCGCTCTTGCCGTCCCAGAAGTGCTGCAGCACGCCCAGCAGCGCGTTGTCGTAGCCGGTGACGTGGCTGCCCACGAAGGCCGGCGTGTGCGCGAAGGGCACGTCGAACTCGGCCGGCACGCTGCCCTTTTCCTTCGCCGTCTTGATGAAGGCGTTGAGGTCGTCGCCGATCACCTCCGCCATGCAGGTGGTGCTGACGGCGATCATGTCGGGCTTGTACAGGTTGAAGGTGTTGGCCAGCCCGTCGACCATGTTGTTCAGGCCGCCGAACACCGCCGCGTCTTCGGTCATCGAAGAGCTCACGCAGGACGTGGGCTCCTTGAAGTGG
>JABLTH010020532.1_pt1 | contig 13530 bp, 19 predicted proteins | sample 7875711 | NCBI WGS metagenome assembly JABLTH01 (sample SAMN14941262, study PRJNA633318) | bioreactor metagenome | isolation source: bioreactor | place: China | collected 2019-03-05 | reverse complement strand
GGGGGTGGTCCAGAGCTCCCAGATGCGCTGAGGGGTGGCGGGGACGGTGCGTTCGATGATCTCGTTCATGAGTTCATAATGCATTCGTCTAGACGAATATGTCAAGGGTTTTCTCGTTCCGGATCCGCGCGCGGTGCGAGACTGGATCCATGCCCCTTCACATCACCGGAGACACCGCCGCCGACACCCTGCTCACCGACAACCCGCTCGCACTGCTCGTGGGCATGCTGCTGGACCAGCGAGTGCTCTAACCACGCGCTAAAATGGTGACGTGACCAGGGCAGCGATCTACACGCGGATATCACTGGACACCGAGGGTGAAGCGCTCGGAGTCGCACGGCAGGAGCAGGACTGTCGGGACCTCGCCGCCCGCGACAAGCTCGACGTCGTGGCGGTCTTCACGGACAACGACACCGGGGCAAGCACGCGCTCCCGCAAGAAGACGCGCCCTGCCTACGCCGACATGCTGCGCCGAGCCCGGGCTGGGGAGTTCAGCGTGATCGTGGCGTACTCCAACAGCCGCCTGACGCGCCGCCCTCTCGAACTGGAAGAACTGATTGCGCTCTACGAGCAGCACGGGGTGCGCATCACGACAGTCGTGTCGGGAAATGACGACCTCACCACGGCCGACGGCCGAATGGTGGCGCGCATCAAGGGCAACGTGGACGCCGCCGAGGCCGAGCGCACCGCCGAGCGGGTGGCCCGCAAGCACCTGGAGAGCGCGCAAGAGGGTCGCCCCGTGGCCGGTACGCGACCCTTCGGCTGGCAGGTGGGAGGGCGCGTGCTGAACGAGCGGGAGTCGGCACTGATCCGTGAGGCTGCGACCGACATCATCGCGGGGATTGGCACCTACACGATTGCGAGGCGGTGGAATGCCGCTGGCGTGACGACCTCCACGGGCCGACCGTGGCAAGGGAAGGTGCTGGGCCGCATGATGCAGTCGCCCCGGCTGGCGGGCTGGCGCGTTCATCAAGGCAAGATCGCTGTCGGCCGGGATGGTCAGCCGGTGCGCGGCCAGTGGGAGCCCGTGCTCGATCAGGCGACGTTCGATGCCGTAGGCACGGCCCTCAGCCCGGAGGAGAGCCGGTCCCGCGTGCCGAGGAAGAACGCCCGCCACTACCTGATGACTGGCACGCTGCGATGTGGGGTGTGCGGGTCGATCATGTACGGCAACGCGGCCAAGTACCCGGCCTACCGCTGTGCCGACAACGTCCACACGGTGGCCGCGAGCACCGTCGCGGTTGACACGCTGGTCACGACAGTGGTGCTGGCGAAGCTGGCCGGGGTAGCCGTCGAGACGCCGAAGCAGGAATTCGACGGGGCGGGACGGCTGGCCGAGGTCGAGGCCGATATCGCGCGGCTCATGGCGTCATTCACGGCACGCGAGCTCTCGGCCGAGGTTGTCTTCCCCGCGGTATCCCGACTGGAAGAGGAGCGCGACAAGCTGCGAGCTCAGAAGCGGCGCATCGAGGCAGCCGAGGCAGGACCGGACCTCACCAACGTGAACCTCACGACGTGGGATGGCATGACCGTGGACCAGCGGCGCGGGATCGTCGAGACCCTGCTAGATGCCGTGCTGGTGCGCCCGGCGATTCGAGGCGGCAACCGCTTCGACAATGGCCGCGTCGAGTTCGTTTGGCACGACACCACGGCGTAGGCGCTCGGTGCGGGCATCGCCTAGCTCTCTACCGGCGACCCAGCAGCGCCCGCGGTAGGCCCTCACCTACCTACGGCACCCCCAGCTCGGCAGGCGGAGAGCAGGCGCTGCACCTCGTGCCGCTGGCGCAACTCACCAACAGGTCTGGGCTTTTCCTGTGGATTTGTACGCTAGGCCAGCAGGCAGGGCAAAATTGCATACAGCATGAGAAGCCAGAGCCCAACCCAGCGGCCTGCCGACCTTGCCCCCGACCATGATGTGGTCGTACGGGGCAAGTGCCGGTGCGCGCTGGTGTGGGCGCTGCGCACCGAAGATGGATGGCTGCTGACTCCGGCGCTCAACCGTGACCCCTGGCACAAGGTGATCACGGACACTCGCCGGTACGACGACATCCTGATGCCGCGCAACGTTGATGACTGGGACGACCCCAGCCCCATCAGCGTGTGGTGCCGCCACGGCGTTAGCACTCCGGATGTCGCGCGGGATGTGCGTCGCCTCTGGCGTCCACGACTTGCGGTAGCCTGACTTCTCAGCCACAACTACATCACTCGTTAGCGCTATCTGGAGCCAACTACTCTCGCGAGGTCATGTCGAGAAGAGCCTGAAAGGGCTTCTTCACCATGTCCAAGCTCCAGACATCATCGAGTGCAATCGCGCGGGCACGCCTCTCAGGCGATCCCGATGCCGAGGCGGTAGCGCGCCGCGATCACGCGTTCACCACCATCGAGGTCGCCGTTGAACGCGCGCTCGCCACGAGCCCAGGTCCGCTCTCGCCCGCCCAACTGAAGCGCATCGGTGCCCTGCTGCGCGCCGGGGGCCAGAAGTGAACCCGCTGCTCCACGAGCCGCGAGCTTCTGTCTCCGGCCGCGGTGACCACGGTGTGCGGTTCACGCGGTTCGTTCGGTCGGGTGCTCCGGGCGGGTACAGCGCCGTCGAGAAGGTGCACCTGTTCGCTACGCCCGCCGAGCGCGACGCCTACGCCCGGGCGCTGAAGCGCAAGCACGGCAGCCGTCGCAGGGATGCGCCTGTGATCGAGAGCTTCGACACCGAGCCGGAGCCTCTGCACCTGTACGCCGTGATCGAGGAGTGGCCCGTCATGACGATGGAGAAGTTCCGCAGGATCGCCAAGGATCAGCGTCAGCAGCGCGCCCGGAAGCGCCGCCTCCGCAAGCTGTTGAACGAGCTTGTTGCCGAGGCCTTCGAGCAGAAGCGCGCGGAGGCTGACAAGTGAGCAACCTCGACATCGCGCTGAGCCTGGCACGCGCCGGGTTCTATGTCTTCCCAATGACCCCCAGCGGCAAGTTCCTGCGGGGATTCAGCTGGGACCGGGACGCATCATGGGACCTGAAGCAGATTCGGGAGTGGTGGACCAAGGGTCCGCGTCAGGGCATCGGTATCCACACCGGGCGTAGTGGCATCGTGGCGGTGGATCTGGACCGCAAGCACGGCAAGGACGGCTTCGCCTCGCTGGGGGCGGCAGGCCTCATCCTGCCTCGCTCGTTCAGCTACACGAGCCGGAGCGGCAACGGCGAGCATCACCTGTACCGGGCACCGGAGGGTGTGCAACTGACCATCGACCGCGATCTCAACGGCATGCCCGGGGTGGACATTCGCAGCGGCATCGGCATGGTCGTCTACAACGGGCCTCTGCTGACCAAGAAGCCTCGGCTTGCCCCGGCCCCTGAGTGGGCTTTGGTGCGCAAGCGGGACGGCTGGGGTTACGACATGGCCGACCTGGAGGCCTGGCTCGACGCTGAGGGCCACACGACTGACCCGCAGCAGAAGGCGAGTGCCGCCCGGGCGCGCCGCATGGCGACGATCTTCCCCGAGGATGGCGTGGACAATGGCGACCTGCTCAACCGGGTCACGCCGCTCGTGTCCGGGCTGATGTAGGGCACCGGTCGCCGGCAGGCTTACGAGGCCGCTCGGGCGCGGTACACCAACGACTACCCCGACCCGAAGTACCTGATCGCGTTCGACAGGGCTTTCGCCAAGGCCATCTCTCGCGTGGAGGACGACGGGCGCAAGCCGAAGGCGAGCGAGACGTCGCACGAGTCCAGCACGCGCACGCTACAACTCACCCCGGCCTCGGCCATCAAGCCGCGACCGGTCAAGTGGCTCTGGGACGGGCGGATCGCGATCGGCACGCTGGCGCTGCTCGCAGGTCGGGAGGGCATCGGCAAGTCCACGCTCGCGTACTGGCTTGTCGCGCAGATCACGCGGGGCAGGCTCCCGGGCGAGTCGATGGGTAGGCCCCGCGCGGTGCTGATCGCCGCCACGGAGGATTCATGGGCGCACACCATCGTTCCGCGCCTCATCGCCGCGAGGGCCGACCTGGACAAGGTGTTCCGTGTAGCGGTACGGAGCGCCGACGAGCTCTACGCAGGCATGAGCCTGATCAAAGACCTCACTCTGTTGGAGCAGGCCGCCGTGCAGATCGACGCGGGCTTGCTCCTGCTCGATCCGCTGATGAGCCGCCTGGGCGATCAGGACACGCACAAGGACTCCGAGGTCCGCATCGCCCTGGAACCGATGGTCGACGTTGCCGACCGCGTAGGCATGTCGGTGCTCGGGCTGATCCACCACAACAAATCGGGCAGCACCGACCCACTGCAACTCATCATGGGGTCGAAGGCGTTCACGGCGGTCGCGCGGTCGGTCCACACGGTCGTACTGGACCCCGACGACGAGGACGAAGAGCGCAAGCTGTTCGGCACCCCGAAGAACAACCTCGGGCGGACCAACCTACCGACGTTGTCGTTCACCATCGTGTCCACCGCGATAGACACCGACGAGGGCACCGCCTGGACCGGACGGCTTGAGTGGGGTCGCGAAGTCAGCGAGTCGATCAGCGCCGTGATGGAGCGTTCGGGAGCGGAGAACACCGACCGCACCGCGCTCAAGGAGGCCGCCGAATGGCTCCACGATTTCCTCTCGCTTGAAGGCATCGTCGGGTCGGCGCGCGTCAAGGCCGAGGGACACAAGGCGGGCCATTCGGAGTCAGCGCTCAAGCGCGCACGACATCGCATCAAGGCCGAAACACGCTCCGAGGGCTTCCCACGTACGACGTTCTGGTTCCTGCCCGACGACGGTGACGGCCCCGAGCGCGGTGCAGTGAGGCCAGCCCTGGGGAGAGCTAATGACTGAACTAACTAACCCCACTGAGCTAGCTGACCCAACTGGCCCAACTATCGCAACGGGTGCAGTGGGGCCAGTGGGCTCAGTTGGCCGGGTCCCCCGCGCGCGAACCGGCTGGCCCAGTTGTGTGGACATCCATCAAGTCACGCAGGAGGACGCCGATGACCGAGGAAGACACCCTCGAAGCTCTGAACGTCGCCCTGGCCGACTACGACCCGCCCCGCTCTGGCCTTGAAGTGTTCACCGCCGACAAGCTCACCCCTGCTGAGGAAGTGATGTGCATACGGCTCTGTGCGCGGTCCAGGCTCGGTGCGATGCATACGCCACGGCAGCGCGGATGGACTGCGGGGGCGAGCTACTGCGCGCCTTCGAGAGCGTGCTTCAGGGTCTCCGCAAGTTGGTTCGCCGCGGCGTCATCCTGTGCACCGTCGATGATCACAGAGAAGAGCGTGTCAGGCTGCGCTTCACCGATCACACAGCTACCTTCTCCCCCGAAGATCTTGTCGCACGTGTAGTCCGCTCGGAAGTAGTCCATCTTGGACGCATCCGCGACCACTTTGATCTCAAGCGAGACTTGACCGGCGTTCACATTAACGTCCCGGTACTCGTTCGGGAACTCGTCGGGGCTACGGTCATGATTCGTCTGCCAAGTTGTAGCGTCCTGGCACGTCACGCTTCCGATGTTCTTGAAGCCGGACGTCACGGCGTTGCAGACCTTCGTGAACCTTGCGTCGAACGCGTTGACGGCTGGCGCAGTCTTGGTCGCTTCGGGTTCCGGCGTCATCGACGGTTGCTCAATCACCGCCGGGGTTGAGGGCTTCGCGGTGATCGTCGCTGCACCCGGCTTTTCCTTGCCAGCGCCGAAAGCCTGTCCGATCAGTCCGATCAGCACGACGGCGACGATCAGCCACACCCACCACTTCATATACCACGCCTTTTTCGGTGTGGCTGCGGTGGACTGAGGCGGGTGCTCAGACATGTGCGTGGCGCTCCTCGATTGCGTCGTTCAACGATGACCCTGCTTATACACAGTGGTCTATCGGCAGCATAGCGGCGAGCGTTACTGCATGCCCAATTTTGCGCACCGCGTCGCCTTCGGCGCGCGCGTCCGCGAACTGCGGGAGGCGAAGGACTGGACTCAGGAAGGCTTCGCACACGAGGCCGGGATCGACCGCGCTTACTACTGGGGCATCGAGCGGGGCCGTCGTAATCCGACGCTAGACGTCATCATGAAGATCGCTCATACTCTCGGCGTGCCACCAGCCGACCTCTTCGCGGAGCGGATGCGGTAACCCTTACCCATCCCCCCTGCGCTGCCGCTCTCGCCTACCAACCGAGCAGCCCCAGGTAAGCCCGCCGGTTCTGCGGCGCTCCCAAGTCGACAGCCGGAAACCTGGCGACGGCGGCACGGACACACGTGTCCGACTACGACGAACGGCAGTGCCTGGCGTACGCCTCGCGGCCTTCCCACCGAGTGCGCACCGAATCAGCGATCTCACGATCGGACACACAGGGCAGGACCTCAACACCGAACTTCGCCAGCGACCACGCTGTCGCGTACCGATCTGAGTAGTAGAAAATCCCGAGGAAGCCGGGCGCTTCGCGAGCACAACGCACGTCTCAGAGACTGAGAGCTTACGTACGCTTCATCATCGCTCCCTTTGTGCGCCAACTCTCAGATCGAACGTCTATTTGCCAGATGGGTCCCCATTGGGCATAAAAGCTTCAATGATCCGTTCGGATCAACCCCAGCCGACAAGGAGAGCATCATGGCAACCAAGCGCACCGCCCCGGCCCCGGTCGAGACCACCCCGGCAGCCGAAGTCACGCATCAGCAGACCGTCAACGATGGCATCGCCGCGGTCATCGCGGCCCATGGCATTGACGCTCAGAAAGCCCGGTACAAGGCCATGTGGGCTATCGCGTGGCAGGCATTCGTGGAGTCCATCGACACCGGGGACTTCGACGCTCTGGTCCAGCGGGCTATCGCCAACGTCGGCGCCCTCCCGGCTGGCTGGGAGGTCGCGCGATGACCACCTTCGTGGACGCACGGTTCGCAGGCGGGGCCGTCAGTGTCGAGCAGGACGCCGAGTACATCGGTGATGGGCGCTCTGTCGTCCTGCTCACCCTCCCCGGCCACACGGTCGCGCTGTTCCCGCACGAGGCCCGAGCCCTCGCCGCCGCACTGACCGCCCACGCCAAGAATGCCACCCGATGACGACCATGCTGGGCTACACGCGCGTCTCGACGGAAGAACAGGCTTCGAGCGGCCTTGGGCTGGAGGCCCAGCGGGACACCATCCAGCGCTACGCCGACGCGCACGGCTGGGACGTGGTCTGGTACGAGGACGCAGGCCTCAGCGCCAAGTCGCTTGACCGCCCCCAACTACAGGCCGCGCTCGAACGGCTTGACGTCAGCCCCAAGCGCCGTGACGTGGACGGCATCGTGGTCGCCAAGCTCGACCGCCTCAGCCGGAGCGTCGTGGACTTCGCCGGGGTGCTGGAGCTGGCGCGCGCCCGCCGCTGGGCGCTCGTTGCTATCGACCTGGGCGTGGATACGTCCAGCCCTACCGGCGAACTCGTCGCCAACGTCATGATGAGCGTGGCCCAGTGGGAGCGCCGAGTCATCGGTGAGCGCACGTCAGCCGCGATGCAAGCCGCCAAGCGCGCCGGGAGGCACATGGGCCGGGTATCCACCCTCTCCCAAACCACGGCAGCCCGTCTGCTGGAGCTTCGAGCAGAACAGACGCTCGCCGCTACAGCAGCCGTCCTCAACGCCGAGGGACTCACCACGGCGACCGGTGCACTGTGGACCGAGAACGCCGTTTGCAAGGTGCACAACCGCTTGCTCCGCGCCGCCTGAACTAGTCGTCGTTCGACAGGTACCAGCCGTGCTCGCGATGCCGGGTCTGTGCTTCCGGATTCTCGCGCTCGTAGACCTCGTTTGCGCGGCGGCTTGCTTCTTCGTCGTAGCGGTGTAGCTCGTCGTACAGCCTCGACGCCTCGTCAACATTCGCCCCACACGACAAGTAGCGCTCTCGCAGCACCTCGCGCTCGTCTTCGAGTTGCGTGTCAGAAAGGGAACGGAGCCCGCCCATCAGACGGCCTTCACATCGGGCAGTCGCGCAGGAGCAGGCCGACGTTCGCGCCCATTCGATGCGTCGAGAGCCTGGACCTTGCCTTCGGCCGTCGCGAGGTATTCAGCCGCGGTGTCCGTCCCGATGGCTCGCCGGCCGAGCGCCAGCGCTGCAACGACCGATGTACCCGAACCTACGAACGGGTCCAGGACGACGTCGCCTGGCTCAGTCGACAGGGCGATGCAACGACCGGGTAGTGCAAGCGGGAACTGTGCGCCGTGACCGTCGCCGCCGCTGGAGGTCGGGATAACCCAGACATCGGAGAGCTTGGCTGTCTCAAGCAGCTCGTTACGTCCTCCGAGGCTGGTCGATAGCCGTCCGTAGGCCTCTTTGTCGAACTTCGGTGTGCGCTGCTTCGAAATGTGGATGATGTACTCAAGCTGACGAGACACTCTCGACTTCTGAGGCTCCGGCAGGGTGGCGGTCTTGGCCCAGGTGATCGTGCTCTTCACGAACAGCCCGAGCCGGGACGCGCGCTGCGCGATCATCGCAGGAATTCCTACTTGCTCGCCATCCTTCAAGTAGGAGTGCCCCGCGCTGTAGCGACGGTACTCGTGCTCACTCCACAGTTTGTAGTGCTCGCCACCCTGCATCGCACGCAACGCTTCAACTGCTGAGCCGCGAATCTGCGTGCGAGTGTTGAAGGTGTCCATCACGTTCCACCAAATCGAGCCGTCGTGTGTCAGCACCCGTGAGAGAGCGTGCAGAATCTCGACAGTGTGGCGCACGAATCCTTCCGGCGTCTGTTCATGGCCGTAGGGGGCGATGTCTCCGTCAGCCCATGCGATGGCTCGTGACTCTTTGTAGACCCGCATCGCCCAATAAGGCGTCGAGGTGACGATGCAGTTGATCGACTCAGCCGGTAGACGCCGGACGAAGGAGAGGCAGTCCGCGTGCACGAGGTCATAACGCTCAGGGCATTCGTACCGCGCCGTGTCCACCGCGCCCTCCTCGCGCAGCAAGTAGTCCAAGACCCGGGACCGCGGGACAAACGTCTCCGCGTAAGCATCCTGGTCCAGCAACAGGATGACATCCTCGACCGAAAGCTCGCGATCATGGCCGACCACTCGACGGATGAAGGTCGGCTGCATGCCGACGAGGGGTGCCACCGCGCCCACTTCGAACCGAGCGCTAGCGTCAAGATGACGCAGGCGATCGAGTGCTGACACCGGAGTACGGGGCTGGATGGTCGCAGATTGTTCCGGCATGAGCCCATTTTATGGGTGGGCCAGACATCGCCCCCAGATGCCTCGCCGACGTCTCAGAAGACCGGGACGATAGGGTCAGGAGGAGTCGTACGCGTCGATCGGAGACCCTATGCCCCGCATCAGCCAGGCTGCCATGGAGGCGGCGCTGACCTACTTTCATGGCATGGATCCCTTCCAGACCAAGGTTGCCTCGGCTTGGGAGGCGTTGCTGACCGGGATGGTGTTCGCAGCCAACGGCATCAGCACGCCGAGCACCGGCGACGCGAACGCTGCAGTGGACAGGCTTTTCGTGTTCGACCAAACGCTCGCGGAGGGGCGGCTCAAACCGTTCCGTTATGGATGGGGCCAGGTCGATGCTTCTGGCCGGAAAACGGTCTGGAACCAGACGACGCGGGGCAGCAACAACCTCGCCGGATCGCTGTTCATCAATCTCGACATCCGTCAGGGACTGCTACCGAACGCGAGCAATATCCTTGCCGCCGCGTCACCGCACCTCCCAGCGAAGGAAGCGCTCACCGCAGTCCTTGTACGGCGTCATCAGTTCGCTGCGGGAGCCGGGTGGGGCGATGCTCACACTGTGGCTGAGGGCATCCTCGGGCTCACGCCCGCAGAATACGACTCGATCACTGACGGCACCATCTCACTGGGCCAGCCTCTGATGGCCGCACCGGAGTGGACAATGGCCGCCCTGCCGACTGCCCTCGCGCCGATTCCGACAACGACGATCGTGACGCCACCCAAGGCCGCCAGCTCGACAACGCAGGCTCCCGCTACCCTCGTCATCGAGACTCGGACAGAGCGGATGATTCGACGCGCGGTTGCACGATTCCCGTTCATCTTGCTGGTTGGTCCCCCTGGCACCGGCAAGGGGACGCTTGTCTCCTGGGTCACCGAGCAAGTGCGCCAGGACCCCGAGTCGTTCGGGTTCCCAGCAGACTTCGATCCGAACCCCGTTTGGCGCACACCCGACGAGTCCTGGTCCGCCTTCGATCTCATTGGCGGTCTGGCTCCTGATGACACCGGCGCACTGAAGTGGTCACCTGGAACTTTGCCAAACGCAGTAGGCGAGGACAGGTGGCTGGTCCTCGACGAGACGAACCGCGCCGACATGGACAAGATCATGGGGCCGCTGCTCACATGGTTGTCCCTCCAGAGCGTCGAGATCGGTCGCGACGCAGCGCACGACGGCGAATCCATCACCCTGGACTGGGCGAGCGACGAGAAATCGTCCTTCGACGACCACAGCTACAGCGCCGGTACGAGCTGGCGGCTGTTCGGAACTTACAACCCCGCAGACGCGCAGCGTGTATTCCGCATGGGATTGGCGCTCTCGCGCCGGTTCGTTGTCGTCCCGATACCGGCGCTTGACCCGGGCTCCTTCGACACCCTCATGTCCAAGAAGTTCCCCGATCTCGACCAGGACCTCACTGACGCGGTGTCGGCGCTGTACGCCGCTCACTACGCCGACCCGCATACCCAGCTTGGCCCGGCCATTTTCCTGCGCATCGCGGAGTATGTCGTGGACGATGACCCCACGGCCAACGATCCCGAGGAGCTGGTTGCAGAGGCCTACGTGATGAACCTCGGCAAATATGTCGCCGCATACGACGACGCGGTGCTCGAAGCTCTTGGTGAGCGCCTTAGCGCGAACGGCGCTATCACGGAGGATGGGTGGTCGTGGATCACGAGCCATCGCAGCACCCTGGGGTAGCGGACCTCGAGGTTCCCCTCGACGGCGTGACCTACGTGCTCTCCGGATGGTCCGGCCAGGGCAGTCTGTACCAGGCACTCAGCGTTATCGAAGACCCCGACGGCATCGAGCGCGCCTGGGACGAGAAGACAATGCGCAGCCGTGCCGGACGCATCCTCCTCGAACACATCCGCGCCGATCTGCAGCGCTGGCCTCAAACGCTCGAAGAGTGGCTTCCGCACCTGCCGATCACGTCACGTGCGCGGACGCTCGTGTCCCCCACACCGCACGGCCGCGTGGACTGGCGCGAGACCTCGCGCCGTTTCGGCTGGCCTTCGCGGTCGTACGTAACCCGGCTACGCGAGCGCGAGATAGCCGACGTCACAGTGAGCACGCTCGCATGGACCGTGAAGGCCATAGATCGCATCGTCGACCAGGCCAAGCGAGCGTCAGCACTGGCGCAAGATGAGCCAGCATTCGATGTGCCTCTGTCTGCCGCGCGAGCAGCTCTCGCCCATACGCAGGTACCGGAAGATTTGCCTCGCCCAGACCGGCACGACCTCGAATCGCTGCGCACCTCTGGCAGACCTTGGGCCGATGTGCAGCCTGTCGCAGTCAAGATCGTGCGCGCCGAAACTGATCTGCACTGGTTTGCCCTTCAACTGCTCGCTCCAGACCCTGACTTCCGATGGCGGCTGTACCACCTCGCCGTGCTTGGGCATGTCCTCATGGCACTCCGCGCAGAGGGCGCGACAATCCGATGGCAGTCACCCATGGGCTCCGGCGCGTCAGGCCCCAATTTCGTCGCGCACATGGCGGACGGCACCGCCGTGGACGTGTGGTTCGAGGCCTCTGGCTCCCGTGCGTACTACAGGCAGGGTGACTCGACATATCGCCGCGTGATGCGCAGCGTTCTGGGTTCCGAGTCGTCTATCGGCGCCGACGTCGGGCTGTTCATCCCGAGCCGCAGTCAAGCCCTCTTGATGGAGTGCAAGTTCTCGTCATACGGCCCGTACGTCGCCCGCAACGGCTATCACCAAGCTGCGGGCTACGCACTAAATGAACACGCTGCCTGGGATCTCACATGGTCCTACGTAGTCGCTCCCCGGGAGAAGGTCGCATCACCATCCCATGTGGATGCTGCTGAGGGCATCGCACTCGGGGTAACAGCGGTGCCGTGGATCGCTGAGCTCGTCGGATCGTTCCTCACCGCCTCCTAACGCGAGCCGGACCTCCTGAAGAGGCCTTACGAGCAATCCGCACCACGGCAGAGCCCAGAGTTCTGAACCCGAACTCGTGCGACCAATCGGCAATACCTACAAGCGGTCGATCCAGGTGTCCTCATCGCGGTCGGCCCATGCGTTGCCCGTGTTGGCGCGACCAGAGCTCGCGACTCTGCCCCGGAGCATGTGAAGGAGGACGTTTGCCGTCTCGGCCTCAAGCTCTACGACCGAAGCAATGCGAACGCCCGTGAGCTCAGCGACCATGTCGAACTGCGCACGCGCATCCGTCACGCCGAGCTGAGCAAAGAGCTCTCGAATCGCCTGACGTTGCTTGAGCGACAACGAGATCGGCGCACGCTCCTCGTTCTGAGTCATTGGGTCAACGAGGTTGAAAAGTCCGTCTTCCATGGGTTTCATCCTGCCTGAATTGCTGCACTCACATGTCACGGTGGAACTCAGACGACACCACCTACGTTCTTGGCCCGCACGGCTGCACGTTCAACGTCCCTGAGACAAAACGACGCAACCCTACTAGTCGCGAGCAGACAGGCAGGCCCGCCAAGATGTTAACCGCGCGAGGCCACTTCGTTGGCCAGGAACTCCGCACTTTCGCGTTGTGCTGCGATTGCCAGCGCCCGGAACCGCACCTCTAGCTCCTGCCTCGCGCCAGCACCGTTGACGGCCGCAGACGTCGCATAGCTGGCCAAGGCATCAACAACATGGTCCATCGTCCGAATCTGTACGTCCGAATAAGGAGGGGTGGTCGTGGCGAGACTGCCAATGGCGTTGACCACCCGATGCTCTGCCCCAGTCGCGATCGTCGCAGCTTCAAACAGCCGCTGCGTAAGCATCACCAACGACTGGCGATACTGCTCGAATCCATCCCCGATCGGTTGGTTCGTGCGCATCGCGTCGTACACAGCCCGACCGGCGTTAGCAAAGTGGTGTGCCGCCTCGATGATGCGAGGCCATTCGCGCCGAATACGTTCGTCGTAATCCCGGTCTCGCTGCTCTTCCAGCTCGGCGCGGCGAGCCTCGCGGTCAAGTCCGCGTTCAGCCTCTCGGTCGAGTCGATCCTGTTCACGTTCCTGTGCTCGATCCTCCCGTTCGCGGCGGCGAAGATCCAGAGAGAACAGCCATGCCACGAATGCTCCGACAACCGCGCCGGCGAGTGCGCCCCACATCGTCGCCCAGAGTGTCTCCCAGAATCCCATTCCGGCACCCTATCCGCTACCGTCCGAAGGGTGAGCGACCTGCAGCACGGCGGCCAGCGACACGCCGCGTTCCAGCGCTGCGATCATCTGATACACCGCCCGGGTCTGTGCCGCGAATGCGCCCAATGATCAGGCCCAACGCTCACTTAAGCTGCAGGTGGTTTACGTACACGCTATGATCAGCAGGTCGCGATGGAGACGGCCTTCGCCGGTCCGCTCAAGATCGAGCAGCGCACCGGCGCGGCCGATGCCGCGACGATCGCG
>JABLTH010050193.1_pt1 | contig 13533 bp, 15 predicted proteins | sample 7875711 | NCBI WGS metagenome assembly JABLTH01 (sample SAMN14941262, study PRJNA633318) | bioreactor metagenome | isolation source: bioreactor | place: China | collected 2019-03-05 | reverse complement strand
CCTTCGGGGATGGCGGCGAGCTGCTCGGCGGAATAGCCCAGGGCCTCCGCGAGGGCCTCGGCCTGGGCGCCGCCCCCGCAGCAGCTCGAGGCCGGGCCGCAGCAGGAGGAGGCGGCCCCGGCAGCGATGCGCCCGTAGGCCTGTTTCACGGATTCATGGATGGCGGTCATGGTGGCTCCCGAGAAGTCGGCCGTGTTCAAGAGCAACCGCAGGCGCCGGTGGACGCGGCCGAAGTCGCGCACGTCACCGGAGTCTCGCAGGAAGCCGGGACGTTCTCCGTCACAGTCCGGCCGGGCGCGCAGCAGGCGCCGGCGGCCCCGTCCTTGCGCAGCCGGTCGGCCTCGCCCAGCACCGTGAAGACCTCCCACTGGTTGCCGTCGGGATCGGTGATCCAGACCTTGTCCTGGAGGGCGTAGCAGCAGGCGGTCCGGTCCTCCTCGACGACGGCCAGGCCCGCGGACTTGAAGGCCTGGCTGGCCGCCTGGACGTCCGCGGTGGAGGCGACCTGGATGCCGAAGTGGTCGGCATTGACCCCGGTCGGGGCGCCCTGTTGCATGGTGAGGTTCAGGGAGGGCGCGGCCAGGTCGAACTTGGCGTAGCCCGGGCGGCGCTTCACCGGGTCGACGCCGAAGGCCTTCGCGTAGAAGGCCACGGAGGCCTCCAGGTCCGAGACGTTGAGGGAGACGTGGGGTTTCAGGACGCCCTGCATGGGCACCTCCTTGATTTCGAAGATTGTCGAAATACCAACTCAAAAAAAATCAGCAGCAGCCGCTTCCGCAGCAGTCCTCCCAGATGAAGTCCGTGAGGGCGCGCAGGGCCTTGAAGTCCGCGCGGTAGAGGAGGAAGGTCCCCTGCCGCTCCGACTGGACGAGGCCCGCGCCGCTGAGGGTGGCCAGGTGGTGGCTGAGGGTGGAGGCCGGGATGCCGAGCCGGGCCTGCAGGTCCCCGGCGGGCGTCCCTTCCTTCGGTCCCTTCACCACCGCGCGGAGGATGCCCAGGCGCACGGGATGCCCCAGGGCGGCGAGCTTCGCGGCGCTGTCCTCGAGGCTGCGGGCCATGGGATCCTCCAGGCCATCATTCTAGAATATTCGAAATAGTCCGCAAGGCTAAAGTTCGAAAAATTTCGAATCAATCCCCGAACACCGAGGCCAGGACCTTCGGATCCACCTTGGGGAGCGCCAGCACCGCGGCGTTCTCCTCGACGTGGGCGGTGCGGCCCATGCCGGCGAGGGCGACGGTGACCCCGGGGCAGGAGCGGGTGAACTGGAGGGCCGCCTGGGCCGGGCTGGCCGCGCCCAGGGCCTCCACGAACTCCGGGGGGATCTGCCGGAGGATGCGGGCCTGCATGAGGCTGGCGCTGGTCTGGACCTCCAGGTCCGCCGCGAGGGCGGCGTCCAGGGGGGTGAGTTCCTCGCCGCCGAAGACCTGGGTGGGGCTGAGGAAGGCCTCGTGCAGGGCCAGGTTCAGGGGAAGCTGGATCCACCGGAAGTGGTGGCCCCTGCCGCCGGCGCGCTCCGCGAGGGCGAGGAGGCGCTCCAGGCTGAGGTGGTCCGGGGCCGAGGGCGGCACCCGGAAGCCGTTCCAGGTGGCGCAGCCGTAGGCGCGCGTCAGCCCGGCCGACACGAGGCCCTCGCAGGCCTCGAAGGCGCGCAGAAGCGCGTCCTCGAAGTGCTGGGGGCCGAGGTGGGGCCGCTGGTGCTCGGGGTTGTGGAGGTGGAAGAGGTCCACGGTCCCGACGCCCAGGGCCTCCAGGCTGTGGCGTAGCTGGAAGTCCAGGTAGGACGGCGTCATGGCGTGGCAGCCATCCACCACGTCGTCGGGGGAGAGGATCCTGGGCCTGAGCAGGACGCGCTCGAACCAGGCCCGGGGGGACTCCGGTGTGCGGCCGTCGGACATGGGGAGGTAGCCGGCCTTGGTGCTGACAAAGAAACTGTCCCGGGGCAGGGAGGCGAAGGCCGCGCCGAGCGCGAACTCGCTGCGCCCGCCGCGGTAGTTGGCCGCGGTGTCGAAGACGTTGCCGCCCTTCCCGTGGAAGGCGAGGGCGCAGTCGGCGTAGGCCGCGTCGGCCTCGGGCGTGGGCTGGCCCAGGTAGGTGCCGAGCCCGAGGCTGCTGAGGCGGTCGGGGGGAAGGGCCATGGCGCCTCCTAGGTCAGCGTTGCGACACAAGTGGCCCTAACAGACCGGCCGGACAACCACCGGCCGCTCCGTAAGGGCCACTAGCCAAGGCAGGTGCTGCAGCGGGCGCCGGCCTGGAGCCGGGCGACCACGTCGGGGACCTGGGAGAGGTCCGGCAGCTCCACCAGCTCGGCCTCGGGGTCGTGGTCGGGGCGGGGCCGGCCGCGCCGGTTGATCCAGAGGGCGGTCCAGCCCGCGGCGAGGGCGCCCTCCACGTCGTCCTTCCAGTTGTCCCCCGCCAGGGCCAGCTCGCCGGGGAAGAGGCCCAGGCGCCTCTGCATGGCCTCGAAGGCGCCCGCCTCGGGCTTGAGAAAGCCCAGCTCGGCGCTGAGGCCCTTCACCCGGAAGCGCTCCGAGAGGCCCAGGGCCTCCAGGAAGTCCAGCTCGAAGCTCTGGGTGTTCGACAGCAGGGCGATGCGGCCCAGCTCCCGGGTGCGCTCCAGGGCCTCGAGGGCCTCGGGGTAGAGCAGGGCCTCGCCCTCGGCGAGGCTGAAGGTGGCGATGAAGGCCTCCTCCTGGGCCTCGTCCAGGCCCAGGCGGTCCCGCCAGGCGGACGCGAAGGCCCGGGCCGAGGCGTAGGGCCGCGTCATGCCGTCCCGCTGCAGGGCCTCGAAGTGGGCCCGCTGCTCCGGCGTGAGGAAGGCCTCCACCTTCTGGAAGGGATTGCCCCCCGGGCTGTGCACCAGGGTGTTCCAGAGGTCGAAGACGACCGCCCGGATCACTCGCCCGCCTTCTTGGAGGCCCGGAGGGGCACCTTCACGGGGATGCCCAGCACGTCCAGCTCGGCTTCGCCGTCCAGGCGGAAGGTGCCGCCCTGCTTCTTCTGGATGACGCGCATCAGGGGCTCCCAGAGCTCCTTGATCTCGGCGTAGGTGAGGCTCAGCTCGGCGGTGGAGGTGCGCTTGGAGTGGGCGCCCAGGTCCAGGCCCCTGGGGAAGGACAGGACGCCGAGGGGACGGCTGGAGCCCTCCTGGTCCAGGTGCAGCTTCCCGCCGAGGGCGCGGGAGACGAGGCCCACGGAGGAGGCGTTCTCGATGCCCAGGTCGAGGCCGATGCGGATGCGCGAGCGCTCCAGGGGGAAGGCCAGGTCCACCTTGGGCGTGACGCGCTCCAGGCTGAACTTCAGGTTGCGGGCGGCCTCGCGGTACAGGGCCACCGGATCCAGGGCCTTGCAGCCCGAGAACAGCAGCAGCCCCGCGACGGGCAGCAGGCGGAGGGCCCGCATCACCGGCCCTCGTAGATGACGCAGTTGTCCGTAGTCTCGAAGACCTCGACGCGGCACAGCCCCGGCAGGTCCGGCTTGAGCTGCTCCCAGATCCACACGCTGATGTTCTCCGCGGTGCTGAGCGGGATGAGGTCGTTCAGGAATCGGTGGTCCAGCTTCACGATCACCTTCTCGTTCACCACCTTCGACAGGTCGTCGAAGTCGATGATCATGCCGGTCTCCGGGTTCACCTCGCCCTCGATGTTCACGAAGAGCTTGTAGCTGTGCCCGTGCAGGTTCCGGCACTTGCCCGGGTGGTTGTAGATGAAGTGGGCGGATTCGAACCAGTATTCTTTGCGGAGGATCATGGGGGCCTTTCGTGTGCTGGTGCGCCCAGCTGGACTCGAACCAGCGACCTGCGGCTTAGAAGGCCGCTGCTCTATCCACCTGAGCTATGGGCGCGCGCCAATCCCATTGTAGGCACCGTCAGGGCGCGAGGGGCTCCCGCCGGCCGTCGGCGGTGCCGCGCCAGACCTTCCCCTTGTCCCAGATCCAGGCCTCGCCGGGGCGGCCCTCCTTGAGGCCGGCGTCGATGGCGTAGACCTTGCCGCCGTGCAAAGGCGTGAGACGGTCCAGGGTGGTGTGGCCGATGACCACGGCCTTCACTCCGAAGGCCGCCAGCGCCCGGTCCACGTCGGCTCCTGTGGCGTCGGGCTGGGCGTAGCCGGGGACGAGCCCGCGGTACCAGAGCGGTCCCTGGTCGCCCTGGAGGAAGCCTTCCTGCCCCGCGAGGTCCCGCGCCCGCCGCCCCAGGGAGGACCGCAGGGCGCGGTTGGCCTCGGCCTGGGAGAGGCCCTGGGCCACGAAGGCGGGGCTGGGCCCCCCGTGCACGAAGAGGAAGGGTCCGACCTTCAGGATCGCGGGCCGGCTGCGGAGCCAGCGGCCGAGCTCCGAATCGGGGCCGAAGAGTTCCGGGTAGGCCGGCAGGCCCCGGGGGCCCCGGGCGTACTTGGGGTGCAGGTACCGGAGGTCGCCGCCCATCGCCATGGCCTCATGGTTGCCGAGCATCAGGTGCACCGCGCCCCCGGCGGACCTGGCCCCCTCCTCCAGGGCGCGGAAGAACCACAGGGCCTCCGTCACCTGGGGGCCCCGGTCGAAGACGTCGCCGGCGATGACGAGATGGCCCTTGCCGAAGGTCCACCTCAGGTCAGCATCCACCACCCTGTGGGCCTGGAGCAGGGACAGCGCCGCGCCGAAGCGGCCGTGGATGTCGGAGATGGCGAGGATCTTCCCGGGATCCGGGAAGGTGTCGGCGGCGGGGGCATAGGGCTTTCCCGCCAGGCGCAGGCCCTTGGCGGCCATGCCGGGAAGGTCCAGGGTGAAGGGCGCCTTGGCCCGGCGCTCCCCCAGCTGGTCCTGGGCCCGGACCTCGAAGATGCGCGCGGTGCCACCGTCCCACAGCACGTAGGGGCCGTCCTGGCGCTCCTGGGCCGCCAGGGGGGCAGCCGCCAGGAGGGCGGGGATCACCAGGGCACGGAGCAGGCGGCGCATCCTTCGAGTCTGCCCCAGGGGCGCCCTCAGAGCATCCGCTTCTGGGCCTTGGGGTGCTGGAGCACGATCTCCTTCACCCGGCCGATCCAGCGCGCGCGCTGGCCGGGCTCAAGGCGCTCGTGGGGGATGCTGCGCTCCGCCAGGAGCCGGTCCACGAGTTCGTCCACGGCCCTGGCGAAGAAGGCGTCCGTGTCCCGCACCCCGTCCTCGGCCAGCTCGCCGCCGAAGGGGACCTTGAAGAGCAGGTCGTAGCCCTTCATCCAGTGGTGCATGAAGCGCTCCAGGGGGAGCTGCCGGCCGAAGGCCAGCATCAGGTAGGCGTAGTTGTCCAGCACGCTGCGGTCGCAGACCACCACGTCGGCGGCGCTGGCCGCGCGGATCTCCTCCGCCATCTGGGTGGCGAAGATCCAGGTCTGGGCCTCGAGGCTGGTCTTCTGGTTGATGGGCAGGGGCGAGAGGCGCGCCACCTCTTTCACCAAGTCCACGTGCACGCCGTCCCGCTTCAGCGCCGCCGCCAGCTCGAAGCAGAGGGTGGTCTTGCCCACGCCGTGGGTGCCGATGAAGGCGATCTTCATGGGACGCGCTCGGGGAAGGGCACGGGGGCTCCGGAGGGGGACGCCTGCCAGGGTAGAGCCAATGGCCCGCGGCCGGGCGTGCGCCCGGTCACGGCCGGACTGGTCGGGGTGGTCAGATTCGAACTGACGACCCTCTGCTCCCAAAGCAGATGCGCTACCAGGCTGCGCCACACCCCGACGGAACCTCCAGTGTACCCGGCGGAAACGCGAACGGGCCCGCGAGGCGGGCCCGTCCGGGAGGGGGAAGGAGGCTACTTGCCAGCCAGCTTCGGGGCCATGAAGTTCAGGCCCTGGCGCTGGAGCTCGCTGATGTTGCCCGCGGTGGCCACCAGCACGCCCACCTCCAGCTCCTCTCGGCCCATGCGCTTGGCGTTCGGGGGCGGGACGGCGGCGATGGCGGCGCTCTTCTTGTTCTTGGCCCAGGTCATGGCCACGTCGAAGGCGATCTTCTTGTCCTTGCTGTTCAGCTCCCCGGTGGCGTTGGAGATGAGGCCGTCGCCGCCGTAGGTGAGGCGCAGGCCGCCGGGGCCCTCGAAGCCCTTGCTGCTGTTGCTGATGACCACCTGCTGGAGGCGGCCCTTGTCGGTGTAGTTGAACTCCATCCGGGTATGCACGCCCTGGGAGGCATTGGAGAACTCCATGACGTAGGGAAGCTTCGTGGCCTTGTCGAAGGCCACGTCGAGCTTGCCGCGCTTCCAGAAGCCCAGGGTCTCGGCGATGGACTGCTCGCGCTTCTTGGGGTCGTAGGCGGTGGTGGGGGCGTAGAAGGTGACGGTCTGGAGGGACTTGCCCGCCAGGGTCTCCTCCTTGCCGAGGCTGGCCCGGAAGGTGGAGCCGTCCACGTACACGGCCTTGATGTCATTGAGCAGGCTACGGAACCAGCCCATGTAGGTGAGGGGCGCGTCGCTGGGGCCCAGGTCCACGCGGGTGGTGTAGGCGTTCTGCTCCTTGCTGTAGATGAAGCCCTTGTTGCCGATGCGCATGGCCGTCAGGGTCCCGAAGTCGCCCGCGACGTCGGTCTTGAAGTCGGCGTTGGCGAAGTAGGTGGACTTGATCCGCAGGACCGCGTTGCCGCTCTTGATGCCCGCGGACTTCACCGCCCCCTGGGTCAGGTCCGCGGCCTTCGCGTTGAGGGCGGCGGAGCTGAGGTTGATGGACAGCGTGCCGTTGATGTCCACGGCGTTGACGTCCTTGAACTGGGGTCCGAACCAGCCGTCGTTCACGGCGTTCAGCACCTGGGTGAAGGTCTCCTTGGCGAAGCGGGCCTCCAGGTTCTCCTTGGCGGCCTCGGCTTTCTCGGGGGCCTTCTCGGTGGCCTTGGCGGGGGCGGCCTTGGGGGCCTCGGCCTTCTTGGGGGCCTGGGCGCCGAGCGCCAGGGCGGCCAGGAAGGGGGCGACGTGCTTCAGGGTCATGCGGTCTCCTTACGGGTATGGGGATGCGGCGCGGGGGCGGCGGGTTCCCGGGAGGCCCGGGCCGCGGCGTGGCAGGCCCCGCAGAGGGCCTTCGCGGGGTCCGCGGGGACCAGGGACAGGTATTCCTGGGTGCCGCAGGCGGCGCAGGTGATCTGGGTGAGCACCTGGGTGCCCCGGCGGGGCGCGGGACGCTTGGACTGGGCCTTCTGGTAGCAGGCCGGGCAGAGGTGGAACTTCTGCTCGGGGGTGAGCTGGAAGGTCCGCCCGCACTGGCTGCAGGCCTTCTCCCTGTGCGGCCGGGCCTCGACGGCCTGGCGCTTCACGACCTTCACGCCCGTCCCGGAGGCGGGAGCGCTGGTCTCGGGGGCCACCGTGGCGCCGGGCTTGGGTTTCGCGTTCATGGAGGGGGTCAAATCGGCTTGAAGCCAAAGGGAAAGTCTATCAGGCCTCCGCGGGCCGTGGCCAGGAAGGAAAAGGCTGGCATCCTGGCCCCGTGGAAACCCCGCAGACCCTGCTTCCCCGCGTGCTGGAGGGCCAACCCCGGGCCCTGGGCCGGGCCATCTCCTGGATGGAGAACGGCCATCCGGGGGCCCGGGAGTTGATGGCGGGCCTCTGGCCGCGCCTGGGCCGGGCCTCGGTGGTGGGGCTCACCGGGGCCCCCGGCGCGGGCAAGTCCACCCTCACCGACCGCCTGGCCCGGGCCTACCGGGCCCGGGGCCTGAGGGTCGGCATCCTGGCGGTGGACCCCACCAGCCCCTTCAGCGGGGGGGCCATCCTCGGCGACCGCATCCGCATGGGCCGCGTGGCACCCGACCCCGGGGTCTTCATCCGCAGCATGGCCACCCGAGGCGCCCTGGGCGGCCTGGCGCGGGCCACCCAGGACGCCATCGACGTGCTGGACGCGGCGGGCTTCGACCGCATCCTCGTGGAGACCGTGGGCGTGGGCCAGGACGAGGTGGACGTGGCGGCCTGCGCCCACACCTGCCTCGTGGTCCTGGTCCCGGGGCTGGGGGACGAGATCCAGGCCATGAAGGCCGGATTGATGGAGGTGGCCGACGCCTTCGTGATCAACAAGGCGGACCGCGAGGGCGTGGAGCAGCTGGAGCGGGACCTGGAGGCCATGAAGGCCCTGGACATGCCCGCGGGCTGGGATCCTCCGGTGCTCCGGACCGTGGCCTCCACGGGGGAGGGCGTGGAGGGCCTGGTGGAGGCCATCGCCGGCCACGGTGCCTGGCTGGACACGGAGGGCGGCCGCGGCCGCAAGGCCCGGGAGCGGGCCCGGCTCCGCTTCGAGTCCCTGCTCGCGGAGGCCGCGGTGCGCCGGGCCAAGGCGGCGGCGGGTCCCGGCCGTGTGGAGGCGCTGGTGGAGGCCATCGCGGCCCGGACCCTGGACCCCTACGCCGCGGTGGCCGAGGTGCTCGGGGGCGACGGCACCTACTTGTGGTAGGGCCCGCCCCGCAGGATCTGGAAGGCCCGGTAGAGCTGCTCGAGGAAGAGGATTCGCGCGAGGTCGTGGGGAAAGGTCATGGGTCCGAGGGAGAGCTTCTCCTTCACCGCCTCCTTCAGGGCGGGATCGAACCCGTGGCTGCTGCCGATGGCGAAGGCGAGGCTCTCCCCGCGGTCCATGCGGGCGCCCAGCCAGGCCGCGAAGGTCTCGCTGGTGCGCGCGGGGCCCTCCGGGCAGAGCAGGACCGGGCACCGTGCCGACTGCAGCACCGGCCCCAGGCGCGCGGCCTCCTCCTTCAGGGCGCGGCCCGGCTCGCCCCGGCCCTCGGCGAGCTCCAATAAGTCCAGCCGGACGCAGGATTTGAGCAGGTCCCGGTAATGGCCTTCGAGAAGGCGCAGGGGCTCGGATTTCGGGCGGCCGAAGACCGCGAGGCGAATGGGGTACACGTCACGCAATTAACCTTGGAAAAGGGCCTGAAGTCCAGGCACCATCCAAGCATCTTGTGGAGCTTCCCCATGCTGAACGCGCGTTGGATTGGTGGATTGGCCCTGGTGGCGTTGGCCGCCGGCTGCGACAAGGGGGGGCAGCTGCCCACGACCCCGCCCCTCGCCGCCCAGGAGCCCGGGGCCATGCTTGACCACCTCAAGTACCTGGTGGGCAGCGGTGACGTGAAGCATTTGATCCTCATCACGCCGGTCACCGAGGACGTGGTCTTCCCCTCCTCGGCCTGGTTCCACCGCAACTGCGCGAGCCTGGGCATCGACCTCACGCCCGAGGAGATCAAGAAGCTCGGCGTGGAGTCCCTGAAGGACCGGCTGAACAGCCTGCCTCCCGCGCCCGAGACGGGCTACGGCATCGACGAGGCCCGGGCGGCCTTCAACGCCGGCCTGTTCCGCCTGATGAAGGGCTTTTCGAAGGAGGCCTGGGCGTCCATGGTGGTGAGCGAGGTGAAGCCCAACCCGGCCAACGGCCGCGTGACCGACGTCTTCATCGCCTACAAGGGCAACAAGGTGATGTCGCTCAACTGCGTGAAGAAGTCCGACGGCACCTGGGGCATCTCCAACCTGAACTACCTCGTGTGGCCGCCGGAGGCGAAGGTCAAGCCGGGCCAGAAGAAGTAGCGGAAGACCGGACCTACGCCACAAGTCATCCAAGCCGGGACGTTCTGCGTCCCGGCTTTTGTTATGCTGCCCCCTGCCTGGATGAGCCAGGAATCGAGGGACGGCATGACCGAGCACATCAACCTCTTTGAAAACGTGAACCGCCAGTTCGACGAGGCGGCCGACATCCTGGGCATGACCCCCGAGGTGCGGGAGGTCCTCAAGACCCCCTACCGCGAAGTCTCCGTGGCCCTCCCCATCCGCATGGACGACGGCTCCTTGAAGGTCTTCCACGGCTACCGCGTGCAGCACAACGGCGTGCGCGGCCCCCAGAAGGGCGGCATCCGCTTCCACCCCGAGGTGGACCTCGATGACGTGCGGGCCCTGGCCAGCCTCATGACCTGGAAGACCGCCGTGGTGAACATCCCCTTCGGCGGCGCCAAGGGCGGCGTGACCTGCGATCCCTCGAAGATGAGCCAGCACGAGCTGGAGATGCTGACCCGGCGCTACATCGCCAAGATCTCCATGGTCATCGGGCCCACCCGCGACGTGCCGGCGCCGGACGTGAACACCAACGCCCAGACCATGGCCTGGGTGATGGACGAGTACGGCCGCAAGGCCGGCCACGCCCCCGCCTGCGTCACCGGCAAGCCCATCGAGCTGGGGGGCTCCCAGGGCCGCGAGGCCGCGACCGGCAAGGGCGTGGCCATCATCACCCGAGAGGCCTGCGGCGTGCTGGGCATCAACCTCAAGGGCGCCCGCGTGGTCATGCAGGGCTTCGGCAACGTGGGCTCCTTCGCGGCCAAGTTCCTGGACGAGATGGGCGCCAAGCTCGTGGCGGTGGCCGACCACACCGGCGCCGTGCGCAAGGCCGAGGGCCTGGACGTGAAGGCCCTGCTGGACTACGCCAAGGCCCACAAGGGCGGCGTGGGCGGCTTCCCCGGCGGCGAGGCCTTCGATGCCGCCACGGTCTTCGCCCAGGACTGCGAGATCCTCATCCCGGCGGCGCTGGGGGGCGTGATCACCAAGGCCAACGCGGCCGACGTGAAGGCCAAGCTGGTGGTGGAGGGCGCCAACGCCCCGACCACCACCGATGCCGACGCCATCCTGAAGGGCAAGGGCGTCACCGTGATCCCCGACATCCTGGCCAACGCCGGCGGCGTCACCGTCAGCTACTTCGAGTGGGTCCAGAACCTCCAGCAGTTCTTCTGGGAGGAGGAGGAGGTCTTCGAGAAGGAGGAGAAGGTCATGGTCCAGGCCTTCCACGACGTGCACGACAAGGTGGTGAAGCACGGCTGCTCCTACCGCACCGGCGCCTTCGTGCTGGCCCTGGAGCGGGTCTACAAGGCCAACCTCATGCGCGGCTGGTGAGCCCCGGGGCCCTCGGGGCCGGGTCGAAGGAGGGGGCGGACTTCCCGCCCCCTCCTTTTTTTCGTTCGCGATCCCTTGGCCTGTTTGCGAAAATGGCCTGTTTGGACCGGCGGGGCGTCCCAGAACAATCCGGTCCCGGGGAGGAAGCATGTCCAAGAAGATCATCCACGTGGTGGGGACGGGCACCATCGGCGAGCCCCTCATCGGCCTGATGACCCACTTCCAGAAGGAGCTGGGCATCGACGAGGTGACCTTCCACAAGCACAGCATCAGCGACCGGCCCAAGGTGAAGGCCCTGGTGAACCGCGGCGCGACCCTGGCGGTGGACGCCGACAAGATGGACGCCTTCAAGTCCGCGGGCATGAACCCGACCCTGACCCACGAGCAGGCCCTTGAGCAGGCCTCCGTCGTCATCGACTGCTCCCCCAAGGGCCTCGAGATGAAGGAGAAGATCTACAAGAACTACGAGCACAACACGCTGGGCTTCATCGCCCAGGGCTCGGAGTTCGGCTTCGGGAAGATGTACGCCCGGGGCATCAACGACGAGGTCATCAAGCCCGAGGACAAGTACATCCACGTCGTCAGCTGCAACACCCACAACCTGAGCTGCCTCCTGCAGACCCTGGTGCTCAGCGACGGCAACGACAACCTGGTGGAGGGCTCCTTCGTCTGCATGCGGCGGGCCAACGACATCAGCCAGGTGAAGGACTTCTGCCCCGGCCCCCAGGTGGGATCGCACAAGGACGGCAAGTTCGGCACCCACCACGCCCGGGACGCCTACCACCTCTTCCAGACCAAGGGCCTGGAGCTGAACCTCTTCAGCTCGGCCATCAAGCTCAACACCCAGTACATGCACAGCCTCTGGTTCGACCTGCGCACGAAGAAGGCGACCACCCTGGACGCTCTCAAGGCCAAGATCAAGGCCAACGACCGCATCGCCGTCACCGACAAGAAGGACGCCAACACGGTCTTCTCCTTCGGCCGCGACCAGGGCCACTTCGGCCGCATCCTGAACCAGACGGTGATCCCCCTGAGCACGCTGACCATGCCCAGCGAGCACCGCATCGTGGGCTTCTGCTTCACCCCCCAGGACGGCAACAGCCTGCTGAGCTCCCTGGCCGCCGCCATGCGCATGATCCACCCCAGCGACTGGGAGAGCCGCATCCAGGTGCTCAAGCCCTTCTTCTTCGACGAGGTGTAGGCCCCGTCCCTTCCAGCCTCCGGCACGCGCGCGCCACCCCGGGTGGCGCGCCGCCGTTCCGGGGAGGATCCTGGATTCCGCTCCCATGGCGAACCCTCCTTCCGAAACCCCGTCGCTCCCCGACGCCTCCGCCCCCAAGGCTCCGGGCACCATCCCCGGCTTGGACGGCCTGCGGGCAGTGTCGGTGCTGGCGGTGATGCTCTACCACGGCGGCGCGGCGTGGATGAAGGGCGGCTACCTGGGGGTGGAGATCTTCTTCGTCATCAGCGGCTACCTCATCACGACGCTGCTGCTGCGGGAGCGCGAGGCGGCGGGGCGCATCGACCTGCGGGCCTTCTGGATCCGCCGGGCGCGCCGGCTGGTGCCCGCGGTGACCTTCCTGCTGCTGGCCATGCTGGCCCTGGGGGCCTTCTGGCTGGGGCCCCGGGCCTCCCAGTTCCGCGCGGACTTGGTGGCCTCGGCGGCCTACGGCGAGAACTGGCACCAGATCGCCTCGGGCAGCTCCTACTTCGCCGACCAGGGCCTGCCGGTCCTCCGCCACCTCTGGTCCCTGGCGGTGGAGGGGCAGTTCTACCTCGCGTGGCCCCTGCTCCTCGTCGGGCTCATGGCCCTGGCCCGCCGCTGGCCCGCCGCGCCCCTGGCGGCCACGGCCCTCCTGGGCCTCGCCAGCGCGGCCTGGATGGCCTGGATCGCGGATCCCCACAACCCCTCCAGCCTCCGGGCCCTGGAAAGCCTGAATCGGGCCTACCTCGGCACGGACACCCGGGCCTTCGGCCTCCTGGCCGGGGCCTGCCTGGCCCTGTTCCTGGCCCGGAAGCCGCGGCCGGGCTCCGCCGCCACGGACGCCGGCGCGCTGCTCGGCCTCGGGGGGCTGCTGGTCCTCTGCGCGACGCTGGACTCCCTGGATCCCCGCCTCTACCGCGGCGGCTTCCTGCTGGTGGACGGCCTCACCGCCCTGGTCATCGCCAGCCTCGCCCTGCCCGCGCCCCGCCTGATGAAGCGCGTCCTCGGCCTCGGAGTCCTCGAAGCCCTCGGCCGCCGCTCCTACAGCCTCTACCTCTGGCACTGGCCGGCCTTCAGGCTCGTGGCCCCGGGCCTGGAGGGTCCGGGCTGGACCCTGCTCCGCTGGGCCTTCGCCTTCGCCCTCGCGGAGCTGAGCTACCGCTTCATCGAGGCCCCCTTCCGCCGGGCGGACTTCCTCCGCGAGCGCTGGTCGGCCCTGCGGGGCCGCACGGGCCGGCGGCGCCAGCTGGCCCACGCCCTCACGGTGGCGGTCCTGCTCTTCGGCACGGCCTGGGGGGGGACCACCCTGGCGCGGCAGGCGCCCTACGTGGACGAGGTCCAGGAGGCCCTGCGCCTGAACGCCCAGGCCCTGGATCCGGCCGCGCCGGGGATCCCCCCGGCCGAGACCGCGCCGGTCGCCCCGCCGCGGGCCCCCGCCGTGGTGGAGATCGGCGTGGGCCCGCTCCCCGAGGGGCTGACCATCACCGCCATCGG
>JABLTH010054873.1_pt1 | contig 13535 bp, 13 predicted proteins | sample 7875711 | NCBI WGS metagenome assembly JABLTH01 (sample SAMN14941262, study PRJNA633318) | bioreactor metagenome | isolation source: bioreactor | place: China | collected 2019-03-05 | reverse complement strand
TTGCTCGACGCGTTTTCCATGATCGAGTTGTACACGCGTCGTCCATTCGGTCCCCGGTCAAGCAACTGATTCGGAAACTGGTGAGCCATGGTGATGTGCAGGCCGTACCCGCGGGCCTCATCGAGATTTTCGGCAATAGTAGGTGTGACGAATCGCTGGAATTCATCGAGGTAGAGGTAGAAGGGTTTCACACCCTTTCGCTTTCCCCGCTCCTGGGCCGCCGTCCAAAGGTCGCTCAAGAGGAGTGTGGCAAATAAGTCGGCATTCTCTTTCGAGATGCGCGCTCGCTCGGTGGCAAGGTTCACAAGGATAATCGCGCCATCTTCGAGGGCTGCGCCGAAATCGAGAGACACGTCCGGTTGCCCAAACATCGCCCGCATCGTTTGATTGCGGATGAAACGCTGAAGACGATTGACGGTGCTCCCGATTTGCGCGTCGAATTCCTTCGGGGTCAAAGTGTCCACATACTGCCAGTCCTGCCGTGCTTGCTGGTCGGCAAGATCGCCCGTGAGCGACTGGCGCATCCGCTTGGATACGCGGTTAATCAGGTGCTCGGCTTCAACAAGCGTGAGCTTCTTTTCGTAGAGCGCGCGGACAACGTTTCCTGCCCACCGGGCAAACAACGGTGTCTCATCCGTTCCATCCTGACCCCAGACATACGCCATGGCATCCGTGATGTTGTCCACGAGGACGGCGGGGTCGGCAGACTTCCGCTGCCGCAGCAGGTTGTATGAGACAATCCACTCATCGGTGCGGAGGTCAATGGGAACCACTGGGCGCTCGATGTTGTGCCACGCAAGCCAGTTGAGCAGGCTGTCATAGAGTGACCCGTGAGGGTCAAGGACCAGCATCCCACACTTGCCCTTACGCCATGCGACGATGTCCTGACGGATCAGGTGCTCCAGAAGCTTCGACTTCCCCGTTCCCGTGCCGCCGCAGATGTACAGGTGTTTGTCGCGAAGCGTGCGCGGGAAACCGAGTGTCGTGTTGGCACCGGCGAGGTGGCCGAGCGTGATGTCATTTCCCGGTGTTCGCGGCATGTCATTTCGAGCCCGCAATGCGGCGACCATATACGGCGGCTAGGCACCCGGTCGAAATCAGCAGCCACGTCGAAGGCTCAGGTACAACCTCCCAGCGGAAATTGTCCACCGCGTAGGATGGGTCTTGGAGATTCTCGGAACCAAAGACAACGTTCTGTACGTTGAACGTTGCCGCCAGAGCCTGATTGGTATGCACGGGGATGCCGTTCAAGGCAAAGTCGTAAGTGTCGCTATCCAAGTCCAGCAAGAGCTCATAGTGGTCTTGCTGCCCCAAAGTGAACGATCCAACCGTAGTACCGCTTAAGACGATATCGAAGTCCTGTTGCCACGAAATGATGATGGGAGCACCACCAGCGCCATTTGACGGGTCTATGGACAGTTGCGCGGAGTTCATCAAGCCGCCGGACCCGAACGAAAGCATGGCCATGTCCCAACTCAGAAGAACAAGGCCGGATGCTGACGTTGGCTCGTAATAGAAGCCCATGAGACCGGCAGGCTCCAAAGAAGCAACCTGGCTTGAAAAGTCAGCAACACCAGACCGTGCAATAACGCTTCCAATTGTTCCCGATGGTTGGTCATTTCCGCCACCCGTGGCTACGGGGCTGTCGAGCGTATGCGGCGGGCTTTCAAAATCTGCGCTGTAGATAATGTCGGCGCGCAGCGGCTGAGCAAACACCAGAACCGCTGTCGAGATTACGGTTGTAATGGTCGCTTTCATGGCATCCCTCCTAGTCAAGTGCATTGGTCACCGCATAGATTCGATAATCACGGTTCGGACAGGTGAGCGTGACCACGCCGCTGACATCCGTCGTCACAGAATGGGGCGAGTTCGTCGCCACCAGGTCCGTCAAGACCGTATTCGTAGTGTACATCGTTTGAACGCTGATGTTCAGCGTGCTGCTCTCGTTGTCGTTGATGATGAGGATCGACCCCGGCTTGGTACCACCGCCGTCACGTTGCTGGACGAAAACGTCCGCGTTGGTGCTCAGATATTGCACATCTCCGGCGACAGTCTTCTTTCGGATGAGCATGAGACGATCAATTTGCGGACGGAGTGCCGCTCCGAAATGCGTGTTGTTGGCCACGTCGTAATACGGGGCGAGGAAGTAATCACGGTAGAAAACGAGGGGATAGCCCTTGCCGTGCATGATGTAGGCGTATGCCAGTTCCTTCTGCCGGTAGACTCCTTGATTCTTGACCGGGGTGTTTGTTCCACTCGGCTGCAATGTGTCGTGGTTTTCAACGAACGTCACGGTGTAGTTGGGTTCAAGCCCGAGCAGACTCGGCGCTTTCAAGAGGTTCATGTCGAAGCCGCCGGTCTGTTCGCACATCGCCTCCAAGTTGGTCTGTAAAGTCCAATCGTATATTGCGGCAGTGTACCCCGTCAGGTGCAGCCATTCCTGCATTTGCTTCCCGGTCGCATTCTTCCAGTACTCCATGAACGCAAAACGCTGACGCATGGCCGGGTAGTTCATCCATTCCCAGAACACCCAGGGTTCTACAGCTTCCGTGAAGTCGAACCGGAAGGCCGTGAAGTTGTTGCTGTTGACCAACCAACTGCCCCAACGCTTGAAACCAAGTCGCATATTTGGCGCGAGGAATGCCACGTCGAGACCGACAATGTCGAGCGGCGCGTATGTACCGAAACCCCAATTGTCGTGATAGGGTTTCATTTCGTCGGTGTGGCCCTCGGTCGAGGGGTGGAAATCCGTGGCAGACTTCTCAAACGTATCGTGGGGGTAGTTGTACACCTTGTGAGCCGTCCCCGTGCCGCCCGCCATATGGTTCAAGATGATGTCGCAGATGGGCGTTACACCGGTTGCGATGAGTGAGGACACGAGCTCTGTCAGATTGGACTTAAAGCCATAGCGAGTTCTCGTAGAGTTCTTCTGCGGATACTCACCAAGGTCGTAGTGGTCGAAAGGATCGTATCCGACGGACCCGGCAGCATTTCCTCCCTTGTACGGTGGCGGCAGCCACAGGTGGGTGAAACCAGCTTGCACCAGAACTGGAACATTGCTTGCAAGCGTCTGCCACCATGCACCCACCGGCTCAACATCCCAATAGAACCCCTGGAAGATGACCGAGTCAGGATCAGGCAACGGATAGGAGCAATACCGCAATCCGTTCTCCGGCCCGGTCAAGATCACATCAGAGCCGAGCACGGTCAGGGGTGAGGTGCCGTAGTTGTCGCCCGTCAGGGTGCCGGTCACTTTCTTCCCATACACCTCGCCGGATGCGAAGCGATCGTTGACAGAGTTGGTCCCGCCCGCGAACAAGGCGGCAACCTTGATCGTGCTGCCTGGAACGATGTTCAGGTCTGACAGGGCAATGGCGACTTCAGTGCCCGCTTGGGCGCTCACGGAATCGCCGTTGTACCCGCGCGCCCATTGGGAAATCTTCGACGGGCCGGAGTCGGAAAAGCCGGGGAAATCTGCGCCGTCGCTCAACCGGTACACGCCCTGGCCGAAATTGTTGTTTCCGAAACTGTAGTTGTCGAAGTTCTTCCCGTCGGCGTAGCGCCCGCCGAGAATCATCCCGACATTCGGCGTGAAGTTGGTCGCGTCGAAATTCAGGTTGCGAAACTGGCTCAACCCGAAAGGCTGGGTTGTTTGACTCAAATGGCGAAGGTTCGTCACGCCGCCGTTGTCTGTGTCAAGGAACACGAAAAAGGCGTTGTCGCCTTCCAACCGGATGCCCGAGATGCCGATGTAGAGATTGGTCATGTCGTTGTTGAAGTAGAACCCGGTGCTGAACTTCCCTTCGCCCTCGATTGATCCGAATCCATTGGGCAAGGCATTGCTGGCGAGGGAAAGCGTTCGGCCTCCACCGTGGAAATCGAAAAGCTCGGTGTCGTCGTCTTCGCTGCCCGGATCGTTGTCATTCACAGTCACGCGGTGGAAGATGCTGTGATACGCGGTACGGTCGGAATTCGTGGGGCTGTACCCGAAGTAGTACTCTTCCTGATTCTCCAAGCCGTCCCCATCAGGGTCGGCGTTGGCCGCAATGTTGGTCAACGTCCCGTACTGCTGAAGCTCCCACCAATCGGGAATGCCGTTTGTGTTGCTGTCTCGCTCGCGCACGAGCAACCGGGATACGGCGAAATCCTGATTCGTGCCCGTGACTGCATCAGTTTGGGTGAGGTCGGCATTGTTGCCCAGAAGCCACGATGTGATATTGCTGAACGCATAGGCGTTCGCATAGCCGCCCGTGGGACCAGTCTGCAAGGCGTACTCCCGGTTGGTCACGCCGTACCACGTGTAGACAAGCCCGGCGTCATTGGTGAGGACGAATGCCGAAAGCGCAAAGTAGCTGTCCGGGTCATTCGGGTCGGTGCCCGCGATAGTCTCCTCCCAATTCGGAACGCCGTCGCCGTCGAGGTCGAGCATGCAGGGGCAGTTGGTCCCATCTCCTTCGCCCATCATCATGGCATAGCCGATATCGTCGTCTTCGACGGCAACCGTGGTGATCGTGGGCTTCGCCTCTGGTTGTGCATCTGCAACGACGCGAACTTTCAGCCACCATACGACGCGCCGCTTAGCAAGCTGATCCAACAGCATGGTTTCGTACGTGTCGGGGTCGTAGACTGGCCACGGCTCGGCGGCGAACGAGGCGAGTGCAGTCACTTGTCCATCTTGCATAACATAGACCTTCCCCGTGGGAAGGTCTTCAATCAGATAAACCCAAGTGCCGTCCGCCACTGTGTTGGCGATTTCGCCATCGGTGTCTACGTAGAACTCCCCGCCCGTCAAATCCCAGTAGTAGCCGGATTCAGTCGCAAACCCGTAGATGCCGTCCGCTACCCCCTGTTCGATCTCCGCGAGCGAGGCCTTGAGCGGAGGGACCATGATCGAATACACGCCGCGCCATGACTGGTAATTGCCGACGAGTTCCGCCCATGATGCGGTAGCCGCATGGGATGAAGACGAGAGGTTGATGCAGAGCATGCCCACCACAAACCATCGCGCCGGATTCATTGCACCTCCCTGGAAACAAGAGACTATTATTCTTCCGACATTATACCGGCACGCGTAGAACACCCAAGATCATTCTCGGTAGTGGATTCCCCGATATTATTCTGCGCACGGCGGTTTGGGGCCTATCGGTGGATTGCCCAGCGAACTCAAGCAGCCGCGGTTAGGCGCATGAGGCGCCTGTTCTCATGTGAAGAGTGCAGTGTCATTACCTCGGGTCTGTCGCATTATCTCGGACCATCAAGTGACGATGGTACCTCTCGGGGCAATCGAGAAAGTCCTTCATGACCTTGTAGTGTTCTGTGTCTCTGTAGCCAACCGCGTGAATGGAATCGCCATCCATGCTCAGCAGCAGAGCATTGGGGTAACTGAGCAAGATGGGGGAATGCGTCGCGATTATGAATTGTGCCACGCCTGTTGTTTCCAGATCACCGATGAGGGCGAGAAATGCCAACTGTCGCGCGGGCGAGAGCGCCGCTTCTGGTTCGTCAAGTATATACACGCCCTGTTGTCCGAAACGATGTTTAACAAGAGCAAGGAAAGATTCGCCGTGTGATTGTGCGTGCAGGGATTTGCCGCCGTATGCAGAGACAAGACCTGGGTCGTCCTTTGCGAGTTGATCTATGTAGCTGGCAAAATCAAAGAAGCTCTCGGCTCGCATGAAGAATCCGGACGACACTTTGGGCAACCAGGACAATCGAAGCGTTGCCGCCAACGCATTTGGATTGTCAGACCCGGCAGAGAAAGCATGATTGCGATTGCCTCCGCTCACATTAAAACCACAACGCGCGGCTACAGCCTCAAGAAGCGTTGATTTGCCTGATCCGTTTTCACCAACAAGAATTGTGACGGGCCTCGACAGCGCAATATCAATCCCGCTCCGAAAAGCGGGGACATTGAACGGAAACTCATCGACGCGCGGCAAGTTGCCAGCAGTTGCGATTCGCCTCAGAAATGGTGCCCGAAATTGTTGTTTAGCCATTGTGGAATGCTTCCGCCCAGCCCTCGCTATCCAAATAGACACCGGGCGGTCAATGGGGATAGTACCATTGTCCGGCCCTGTATGCCATGCGCCGGCGATACGCGGCCTATCCGCCGAACAAGTCCGGGTTGCACTTCCCGTACGGGAAACACGGGCTGCAATTCGGCGAACACTGAGGATTGCACATGGGCACGCAGTTAGGCTGACAGCCGGGGCCACAATTGACCAATTCGCCGGGCTTGTGAATTGAGGTCGGAATCGCTCCGGAAGCGGAAAGTTTCGGCATCCACACCTCGTCATGGATCTTCTGACGAACATCTCTCAGGGCGGGTCCATGGACAATTTGGGCAAGATCCATTTCCAGTACAGAGCCCACCGTCCATTGTTTAGCCATAATGCAGGGGGCTACCCTGCCATCGGGTGATATGCAGACGCTGTCACGCCAACAGGAGCCGCAGAGTTCACTGAGTGCCTGATTCTCGTCGATGCGCGCTACTTCCGTCGCCCGACCGAAAGACCGCACGCGGTCAACGCCTACCTCCTTTACTCCCAATGAATGCAAGAATTCCGTCGTCTCGGTCACGGTATCCCTATTCTGATCCATGACAATGATACCTGCGCGAAGGCGAAGACCGGCTTGGAGGACATTTCTGATCCCCTCTACCGTTGACGCAAAGCTGCCCGGCTGCTGCGTGATGGAGTCGTGAACCGCGGGAAGATGGGAGTAGAACGAAGTCGCTACACATACCTTGTGTTCCACGAAGCAATCCAACAGGGCGGTCGGCAGCCTTGTCGCATTGGTGAAGACTTCGATGAATTCATATCCAGCGGATCGCGCATGACGTATGAAATCGGGCAACGCTCTGTTCAAGGTTGGTTCCCCGCCGATAAATTGAATATTGCGGCATCCCAATTGTGCCGCGGAATCAATCTGCTTGTGATAGTCGTCGGCGGATAATCTATCGGTCGATGCGGGCGATGGTTCAGAATCGGCGTAGCAATGAACGCAACGGAGGTTGCATCGCGACGTGAGTTCGAGCCAAAGGAAATTGAGCTTGTTGGTGACGCTCGCGGTGTCATCGATGAGTTGCACGTTTTCCTTCCTCCGGTTTCTGCATGGTCTGCGTCAAAGCCTCGACGATGAGGTTACCGTATTCTTGGAGCAGTCGGCGTGTCGAGACAAACTTGAAACTCGCAGGTCTGTGGGGCAGCAATGCGTGTCACTGGGATGCCGCGTCACGGACCCCGCCAGATAACGCGCCAATCTGGAAGAGCGAAGGCGATGGGCAGAGAGAACGCGGCTGCAAAGCAGCGGCGTCACGATTGTGGTCGATTCGCTACTCCATAGATTGCAGCCACTTGAGAACCCCCTCAACAGTCACGTCGAGCGAGCAGGAGTTGTCGGCTCGATAGTCAGCCAAGCGGAGGAGCGAGCGTGATACTTGCACCTCTGTTGAGTGTTGCTCTGCAAGTCGAATCTCTTCCTCGGTGTATCCATCACGGGCTGTAATGCGACGAAGCCGAACATCATCGGCCGCATCGATGTAGATGCAGAACAGCCTGCGGGGACGAGACAACTCTGTGAGGATACGGTAGATGTGTTCGTGTCGCAACCCATCAAGAACGAAGTGCGGACCGGTTTGCGGCTCGGCCTCTGCGACTACACGCTCACAGAACTCGCGCGGATTCTCGGCAACCATCACCTCGCCAAGAGACTGAAGCGCCGCTCTTTCAATCGGCAGCCCTCGTTCACCGGCAATGCGCTTCAATGTGCTACTGAAGCTATTCCATTGGGCACCCGTAGCCGCCGCCACGGCCTTCGACACAAGTGTCTTTCCGCTTCCCAAGCGTCCACAGAAGACAAGGTTAGCGACCATTTGCCGCCTTCTGGCCGCTGAACACAACCCAGCCCCGCCTATCTCTCTTGACGATATGGACGCCTTCAATTGGTGTAACCTGCTCAATGAGCAAGAGCGTCGCTACGGCAGCGCTCTTGCGGTCCTCCCAGAATGTCTCATCAGCGGCACAAATCGCTGGTCCGAACAGTTGCTTGATACTGTCGAGCGATCCGTGGTCGAGCTTGTAGAACCAGGCCTTCTTCACCATGCAAACACCAACAACCCTCCCCGCCGAACGCTTGAGAAGAACGATATCGCCATCGGCTACGCGCTCAAATGGTGCGCAACAACGTCTCGCAAACCTCGTTTCGACGGTCTTTCGCCCTTCCATCATGAACTTCAGATATGGTTCTCTGCACACAGCTAGATGAATGTTGAATGGGGTCCGGTCATCCCTCGACAAGACTCGTCGCCATTGAACATTGTCAGCCAATGCCCTCCGCAGTTGATGCATAATGCCGTCTCTGGTCGTAATCATAGCGTGTAACATGACACCACTAGCGCTGTTGCCGCCGCCGAGCGCCACGAATACCCCAATGCTAGCACCGTGACCATCGCATCACAACAACCCCCGCGCTGCACGGCTAGCGAAGCGACACATCGACTATCGACAATCGTCTTTGGTCTGCGGTAAAGCGCTCGGCAAGTTGGGTCGTCCAGTGTTGAATGGCGTCCCATTGTATTTTCAATGCGCGCTCGTGATCCGAGGTAAGTCGCCGTGATTTGAAGGGTGTGAATGATCGTACCTCAAGCGGAACGAGGCGAAGTGGCAGTAGGGGGTGAATCGCCTGCAATCTGTCAATAAAGCGGCGCATCGCGCTTTGGATATCGTCGCCATCTGCACTGGTAAAGGTTGCATAAGCGTACACGTCGAGGCCGAGATCGACATAGCGTTTCATGAGATCAAATTGTTGGTCGAACAAATCTGGAGCCGCGTTCGTATTGAATCCGAATGACGCGGGGTCGTAACCCTTGAAGCAGCAGACCTTGCCGTAGTTGGCGTACTGCTGAATCCGTTGGATATCTTGGCGGGACAGGTGCGTCCAGAAATAGTCGTTGCTCAAGTTATCATCTGACCAAAGATAGTGCGTCTTGTCCAGGCCGCGCCGCGCCAGCTCTGCCATCATCCAGGGAACCCACTCGGGTACGAGATCGGGCTGTCCTCCAGAGAGGTCGATGACACGCGGCGCGTCTGTCTCTTGCTGGTAGAGATCGAGCAAGTCAGAGACCGAAACCCAGCGCGAGTACTTCTCGTTTGCGTCCAATAGGTCGAACGGCACGAAGCAGTACCAGCAACGCCAGTTGCAGGAAGCGTTTTGAAACACCTGCGCAAGAATGACATCGCCCTCCGGTATACCCAACTTGCGGCTCGCCGGATCAATAGGCAGAGGATTCTGCGGCCACCCAAGAGACGCGGCTCGACGGAAATGACGAATCCGTCCGAGTCCTGCGCAATTGACGGGCTCGTGGATATCCGCCTCCTGTTCCGACCCACGAAAATTCGTGATGAGTAGGCGATTCCTTTGAAGATCAATGGTCGCGTCTCGCATCTTCCGCGAGAATGTCTTTGTGTTAATGCTCATCTGTTCGCGCCTTCCGACGAATCGGCGGGATGATTTCGCCCTTCTCGGTGATGTCGGGAATTCTGTCGAGCACATACATCCACACAAGTTCCGCGCAGTAATCCAATTCGTCGGGCGTCAACTCGCGGTTCTGCGGTATTCCGTGCCAATACTCGACACACTTGCGGCAGCATGTCGCGGTTGCATGCTGCCCAAAGGGAATCATGGTGTCTGGCTCGTCAGACATCGTCGTCTGCCTTCCGTCGTGATATGGGTGGGCTGGAGCAATGCAGGTCTTGAGCGAATCGACGATGCGCTCCCGAAGACGGACCCTGCCCTTGCGTTTGGCATGATTGACCGCTCGCTGCGGCAGTGGCTTGTGCCAGAAGTGGTGTCGGACACACTCGAACTTCAGGGAGCGAAATGTGTACGGGATATCAGCCGGATTGCGTCCGTGCACACGCTCCCAATCGACGAGGTCGGCACCGCATTCCTTGCATACGCCTGCCAAGGGCATCTCCTTGGCCAGCATCTCTTTGGTCGCCTTGAAGCAGTGCAAGTTGTTGTTGCAGTCCGTTGCCCCGCATCCAATGTTCAGTCTTTCCCGTTTACGCGGCATGTTCAGTCTCCCGCAATGGCCCTCATCAGCAAGTCGCGGTCAATCGAGTTCAGACGTTGGAGATTCGTGCGCTGCAAGAGAACGGCGCGCGCGACTTCAAACGGCGACACGTCTGACCGCTGAAGATTGTGAGCCGCGCCCCACCAATCTTCACCTTGTGCGGCAAGACGATACGCCATCTGATTTGCCAACGACCCGACGTTCACATTGAAGCGCGCGGCGATGCCCGGGAGTTCGGACTTCAACCTTTGAAGCCTTCCTCGGCAGGCGGCGACACAGGCGTTGGCAATCTCCTCTGAGTCTCCATCGAAAAGGGTATCTTCAGCCCATTCGTTTGCTTCTCCCTCCTCTTCGTCCGTCTCGTCTGGGGATATGGGCTTCGCCTCTATGAATGATTCTCCCGAAGACACATGGCCGCAAGTGGCGTGTCCGAGTTCGTGCAAGAGATCAAAGAGCCAGCGCGATTCGAGTGGCGTATTCTGCTTGAGCACCACGGCAAGTCGCCCACCGATGTTCCATATTGCCCCGTGAAATAGGCTCGGGTCACGAAGCGGTATGACGATCACGCCGCAATCCCATGCAAAATTCAACGCACGTTCAAATGAAATGGGGTGGTTATCGGTGCTCATCAACTGATGAGCCTCGTGATAGTCACGGGGCAACTCACGCGTGGCTTTGCTCACGACGCACGAGTCCACAAGAGCGGCCAAATAGTGTGCATACACCGTGTATGCAGTCACCGCCGATCGGTCGATGCGAGTTGGCAATTTGAAGCGAGGCGTCGCTACGTGCGCTAGGGCTAGATTCTGTTGTGATAGGGTCATGAGGTCTCGGATCGACGCACCGTAGATGCGAGACAATGACGTGGCCGTACGAAGGAGCTCTCGAAGCGTGGCCTTTCCACTTCGGAACATGGCCGCGATGCTTGCAGGGACAAGGCGCGAAAGGAGTAGGTCTGTCGGAATCCCAATATCAGCGATGTGTTGAAGGAATGATTGTGGGGTTATCATCTCGTGCGGAATGAAGAATTCCTCACGAGCCTGAACACCGAGAGCGTTGAGAACGGCGTTGAGTGTTTCCAGCGTGGCACCCGCGTAGTCGTTGCTCTCCCACCTTTGAACCTGCTGCTCCTTGACTCCGAGGCGTGCCGCGAGTTCCTTCTGTGTCAGGGCCTGGCTGAGTCTGGCCTTGATGAGCATAGACGGAAGATCCTCAAAGCAAGAGCACTCGAAGCTCAGTACGTCCCCCTTTGTCAGCGTCTCATATTCCTCAAGTAGCGCCTGGAGTTCCAGCTGTTGGCTTCTGATCGCATCGCGTTGAGCTTGCACAATAATCGGGTCAACATCTTTTGGCGCGTGAAGCGTTCCCAGTTCACGCAGAGCATCCGAGAAGGTATCCAACTGCGATTTCGCAATACGGTACTGGCGTTCGTTCTTGATCATGGCTTCACCCCCAAAGCAATCCCGACTATCCCCTTGGGATCACCTGTGTCTTTGTCTGTTTGAAAGAAATTCATGAAGACACGAAATGGCGGCAGGGTTTCGGCGCGGAAGTGTGTGGGGAAGAACTCGCCTAGAAACTTGGCCTTCTGTGCCGCACGCCCATTGGTAAAGTCGAGAAACACGGGGTCAAGGGCGGCACCTGCGACACCTGAGGTTTCCCAACACACATCGTAGTCACTGGGGAAATCCTTCTCGGTTACGAAGCTGCCATTCAAATAGAGCGTGGAGCAGCCAGCCTTGGCGAGAGCGTCAACACCGTGGAGAAACCCGTGGTAAAGAATGCTTCGGTGCGGGTTGAGGCAATACCTGCTTTTCACTTCGGGTAGCGTGGCCCAATGGACACCCGGTGGAAGCAGACCGTTGCTCTGGAATGCAGGTATCACAAGGCGAATAGAACACAACATATAGGTTGTGTCAACGACTTCTTGCTCTTCGCCCCAATTGCTGGGGCTGGCGCGTCATGTGCCCCGTCAGATGACGTGCCAGCTACCGGGGAGAGTGAATGCCGATGGGCAGAGAGAACGTGGCTGCAAGGGGGTTCTCTCCCGTTTGGCGGATGAAGGTCCGGCGTCGGAGCGGACGAAAAGGCCGTCGCGATGACGTGCGACGCCACAATCTGGCGGAGCGAACCCGGAGGCCAGCGCCAGCGTTTCCGAAGGGCGGAGCCCGCACGAATCGAAATCCCGTCCGCGAAGCGTTGACGGGTTGAGACGGACACGGTGAATCGCGCACGAAGTGCCAGCGAATGACCGTGACCGGTGCGGGCGACAGGCGACAGCCAGTTTGTGGCGAGGACAACGTCCGGTCGCACAGAATCGCAGAGGCCGGTCGGGAGCGACACGCCGGGGCGAAAGACGACAAACGGAACCCGTTTCGCCGGAGGCAACGAGTTTCCCTGCTCTCGGGGGTGGTGGGCAAGACAAACGCCACGCCGTGGCAACGGGTGGAAACCCGTATCGGCCTCCTGGCCGAAGTTTGTCGAGGCAGATGTTTCTGCCTTAACCCGTTCAAGAACGGGTATGAGCAGAACAGCGAGCGAGTGCGATGATGCCGAGCGGACATCGCACTGGCTCGCTTGCTCATTCAGGTTTTAGGCCAAAGTCTTGGAGCTTCGAGGCCGGAGGGGCTCCGGCCAGCGGACGGATGCCCGCAGGCCGCAGAAGCGAACAAGTCTTTGGCCGTCTTTCCCGCGAAAGCGGGACGGAATTTGAATTTCGCCATCCATGATGTATTTTCGCCAAACAGACAGTGGGAGGGTATCACCATGGGCTGGTCTGGATGGTTCAGTGACAGTAACGGCGATAAGGTCAACGAGAAGACCGAGAAAACAGAGAGCGGCAGCCGAGAACACTTCCTTCGCTCCAGCGATGATCGGAGCGATCATTCGCATGTGATCGTGGAGCGGGATGATGACGGCAAATCTCGCGCCTTCGCTGCGCCGAAAACGAGTAAGCGATAGCGCTTTACTCAATGTTGGACACGGATACGGCCCAACTCGCGGCGCAGCTGCGACTTTGTCGCCAAGCCGAGGGGACCGGCATCTATTGCCCTGGCGCGGAGCGAGAGATCGAGGCAGAAGTCGCGTATCACTTTCGGTAATCCCGCGTCCTCCGAGACAAGGAAGAACTGTTTCGCGAGGACTTCATCGGAAGCGAACGCGTCGTCCGGCAGCCGGTCGATCAGACCTTCGATGTGGCTGATTGCATCCGCAGGCGACACTGTTGGCATGTGTCCATGCTACCACGAGCGCCGGAACCCGTCGAAGGTGCGACCTTCAACCCGTGGGTCGCTTCCCCCTTTCCCGCGTCAGCGGGGCTAGTACAACACCCGTTGTACCCGTCCTAAAGGACAGTGATTGTCCTTTAGGACTCGTTCCGTGGGTGAACCCGTCTGTCGCGTGAGCGACGAGGGAGGTTTTGGGCGAGCGCGGCCTGTGGCCGCGGGAGCCCGTAGCCGCG
>JABLTH010085848.1_pt1 | contig 13539 bp, 14 predicted proteins | sample 7875711 | NCBI WGS metagenome assembly JABLTH01 (sample SAMN14941262, study PRJNA633318) | bioreactor metagenome | isolation source: bioreactor | place: China | collected 2019-03-05 | reverse complement strand
TTCAAGGTAACAGCGCCGAAGTCAATGGTTCGATGGCGGAGGTTTCGTCCAGATGGATCAGCGCGTCAAACTGGGCGCCAATGGCGGCATCGAAGTAGTGCGACGCGTACTCGGTCTTGGGGAGGTACAGCACGCCGATTGCCCGTTCCAGCAGTGGTTCGCGGAACACATCTGCCGCCGTATCGCCAAGCGGGAGGAAGAAGCGATCGAGCCCCGTGCTATGGAACAGGTGTTCCCAACTGTCTGGCCGCGCTGGCCGCACCCATTTCCGCTCCGCCTCGCCACCCCACTCGGATGCGGCGCACACGTGGCCGGTATAGGTCGTAAAGCCGACGAGCAAAGCGGCACCGCCAACCTGCTCGCGCACGAGCTGCCCAAGGTTCCACTCATGCCGGCTGGCGGATTCCGTTGCCCGTGCGTCGCCCACATGCGAGTTGTGCGCCCACACCACGATCCGCCCGTCACCGCCACGGCGCTGCCGATACGCAGCCAAACCAAACAGCGTCTGTGCCATGTGGGCGTCGCGCAGGTTCCACGTGTTGACGCGGTGCCCGAATGATTCACGGTAGTACGCCTCTGCGTTGACGACGACGATGGCGTTTTGCTCGGCAAAGAAATGCGAGTCGATGGCAGCAATGCCGTCCTGCTCGATCAGCCTGGCCTCGCTCGCCCGAAGCCGGCGCAGTTGCTCGATCACCTCACGTTGCGCAGGCAACCTCAAACCTGCGGCCGCTTCGTAGCCGTACGTCATGGGTTCACGCACGTGGTCCAGCGCCGCGTAGTGCATCCGCGCCACCGCCGCCTGTTCCGGGTCGGTCTTCTGCAGGTATTCGATGACAGCCTCGGCTGACCTGTACAGGCTGTACAGATCCAACCCATAGACACCAACACGTTCCGGCGCGACAAGAGCCGCGTTGTGCTCATGGAGCCAACTGATGAAGTCGAGCATCTCCGGATTGCGCCACATCCACTCGGGAAACCGCTGGAAATCGCCCAGCGCCTGGGCGGCGGTGTCCGTGCCCTCGCCCTGAACATAGCGATTGATGCGCCACACATCCGGCCAATCTCCCTCGATGGCGACGGCATCAAAGCCGCCTTGCATGATCAACTGCCGCGTCATGTCTGCGCGTGTCTGATAGAACTCGCGTGTTCCGTGCGTCGCCTCGCCCAGGAGAACGTAGCGCTTTGCACGGGCCATCTCCACAAGGCGGTCGTAATCGCCAGCGCTGCCAGTGAGGCGGCTGGCCACTTCACGTACACCAAGGAAAGGTGTGAGCGGTGTGGACATGGGCGATCGACTCCACGGATGTCGCAGCGGTATTTGCAGTCTATACAGCGCGGCTGCACGCTGATTGCGCTATCGCAAACGACGGGCCCCTCGATGGGCGTACCGCCGTTCGCGCACGCTGGCGCGGATGTTGCCCGTGCGTTGACGCTCATCAATCACCGTCCAAACCAATCGTCCAATATGAATCGGGGCCCCGCCCGGTTCGCGCGTGCGGCCGCCATTCTTGCGGAGGCAGCCAATGAAAGCGCAATGGGTAAGGCAGTTGGCCATTGCCCTGGCTCTCCTGCTCTTGTTTGGCAGCCCGGCAATACCGCAGCCGGATGCATCGGAAAACGATCTACAACCCGCCACCGCGGTGCAGCTCGATCAAATGCTGGCACCCATCGCGCTGTATCCGGACGCATTGGTCGCGCAGATCCTCATGGCAGCCACATATCCGCTTGAAGTGGTGCAGGCTGATCGCTGGGTGCGTGACCCCGCTCACGCCGCCCTTGGGGGCGACCAGTTGGCTGAAGCCCTCGCGCCGTTGCCGTGGGATCCGAGCGTGAAATCTCTGGTGCCGTTTCCCGGGCTCCTGCACATGATGAACAACAACCTGGGTTGGACGGAACGGGTAGGCAACGCCTTTCTGGCCGACGAGGGCGCGGTCATGGACTCGATCCAGCGCTTGCGCAGCCGGGCTCAGGCCAACGGCACCCTGGGGTCGACCACACAAGCTGTGGTGTCAACGCAGGATGGCGCCATCATCATCGAGCCCACCAACCCGAACGTGGTCTACGTTCCGGTCTATGACCCTTATTTCGTCTATGCACCGTGGCCCTATCCCGCTTACCCGCCGTACATCTTTCCCGACATCTGGGGCGGAGTGAACATCGGCGGGCTCGGGTTCGGATGGGTGGGTTTTTCGGTCGTCGTTCCGTTGTGGGGCTGGAGCCATTGGAACTGGCACGGCCACCACATCGATATTGACCGGGGCCGCTTCGGCAACATCGACCGCCATCGTCCGCCACCCAGTGGCGTCTGGGCCCATGACCCGGGGCATCGCCATGGCGTGCCATATCCGGGCGCATCGCGGGGGCGGTTCGGCCCGGGCTCTGCTATCTCGCCGGACGCGCGGCGCGGGTTTCGTGGTTACCCAACGCCCCCGGCCCCGCCAGCGGGCTCCGTAATACGCCCCTCCCCGGTTTCGCCTGTGCATCCGACAATCCGGCCGCCGCCCGCTCCCGGTGCACGCTCCTCCCGGCGCCAGTCACCTGGCTACCCGCCCACGTTCGAGTCGTTCGGGCGCGGATCGGATGTGCGCGGACAAGCCCAACGCGGGCAAGCCAGCCGCATGTCGCCCGCCGCGCCCCAGCCTACTGGACCACGCTCTGGTGGCTTTGCACCCCACGGCGCAGCGGGCGGCGGGCACGGGAGACGATGATGCACAAGATCTCTAGAGCGCTGCGCCTGTGTCGCCTTGCCGTGCAACTGGTGATGCTGGTTCTTTATGCGACCGCCGTTCCATCCTGGGCCGACAAGCCCACGCAGCAGGCGTTCTCTTCCCCCGAGAACGCTGCCGAGGCATTGGCATCCGCATGGCGCTCGGGCGACGCGGATGCCCTGCTCCTCCTGTTGGGGCCGGCAGGGGCAACGCTGGTGAAATCGGGTGACCCCATCGGCGAACAGATCGCCCGAAGCAAGCTGGCCTCCGCATACGACGAAGCGCATCGAATCGAACGAGACGCTGAGGGCCATGCCGTCATCCTCCTGGGCAAAGACGAATGGCCCTATCCGATCCCGCTGGCAAGGCGGGGCACGCGCTGGCGCTTTGACACGAAAGCCGGCGCACAGCAGATCATTGATCGACGTATTGGCCACCACGAGGCACACGCAATCCGCGTCTGCCGGGCGTATGTCGAAGCGCAACTGGCTTATGGCACTTCGCACCGCACCGCAGATGGGCGCGCCGTGTTTGCACAGCGCCTAGGCAGTTCACCCGGCAAGCATGATGGCCTGTTCTGGGTGCCTTCCGCCGGAGATGAAGAGAGCCCGCTGGGACCGCTCATCGCGCTCGCCGATGCACGACGCCAGGACACGTCAGGCGCGGGCAAGGTCATCCCCTTTCATGGCTACGTCTTCCGGATCCTGACTCGGCAGGGAGAGCACGCGCCGGGCGGCGCGCGGAGCTATGTCGACGACGGACAGATGACAGGCGGATTCGCACTGGTCGCATTTCCCGCAACCTTCGGGGCATCGGGTGTCATGACGTTTATCGTCAACCAGGATGGCGTCGTGTACCAAAGGAACCTCGGCCCGCATACCGCCCAGATCACGCGGCGCATGCGCGCGTATGACCCGGACGAGCGCTGGAGCCCCGCATTGCCGTGATGCCGGGCTCTAACCGCCGGCAATTCTGAAGATGACGACATCATGGAACGCGCGCCTGACTCTGAAGCAGCAGGAAACGCTGCCTGCCAAGTTGGCCGTCATGCGCGCCATCGGAGCGCATCTCCACTCAAGTCTGATTTGATGAGTACCGCGGCACGCAGACTTGATTCAGCCCAAATTGCGTCGCGCTGCGGAAGGTACTCTGAGAAGTGTCCACCGCGACTGCGTTGCAGGTTCTGGTCTGCAACAGGCCGGAGGAACTCGCCCTCACAGGAGTCAACATGAAACAACGCTCTCAATCCGAACGAGTGCGGCCGGCACGCTGGAGCCCATTTGCCGTCGAGCCGATCCACAACCGATATCGGGAACCCGACAAGGCACCAGCTGCAAGCTGCTGCCCAGTTTGCGGTGCTGTCTATCTCAAGGGCCGCTGGTTGTGGCGCAGCCCGCCACCTGGGGCCACTTCCCTGGTCTGCTCGGCATGCCAGCGTGCCGCCGACCAGATGCCCGCAGCACGAATCCACCTGTCTGGAGACTTTGAGGCGGCCCATCGGGAAGAGATCCTGACACTCGCCCGCCACCGCGAAGCTGATCTGCGCGCCGATCATCCAATGGAGCGCATCATGGCTGTCGAAAGCACGAGCAGCGGCACTGACATCCTGACGACCGGCTTTCATCTGGCGCGCGACATCGGCCATGCAATCCACCATGCATTCCACGGACACCTGACGTTTGACTATGGCAATGCAGAGACCGAACTGCACGTGAAATGGAGCCGGTAGTATCCCGGGGCGTTCCGTAACGCCCCCAGCCGCCTGTCCGCCAGGTTGGTTAGCCGATACGCTTCAAGACAACGACACCTCTGCGTAGCGCTGCTCGATCTCGGCGGCGCTGCCAAGTTCGGTACCGGCATGGCTCAACGCTGCTGCGGCCGCTGCCATGCCGTATCGAAATGCCTCTCGCATGCCTGCATTCCGGTTAAGCGCCCACACCATCCCCCCCACGAAGCTGTCGCCGGCTCCAATCGTGCTGAGGAATGACGTTGCGACGGCACCTGCCCGGACGATTTCTTCCTGCGTGACGAGCATGGCCCCGCCAGCGCCCAGTGTGAGCGCGACCGCATGCGCGTGCCCATTGCGGACAATCTCTTGCGCAGTCTCCATGCAATCCGCTTCTGTTTCCAACGCGCGCCCGGTCAGCTGTCGAAGCTCGTTCAGGCTTGGCTTGATCAGGTATGGCCCATGCGGCAACGCCGCGCGCAATGCCGGCCCCGAGGCATCCAGCACGACACGGCTGCCATGAAGCTTGGCCTGATCAATGACCCGCGCGTAAAAGTCGTCGGCCACCCCGAGCGGCAGGCTTCCGCTTAGGACGAGGTAGCGCGGCGCTGGCTGCAGCGCATCGAGGTAATCCAGGCAGTGCTGCGACTCCGATACCGAAACGACCGGCCCCGGCATCACGAACCGGAATTCCCGATGGCTGCAGAGTTCCGTCACGGAAAAATTCTCTCGCGTCTCCCCTTCGATCCCGAGGGCGACAAACGGTAAGCCCTCTACCGACAAAAGACGTCCCAATCGTTCAGCCACCGGGCCGCCTGCAAGGTAGACGGCCACGCAATCCCCGCCCAGGCGATGCACAACACGGGCGACGTTGACTCCGCCGCCTCCAGGGTCAAGGCGGGCCGGGGTGCAGCGCATCTTGTGTGTATCCGTCAGGCACTCGACCGACGTGGCGATATCGATGGCGGGATTGACCGTGAGCGTGACGATTTCCGGCATTGCACACCTCAAGGGGCTATGGAGGGCAGCCGGTAGTCATGCTGCACATCCGCGTTTCGATCCTGCCGCCTTGATCATTACAAGCATGTCTCGGAGGGCATTCAGAAGCGCGACATGTACGTCCACATCCGATGCCTGGTCTATTGCAAGCTCCCGCCCCTGCATCTGCACTTCGACATGGACGAAATAGGGTCCGCCGCAAAGCGGCTCGGCTCGCTCCGAAGCCAACCTCACGCTGCAGCGTTCGACCCTGCATGGAAGACCACTGAGTCTGGTGGAGAAACGCCTCACGGCTTCCTTGATGGCATCCGAGGGAGGCAGATGACGGAATTGAATCTCGACTCGCCGAGTGTCCATGATCTAAACGGAATGAAAACCAAGTTCAACAGCGAAGCAGCACCAAAGCGAACTGATCTATTAGCCTATTGAGCGCTACGTAGCGCGCTTTGACCTACCTCAACACCGCAATACCTGCTTACGCTAATCACGCCCAGTGGCTGTACACATTGACGTGTTTGCATAGGCTGCCGGGATATGCGAGCAGGTGCGTGCACAGGAGCGCGCTCATCGCCGGGGGCTCTGGTGGATCTCCCGATTGATCAGGCAACGATCGCGCGCTCGATTTCACTGCTTGCATGAGGCTCACCAACCGAATATCTGCGCTGCCTCAGATTGATACGCTCGCTTGCAAGCTAAGGTTGAACACTACAGAGGCGAGTCAACGTGAGTAAGCGGCCTGGGATGAAATGCACATCAGCCCGATAGCGCTCCGCTTGTCAGGAAAACCTGACAAGGTTCGGTGCCATGTCGGAGATGACGTCCAGCCCCACATAGCAGCGGCCACGTATCGCCCGAACAGGTTCCAGATTGGAGAGTGATCTTGAGCGACCAAGGGGGCAATCCCCGCATCTTCCTGTCGACCGTCCAGCCTCGACCGAATCAGCAGCGGCTGGTCATGGCCGTGATGCTGGCATCCGTCGTCGTCTTTGTGGCCGTATTGCCGTTCGCTCAATGGCAACTGGCGCAGGTCTGGGGCTTCATTCCTGTCTATGAATCCGCGGTCGTCATCAACGATTTGGTCACCGCCGCGATGCTGGTCGGGCAGTTCACCTTGCTCCGCTCTCCAGGATTGCTGGCCCTGTCATCCGGCTACTTCTTTACCGCCACGGTGGCGGCGGTGCACATGCTCAGCTTTCCGGGGCTGTTCTCAACATCGGGGCTTCTGAATGCGGGCCCGCAAACGACAGCGTGGCTTTACATGTTCTGGCATGGCGGGTTTCCCATCTCTCTGATCGCCTATGCCCTTTTGCAGGAAAACACGCGAACACGGCATATCAGGTTGCGGCGTGCCGTCTCTCCCGTTCTATGGGCTGCCTGCGTTGTGCTGCTTCTGACTTACGGGCTGACTGCGCTGGCCACCCACCCGTCTCTCTTGCCGGCCATCATGCGCGGGCATGGATACACCGGTGCAATGTCAACGACAGTGGGCATTGTGTGGATGCTGAACGTGCTGGCCGCAGCAATCTTATGGCGGCACCGTGGCCACTCCTTGCTGAATCTATGGTGTGCGGTTGTCGCCGTCACCTCGGTATTTGAGGTCGCACTGTCTGCCATGTTCAATCATGGGCGGTTCGATCTCGGCTTTTACGCAGGCCGCGCCTACGGCCTCGTCGCTTCCGGCTTTGTTCTTGTCGCGCTGATCATTGAACATGCCAGGCTTTACGCCATGCTGGTGAAAGCCCTGGATAACGAAAGCGCAGCGCGCGCACGCGCCTTGGACAAAACGCAGCAACTGAACGAGGCGAACGAGCACCTCGAACAGCGTGTCAAGGACCGCACCGCCCAGCTCAGCGTCACGAACATCGAACTTCGACAGGAAATCGCCGAACGCAAGCGCGCCGAACAGGCGCTGGAGCGATCGAGAGAGGAGTTGCGTGAATTGGCAACGATCAGCTCACGGGCGCGCGAAGAAGAACGACGGCGCCTTTCGCGCGAGCTTCACGATGAACTCGCCCAATCGCTGGCGGCGCTTAAGGTCGACATGCAGATGCTGGAGCAGAAGCTTCATGCCACGAACAAGCCGGTTGCCGACCGCCTGAGTTCAATGGAACAAGCCGTGGATGACATGATCGGTGCGACACGGCGGCTCGCCTCCGATTTGCGCCCCTCCATGCTCGACGATCTCGGTCTTGTACCTGCGTGCAGATGGCTTGTTGAGTCGTTTCAGCGGCGCCATCGCATTCGGTGCGAGCTAACGATCATGCCCGAGCACTTTGAGCTTCCCGAGCCCTTTGCATCCACCGTATATCGCGTGCTGCAGGAATGTTTGGCCAATGTGGCGCGCCATGCTGGTGCCTCAACCGTACAGGTGAGGCTGGTCCATGACGTGCCCACCGTTCAGCTCTCGGTGCAGGACGATGGCATCGGCTTCGACCCTGCGCATCCGAGAAAAGATTTGTCTTTCGGGCTTGTTGGCTTGCGTGAGCGTGCCTACCTCGTGCGTGGGAGCTTAAGCATCGAATCGTCGCCAGAGGCCGGAACGTTGATCGAACTGACCATTCCACAAACGATGACTGCAGCTATGGAAGGGGCGCTTCCAGCGCCCGACGCCCAACCAAGGGCAATCTAGTTCGGCATCGCTGCGGCCAGTCTCATACCAACCCGTGGGTGAGCGCGTATCGCACTAAGGCGACATCGTTCGGCAAGTTCATTCGTTCAAGAATGCGCGCCTTGTACGTGCTGACCGTTTTCTTGCTGATGCATAGATCGTGCGCAATCGTCGCCAGAGAATCGCCTTTCGACAGACGCACAAAAATATCGAACTCGCGGTCACTGAGCCGCTGATGAAGCAGTCTGTCTGCAGGGTCGCCCAGATTGTGTATCAGCAGCTCTGCCACGGCCTGCGTCATGTACGTACCGCCCGATGCGGCCTTGCGGATGGCCTTCTCGAGCTCCTTGACCGCACCCTCTTTCGTCAGATAGCCGACGGCACCGGCTCGGAATGCGCGTAGCGCGTACTGGTCCTCGGCGTGCATGGTCAGGACCAAGATCTTGAGCTGCGGAACGTCCCGATGAACCTGGGCGATCAGGTCAATGCCGCTGCGTCCGGGCATCGACAAGTCCAGCACGATGACGTCGGCAGGTGTACGGCGCACCAGATCGATGGTGGATGCACCATCCACTGCCTCACCAACAACCTCGATATCGCTGGCATCGCTCAGGATCCGGCCCAATCCCTCACGAAAGACCGCATGGTCGTCCGCTATCAGCACCTTGATCATTGTGTATCCCTTGGATCTGCGCTCCCACTGTTTCATGGTAGGTGGCGGGTGAATTCCCATACAACGCTTGGCACCGGCTTCTCTGATCAAGGTCAGGAACGTGACGGCGCCGTTTGCGACGAACACGGCGAGAACCAAAACGCTCGCCAACCCTGCTCGGGCAACGAGGGGACCGTTTGCGTGATCTCCAGCCGAACACGATGTGCCCAAAGACCATGTGGCGACGCATCGCCGGCATCGATCGGTTGACGCCCATCAAGATGCTGTCCGCATCGGCGTCCAGAATGGTTTCTCCCAGACCCCCCACAGGAGAAAGCATCATGGCTGAATCCGATACCAAACTTGCCGTGAAGACCGGCGCGGAAGCTTCGAACAAGCAGCCTGGCGCCATGCAACCCTGGCGCGCTTTTGACAACCTTCGGCAAGAGGTTGCGCGTGTGTTCGATGATTTCGACCGCGGATTTCATCTCTTCCCATTTCATCGGGCCGCGCTCGATATCGAGCCGTTCTGGCGGCGTGAATGGGCTTTGACGTCCGCGCCTGCCGTGGACGTTGTCGAAACCGACACGGCTTACGAGATCAAGGCCGATCTGCCCGGCATGGAAGAGAAGGACGTCGAGGTCAAGCTGGCCAACGGCGGCCTGACGATCAAAGGCGAGAAGCAGGAAGAGAAGGAAGAGAAGCAAAAGGACTACTACCTGCATGAACGCCACTTCGGCGCGTTCGAGCGGTCATTCCGTATGCCGGACGGCGTCGACACAGAGAAGATCCAAGCCAGCTTCAAGAATGGCGTATTGACGGTGACGCTCCCCAAGACAGACGCGGCGCAAGCCACGCCCAAGACGATCCCCGTCAACGGGGGCTGATGTAGCGGACGACGCACTGCAAGAACAGCGGAGGACGAATAGCGACTCGTTGCACGACTCGCGCCTCCGCCCACCTTGGTTTTACTCGCGGCCCGAGCCGCTACGCTGCGGCTGCGTCGTCCGGTTGACAGGAACTGACCTTGAAATTCTCGGCTGCCCATGATGACGTGGCGGCGCCCGATTTTGGGTCAAGGAGTTCGAGCGTGACTTTGGCATTGGACATTTCATTTCGGGATTTTCCGTACTCCAAAGCGATTGAGGATGCTGTCATCAAACAGGCGAACCGCCTTGGCAGCGTTCAGGTGGAGATCGCCCGTTGCCGCGTCAAGTTGATTCAACTGCCGCGCCAGCAGCTACCTATCCCATCCGTCAGGGTTCACATTGACGTGATGACGCGCCACCATCGCCACCTCTCGGGCCATGCCTCCGGCGACGACGCTCTTGTCGCACTTCACGATGCGTTCAAAGACGTCGAGTTCGTATTGCGAAGCGAAATGGTCCGTGAACAATCGAGTGCAATCATCGAAGCAAAGGGGGGCATATGAGCTTGACCGTTCATGCCGGGCGGGGTTGGGTGGACGTTCGTACAAAACGGCGAAGCGACAAGCGCTGGGATTGCGAATGCAGGTTCGTTTCATCCAATGGAAAATGCTCGTCCTGGGTTTCAGCGGCCAACGCTGAGGGCTATGTGTCCCGGGATCTCGCATTCAGTGCCGGCATTCTGCTCGGCCGCGAACTTGCCGCGCGCTTTACGGCGCGAGTGGAATCGGCTCCGCCACGCATGTATCAATGAAGCGGCAGGGCAAGGTCCGCCGACGGCCGGCGTGCCTCGCCCACTCAAGGTTGCTTCAACTGCCGCGAGTCGCCGGCAAGTGATTCAGCGGGGCCAGGTCATGGTGCGCATGGCGGCACCATGCGCGGGCACGACAAGCGTGCCCTGCCGTACCACGCCGTTATAAGACGCGCTGACTTGATACTTACCGCTCGGCAGACGGACGTAGAGCAGCGGGCCTTCCGATACGACAGCCAGGGACACCGCGCCGCTGGCAGAACGAATGCGCGTGTCGACATCCGAAACGTACGCGCCCCCTTGCTCAACGAACGTCAAACGCAGGTTGTAGTCCGCCGCAACGCTACGCATTGCGTCCACCTCGTCTTGTCCCACCCCACCTGACACATAGGCCACGCCCCCTTGCACACGTTGGATAGGACGGGCGGCGTAAGCACCTTCATTCAGGCAGCCCATCTCGTACATGACACGCCACGAACGCCTGTTCGTCATCCCACTATGCCTGCCACCTCGTGCCCGGCCCGTCAGCCGATCAGGCTCATTCACGCCTTGAATATCCCGCATGCGCTGCATCAACGCGCGGCGCTCTGCCGGTGTCCGAGCATTGCGCAGTTGCGCGCAAAAATCGGCGCTCGGCTGGCGTACTTGCTCGGGGGCGGGCGCCTGCGCCAATGCCGCGTTTGTCGACAAGAGAGACGCCGCAACCAGCGCAGCGCACAAGAGGCTGTGTACCCGAACCATGACCGACTCCTTGAGAGTTCATTCGCTTCCCTAGAGCCACAATGGTCCATGCGTGCCGAAGCGCGTTGATATGGCGCAACCTTTGATCCAGCCCAAACTGGCATATGACGTCATGGCTAACCTGAAAAGCAGCAGCACGTGCATCGCATACCACTCGTGGCGGCGGCACCCGCTGCTGCTGTGAGCGAAACCGCACGCCGCGGCACATTCCATCCAACGTGAGTTGACCATGACAGCCCGCACCCTCGTCTTCCATCAAACCGCGCGCAGGTTGATGCTCAACGGAATCGACCTGTTGGCCCGAGCTGTCAAGGTGACGCTCGGGCCTGGCGGCCGCAACGTGATCATCGAGCGGCCGGGCATGACGCCTATGGTCGCCAACTCCGGCGTGGTTGTTGCGCGTTCCATTTCATTGCGCGAGCCCTTTGCCGATATGGGTGCCCGATTGCTGTGCGAGGCAGCGGCGCGCACCAGCGAGGTCGCGGGTGACGGCACCACCACGGCCACCACCTTGGCACACGCCATCGTGGCGGAGGGCGTGAAGTACGTAGAAGCCGGACACGACCCGATGCAGCTCAGGCGCGGTATCGAGGCTGCAGGCGCCGTTGTTGCGCAGCAGCTCCACGCCATGGCTCGGCCCTGCACCACCGTTGACGAAATGCGGCAGATCGCCACGATTTCCGCCAGCGGAGACCAAACCGTGGGCACGCTGGTGGCGCGCGCGGTTGAGCAGGTCGGCAAGGACGGCGCCATCAGTGTGGAAGATGGCTCGAAGCTGGAAGATCAGTTGGAGATCGCAAAAGGCGCGCGTGTTGACCGGGGCTTTCTATCGCCATTCTTTGCCACCACCGAAAGCCGGGCCGTCGTGCTCGAAGAGCCATGGGTCTTATTGTGCGATGCCACGATCAGTTCGATTGCCCAATTGCTGCCGGTTCTCGAAGCCGTGTCCGGCACCGGCAAGCCGCTGCTGGTCATTGCCAACGAAGTGGAAGGCGAAGCGTTGGCCACGCTCGTGGTCAACAACCTGCGCGGCACGCTCAAGAGTTGCGCGATACGCTCGCCCGGCTTTGGCGAGTCCCGCACGGAACAACTGTCCGATCTTGCTGCGCTGACCGGTGCGAGCGTCATCTCATCGCAGACCGGCGTTTCGCTCGAGCACGCGACGCTTGACCAGCTCGGCCGCGTACACCGAACGGAAACCACCAAGGATTCGACCACACTCATCGCCGGCGATACGGCAAAGGCCGAGGTGGAACGCCGCGTGGGCCAGGTGCGGGCTCAACTCAATGACGCAAAGACAGACTACGACCGCGAGCAACTTCAGCACCGGATCGCGCGCCTGAGTGGTGGTGTGGCTGTCATCAAGGTAGGCGCGGCAACCGAAGTCGCGTTGCACGAACGCAAGAACCGCTTTCAGGATGCCCTTCACGCCACCCGTGCAGCCGTTGAGGAAGGCATCGTTCCCGGCGGTGGCGTTGCATTGCTCCGTGCGCGCTCCGCAATCGACGCATGGAGCGCACCCAACACCGAGCAGCATGCAGGCGCCCGTATCGTGCATACCGCCCTGGCCGCGCCGATGCTGCAGATCGCAGCCAACGCAGGCGCAGACGCACAGGCAGTCGTCCACCAGGTCCTCTCCGGGCAGGGATCGCACGGCTACGATGCGGCGTCCGATCGCTACGGCGACATGCTGGAGCTGGGTGTGGTCGACCCCGTCAAAGTGGTACGCACCGCATTGCAGAACGCCGTCTCCATTGCCGCCCTGTTGTTGACCACGGATTGCATGATCGCCGACGCGCGGGAAGGCTATGTTGACCGGCCGGATGAAGCTTCAAGCCCGGCCATGTTCAACGCCGGATACGCATAGCAAAGCCCCGGCCATCCCGAGCATTCATGACCCCACTGGCGGCGGATCAAGCTTTGCTCACGATCAAGGGAGCTTCCAAACCGTCCTCTACAGTGATGACAAGACACTTCGACACGCCGGACTTGCCATGATCGCTCCCGCCTTCGTCCACCATCAGCGCTCGAGAGCGACGCCCGCCCGGCACATCAATGAAGACGCGTTGGCGACGGCCTTTCTTCCGGATGCCCGTACGTTCCCGCTCCCTGATCCGGCGCTTGCCGTTCTGGCAAGAACAGCCGCTTCCTGGTTTGCCCCGACGTTGGCCACCGCAATCCATCTCAGCGCGGAGCATGGGCGTATTCGCGTTGCCGGGCACGTCTGCAATGCCCGCCCGCTAGCCTATCTGAAGATCGCGCTGCTGCGCTTGCCCGGCGTCGTCGGGTTGGACATGACGGTTACGGTTGAAGCCACCACCGATCCGCTGCGAGCGGAGAACATGGCCTTGCAACGTCACCACGTCGGCTAACCGGGGGCGCGCAAGCATGCATACGACTTTCTTCTGCGCGACCAGTTGTCCGT
>JABLTH010153356.1_pt1 | contig 13546 bp, 11 predicted proteins | sample 7875711 | NCBI WGS metagenome assembly JABLTH01 (sample SAMN14941262, study PRJNA633318) | bioreactor metagenome | isolation source: bioreactor | place: China | collected 2019-03-05 | reverse complement strand
GTGGAGGCGTGGAACGACGCCGGCGTCGACGGGATGAACGTGCAGTACGTGGTGTCGCCGGGCTCGTTCGAGGACTTCGTCGACCATGTCACCCCCGTGCTCCAGCAGCGCGGGCTGATGCAGTCGGAGTACCGCGAAGGAACACTGCGCGAGAAGGTGTTCGGCAACGGGCCCCACCTGCCGGAGGAGCACCGGGCGCGAGGATTCCGGCGGGCGGCCTTCGGGCGTTAGCCGCTCGCGGATCCTCGTGGCCCGACCGAAGGATGAGTCGCCCGGAGGGTGACCGGCCTTCCCTGGGCGACCGGGTCGATCATGCCCGGAGCGCGGAGAGGGGCTCCCGTGCCCCGACCTCCCGAAGCCAGGACGCGTACCAGTGGGCGCTCTGCTTGGGGATGCGCTCCTGGGTCGCGTAGTCGACGAAGTACATGCCGAAGCGGTGCCCGTACCCCCACGCCCACTCGAAGTTGTCCATGAACGACCACGGGAAGAAGCCGACCAGGTCGACGCCGTCGTTCATCGCTTCCGTCGCCGCCTCGATGTGCGACCGGTAGAAGTGCACCCGTTCCGCGTCGTTGACCTCGCGCTCGGGGTCGACGTAGTCGAAGAGGGCCTGACCGGTCTCGGTGACGATGAGCGGCAGCGTCGTGTACTCGTCGGCGACGCGGTGGAGGATCTCCTTCAGACCGACCGGTTCGACCGAGATCCCCGAAATGGTCGGTTCGGCGGGCGGGACCTTGGCCCAGCCACGGGCGGGGTCGCGCGGGTCGGCGACGGCCGCATGGCGTTCGTAGTAGTTGACACCGAAGTAGTCGAGGGGTGCGCTGATCGTCTCGAGGTCGCCGTCGTGGACGAACTCGAACCCGGTGACGCCGTCGTAGAAGGCGCGGGCGTCGGCCGGATACTCGCCGCGGAGGATCGGATCGAGGAACATGCGGTTCTCGTAGAGGTCGAGCCGACGGGCTGCCGCCACATCCTCCGGCGCTTCGCTTCCCGCCCGGACGGAGGTCAGGTTCAGGGTGATGCCGACCTGGCCGGTCACACCGTCGGCGCGGAGCGTCTGCACGCCTTTGCCGTGCGCGAGCAGGAGGTGGTGGAGAGCGGTGACCGCTGTCGCCTCGTCGCGGATCCCGGGTGCGTGCCGTCCCTCGAGGTGACCGACGAACGCGGAGCAGTACGGCTCGTTGAGGGTGAGCCAGTAGGGCACCCGGTCACCCAGGCTGCGATGCACGATGCCGGCGTAGTCGGCGAACCGGTCGGCCGTGTCGCGGTTCGCCCAGCCGCCCACATCCTGGAGCGCCTGCGGGAGATCCCAGTGGTAGAGGGTGACCATCGGGACGATGTCCCGTTCGAGCAGCCCGTCGACGAGGCGGCCGTAGAAGTCGAGGCCCGCCTGGTTGACCGGGCCGGCCCCGGTCGGGAGGACCCGGCTCCAGGCCACGGAGAACCGATAGGAGTTCACGCCGAGCTCGACGAGCAGGTCGAGGTCGGACTCCCAGCGGTGGTAGTGGTCGCACGCGGTGTCCCCGGTGTCGCCCCTCAGCACGGCACCCGCCCGGTGGCTGAAGGTGTCCCAGATGGACGGCCCTCGCCCGTCTTCGGCGACGGCCCCTTCGATCTGGTACGCGGCGGTGGCTGCTCCCCAGAGGAAGCCGGGCGGGTAAGTGTTCTCAGAGTTCATGGTCTTCTTTCGTGGGTTCAGCGGGCGGCGCCGCGGCGGGCGAGTCGCTTGCGTCCGAGCGCGTCGACGGAGACCGCGAGCGCGAGGATGATGCCGGTGGTGATGCTCTGGACGGCGGCGGGCTGGCCGAGCAGGTCGAGTCCGTTCTCGATGCTCCCGACCACCAGCGCGCCGAGGATCGCGTTGTAGACCCGTCCACGGCCGCCGAAGAGGCTGGTGCCGCCGATGACGGCCGCGGCGATGGCGTTGAGCTGCAGCGTCCCTCCGCCCAGCGCGCTCGAGGCGGAGAACTCGCGAGAGGCCTCGATGATGCCGGCGATGCCGGCGATGACGGCGATGATCACGAACACCGCGATGGTCGCCCCGCGAACCCGGATGCCGGAGCGGCGCGCTGCCTCCCGATTGCCGCCGATCGCATAGACGTGCCGGCCGAAGGGGGAGAGGCTCATCACCGCACTCATCACGCCGACGAGCCCGAGGAGGACGACGAGCACCCACGGGATGCCGAAGTAGCTGTTGAGCAGCCAGGTGGCCAGCAGGATGAGGACCGCCACGATCGCCACGCCGATGACGTCGGCGGACGCGGGCCGCACGGCGAGCCCTGCTCTGCTGCGCATCCGTCGCGCCGTCCACCGCCACGCGGCGAAGGCGACGATCACGGCGGCCGCGATCGCCCAGCCTCCCGCCGGACTCACATACGTGGACGCGATGGACTTGAGGAACGGGTCGTTCAGGGCGACCTGCCCGTTGTCTCCGATGATGATCAACTGCACCCCCTGCCAGACGAGCAGTCCGGCGAGCGTCACGATGAACGAGGGGATGCCGACGAAGACGATCACGAGCGACTGGATGAGGCCGATCACGGCTCCGAACGCGAGGGCGGCGAGGATCGCCACCCACGCCGGTGCTCCCGCGTTGGTCGAGAGCACCGCCATCGTCGCGGCGCTCACCCCGGCGATGGCGCCGACGGAGAGGTCGATCTCGCCCAGGATGAGCACGATCACCATGCCGACCGAGATGGTCCCCAGCACCGCGATCTGCAGAGTGAGATTGGAGAGGTTCCGCGGCGACAGGAAGTTGCTGTTCAACAGCTGGAACACGATCCAGACGACCGCGAGGCCGATCACGACGGCGTACGGGCCGAAGTCGCGAGGGATCGGCAGCCGCGAGCGGAGCGTCGCACGCGGCGGCGTCGTGACGGGCACCCGCGTCGGGGTGCTCGCTTCAATCATGGTCGGTCCCTTCGGTGCGGATCGTGTCGGCGCCGGTGATGGCGGCGACGACCTGGTCAGGTGTGCTGGACCCTGGGATGAACTCGCCGGCGTTCCGTCCGAGCCGGAGCACAGTGATCCGGTCGGCGACGGCGAACGCATCGGCCATGTTGTGGGTCACGACGACGACTCCCAGGCCGGTGTCGCGCATCCGCCGGACGAGGTCGTAGACCATGCGGGTCTGGGCGACTCCGAGCGCGGCGGTCGGCTCGTCCAGGAGCACGACGCGCGAGCCCCAGAGCGCGGCGCGGGCGACGGCGATCGCCTGCCGCTGCCCTCCCGAGAGGGAGGAGACGAGCTGGTCGAGGGCGGGGATGGTCGCTGCCAGCTCGGCGATGACCTTGCCCGCCTGCTTCTCCATCCTCAGCTTGTCGAGCAGGGGCAGCGAGCGCACCCGGAGCTCCCGGCCGAGATACAGATTCGCGACCACATCCAGGTTGTCGCACAGCGCGAGGTCCTGGTAGACGGTCTCGATGCCCAGCCGGGCCGACTCGGTCGGAGAACCGATCGTGACCGCACGGCCGTCGATGAGGATCTCGCCAGAGCTGATCTGGTGGGCGCCGGCCATCGCCTTGACCAGGGTCGACTTGCCCGCCCCGTTGTCGCCGACGAGGGCTACCACGCTGCCGGCGTCGACGCGGAAGTCGACGTCGGCCAGCGCCTGGACGTGGCCGTAGAACTTGGACACCGCACGCAGCTCGAGGAGCGGGGGAGCGCCGACGCCCGAAGCCGGCCGGCGCTCCTCCTGGTTCAGTTCGACGGACATTGTGCCTTCGCGGCTCCCACGCAGATGTTCGCCCAGGTGGTGAAGCCGTCCTTGATGACCGTGTCGGCGATGTTCGACTTGTCGACCACGACCGGGTCGAGGAGGATCGCCGGCACCGAGCCGACGTCGTTCTTCACCGTCGTGGTCGTCTGCTGCTTGACCGCGTTCTTGTCGCCGTGTGCGAGGGCGACGGCGAGCTTCGCCGCTGCGTTCGCCTCGTCCCGGATGGACTTGTACACCGTCATCGACTGGTTGCCTTCCAGGATGTTCGTCAGGCCGGGGTCGGTGGCGTCCTGACCGGTGACGATGACCTTGCCGTTCAGTTGCTGCGCGGTGAGGGCGGCGATGACCGGAGTGGCCATCCCATCGTTGGGCACCAGCACGGCGTCGACCTTGTTGTTCAGCTTGGTGAGCGCCTGCTCCATCGACGCCTGCGCCTTGGAGCCGTCGAATCCCGGGGTGTCCGATTCGTAGCCGAGGACGAGCGAGCCGTCCGTGAACGCGGGGTCGAGCGACTGGTGCGCGCCCTGCTTGAAGGCCAGACCGGGAGCGGAGGTGATGTCGCCGTTGATCATCGCGACCGTGCCGCCCTTCGGCGCGTGGTCGACGATGTACTTGCCCTGGAGCTCGCCGACCTTCTCGTTCTGGAACGAGATGTACGCGTCGGGGACGGCGCCGTCGATCATGCCGTCGTAGGCGATCACCGAGGCCTTGTCGGCGCGGGCCTTGTTCACGATGGTCGCGCCCGCCTTGGCCGTGTATGGGCTCGCGACGATCACGCTGGCGCCGTTCGTCAGTGCCGACTCGGCCTGGTTGATCTGTGTGGATTCCGAGCCCTGCGCGTTCTCCGCGATGACTGTGATCGACGGGTCGAGCTTGTGGACGGCTTCGATGAAGTAGGGCTTGTCCTTCGACTCGAAGCGGTCTGCACAGGTGGAGCAGGGCATGAGGAACGCGATCGTCTTGCTCCCGGAGGAGGAGCCGGACGCGTCCGCGGGGTTGGTGGAGCTGCACCCGGCGAGGAGCAGGCCCGCAAGGGCGAGCGTCGCCAGGGCGATCGGTGTCATTCGCTTCATCGCGAATTCCCTTCGCTGTGGGTGGATGGGGTGGACTAACGGTTGAAGCCCGATTCGACGAACTGCTCGATGGGCAGGGTGGCGGCGCCCAGGGCGACCGCCTTGGAGCCCAACGTGGAGCGTTCGATGCGAACGTCGGCGGCGGGCTGTTCCAGCGAAGACCGCTGGACGACTTCGATGACCTCGTCCAGGACGTGTTCGGCGATGATGTCGCCGAACCAGCCGCCCAGGATGAGCATGCGCGGGTTGTAGAGGTTGACCAGGTTCGAGAGGGCGACGCCCAGGTGATCGACGAGGTCGGCGACGGCCGTGCGAGCGCGCTCGTCTCCGTCGGACCTGGCCGCGAAGAGAGCGGCGATCGCCTCGTCCTCCTGCCCGTCGATGTGGGCTTCGGGGCCGAGCCAGGCTTCGAGGATCGAGACCGCTCCGACGAACGTCTCGACGCAGCCCTTGGCGCCGCACCGGCAGCGGACGCCGTCCATGCTGATCTTGGTGTGTCCCCATTCTCCGGCGCTGCTGGAGGAGCCGCGGAGCAGGGCGCCGTTCGAGATGATGCCCGCCCCGGCTCCCGCGCCGATGAGGACGACGACGGCGTCGTCGACGCCTTTGATCGAGCCGAACCAGGACTCCGCCTGGGTGGTCGTCTTGGCGCCGTTGTCGATGAACACCGGCAGGCCCAGCCGGTGCGACAGCTCGCCGAAGGACACGCCGTCCCAGCCGATGACCTGCGCGTGGACGAGGGAGTCGGTCGTCCCGTCGGCGTTCTGGACGGAGCGGACGATGCCGGGTACGCCGAGGCCGAGCCCGAGGATCGGGACGGCCGAACCGCGACGGTCGTCGAGCAGCTCGCCGACTCCGGCCACGATCGTGTCCATGACCTGCTCGGGGGAGATGCGGCGTCCGCGGAACGGGTAGCGGCGCTCGCCGAGCCGGTTCATGTCGAGGTCGAAGAGCCCGACGGTGACATCCGTCTCGCCGACGTCGGCCCCGATGACACGCGCGGCGTCACGGTTGAGGCCGAGAACGGTCCGCGGCCGCCCGCCGTCCGACTCCACCTGGCCCTGTTCGACGACGGCGCCCTCCTCGATGAGGTCGCCGATCACACTCGTGACGGTCGCAGCCGACAGCCCGGTCGCTTCGCCGGCGGCTGCCCGAGAGGAGGTCCCCTCCAGCAGCAGGTGACGCACGACCAGCGCGCGATTCGCTCGTCGCACGTCCTTCACGGTTGCCTTCCGGGCCATGCCGTCCTCCTTTGGTTGCGCCTTAGTTTACACATCGAAATAAGCTGCGCAAGCCCTTTCCATTAGGAAAATCAATGTGAGCTAGAAACAATAATCCCTCTTGTGGTCAAGTTCTTTCGGATCTTAAAGTAAGGCCCGCAATAGTCATCCCTCCGGCGACGCCGCATCGATGCGGCTTCTGCCGATCTACTGCCGAAGGAGGCACCCCATGAGTCAGATGACACCAACGCACCACCGCACGCACCGCAGACGGCTGCGGCGGTCCGCCACCGCGATGGGGGTGGCCGCGCTTCTCGGAGCCGGCGCCGCCATCGCGGTCGCCGGTCCGGCATCCGCGACGGTCACGCTGAACGCCTGGCTGACGACGGCCGACAACTCCAGCGCCCTCACCCCCCAGAGCGCGATCACGCTCGGGTCCGTCGCCTCTGGCTCGATCAACGTGAGCGTCAACGACAGCCTGGCGTATCAGAGCATGAGCGGCTTCGGTGCCGCCTTCACCGACTCGTCCAGTTCGCTGCTGCAGCAACTGAAGGGGTACAGCCCGACCGCGTACTCCACCCTGATGAGCCAGCTGTTCGGCAGCTCCGGCGCGAACTTCTTGTTCTGGCGCGTTCCCATGACGTCCACCGACTTCAACTCGACGAACACCACCTGGACGGACGACGACACCGCAGGGCCGAGCGGGAACCCCGACCAGTACTTCTCGCTCTACGCCGACGAGACGAACCTGATGATCCCCACCATCAAGGACGCCAAGGCGCTCAACTCCAACCTCCAGCTGGTGGCGAGCCCGTGGAGCGCGCCGGCGTGGATGAAGAGCAACGGGTCGATGTTCGGCAGCACGAGCGGAACCAACGGGACGCTCCTCACGGCCGACTATCAGGCCTGGGCGGACTACTTCCGCGACTGGCTGCAGGCCTACCAGTCGAACGGGGTCCCGGTCGGGTACATCACACCGCAGAACGAGCCGCAGTACGCCCCCGCCGCGTACCCGGGCATGTACTGGGCGAACGGGACCACGGAGGGCAACTGGGTGAACAACTACCTCGCACCCACGCTCTCGGGCGCCGGCCTCAGCCCGAAGATCCTCGGCTGGGACCACAACTGGGACGTCCCCAACTTCCCGCAGGACATGCTCAGCACGGCCGGCTCGAACCTGAGCGGCATGGCATGGCACTGCTACAACAGCGGCTCGACCACGGCCGACCCGACGAACATGACCAGGCTGCACAACATCGACCCGACGAAGGACGCCTACGAGACCGAGTGCTCGTCGGACAGCGCGCCGACCAACATCATCGGCTACTCGACGGCCGCGATGGCATTGCTCTCCGTGCAGAACTGGGCCAAGTCCGTGGTGATGTGGAACGCCGCCCTCGACTCCTCGAGCGGACCGCACCTGGCCGGGGCCTGCACGAACTGCGCGCCGTTGGTGACGATCCAGCCGACACTCGACGGCTCGGGCCACGTGACCTCCGACACCGTCACGCTGGACAACAACTACTATCAGCTCGCCCAGCTCAGCAAGTTCGTGCCGGTCGGCTCCACCCACATCAACTCGACGGTGAACGCGCACGGCATCGTGACCGCGGCATTCAAGACGCCGTCGGGCTCGGAGGTGCTGGTCGCGACCAACACCAACTCGTCGTCGACCACCTTCGAGACGACCTGGAACCGGCAGGGGTCGTTCTCGTACACGCTCCCGGCGGGAGCGACGGTCACCATCTCGGGCACCGTCCCCGCGGCGACCTCCCTGTCGTCGACACCGTCGGCCGGGCACGTGTTCAAGCTCGTCAACCGGTCGACCGGAAAGCCGCTGGGCATCGCGGGAGGCTCCACGGCGGACGGTGCCCAGGCGGTGCAGTACACCGATGACGGGGATCTCGACCAGCAGTGGAACCTCGTCAGCGCCGGCTCCGGGTACTACAACATCGTGAACGCCAAGAGCGGCAAGGCCCTCGACGACACCGGTGGGTCGACCAGCAACGGGACCGTCATGCAGCAGTACACGATCACCGGAACAGGGAATGCGAATCAGCAGTGGTCGATAACGGCCAGCGGAAGCTGGTACGTCATCACCAACCGCACGAGCGGCCTCCAGCTGAACCTGACGGGAGGCTCCCTGGCCGATTCGACGCTGATCCAGCAGTACGCGAGCAGCAGTTCGGACCCGAACGCCCTCTGGCAGTTCGTTCCGGTCAGCTGACCGCAAGGCGTCGATGTCGGGGAGGGTGACAGCCTCCCCGACACCCGGGTCGCCCGAACGATCGTGCCGGAGTCACCCCGGGTCGACCCGGACGGTCGCGGCGGGCTGCTCGGCCGCCCAGGAGGCGAGCAGGCGGAGCCGCTCGGCGGACGGCGAGCCGGGCTCGGCCGTGTAGACGAGCAAGACGTGGCCGGGTTCGGCGGTGATCGCGAACTCCTCATAGGCGAGGGTGAGCTCGCCGACGACGGGATGGTGGAAACGTTTGGTGCCTGCGCCGTGGGTGCGCACGTCGTGCGCGCCCCACAGCCGGCGGAAGGTGTCGCTGCGGGTGGACAACTCGCCGACGAGGTCCTGGAGGGCACGGTTGTGGGGGTCGCGTCCCGCCTCCGCCCGCATCATGGCGACGCACATGTCTGCGAAGCGGTCCCAGTCGGGGTAGAAGTCGCGGGAGGCCGGGTCGAGGAACTGGAATCGGGCGAGGTTGGGGGTGCGGCCCCCGTCGCCGATCATCGGGGCGTAGAAGGCTCGGCCGAGCGCGTTGAACGCGATCACGTCCGATTGCGGGTTGCGCACGACGGCGACGCCTTCGGTGAACGCCTCCAACGCCCAGTGCAGGCTCGGCCGCGCCCCGGGGCTGCGGGTGGCGCGCCGGCGCGGCCGCCCGGAGTTCGGGATGCCGTCCGCGGCCCGGGCGAGGTCGAACAGGTGGGCGCGCTCGGTGTCGTCGAGCTGGAGCGCTCGCGCCACCGCCTCCAGGACGCCGGCCGAGACCCCGGCGATCGCACCTCGCTCCAGCTTCGCGTAGTACTCGACGCTGACGTCGGCGAGCACGGCGACCTCCGAGCGGCGCAAGCCGGCGACGCGCCGTCCGGTACCGGTCGGCAGCCCGACCTGTTCCGGTGTGACCTTGGCGCGGCGCGACATCAGGAAGTCGCGGACGTCCGCTCGATTGTCCATGCGTCTCAGGCTAGGCGGCGAGGCGTCCGCGAGGGATGCCCTGTCAGTACACCTCTCATCAGGGACTCCCTCGGGGCGGCGGGAGGCGGTGTGCTGGATGGCGTGACAGCTTCACCTTCTCCCGTGGCCCGAGTACGGGCCGGCCTCGCACTCGCGACGCTCCTGCTCGTGCTGACGGTGTTCGGCCCGATCTCGATGGATCTCTACCTGCCCGCCCTCCCGGCCCTCACGACGGAGCTGGGGGCGGCGACTTCGCTGGCCCAGCTGACGGTGACCGCATGCCTGATCGGCCTCGCCGCGGGACAGCTCATCGCCGGACCGTTGTCCGACCGGTTCGGGCGGCGTGGACCGGCCCTCATCGGAGTGACCGCGTACGTGGTCGTCTCTGCGCTGTGCGCGGCGAGCCCGACCGTCGAGCTGTTGATCGTCGCCCGCCTGGTTCAGGGGCTCGCCGGCGGCGTGGGCATCGTCATCGCCCAGGCCGCGGGGCGTGATGTCTACGAGGGCGGCAGGCTCATCCGCTTCTACGGTCGGCTCACGATGGTCGGCGGCCTGGCGGCGATCGTCGGCCCGCTGCTCGGCGGTGCCCTCACCTCGGTGCTGGACTGGCGCGGCCTGTTCCTCGTGCTCGCGGTGATCGGCGCGTCGATCCTCTGTTGGGTGACCGTCGGCCTCCCCGAGACGCTGCCCCCGGAGGCGCGCACCGGCGCCGGGTTCGCCGTCATCCGTCGGGACATCCGGGTGCTCCTCTCCGACCGCCGCTTCGTCGGGGCGGTGGTCGCCCAGGGCTTCGTCTATGCGGCGTTGTTCGCCTACCTGAGCGGCGCGACCTACGTGCTCCAGGGCGTCTACGGTCTGTCACCACAGGGCTATGCGCTCGCCTTCGGACTCAACTCGGCCGGCTTCATGGTGTCCGGCTCTCTCGCTGGACGCTTCAGCGAGACCTGGAGCGTGCTGGGCACGCTGACCGTCGGCATCGCGGTCGCCGGGACCGGCGCGGCCGGGCTGCTGCTGGCGGGCCTGGCGCACGTGCCGCTCGCCGTGGTGATCGTGTCCCTGTTCCTCCTCGCCGCAGGAACGGCGATCACCAGCCCGCCGTCGACCACGCTTGCGCTGTCGGACTATCCGCGGATCGCGGGCACGGCATCCTCGCTCCTCGGTGCTGCGCGGTTCGCGTTCGGCGGCATCGCCGCTCCGCTGGTCGGCGTCGCCGGCGCGCTCAGCATCCTCCCCCTGGGCCTCGTCGCCACGATCGCGGTCGTCGCGGCCGCCGCCGTGGCATTCGCCCTCCTCCGACCTCCGGCCCGAGCGACAGCCCGCGCCGGCACCGCCGACCCCGCAACGGAAGGAACCCCCACATGCGTGGAGTAGTCATGCACGCCCCCCGGGACGTCCGCGTCGAAGAGCGCGCCGACCCGATCGTCGAAGAGTCGTCCGACGCGGTGATCCGCGTCGCGGCCACCTGCATCTGCGGCTCCGACCTGTGGTCGTACCGCGGCACCGACGCGGTCACCGAGCCGACGCCGATGGGCCACGAGTACGTCGGTGTCGTGGAGGAGATCGGCGACGACGTGCGGAACGTGAAGGTCGGCGACTTCGTCGTCGGGTCGTTCTTCGCCTCGGACAACACCTGCGAGATCTGCCGGGCCGGCTACCAGTCGCGATGCGTGCACGCGTTCCCCATGGGAGCGCTCGGCACCCAGGCAGAGAAGCTGCGCGTCCCGCTGGCCGACGGAACCCTCGTCGTCGTGCCAGGCACACCGACTCCGGCGCAGGTGCGCAGCCTCCTCGCGGCCTCCGACGTGCTCGGCACCGGCTGGTTCGCCGCCGTCGCCGCAGACGCCGGCCCCGGCAAGACCGTCGCCGTGGTCGGTGACGGCGCGGTCGGTCTCCTCGGCATCCTCGCCGCGAAGCAGCTCGGCGCACCGCGGATCATCGCCATGAGCCGCCACGCCGACCGTCAAGCGCTCGCCCGTCGTTTCGGCGCGACGGACATCGTCGAGGAGCGCGGGGACGCCGGGGTCGCCGCGATCAGGGACCTCACCGCTGGTCTCGGCGCACACTCGGTGATCGAGGCGGTCGGCACGCAGGAGTCGATGATGCAGGCGATCCGGGCCACCCGACCGGGAGGCCATGTCGGCTACGTCGGTGTCTCGCACGGCGTCGAGCTGCCCGGGCAGGAGTTGTTCTTCTCGGGTGTGCACCTCCACGGCGGCCCTGCGCCCGTGCGCCGCTTCCTCCCGGAGCTGATCGCGTCGATCATGAGTGACGAGCTCGACGCCGGCGCGGTGTTCGACCTCACCCTCCCCCTGTCGGAAGCGGCGGAGGGCTACCAGGCGATGGATGAACGCCGGGCCGTCAAGGTCCTGCTGGAAACGGAGAACGCATGAACATCGAACCCGCCACGTCGACCGTGAAGAACCCGCCGGAGCAGTTCGCCGGCGACGTCTGGGTCGAACGCATCGCCGGTCCCCACGACGGCGACCAACGGATGACCGTCGCGCTCGTCCGCTTCGCCCCCGGCGCCCGGACCGCCTGGCACAGCCACGCGCGCGGCCAGTACCTGCGGGTCACGGCCGGCGTCGCCCGGTTCGGCGACCGCGACGGCAACGTCATCGACGTGCATCCCGGCCAGACGCTCTACACGCCGCCGGGCCAGGACCACTGGCACGCCGCAGCACCGGACTGCTTCATGGAGCACATCGCGATGCTGGAGTCCGCCGACGACCCGGCCGAGACCACCACCTGGAGAGAGCACATCACCGACGACGAGTACGAAGGGCGCCACGCATGACGAACACGACGGGAGGCGGCTGGACCGGAGGGCGACGCGCGTTCGGCGACTTCGCGCCCGGGCTCGTCCATTACACCGACAAGGTGCTGTTCGACGAGGTCTGGGAGAGGCCGGGGCTGTCCAAGCGCGACCGCAGCCTCATCACCGTGACCGCGCTGCTCGCCGGGGGCAACCTCGACCAGCTCCGCTTCCACCTCCCCTTCGCCGTGGAGAACGGCGTGACACAGGAGGAGCTGATCGAGGCGATCACGCACCTCGCCTTCTACGCGGGGTGGCCGAAGGCGATGTCGGCCATGACGATCGCGAAAGAGGTGTTGGGGCCAGAGGGGAGCGCGCCGGCCTGAGGCCGGCCAGCGCCGGGCGGGGACAGGCGCACCCCTCGTTCACTCCACCGAGAAGTTCAGCTTCGAGTCCGCCACCGCGACGACCGACCAGGTGCCGCCGTCGGAGTCGGTGAACTCGTACGCCGGGACGATGAGGACGCCGCCGTCGGGCTGCCACTGGCTGGCGAGACCCAGCCGGGCGCTGACGATGTGTACCCGGTTGACCGGCCAGGAGAGCGGTGTGCCGGAGGTCGGTGTCGCCGGGGGGACGGTGGGCGGAGCGGCGCTGGGGGGTGCCGTGTCGACCGCCGCCCCCGAGCCCGCGACGGAGCCGGCAGCGCCTCCCTGCGTGCGGAGCGCGATCGGGATTCCCGACTGCTGCGCACCGAAGCGCGGGTCGGACAAGCGCTCGAAGGCCTGCTGGGCGCTGACGACGGGGTAGTCGCCGACCGCGACGATCGGAGCGAGGAAACCGGAGGCGCTGACGATCCCGTCCGCGGTCAGCTCGATCGACCAGGGCTGGTCGATGCGCTGCCCGTCGACGACCGGCCAGGCCTGGGCCTGTTGGGTGAGTGCGCCCTCCTGCGTGTTCGCCTCGAACTGGAACGTGTCGGCGTCGCGGCCGGCGTTCGCGATGAGGGAGCGGAGCGCGGCGATCGCCGCGTCGGTCGGCGGGAGGGGGCGGCTCGGGGTGCAGGGCTCCGGGGTGGCGCCGTCGTCCGTCTTCGAGCACGAGGCCGTGAACCTCGGGTCGTAGAACGAGAAGCTCAGCGTTCCGTCGAGGCCGACCGTGAGGGATGGCGCGGTGCCATCTTGCGGGCCGACGGTCCAAGTGCCGTCCTTCAGCGTGGGTGTCTGCCGGAGGCCGAGGGCGCCGGCGAGGGCGGCGACCGTCCGGACGTCGGAGGCGGAACGCGGGTCGAACGCGTACGACGCTGCGGTCCCGGTGCTGGTCGAGAGACCGGAAGCGGTGAAGCTGTTGCGGCCGAAACCGTACCCGAACGCGCGGTCGGCCGCGCTCGAGCCCGCCGCCACCTTTCCGCCCTGGGACTCGATGCCCGGTGCGGTGACGGCGCCACCGGAGGACATGCCACCGTGCAGGGAGATCGGGGCCGCCCCGGCGACGACGGAGCCGCCGGAGTGCTGGCCGATCGCGATGCCGGCACCGCCGAAGATGGCGACAGTGGCGGCGACCGCGACCAGAGGACGCCAGATCCGGCCACGGCGGGCCCGC
>JABLTH010092090.1_pt1 | contig 13548 bp, 14 predicted proteins | sample 7875711 | NCBI WGS metagenome assembly JABLTH01 (sample SAMN14941262, study PRJNA633318) | bioreactor metagenome | isolation source: bioreactor | place: China | collected 2019-03-05 | reverse complement strand
GTTGACGCCGTCCATCACGTACAGGAAGCGGTCGCGCCAGTGCATGAAGGGCTGCGAGTTGATGTTCTCGTCGTCCTTCATGAAGTCCAGCCCGCCCTTCAGGCCCTCGTAGATCACGCGGCCGTAGTTGCGGCCCGACAGGCCGAGCTTGGGCTTGGTCGTCGCGCCGAGCAGCGGGCGGCCGAACTTGTCCAGCCGCTCGCGCTCGACGACCAGCCCGGTCGGCGGGCCCTTGAAGGTCTTGACGTAGGCCACCGGGATGCGGATGTCCTCCAGCCGGCAGGCCTTGAGCGGCTTGAAGCTGAACACGTTGCCGATCAGGCTGGCCGTCATGTTGGCGATCGAGCCCTCCTCGAACAGGATCAGGTCGTAGGCGACCCAGGCGAAGAACTGGCCCGGCTGCCCCGGCACCGGCTCGACCTTGTAGGCCTTGGCGCGGTAGCTGTCGCAGGCGGTGAGGCGGTCGGTCCAGACGACCGTCCAGGTGGCGGTGCTGGACTCGCCGGCCACCGCGGCGGCGGCCTCGACCGGGTCGACCCCGTCCTGCGGCGTGATGCGGAACAGGCAGAGGGTGTCGGTGTCCTTGGGCTGGTAGTCGGCGTCCCAGTACCCCATCTGGCGGTACTTCAGCACGCCGGCGCTGTAGCGCTGCTTCTTGTCGAGGATCGGTGCATCGGCGACCACGCCGGGTTCGACGGGCTTGTTCATGGAGGGCCTTTCGAGGTGCAGCGGCGACGGGCACCGCGATGGCCAAAATTTAAGTTTCGGCTTATTTAATGGAAAGTCAGATATGCTTCCGTTTCAAGTAAGCAAAAGCTGAACAGTGAACGTCACCTTCCGCCAATTGCGGGTCTTCGCCGAGGTGGCCCAGCAGGGCAGCGTCGTGCGCGCCGCCGCGGCGCTGCACCTGACGCCGCCGGCGGTGTCGATGCAGATCAAGGAGATCGAGAACCAGGTCGGCTTGCCGCTGTTCGACCGCCAGGGGCGCCAGCTCGGCCTGTCCACCGCCGGCGAGTACTTCCTGGTCCATGCGCGCCGCCTGCTGGCGCAGCTGAAGGAGGCCGACGATGCGATGGCCCGCTTCAAGCGGCTCGAGCACGGCCTGCTGACCATCGGCATGGTCGCCACCGCGAGCTACTTCCTGCCGCGCCTGCTGTCCTCGTTCCAGCAGGAGCACCCGGGGGTCGAGGTGCGGCTGCGGGTGGCCGGCAACCGCGAGCAGCTGCTGGCACTGATGAAGTCCGGCGAGGTGGACCTGTCGGTGATGGGGCGGCCGCCGAAGGAACTGGCCGCGCGGGCCGAGGCCTTCGCCGCCCACCCGCATGTCTTCGTCTGCCCGCCCGGCCACCCGCTGCTGAACATCGGCCACCCGCCGGCCTCGGCGCTGCAGGACCAGGCCTTCATCGTGCGCGAGCCGGGCTCCGGCACCCGCACCGTGATGGAAACCTTCCTGGCCGAGCACCGGGTGAGCCCGCGCATCACGATGGAGATGTCGAGCAACGAGACCATCAAGCAGACGGTGATGTCCGGCATGGGGCTCGGCTTCCTGTCGCTGCACACCATCGGGCTGGAGGTGCGCAGCGGGCTGCTCGCGGTGCTCGACGTCGAGAACACCCCGGTGATGCGGATGTGGAACATCGTGCACCTGCAGTCGCGCGTGCTGTCGCCGGCGGCCGAGGCCTTCCGCTACTTCCTGCTGGAGCGCGGCGAGGAATACCTGATGGCGCACGACGAGGGGCTGCTGCACCCGTCCACCCGCCCGGGCGCAGCGCCGCGCAGGCGCTGAGCGGCGACCCGGGCAGGACCGGGCCGGGCCTCGGTGCCCGGCCGGCCCGCGTCACAATCGCCGCCATGCCCGAGATCGACCCCACCCTGATCGTGCGCCACGCGCTGTGGCTGGCCTTCGCGCTCGGCGCCGCCTTCGGTGCCGTGGCGCGGCGGACGCACTTCTGCACCATGGGGGCGGTGGCCGACATCGTCACCATGGGCGACTGGGCCCGCATGCGCATGTGGGTGCTGGCGATGGCGGTGGCCATCCTCGGCTTCAACGGCATGGTCGCGCTGGGCTGGGTCGAGGCGGCCAAGAGCATCTACGCCGCGCCGCGCCTGCTGTGGCTGTCGATGCTGGTCGGCGGCCTGATGTTCGGCTTCGGCATGGTCATCGCTTCGGGTTGCGGCAGCCGCAACCTGGTGCGCCTGGGCGGCGGCAACCTGAAGTCGCTGGTGGTGCTGCTGGTGCTGGCGGTGGCGGCGTTCGCCACGCTCAAGGGCCTCACCGCGACGCTGCGGGTGGCCACCGTCGACCGCGTCGCCCTGGCGCTGCCGGCCGGCCAGGACCTGCCCTCGCTGCTGGCGCTGGCCACCGGTTGGCCGGTGCCGCGGGCGTCCGGCCTGCTGGGCGGCGCGATCGGGCTGGCGCTGCTGGGCTGGGTGGTCGCCCGCCAGGAGGGGCGCCGCGGCGAGGTCTGGCTCGGCGGGCTGGGCATTGGCGCGGTGATCGTCGCGCTGTGGTGGGTCAGCGGCCGCTACGGCCACCTGGCCGAGGATCCGCGCACGCTGGAGGAGGCCTTCCTGGCCACCAACTCGCGCCGCATGGAGGCGCTGAGCGCCGTCGCTCCGCTGGCCTACGCGCTGGAGTGGCTGCTGTACTTCAGCGACGCCTCGACCGTGCTGACGATGGGCATCGTCGCGATGGCCGGCATCGTCGCCGGCGCGCTCGGCGTGGCGCTGTGGCAGCGCGACTTCCGGCTCGAGGGCTTCACCCAGGCCGGCGACCTCGCGCACCACCTCGTCGGTGCGGCGTTGATGGGCGTCGGCGGGGTGGTGGCGCTGGGCTGCACCATCGGCCAGGGCCTGTCGGGCGTGTCGACGCTCTCGCTGGGCAGCCTGCTGGCGCTGGCGGCGATCGTCGGCGGGGCGCGGCTGGGGTTGGCCTACCAGGAGCGCCGGCTCGGCTGAGCCGGGGTGTCAGCGCGCGCCGGCGGGCAGCAGGCGCTCGTTGGGCGGCAGCTCGGCCGCCGGGTCCATCTCGATCGCCACCTGGGTGCAGACCGCGCGGCACAGCGTGGCGACGCGCTCGCTCTGCAGGCGGTAGTAGATCTGCGTCGAGTCGCGGCGTCGGGCGAGCACGCCCGCGCGGTACAGCGTCGACAGGTGCTGCGACATGTTCGGCTGCGTGGTCTCGATCTCCTCGAGCAGCTGCGAGACGTTCTTCTCGCCGTGGCACAGCGCGCTGATGATCTTCAGGCGGACCGGGGTGGAAAGCAGCGAGAACAGCTCCGCCACCGATTCGAAAACGGCTTCCTGGTCCGAAGGAGTCGTCGTCGCCATGGATTGCCTGTGGTGCGGGTTTGCGCAGGCAGCCATTATATGACCATGGACGGATGCAGCCCCCGGCTCGCGGGGGCCGCGCCGGCACGGTCAGCGGAAGTGGTAGTGGTCGCGGTCCAGCACCGCGGCGATGGCGTCGACGTCCTCCGGGAACAGCTGCAGGCCGAGCTCGGTGCTGCAGTACTGCACCATCGTGCGCAGGCCCGACGGCGAATTGATGCGGCCCTGCGGACGGTAGATCGCGCTGCCGTCGCCGCCGACACGCTGGGCGTGGCAGCCGCTGCAGCGGCTCTCGGCCAGCAGGCGCTCGCCGAGCTTCAGGTCCGCATCCTTGAACAGGGCCGACTGCGCCTGCGCGGCGGCGGCCAGGCTGGCCAGCGCGATCGCCCCGGCAAGGCGGCGCAGCGCGGCGCCGGGCAACGACGGCAGCGGGGAACGGTCCATTGCGGGTCTCCTCGTCGTGGGGTCAGTCAGTATGCATCCAGCGCGCCAGGCCGAGCACGTCCTCCTCGGCCATCTCGCCGGGGATCAGCTCGCGCAGGCGGCCCCGGCGGTCGATCACGGCCGTCAGCGGCACGATGCGCCGCTCCCCCAGCGCCGCGCGCAGCGGCCCGGCATCCAGCGTGACGTCGAAGCCGAGCCCCTGCTCGCGCAGGTAGGCCTGCACCCGGTCCGGGTCGCGGTCGGTCGCCGCGCCGAGCACGCGCAGCGGGCCGCCGGCGCTGGCCCGCGCCAGGCGCTCGAGGCGCTGGTTGTGGCGGCGGCAGTAGGGGCAGTCGGTCGAGAAGAACACCACCACCCCCGCCCGGTCGCGCAGCGCGTCGGCATCGAGCCGGCGGCCGTCGAGCAGGTGCACCGTGGGCCAGTCGACCGTCGCCCCCAGTGCCGCCGGCGCCGCCGCGGCGTGGCGGCCCGCGCCGAGCGCCGGCAGCATCGCCAGCAGGGCGCGCCGCCTCACGGCTGTTCGTGCTCCATCAGCAGGTAGGTGTTGTAGGCGTTCATCCGGTTGGCCGCCTGGAACAGCGGCAGGCCGGCGAAGCGGCTCCAGTCGGTGCGCGCGTAGGCCTCCTCGAAGGGCTCGAGCTCGCGTGCCGCCGCGCCCATGCGTTCGCGCAGGAAGCGCAGGTAGTCGCGTGTCAGCGCGATGTCGGCCAGCGGGTCGGTCGAGGCCGCGCCGTGCCCGGGCACCAGCACCCGGGGCTGCAGGGCCAGCAGGCGCTCGAGCGCGGCGATCCAGGCCCGGCTGTCGGCCTGGCCGACGAAGGGGATGCGGCCCCGGAACAGCAGGTCGCCGCCGTAGAGCACGCCGCGGTCCGGCAGGTAGACGACGATGTCCTCCGGCGTGTGGGCCGGGCCGACCGGGCGCAGCAGGAAGCGCACGCCGCCCAGCTCGAGCGTGGTGTCGGCGTGCGGGTCGGGTACGCCGATCCAGCGGTCGGGCTCGACCAGGTGGGTGTTCTCGTCGACCCAGGGGAAGAGGTCCTGGCGGCTCGCCGCCAGCCGCAGCCGGGCGGTGTCGGAGGCCAGGTAGTCGCGCGCCGCGGTGTGGGCGATGATGGTGGCGCCGGCCTGCTTGAACACCTGCAGGCCGTAGATGTGGTCGGCGTGGTAGTGGGTCGCGATCACGTAGCGCACCGGCTGCGGCGTGATGCGGGCGATCTCGGCCAGCAGCCGGCGAGCCAGCGGCGGCGAGCCGAGCGCGTCGATCACCACCACCCCGGCCGGCGTGACGACGAAGCCGGCGTTGGAGATGAAGTTCTGGTTGGCGGCCGAGCCCAGCGCCGCCTGGCCCTGCACGAACCAGGCGTCCGGCGCCACCTGCACCGGCTGCATCTCGACCGTCGCCGCCTCGGGGCCGGGCTCGGCGGCGTAGGCCGGCCGCCAGCCCCGGCCGAGCAGGCCGAAGGCCGCGCAGGCGCACAGCAGGCGGCGCCGGGAGGCCGCGCCAGGGGCAGGGGGGGCTAGGGATAACACTGCATCAGCAACCAGTGATATTCAGCAGACTATACGCCGAAGTCCGCTGCGATGGAGACCCGGATGATTCACCTGCCCACAGCATGGCCCTCATGGTCGCCACGGGGCCCGCGGTTCGAGCGAACCGCAGGCGCCGCCCGGCGCGCGGCGGCCCTGGCCGCGCTGGCACTGTGCACCGCGGTGGCCCCGGCACGGGCCGCCGACGAGCCGGCCCGCCTGCGCACGCGGGCCCTCGCGGCCACCTGCGCCCACTGCCACGGCACCGAGGGCCAGGCGGTGCCGGGCGAGGCGCTGGTGCGTCTGGCCGGGCTGCCGCAGGACTACCTGCTGAGCCAGCTGATGGCCTTCCGCAACGGCCAGCGCAGCGCGACGATCATGCACCAGATCACCCGGGGCTACTCGCAGGAGCAGCTCGAGACGCTGGCGGCATTCTTTGCGGCGCAACGGTGAAGGAGACCACGATGCGACGCAGACATCTTCTCGGGGCGGCCGCGGCCGGCACCGCGCTGTCGATGGCCGGCTGCGCTGCGGGCCCGGGCGCGCCGGCGCGGGCGCGCGTGCTGGTGGTCGGCGGCGGCTACGGCGGCGCGACGGCGGCCAAGTACGTGCGGCTGCTGTCCGACCGGCGCATCGACGTGACGCTGGTCGAGCCCAACCGCAGCTTCGTCTCCTGCCCGGTGTCCAACCTGGTCATCGCCGGCATGAAGGAGATGGCCGACATCACCCTCGGCTACGACGCGCTGGCCGCGCGGCACGGCGTGCGGGTGGTGCACGACACGGTGGCCGCGGTCGACGCCGCGAGGAAGCAGGCCACGCTGGCCGGCGGCGCCACCATCGCCTACGACAAGCTGGTGCTGGCGCCGGGCATCGACTTCCTGTGGGACCAGGTCGACGGGCTGCGCGCCGCGCACGACGAGGGCCGCGTGCTGCACGCCTGGAAGGCCGGGCCCGAGACGCTCGCGCTGCGCCGGCAGCTCGAGGCCTTGCCCGACGGCGGCGTGTTCGCCATCGCGATCCCCGAGGCGCCGTACCGTTGCCCGCCGGGGCCCTACGAGCGGGCCAGCGTGGTGGCGGCCTACTTCCGTCGTGCCAAGCCGCGGTCCAAGGTGCTGATCCTCGACGGCAACCCGGACGTGACCTCCAAGGGGCCGCTGTTCAAGAAGGCCTGGGCCGAGCTCTACCCCGGCATGATCGACTACCGCCCGCAGCACAAGCTGGCCGGGGTCGACGGGCGGACGGGCACACTGAGGTTCGACGTGCAGGACGACGTGCGGGCCGACATCCTCAACGTGCTGCCGCCGATGCGCGCCGGCGCGCTGGCCGTCCAGACCGGGCTGGCCAACGCGAACGCCCGCTGGTGCCAGGTCCACTTCCTGAACTTCGAGTCGACCGCCGCGAAGGACGTGCACGTCATCGGCGACGCGATCCAGGTTGCGCAGGGCATGCCCAAGTCGGGCCACATGGCGAACTCGCACGCCAAGGTCACCGCCGCCGCGATCGTCGCCGAGCTGTCGGGCTGGGAGGTCAACCCGCACCCGATGCTGACCAACGTGTGCATGAGCTTCGTCGACGACAGGCACGTCATCCACGTCGCCAGCGTGCACGAGTACGAGAAGCCGCGCCAGAGCTTCTTCACGATCGGCGGCTCCGGCGGCGTGTCCGACGTGCGCTCCGACCTGGAGGGCCGCTACGCCGAGGCCTGGGCCCGCAACATCTGGGCCGACACGCTGATGTGACGCGCGTCAAGCGGCGCCCGCGCCGCCGGGGCGATCATCCGAACATCGTCAGAAACGGATATTCGTTTCCCGCCCCATGCCCGTCGTCGAGACCCTGTTCGCCCGCGTCGGAGAGATGTGGGGTGTCACGCTGGCCGGCGCGCTGATCGGCGTGCTGTTCGGCTTCTTCGCCCACCGTTCGCGCTTCTGCCTGCGCTCGGCGGTGATCGAGTTCGCGCGCGGCACGCGCGAGGGCAAGCTGGCGGTGTGGCTGTTCACCTTCTCGACCGCGGTGCTGCTGACCCAGGCGCTGATCCTGGCCGGCTGGCTGGACGTGCGCGACGCGCGCCAGCTGGCGATGCGCGGCAGCCTGTCCGGCGCGGCGATCGGCGGGGCGATGTTCGGCACCGGCATGATCCTGGCGCGCGGCTGCGCCAGCCGGCTGCTGGTGCTGGCCGCGCAGGGCAACCTGCGCGCGCTGCTGTCGGGGCTGGTGTTCGCGGTCACCGCGCAGTCGGCGCTGTCGGGCCTGCTGTCGCCGCTGCGGCTGGCGATCTCGGGCTGGTGGACGGTCGAGGGCGGCTCCGCGCGCGACCTGCTGGTGCTGACCGGCTGGGGCCATGTCGGCGGGTTGCTGTTCGGCGCCGTCTGGCTGGCCGCGGCGCTGCTGTGGGCCTGGCGGCAGCGGCTGCGTTTCTGGGGCTGGTTCGGCGCGGTGGGCGTGGGCGCGATGGTGGCGGCCGCCTGGTGGCTGACCTACTCGATGTCGCGCGCGGCCTTCGACCTCGTGGTGCCGATCCAGAGCCTGTCCTTCACCGGCCCGGCTGCCGACGTGCTGATGCTGGTGCTGTCGCCGCCCGGCCAGGCGCTGAAGTTCGACCTCGGCCTGGTGCCCGGGGTCGCGCTGGGCGCCTTCGTCTCGGCCGCGCTGTGGCGCGAGCTGAAGCTCGAGGGTTTCCAGGGCGGACAGGCGATGCGCCGCTACATCGCCGGCGCGCTGCTGATGGGCTTCGGCGGCATGCTGGCCGGCGGCTGCGCGGTCGGTGCCGGGGTGTCCGGGGCGGCGGTGTTCACTGTCACGTCCTGGGTCACGCTGAGCACGATCTGGGCCGCCGCCGCCGCCACCGACGGGCTGCTCGACCGCCCGCGCGAAGCGGCGCAGGCGGCCCGCGCCGGCACGGCCGGCATCGGCGGCGAGCCGGCACCGGGCTACGCCCGGCCCTGATCAGAGCATGCCGGGGTTGCCGGCGGTGCCGACCAGCCGGGGGGTGTTCAGTGTCCGCGGCCGGACCCGGCCGCCCTGGGCCTTCAGCCAGGTCTCGACCACGTCCCAGACCGGCTTCGTGCCCGGTGCGGTGCGCGCCGCCTCGGACACCGGCGCCCAGCCCGCGACCTTGTAGGTCTTGCCGGCCTCGATGGGCTTGCCGCCCAGGCGCATGTCGCTGATGCGCCGCCCCATGGCCTCGCCCGGCGTGCAGGTGTAGCTCAGGCCGCCGACGCGGACCATGTCGCCACCCTGCTGGTAGTACGGGTCGGGGTTGAACAGGTTGTCGCAGACGTCTTCCAGCACCGTCTTGATCATCTCGCCGCTCATCTCGGTGAGGGTCGCGTACGGGTAGGTGATGGCCAGCTGGTCCATCATCAGCTCGCGCGTGATCACGTCGCCGGGCAGCAGCGTGGTGCCCCAGCGGAAGCCGGGCGAGAAGGCGATGTCGGCGCCCTGCACCTCCATCAGCGCATCGCAGATCAGCTGGTCCCAGCTGCCATTGAAGTTGCCGCGCCGGTACAGCAGGCCGTCGGTGACGGCGAGCTTCTCGGCCAGTCGGGCCTCGTACGGGGCGCGGACCCGCTGGATCAGCGCCTCCATCGCCGGGTCGGCCGGCAGCTGGTTGGCGAACACCGGCAGCAGCCGGTAGCGGAAGTCGGTGACGCGGCCGCCCTTGACCTCGAAGTCCATCACGCCGAGGAACTTGCCGTTGCTGCCTGCGTTGGTGACCAGGGTCTTGCCGCCGGCGTTGGCGACGGGAATGGCCACCGGCACGCCGTCGTGGGTGTGGCCGCCGAGGATGGCGTCGACGCCGCGCACCCGGCTGGCCATCTTCAGGTCCACGTCCATGCCGTTGTGGCTCAGCACGACGACGACCTGCGCCCCCTTGGCACGCGCCTCGTCGACCATCTTCTGCAGGTTCTCGTCCTGGATGCCGAAGCTCCAGTCGGCCACCATGTAGCGCGGGTTGGCGATCGGCGTGTAGGGGAAGGCCTGGCCGATGATGGCGCAGGGCACGCCGTTGATCTCACGGATCACGTAGGGCGGGAAGACCGGATCGCCGAAGTCGGTGGTCTTGACGTTCTGGGCGACGAAGTCAACGCGGTGCGGGAGGCCACCCGCGCCGCCCTGGCCCTGGAAATCCTTCTCGACGATCTCCTTCACCCGCTCCATGCCGTAGGTGAATTCCCAGTGGCCGGTCATCACGTCGACGCCGAGCAGCTTGCAGGCGTCGACCATGTCCTGCGCGTTGCTCCACAGCGAGGTGGCCGAGCCCTGCCAGGTGTCGCCGCCGTCGAGCAGCAGCGCGCCCGGCCGGCTGGCCTTGAGCCGCTTGACCAGCGTGGCCAGGTGGGCGAAGCCGCCGACGCGGCCGTAGCGGCGGGCGGCCTGCTCGAAGTCCAGGCTGGTGTAGGCGTGGGCCAGCTCGGTGCCGGGGCGCACGCCGATGCGCTTGAGCAGCGCCTCGCCCACGAGGTGCGGCAGCTGGCCGGCCATGCTGCCGACGCCCAGGTTCACGCTCGGCTCGCGAAAGCGCACCGGCAGGAGCTGCGCGTGGCAGTCGGTCATGTGCAGGAACGAGACCTGGCCGAAGGGCGGCAGGTCGTACAGGCCCTGGCTGGCCGTCGCCGCGTCGGCCTCGGCCCAGGTGCCCAGGCCCATGCCGGCCGCCGAGGCGGCGCCGAGGACCTGCAGGAAGTCGCGCTTGGACAGGCTCATCGTGCGGGCCGCCTCACTGCGCGTTGACCGGCGACTTCGGGTCGAGCAGCAGCGCCATCACGTGCTTGAGCTGCGTCTCGTTCAGCAGCCCCTTGTGGCCGAAGCGCGGCATGTTGGAGCAGGCGTTGTAGGCCCAGGCGTTGTTCAGCTTGCCCCAGGTGTACTGCAGCATCGGCTGCGCGGCCGGGTCGGCCGGATCGGCCACGCCGCGCAGCTTGCCGTACTGGTACAGGCTGGGGCCGATCGTGCCGAAGGAGATCTCGGCCTTCGTGATCTGGTGGCAGTTGTAGCAGTTGGCGCCGTTGGCGGTCGGCGCCGCGCTCTTGTCGGTCCAGGTCATGCCGCGGCCGTTCTGGGCCAGCTTCTCGCCTTCGCGCCAGTCGCCGAGGTACTGGCCGTCGGACGGCGGCCGGATGGTGGCGCGCGCGGCCGCCTCGATGCGCTGCACCTCGCTCGCGCTCGGCTGCTGGCCGGTCGAGCAGGCGGCCTGGTCGGGGTCCTGCACGAGGCGGTCGGTCGTCGCGATGCCTTCGCTGCGGAACGAGTCCCTCAGCATGGCCTGGAACTGCTCGTTCAGCACCTGAGGCGACGGGGCCGTCGCGCAGCCGACCGTCAGCACCGCGGTGCCGACGACGGTGGCCACCATCCACTTCTGATTGCGGTTCATCGTCTTGTCTCCGGTCGGTTTCAGCGCTTGATGGCGGGGGCGATCGATTCGGCGCCCTTGGCGTTGACGCCCATGTAGACGCCGAGCGCGATCGTCACGTCGGACGCGTAGCCCGGGTACGGGAAGCGCTGCTGGCGGTAGCAGTCGTTCAGGCGACGCTGCATGGTCCACAGTTCGCCGCTGGAGACCCGGTAGGCCGGCCAGGCCGCGAAGCCGACGCCGTCGCCGGGGTTGCCGCGCAGGTCGGGCAGGTCCTGCAGGCGGATGCGCTTGCCCGAGTCGCCGTGGCAGGTGGCGCAGGCGAAGTCCATCGGCCCGCCGCGGTAGAAGAAGGCCTTCTGGCCCAGCGCGTACATGCGCCGCTCCTCCGGGTGCGACTGCGGCAGGTTCATGCGCTGGCCGCGCGACTCGGCCGAGATCCATGCCGCGAGGGCCTCCATCGTGACCTGCTCGCCCTTGCCGAACGGCGTCCTGGCGACCTCGGCCGCGGGGATGCCCTGCAGCGTCTCCATGCAGGTCAGCAGGCGCGACTCCAGGTCCTGCACCCGTTGCGTGTCGGGGAACCAGCGCGGCAGCTGCACCCAGGCGCCCTTGACCACGCCCGGGCCCAGGCCCAGGTCGCAGCGCTCGAGCGAGGCATTCTTCGGCCCGCGCGGCTTCTTCCAGAGTTCCTCGCCCTTGGCCTCGAACAGTTCGGCGGGGTTGCCGTCGGCCAGCATCGCGCGGTATTCGGCGATGCCGTCGGCGGCGCTCTTCTGGGCCAGGGCGGAGACGGCCGCCAGGCCCAGGGTCAGGGCGGCGGCCGCGAGGGCGGTCTTGTGAACGATGGGCTGCACGTTGTCTCCTCGGGGGCGGTCGGTGTGGCTGGGGCGCTCAGCTGACGACGGCTTCGTCGGTGCGCTTGTCGCCCTTGTTGTCGGTCCAGCTCACGCTGACCTTGTCGCCCGCCTTGGCGCCCTTGATGTTGAACTGCAGGAACGGGTTCTTCGAGATCGACGGGCCCCACTGGGCCGTCATCACGGTCTTGCCGTTCAGCGCCGCGCTGACCTCGCGGATGTACCAGGCGGGGACGGTGGCGCCGGAGGCGTCCTTGCGCAGGCCGGTCTCCATTTCGTGGCTCATCAGCACGCGCACGGTGGCCTTGTCACCGGCCGCCTGGGCGCGGATGCGCATCGGATCTGCCATGTTGCTTACTCCTTGGGATGTGACGGATGGGGGAGGCGTTCGGGATCGCGCGGGCTCAGCCGCCGCAGCCGCCCAGGGTGACCTTGATTTCCTTCTGCGCGAAGAGCACCTTGCCGTCGGCCATCATGGCCACGGCGTAGACGTTGGACGACTGGTTCATCTTCACGCGGGTCGCGAAGTTGGCGTCCACCGCGTCGGTGACGTCGAAGGCTGCGGCCAGCACCGAGGGGTTCTTCTCGATCAGGATCAGCATGCGCCTGACCCCCGGCAGGGCCGTCGACGCGCCCACCGGCACGACGGCGCCGTTCTCGGCGATGTCGGGCCCGGTCACGGTGACGTCCTTGCTCTCGGTCGGCGCCGCGCCGCCCAGCGCCTTGACGGCGTCGGCGAGCGTCTTCGCGTCGAACGCGGCCTGGTTCCATTCGGCCCGGGCCACGGCGGGCCACAGGCCGGCCGACGCCATCAGGCCGGCCACGGTGGCGCTGCGCGCCAGCATTTCACGTCGGTTCAGCATGTTTCGTGCACTCCTTGCTTCGCATCGGGCCCGCACCGGTGGGCGGTGACGGACGGATTCAACATTCATTTCCTCGCGCCGTCCATCAGCCATTGCGCGAGCGTGCGGGCCTCGGCCTCGGACAGGGCCTGCGGCGGCATCGGTACCTGGCCCCAGACGCCCGAGCCGCCGGACAGGATCTTGCCGGCCAGGTAGGCCGCGCCGTCCTGGCGCGAGGCGTACCGGCTGGCGATGTCGCGCAGTGCCGGGCCGACGATTCGGCTGTCGACGCCGTGGCAGGCCACGCAGCCCTTGGCCTGCAGCAGCGACACCGCCCCCGGCGCGGCGGCCGGGGCCGGCACGGCCGGCGTCGGTGCGGGCGCGGCCGGGGCTGCCGGCAGCCGGGCCGGGGCCGGGCGGGTCGTGTCGGCGCCATGCTGCGCACCGACCAGCCGGTTCTGCTCGGCCAGGTTGCCGTGCGCGTTGCGGGCGAAGTCCGGCAGGAACGAGGCGACCTTGGGTTCGGCGGCACAGTCGCTCATGCAGGACGAGCCCTGCACGTCCGGCTTGCCGTGGCCGAACTCCTTGCCTGGCCACATGCCGTGGTTCGTCGTCATGCCGTTGCGGTTCGGCAGGCGCTTCTGCGCCTCGGCGATGTTGCGGTCGCTCAGCACGTAGTCGTCGGGCAGCACGCCGGCCAGGTTCAGGATGTAGGCGGTCACCGCGTAGACGTCGTCCGGCGGCAGCGACTTCGGAGCCGTCCAGGGCATCGCGCGGTTGATGAAGTCCCACAGCGTCGACACCGTGTTGAGCTTCATCATCGTCGTGCGCTCGGGGTAGGCCGGGTCGGTCAGCCGCGCCACCCGGCCGGTCTCGATGTCGGCCTTGGTCGTGCCGCCGACGATCGGGTTGAACACCTCGCGCGACTCGCCGAAGATGCCGTGGCAGCCGGCGCACTTCGACTCCCAGATGTCCTGGCCGCGGGCCACGCTGCCCGAGCCCTTGGGCAGCCCCTGGAAGTCCGGCCGCACGTCGATGTTCCAGGCGCCGATCTCCTTCGGCGTGGCGGCACGTCCGATGCCGGCATAGGCGGCAGACGCCGCCGGGGCCGCCGGCGCCGGGGCCTTGGCCAGGGCGGCGCCGGCCAGCACGGCCCCGAGCAGCACGGCGGTCAGGTCACGACAGCTGGACATTCTTC
>JABLTH010011461.1_pt1 | contig 13550 bp, 9 predicted proteins | sample 7875711 | NCBI WGS metagenome assembly JABLTH01 (sample SAMN14941262, study PRJNA633318) | bioreactor metagenome | isolation source: bioreactor | place: China | collected 2019-03-05 | reverse complement strand
GTCGCGATGGTTCGGCGACTGGATGCCGAGGCGCGCCATGCGCCGGTAGAGCGTCATACGGCTGACACCGATCTGGCGCGCCACCGCGCTCAGGTTCCAGTTGGCCGCGCGCAGGTACTGCATCAGCAGCAGGCCGTCCGCTGACAGGGTCGTCTGCGCCGTCTGCGGCAAGGGCATGGAACCCTCCTGCGCGCGCGCTACCGCGGCCGCGCCAGCGTTACCGTGCAAGGCCTCCGGCAGGTCCGCCGATTCGATGCAGGCACCCGCGCAGACCGCGCGCGCATACTCCAGCGCATTGCGCAGTTCGCGCAGGTTGCCCGGCCAGCGGTGCCGGTGCAGGCACGCCCGCGCCTCGGCCGACAGCAGCACCGGCCCGGCGGCGGCGGCCGGCTCGCCTTCGGCCAGCAGCTTGTCGACCAGCCAGTCGAGGTCGGCGCGCGCGCGCAGCGGCGGCAAAGTGAAGCGGGCGCCGTTGAGGCGGTAGTAGAGGTCCTCGCGGAAGCGTCCCTGCCGCACGAGCGCCTCCAGGTCCTGGTGGGTGGCGCAGACCACGCGCAGGCGCACCGGCACCGGCCGGGCCGCACCGACCGGCATCACCTCTCCCTCGGCCAGCACGCGCAGCAGGCGCGACTGCAAGCCGAGCGGCATGTCCCCGATCTCGTCGAGGAACAGCGTACCGCCATCGGCTTCCTGGATCAGGCCGCGCTTGCCGCGCGCGCCGGCGCCGGAGAAGCTGTTGGGCAGGTGGCCGAACAGCTCGCTTTCGATCAGCGTCTCGGGAATCGCCGCGCAATTGACGGCGACGAAAGGCCCGGCACGCCGCGCACTGGCGGCGTGCAGCGCCTTGGCGAAGTACTCCTTGCCGCTGCCGGTCTCGCCGTGGACCAGCAGGTGGATGGGCGAATCCACCAGCCTGGCCGCGCGTTCCAGTTGCTGCTGCAACGCCGCATCGCCCCCGCACAGCGCGGCCAGCGGCGCCGGCAGCGCGACGCGGCGCGGCGCCTCGGCCGCCACCGCGGGCCGCGCCGGCGGCGTCGCGCTCAGGTAGAGCAGGCCGCCGCTGCGCGCCAGCGCCAGCACGCGCTGCTCGCTGGGCGTGGAGTGCACGAAGCGCCCGAGTTCGTCCAGGCGCGCCTCGAACACCTCGTCGAAGGCCAGCCCGAGCAGCGGACGCGCCAGGCCGGCCGGCCCCACTCCGCCTCGAGCATGCGCTGGGCCCGCCGGTTGTGGCCGACGATGCGCCCGGCCGCGTCGAGCGCGATCAGGTATTCGGGATTGACATCGAGGAACTCGGGCGCGGCGTTCAGCCGCAGGATCCAGTCGCGCCGGTGCACACGCAGGAAGTTGGCGTTCTCGATATGGGCCGCGTAGATCTTCACCAGCTGCAGCGCCAGCGCCTGGCTGGCCTTGGCCGATGGCGAGACCAGCGCGGAAATGTCGAGCACGGCGTTGAGGCTGCCGCGCGTGTCGAACAGCGGTGCGGCGGTGCAGGTCAGCGGAATATGGGTGGCGTCGAAGTGATCGGCCTGGTGGACGGTCAGCGCCTCGCCGGTCGCCAGCGCGGTGCCCACCGCGCAGGTGCCGGCACCGCGCTCGCTCCACTCGGCGCCGAGATAGAGTCCGGCGCGGCGCAGCGGCGCGTCGGCGCCGGCGTCGCCGAGGTAATCGACGGTGACGCCCTGCGCGTCGGTCAGCAGCACCACGTAGCCCATGCCGGCCACCTGGCCGTAGAGCGTCTGCAGACCGTGGCGCGCGATCCGCACGAAGTCGTCCAGGCGCTGCTGGTGCTCGCGCAGCCGCGCCTGCGGCAGGATGCGTGCCTCCTGCATGCGTGACGGATCGAGCCCGTACTGGTGCACGCAGCGGCGCCAGGAATTGTGGATGACAGCATCGTCCGCGGCCTCGGGCCACAGCGCCAGGCCGCGTGCCGTCGCCTGGACTACCGTCTCGATGTGCTCGCGCTGGCGCAGGTCCATCGTCGTCTCCTAGTCGTCCGGTGCCCCGGCGGCCACCGCGCGCTGGCGGGCGGCCGTCGGGCGACCGGCGGGCGGGCGCATGGATGCGCTTTCTCTGCCTGTGGAATGGAACGCCTGAATTCGGACTTCTACTGTATCCGAGAGGCTCCGGCTTGAGCAAACACGGCGACCGGGCCGGCTCCGGGGGCACGGCGGGGGCCGAGTGGCCTGCCGGGGGCGCCGGTGCTGGTGGCGCCACTTGGCGCGGGCCGGAAGCGGAGCGGGTTCCTTGACGATGTTGCGCCGCGGCAGCTGATGCTGACAGCCGCCGATGGCAGGCGGGCACGCGGCGCGGACGCGCCGGCGCGTCCCAGGCTCAGCGCGCCAGTTCGCCGAGCGCCTGCGCCGCCAGTTCGAAGGAGCGGCGCCGTGCGCCGTGATCGAAGACCTGGGCCGTCAGCATCAGCTCGTCCGGACGCAGGTCCTCGATGAAGCGTTGCAGGCCGTCCCGCACGCCCGCCGCGTCGCCCACCACCGAACAGGCCAGCGAGCGGCGGATGTGGTCGGCCTCGCTCTCCGTCCACAGCGACGCGATGTCATCGACCGGCGCGCGCAGGCGGCCGGGCGTGCCGCGCACCAGGGCCAGGAACTGCTGCTGCAGCGAGCTGAACAGCCGCCTGGCCTCGGCGTCGGAGTCGGCGGCGAACACGTTCAGGCCGAGCATCACATAGGGCTGCGCCAGCTCCGCCGAAGGCCGGAAGGTGCGGCGGTACAGATCGACCGCCTGGCGCATGAACCCCGGCGCGAAGTGCGAAGCGAAGGCGAAGGGCAGGCCCAGCGCCGCCGCCAGCTGCGCGCTGAACAGGCTCGATCCCAGCAGCCACACCGGCACCTTGAGGCCCGCGCCGGGCACCGCGCGCACGCGCTGCCCCGGCCGGGGCTCGTCGAAATAGGCCAGCAGTTCCTCGACATCCTGCGGGAAGCTATCCGCCGAATCCTGGCCGAGATGGCGCCGCAGGGCGCGCGCCGTGGCCTGGTCGGTGCCCGGCGCGCGGCCCAGGCCCAGTTCGATGCGGCCGGGGTACAGCGAGGCCAGTGTGCCGAACTGCTCCGCCACCACCAGCGGCGCATGGTTGGGCAGCATCACGCCGCCCGATCCTACCAGGATGGTGGACGTGCCGCCGGCCACGTAGCCCATCAGCACGGCGGTGGCCGCGCTGGCGATGCCCGGCATGTTGTGGTGCTCGGCCAGCCAGAAGCGGCGATAGCCCAGCGCTTCGGCATGGCGTGCCAGGTCGAGCGAATTGCGCATGGCCTGGCCAGGATCGGACCCTTCGGCGACCGGCGCCAGGTCCAGCAGGGAGTAGGGGATCATCGGCGTTGCCTGGTTCCGGCGGCCGCGGCAACGGGAACGCAGCCGCGCGGCCGGAACGCTGTCCTGATTTATAGAGCGATCGCTATAGTAATCAGCGCTGGCGGCGCTGGCAACGGAAAAATATAATGACCACTATGGAAAAGCGTGTATCGCCCGGCCGCGGCCGCCCCCGCCAGTTCGACCGCGACGCGGCCCTCGGCACCGCCATGGCGCTGTTCTGGCGCCATGGCTATGACGCCACCTCGATCGCGGCCCTCACCGACGCCATGTCGATCACGGCGCCCAGCCTGTATGCCGCCTTCGGCAGCAAGGAACAGCTCTTCTACGAGGCCGTCGACCGTTATGCGCAGACACACGGCATGGAGTTGTACGCGCCGCTGGCCCGCCCCGGCGCCGCGCGCGATGCCATCCACGCGCTGCTGCGCGGCGCGGCGGCGCAGTTCAGTACGCGGGGCCACCCGTCCGGCTGCTTCCTGCTGTCCGGGGCCAGCCACTCGGTCGACTGCGCGTATATCGACGACACCCTGAAGGCGCGCCGCCGCGAGCGGCAGGCGGCGCTGCAGGCGCGCATCCAGCAGGGCATCGACGGCGGCGAACTGCCGGCGCAGGCCGACGCGGCCGCCCTGGCGCGCTTCTTCAACACCGTGCTGCAGGGCATGTCGATGCAGGCGCGCGACGGTGCCACGCGCGCGGCGCTGGAGTCCGTGGCCGAAACGGCCATGCTGGCGTGGCCGCAGAAACGGGTACGCCGCTGAACCGGCGAGGCAGTGGGCGGCACTGACCGCCGCCTTGGCCGCGCCGGCAGCGGCTCCGCATATCCATCGGCGGAATGCTTCGTTGGCGCCGGTGCCGGCCGGGCTTATGGTGGGAGTCCCGCGGCGGCCGCCGCGCCGACGGCCGGCGGTCGACCCGCCTGCCGTCGCACCGGCCGGCGCACCCATCGCCCTTCCCCGGAGCCAACGATGACCCAGACCGTGCTGGAAACCCAGGATCAAGATACCCAGGCAGCCGCCGGGTCAGCGGCAGGTGCCGTGACCGTGCGGCCGCTGTCCGCCCATATCGGCGCGCTGATCGGCGGCGTCGACCTGCGCGCGGCGCTGCACCCGGCCGAGATCGGCGCGATCCGCGCCGCGCTGCTGAAATGGAAGGTGGTGTTCTTCCGCGACCAGCACCTCAGCCATGCGCAGCACATCGCCTTCGCCCGCCAGTTCGGCGAACTGACGGTGGGGCATCCGGTGTTCGGCCACGTCGACGGGCATCCCGAGCTGTACTCGGTCAGCAAGCACCGCAAGGCCAACCGCTTCGAGGGCCGGGCGCTGCTGCGTCCCTGGAGCGGCTGGCACACCGACGTCACCGCGGCGGTGAACCCGCCCGCGGCTTCCATCCTGCGCGGCGTGGTGATCCCGCCCTACGGCGGCGACACCCAGTGGACCAATCTCGCGGCCGCCTACCAGGCGCTGTCCGCGCCGCTGCGCGCCATCGTCGACGGCCTGCGCGGCGTGCACCGCTTCACCGCGCCCGTCGGCGCCAGCGCCACCGCCGCCTTCGACCAGGCCGTCAAGGCGCACACCCTGGTCAGCGAGCATCCGCTGGTGCGCGTGCATCCCGAGACCGGCGAGCGCGTGCTCTACATCAGCCCGTCCTTCCTGCAGCACCTGAGCGGCTTCCACCCGCGCGAGAGCCAGCAACTGCTGGAACTGCTGTGGGAACATGCGGTCCGTCCGGAATTCACCGTGCGCTTCCAGTGGGAGCCCGGCAGCCTCGCCTTCTGGGACAACCGCGCCACCGCGCACCTGGCGCCCGCCGACATCTTCGACCTCGACTTCGACCGCCAGCTCTATCGCACCACGCTGGTCGGCGACGTGCCGGTCGGCGTGGACGGCAGGCCCTCGGTGGCGCTGGAAGGCGACCCGGTGCTGGCGGCGCACGGTGCCGCCGCGTAGTCGGCCTGCGCGGTACGCTGCCAGCGGGGGGCAGCCCTGCGAGGTGACGCCGGTCGTTGACTCGGATCGTTGACTCCCAGCGTTGATCGCCGGCAGCCTGCCTCAGCCCCAGCGCAGGCCCAGCAGCAGCACGACCGCCAGCGCCAGCAGCAGCGACAAGCCCTGCCAGAAGCGCACCGGATTGCGCTCGATCAGCGCCGGCGCGTCGCGCAACCGCTGCTGCCGGGGAGAAGCGCGCAGGTCTTCGAGAAACTCCGACAAGGCCTCATGACGCTTGTGCGGCAGGGGATGCAGGGCCTTGCGCAGCGCCTGGTCGATCCACGGCGGCAGGTCGGGCCGCCGCTCGCGCACGCTGACATAGCGCAGGCCGCGCAGTTCGCCGGCCTGGCGCAGGCGGGTCACCTGCAGGCCGTACGGCAGCTGCCCGGCCAGCATCTGGTAGGTCACCACCGCCAGCGCAAACAGGTCCGAGGCCGTCGTGCCGGGCTGGCCCAGGAAGTACTCGGGCGCGACATACTGCAGCGCGCCGAGCGGCGCGCGCGCATGCGGGTCGACCATGCCCTCTTCCAGGCCGGCCACGTGCACCGCGGCGAAGTCGATGATGCGGGCCGTGCCGGTGCGGTCGATCATCACGTTGTCCGGGCGCAGGTCCTGGTGCAGCATCTCACGCCGGTGGAAAGCCTGCAGGCCGCGCGCGACCTGCTCGACCAGCTGGCGCACGTCCGCCAGCGCGGGGCGCGGATGGTCGCGCATCCATTGCGCCAGGGTCTGCCCGTCGATGAACTCCATGGCGGTATAGAGGTAGCGGCGCGCGCGCGTCACGGCATGCGGCCTGAGCACGTGCGCATTGTCGATGCGCCGGGCCACCCACTCCTCGAGCAGGAAGCGGTCGAGATGAGCCGGATCTTCACGCAGGTCGACCGAGGGCGTCTTCAGCGCAATGCACGCGCCATCCTCCAGGTCGCGCGCCAGGTGCACGTGGCAGCGCGCGCTGGCGTACAGCTCGCGCTCGATGCGATAGCCTTCGAATTCCATGCGCGGCTGCAGCGGCGGCGGCAGCGCCAGTTCCGCGCGCTGCCGCCACAGACCCGCGGCGTCGCTGTCGGGCAACGCCTCCACTCGCACCAGTTGCACCGTGGCATTGTCCTGGCTGCCGCGCGCCAGCGCGATGGCGACCAGCTTCGCGGCGGCGGCATCGAGGTCGCCCGGGTGCTCGGCCAGCGCCTGCCGCGCATCCGCGTGGTCGAGGTATTCATAGGCACCGTCGCTGGCCAGCAGGTAAACCTCGCCCGCCTCGGCGGGCCAGCAGCGATAGTCCGCCTCGACCGTCGGCCCCACACCGAGCGCGCGCCCCAGGTAGGACTCGCGCGAGGACAGGCGCACGCAGTGATCGTCGCTGAGCTGCTCCCAGGCCTGTGCATGCAGGCGGTAGACGCGCGCGTCGCCCACGTGCAGCAGATGGACGTCGCGGCCCTTGAAGATCAGCGCGCTGAAGGTGCAGACGTAGCCACGCTCTTTGTCGAAGCGCGCATCGCCGCGCTGGTTCTGCGCGTGCAGCCAGGAATTGGTCGCGGCAAGCACGCACTGCGCCGCGCGGCGCACGCTCCAGGCCTCGCTCGTGCCATAGTAGTCTTCGAGAAAGCCGCGCACCGCCGCGGCGCTCGCCACCTGGCTGACGGCGCTGCTGCCGATGCCGTCGGCCAGCGCCACGGCGATGCCCTTGGCGCTGCGCTGCGGCTCGGCGGGCAGCGCGGCGCCGTGGAAATCCTGGTTGACGCGCTTGCACCCGGCTTGCGAATGCTGGCCGACCGCCACGCGCAGCGCGTCCATCGCACGGCCTCAGACGGCGGCGCGCTTGGCCGGGGCAGCCGGAACGCGCTTGGGCGCGGTCTTGTAGTGCGTGCTGTACAGCGTCGCGCCGACGAAGGTCAGGCCGCCGACGACATTGCCCACCACGGTGGGAATCTCGTTCCACAGCAGATAGTCCATCAGGGTGAAATGGCCACCCAGCATCAGGCCCGAGGGAAACAGGAACATGTTGACCACCGAGTGCTCGAAGCCCATGTAGAAGAACACCAGGATGGGCATCCACATGGCGATGACCTTGCCCGACACCGAGGTCGACATCATCGCAGCGACCACGCCGGTCGACACCATCCAGTTGCACATCACGCCGCGGATGAACAGCGTCAGCATGCCGGCCGCGCCGTGGGCCGCGTAGCCCAGCGTGCGGCTCTCGCCGATGCTGCCGATCTTCTGGCCGATCAGGTTGGGCGCTTCGGAAAAGCCATAGGTGAAGATGATGGCCATGAAGACCGCCACGGTCAGCGCGCCGGCAAAGTTGCCGGCGAAGACCAGGGTCCAGTTGCGCATGACGCCGCCCCAGGTGGCGCCCGGGCGCTGGTCGAGCACGGCCAGCGGCGCCAGGGTGAAGACGCCGGTCAGCAGGTCGAAGCCCAGCAGGTAGAGCATGCAGAAGCCCACCGGGAACAGCAGCGAGCCGACCAGCGGATTGCCCGTGTTGACGGTGACGCTGACCGCGAAGGCCGCGGACAGCGCGAGGATGGCGCCGGCCATATAGGCGCGGATCAAGGTATCCCGGGTCGACATGAGCAACTTGGACTCACCGGCATCGACCATCTTGGAGACGAACTCGGCAGGGGCTAGGTAGGCCATCGGAATTTCCTCTGAGCGGTAGGACAAAGAAAAAAAAAGCGTCCGCGTCCACGCACCGGCCGCAGCCGATGCGTGGACGGGACGCCGTTATCCACGTATTCCTGTCGCCCGCGCCGCACGATTCGCGATGCCTCGCCTCGCCGCGCACGGGGGCAACCTCACCAAGCCATCATTAGCCTGATGCCCTGCCCTTACGCACGTTCCGTGCCCGACCCGCAGGGCCGGCGCCGCCCGCCCCATCGCGCCGCACGGGCGCAGGCGTGCCGCCGCCGCACACATACGGTGCAGGGGCACGGCAAGCGCACACCGGCACGCTCAACTCCGGTGCGGCGGCCGGGCGCGCCCGCTTGCCGGCGCTGCCAGTTCCGGCATGGCAAGCGTCGCCTCGGCGACATCGACCAGCCTGCGGTTATGGTCCATCGACGCCTTCTGCAAGGCGCGGAAGGCATCCTCCTCGCTCATGCCCAGGCGCGACATCAGCGCGCGCTTGGCACGCTCGATGACCTTGCGCTCGTGCAAGGCGCGCCGCGCCGTATCCAGTTCCACCTCGACACGCGCCAGCCGCGAGGACTGCGCCTGCAGCAGGGTCTTGAGCGCCGCCACCGTGGGCTGGTCGGCGCCGCCCGGCACCGCCGAGGCAGGTCCATCCGCCACGCCCGGCAGCACCGGCACCGCCTCGACCTGCGCGGCTTCTTCGAAGAAACAGGCCACGGCGTGGGTATGGGGCGGCGGGTTGTCGCGCAATTGGCGCAGCAAGCCCTCGGAATCCTGCAGCTCTTGCTCCGATGCCTGGATCTGCGCCTCGCAGGCCTGGCGCAGCGCTTGCGCCAGGCCGACCTCCACCTGCCACAGGCCGGCGATGCGCTCGCTGCTCGCCTCGAACCAGTTCTCGCTGAGCTGGCCGTCGAGCGCGGCTCCCGGCTTTGCCGTGCACAGCGCGCGGCGCAGGCGTTCCAGCGCCGCCACGTGCGGCTGCAGTTGATGCCGCTGCCACCAGGCGAGCTGGCTCGGCTCGGCGAAATCCTCGAACACCTGCAGGCTGCGTTCCTGCGCGTCGATCAAATGGAGGATGCGCTGCTGCGGATCGGCGCTGCACTGTCCCGATGCGAACAGCTGGGCCCCGACCGCGCGCTCCTGCCCTGCCAGTTCCTTGCCCTGCACCACGTGCACCAGCGCGACCAGCAGGCGCGAGATACCCGGCTGCAGGGCCACGTCGGCCAGGTGGAAGATCAGCTCGACCATGCCCGCGATCACGCGGCTGAATGCCGCCACCGCGTCATGCGCCGAGATGCCGCGCTGGCCGATGCGCTGGCGCAGCCCGGCCAGCGTGTCCAGGTCGAGCAGCACCCAGGCGATCAACGACAGCATGCGCGCAGAGCTGCCCTGGGCGGGATCGAGCTGTTCCATGAAGCGCTGGCGCAGCGTCGCCTCGAGCGGCTCGGCCTGAGCCGTCGCGTCTTGCCGTTCCTGGCCGAAGCGCATGCCGCCGGAAGCCACATAGAGGCTGCTGGCGCCACGCTCGCGCTGCAACGCGTCGATCAGGCGGCCGATCAGGTCCACCAGCTCGATGCGCGCAGCCATCCGCTGCAGGCCCTCGATCTCGAGTTGCTTGGCGCGCAGGACGAATTGGAAGACGGGCAATGGCATCGGCGAAAGCGGGTGTCGCGTTGCGGAAGCAGGTTGGCGCACCTGCCCTGCCTGCCACATCGGCAGGCAGGCGTACGCCGACTCGACTGGCATCAAGCAAGCTCCATGCCCATGGCCGGCACGCGACGCTCCGGACGACGACGGCCATCTGTGCCGAGTGCGGCACCGGCGCGCCCGGCCTCCCGCCCGCGACCGGAAGCCATGCGGGCCATGCCGCAGAGAAGCCGCGACGGCACGCATGGCATCGGTATACTGGCGGCCTCGATCCGTACAGCAACGCGGCGTCACGCCGCTGACATATGAGCACCCCGACCGCAAGAAAGAGCGCGGCAGCCGGAACCCGGGCCCGGCAGGCACAGGACACCCGTGCCAAGATCCTCAAGGCAGCCATCAAGGTCTTCGCCCAGCGCGGCTACGAAGGCGGCCGCGTGGAACGCATCTCGTCGCTGGCCAAGACCTACGACCGGATGATCTATTACTACTTCGGCAGCAAGGAGAAACTCTTCGTCGAAGTGCTCGAGACCATCTATGCCCAGCTCAACGAAGCCGAGCAGAAGCTGGAACTCGATACCGAGGACCCGGTGCGGGCACTGTCCCAGCTGATCGACTTCGTCTGGCACTACTACCTCGAGCATCCTGAATTCGTCGCCATCCTGTCCAGCGAGAACATGAGCCAGGGCAAGCATGCGAAGAAGTCGGAACGGCTGCGCGACATCTCGCGCTATGCGCTGTCGGTGCTGGACGGCATCCTCGCGCGTGGCAAGGCCGCTGGCACCTTCCGTGCAGATTCACAGGCGCGCGACATCTACCTGGTGATCGCCTCGCTCGGCTACTTCTACAACTCGAACCACCACACGCTGAGCGCCTTCCTTGGCGAGGCGATGATGAGCCAGCCGGCGCTCGCCCATTGGCGCGAGGTGATCCAGGCGACCGTGATGCGCACGGTGTGCGTGGTGGCGCCGGACAGCAGCGCGCCGGCGGCACCCGGCGGCGCGAAGGCCGCCCGCGCCCGCAGCGCGCGCAAGGCTTAGGCCTGCGGCCATCGCTACAGCGCGAACAGGGTCCGCGCCACCGCGTCGCCGTGCGGGCCGCCACCGAATACGCGCGCGCCGATGGCCAGGCCCAGCGCACGGTAACTCTCCCACTGCGCCTCGTCGAAGAACTGGTCGGCGGTCGGCTCCTGCGGGAAGGCCGGGCGGGTGGCGGCATACTCGGCGACATCGAGCGGCGCGCAGGCCGTCAGGCGCGGCTTGAGCAGCACGATGCGGCACACGGGCTGGCGCGGCTGCGCATCGGCGGCACGGAAGACCTGCAGCAGCAGCGCGCATTTGCCGGCGCCGGCCGGCCCCGGCTCCGGCTGCGCGGCTGCGCGGAAATCCTCCGGCACGCCGAACACCTGCCCCAGCACGGGATCCGCCGCGGCGCCGGCGTCGACGGCGATCTCCAGGCCGTGGTCGATGCGCGCCAGCCGCACCAGGTTGGCCAGGTCGCCGAAGCGGTAGTCCGGATCGCAGCCGCAATCGCACAGCACGATCAGGCTGACGTTGCGCTCGGGACGCAGCAGTTCGTAGACGGCGGTGTTCTCGAAGTGGCCGCCATCCGACAGGTACTGCCAGCCGCGCTGCGTGCCGTGGAAGCGCGCGGCCAGTTCGCAGCCGAGGTAGTACTGCGTGCGGAACAAGGCGATCAGGCGCCCCAGCCAGGGATGCGTGGCGCGGTCGGCCTGGCGCCGCACCGCGTGCGCGCCATGCCCGGCATCGAGCGGGTAGGAGGGCCACCACACGCCCAGGCGCAGGTTGGCCAGCCCGAGCAGCAGCGACGTCCCCAGCGTGGTGGCGCGGCCCAGCCCGGTCGAGATCGCCGCGCCGGAGATGGCCACCCAGTCGCCCACCCCCTGTGCCTGCGTCAGCTCGCTCGCCCAGGCCTTGCCGCTGGCGGGATGATAGGGCTGCCCGTCGACCGTGAAGCGCACATAGTTGTCCGTCGGCAGAAAGGCCGAGCCGTGCGGCACGCTGCCGGCGCCGGGCGCCACGCAAAGGGGCTTGCCCTTGCGATCGCGCTGCACCAATTGCTCGGCCGGGTCGACGGTGAGGTTGAGCGTCACATTGATCAGGTGCAGCGGCGCCAGCACCTTGGGGTCATAGTAGGCATTGAGGCTGATGCCATCGCCCGCCACCGGCTCCGCCACGCTCAGCGCGCTGCGCCGGAGCGGCGCCAGCATCTCGGCGGCGCCGAAGCGCTGGCCGTTCGAAGCGCCCAGGTAGGCGCGCGTGAGCCGCGCCGCATAGAAGGGCTGCAGCGTCGACAGGTTGAGGAAGCCGGCGAAGCGGCCGGCCAGCAGCGCGAGGCCGAGCGCGGCCGCCAGCAGCAGCGCCAGCACCGGCGTGGTCCAGGCGTTGCCGAATACCAGCCAGTCGAACGGCTCGCGGCCGTTCCAGCGCACCCACAGCACCAGCCACGACCACAACAGGAAGACGAGCAGGGCCAGCACCGCCGCCGCCGCGCCAGCCAGCAGCGAGACCGGCAGCCGGCCGCGCCAGCCCGCCTGCGCGGCGCCGCCGGCGCGGCTGCGTTCGTCCAGCTGCGTGCTGCCGTAGCGCACCAGCCAGACCAGGGCCGCCAGCAGTCCGCCGGGCAGCAGCGTCCCCCAGCGCTGTGTCGCCATATAGCCGTAGAGGAAGGTGGTGCGCGCCAAGGTGTCGGCCAACCCCAGCGCGGCCAGCCAGAGCGTGAGCGCGAGGCCGAAGCGCAGTGCGCGGGTGGCGCGCACGCGGTAGGCGCTGACCGTGGCCGGCTGCAGCAGCATGGCGGCGCACCAGGCCAGGCCCAGCAGGAGCCAGGCGCCGAGGAAGAGGAACAGGCACGCCAGCGACCAGCCCAGCGACATGGCCGGCGGCTGCAACCGGAACCACACTGCGGCCAGCAGGAAGCCCGCCGCGGCGAGCGCTGCCAGCACCGTGGCGGCATTGAGCAGGCGCGCGCGCTGCGGCTCGGCCTGCGACGGATAGACGAACCAGTAGGCCAGCCCGGGTGGCAGCACCAGCAGCAGCAGGCTCGCCGGCGGCAGCCACATCAGTTCGCTCCACCACAGCGGCAGGCCACCCTGGTTGAAGGCCTGGCGGGCGTCGTGCAGCAGATCCATCTGGTAATTGCCGAGCGCGAGCCAGCTGCCGCCCAGCAGTTGGCGGCCGAGCGCCAGCGCGGCCAGCAGTACCACCAGCGCGCTGCCCAGCACGCAGTGCATGGCAAACCAGTTGCGCACCACGGTGGCCGCCGCGTAGAAGGCATCGCCGGCCCCGGTCGGGGTCAGGTAGCGTCCGTTCTCGCGCAGCCAGGCCACGGCGTCGCGCGTCGGCTCCTCGCCGTGGCTGGTATGGATGCGCCCGGGCGGCTCGTTCTGCAGCGTGCGGTAGGCGTCGGCGGCCGCCTGGACCGGGTTGCTGCCGCGGCGCAGGCGGCCGGGCAAGAACAGGCTGGCGAAGAAGGCACCCAGGTAGCCGCCGCCGCTGACGGTGGAGAGGTAGTCGAACTGCGCCAGCAGGTTCGGCGGCAGCGGCGGGGCCGTGGTGGCGGTGGCGGGATTGGCCGGGGCCGTACCCGGCTCGGGTTCGGCCTGGGCCGCCACCGGCGGTGGCGGCGCCTTGGCCAGGGCCTGCAGTACACCCAGGCAGAAGGTGGCGCTGCGGATGCCGCCACCCGACAGCGCCAGCGCCCAGTTGCGCGCCGCGTCGCGCTGACGCGGGGGAATGCCGAGCAGCTTGCGCCGGCGCGCGATGCGGGCCGCCTCGTCACTGCCTGGGTGGGCGTCGTCTCGCATCCGATCCTCCGTCTCGAAGGGTTCAGCCCGGCGAAGTGTTCAGCCCAGTATAGGTAGCCGGAGCGTCGTGCAAAGCACTGCTTGCAAGGGCCCCAGGTTTACCCGGGTGCGGAGGTGGCCGGCCTGCGTGGCTGACC
>JABLTH010027823.1_pt1 | contig 13554 bp, 9 predicted proteins | sample 7875711 | NCBI WGS metagenome assembly JABLTH01 (sample SAMN14941262, study PRJNA633318) | bioreactor metagenome | isolation source: bioreactor | place: China | collected 2019-03-05 | reverse complement strand
GTTGCGGCGCACGAACGCGTAGAGGTTCGTGTCCCGCGAGCCGACGACGATCGCCCCGTCGACGGCGACCGGCGGGGCCTTGATCGCGCCGCCGACCCACTGGCGCCATCGTTCGCGGCAGGTCACGCCGCGCGCGCCCGTACGGCAGCGGTAGGCCGCGAACGAGCGCTCGTCGGCCCCGTACAGCCGGTCGCCGGCGAGAAGGCGCGTCTCGGGAAACGGCCCCGTCTTCGCCGCGACGCGCTTGCCCGCGACGGTCACGAGCCGCGGCACGGCACCGACCACGGCGACCACGCGGTCGCCGATCGTGAACAGCGGCGCGTCGATCGGGCCGCCGAGGTCGATGCGCTCGACGAGCGCCCCGTCGGCGCCGATCACGGCGACCGCCGTGTCGAGCGGCACGTACCACTGCGGCCGCGCGGCGCGCGGCGCGAACAGCGGCGTGGGCGGTCCCGTCGGCGCCGCGGGCAGGGGCCAGGTGGCGAGCGCGTGACCGTCGGTCGCCGCGAACACGACGAGCTGCGCGAGCCCGTCCTCGCCCACGCCCGCCCAGGCGAGCGTGGGGAGCCCGTCGACGAGCACGGGATCGCCGTCCATGAGCCCGTAGCCGGAGCGGCCGCGCAGCGCCCACAGCACCGCGCCGTCCTCGGGCCGGCGGGCCTCGATCGCGTCGAAGAGCGCCACGACGACCACGGTCCCGCCCGGGAGCACCACCGTCCGCGGGGCGGCGACGGGGCGTGCGGGCAGGGGCACGTCCCAGGCGAGCGTGCCGCTCGCGACGGGGGCGGGCGGCGCGGGCGCGGCGGGCGGCGCGCCGGGCACGGCGGCGGTCGGCACGGCGGGGGCCTGCGCGAGGGCGAGGAGCACGGCGGCGAGGCAGAGCATCGCGCGCGAAAGTAACCGAGGGCGAGCCGTGGCACAATGCCCGGTCTATGGCCAAGAGGTTCCAGTCCCTGCGCGGATTCAACGATCTCCTGCCCGGGCAGACCGAGCACTGGCAGGGCTTCGAGACGCGCGCCCGCGACCTGTTCCGGCGCTACGGCTTCCGCGAGATCCGCGTCCCGCACCTCGAGGGGACCGAGCTGTTCGTGCGCTCCGTCGGCGAGGAGACCGACATCGTCGGCAAGGAGATGTTCACCTTCGAGGCCGGCGACGACCGCGTCACGCTGCGCCCCGAGATCACGGCCGGCGTGGTGCGGGCCTACGTCGAGCACGGGCTCGACCGCCACGGTCTCTCGCGCCTCTATTACCTCGGCCCGTGCTTCCGCAAGGAGCGCCCGCAGAAGGGGCGGCTGCGGCAGTTCCACCAGGCCGGGGTCGAGGTGTTCGGCGAGGCGACGCCCGAGACCGACGTCGAGGTGATCGCGGTCGCGTTCGACCTCGTGAAGGCGGCCGGCATCGCGGAGGCCCAGGTGCTGGTCAACAGCATCGGCGACCCGGCCTGCCGCCCGCAGTACCGCGCGCTGCTCGTCGACTGGCTGCGGGCGCGCGAGGAGCGGCTGTGCGAGGAGTGCCGCCGCCGCATCGACCGCAATCCGCTGCGCGTGCTCGACTGCAAGAAGGAGGGCTGCCAGGCCGCGCTCGCCGGCGTGCCGCAGGTCGCCGACCACCTGTGCGACGCGTGCCGCGCGCACTGGACCGGCGTGCGCGCCGGGCTCGACGCGCTCGGCATCCCGTACGCCGTCGATCCGCGCCTCGTGCGCGGCCTCGACTACTACGTGCGCACGACGTTCGAGATCCGCGCCGTGGGCCTCGGCGCGCAGAACGCGGTGCTCGGCGGCGGGCGCTACGACGGCCTGGTCCACGAGCTCGGCGGGCCGCAGCTCCCCGGCATCGGCTGGGCCGCGGGGATCGAGCGTCTGCTCATCGCCGCGGGCCTCGAGGACGCACCGGCGCCGGCCGCGGTCGACGCGTTCGTGGTGACGCTCGGCGACGCCGCGCGCGCGCCGGCCCTGCCGCTCGTGCAGCAGCTGCGGGCGCGCGGGCTCGCGGTGATGTGGGACCCGGCGGGGCGCGGCCTCGGCGGTCAGATGAAGCGCGCCGACCGCTCCGGCGCGCGCTGGGCCGTGCTCATCGGCGACGACGAGCTGGCGAAGCGCACCGTCACGCTGAAGAACCTCGCGACCGGCGAGCAGGGCGAAGCGCCCCTCGATCCGGCCGTCCTCGCGGAGCGCCTGCGCGCCGCCGCGGACTGAAGGGAACGACGTCATGGCGATCGACTCGCGGCCGCGCGAAGCGTGCGGCCTGCTCCGTCCCGAAGACGAAGGCCGCACCGTCCGGCTCGCCGGCTGGGTGCACCGCCGCCGCGATCTCGGCGGGGTCGTGTTCGTCGACCTGCGCGACCGCTCGGGTCTCGTGCAGGCCGTCTTCGACCCGGACGCCGGCGCGCTGCACGCGATCGCGTCGGGCCTGCGCTCGGAGACGGTGATCGAGGTGGAGGGCGCGGTGCTGCTGCGCTCGGCGGAGAACGTCAACCCGAAGCTGCCGACAGGCGGCGTCGAGGTGAAGGCCACCGCGCTCCGCATCCTGAACCCGTGCGACGACCTGCCGCTCCAGCCGTCGGGCGCGCAGCTGCCGGCCGAGGAGACGCGCCTGCGCTTCCGCTTCCTCGACCTGCGGCGCGAGCCGATGCGCGAGGCGATCCGCTTCCGCTCGGAGGTCACGCGCGCGATCCGCGAGGCGCTGCACGACCAGGGCTTCTGGGAGATCGAGACGCCGATCCTCACCAAGTCCACGCCCGAGGGCGCGCGCGACTACCTCGTGCCGTCGCGCGTGCACCGCGGCCAGTTCTACGCGCTGCCGCAGAGCCCGCAGCTGTTCAAGCAGCTCCTCATGGTCGCGGGCTGCGAGCGCTACTACCAGATCGCGCGCTGCTTCCGCGACGAGGACCTGCGCGCCGACCGCCAGCCGGAGTTCACGCAGGTCGACATCGAGATGTCGTTCGTCGAGCCCGACGACGTGATGCGCGTCACCGAGAGCCTGCTCCTGCGCGCGAGCGCGCTCGCGGGCTGGGAGGTCGGCGTCCCGTTCCCGCGCATGTCGTGGCTCGAGGCGATGGACTCCTACGGCTCCGACCGCCCCGACCTGCGCTTCGGGTTGCGCATCCACGACGTGACCGCGATGTCGAAGGACTGCCCGTTCGTCGTGTTCCGGAACGCGGCCGAGTCGGGCGGGGTCGTGCGCGGGCTCGCCGTGCCGGCGGGCGCGGGCTTCACGCGCAAGAAGGTCGACCAGCTCGAGGCGCGCGCGAAGGAGCTCGGCGCGGGCGGGCTCGTGTGGATGAAGTGGGGCGACGACGGCCTGTCGGGCCCCGGCGCGAAGGCGCTCGGATCCGAGCTCGCCGGGCGCTTCGCCGAGGCCGCGGGCGCGTCCGCCGGCGACCTCGCGCTGTTCGTCGCCGCGCCGCTCGCGGTCGCGCGCAAGGTGCTCGGCCAGCTGCGGCTCGAGATCGCGTACCAGGAGGACCTGATCCCCGCGGGGAAGCACGCCTTCCTGTGGGTCACCGACTTCCCGCTGTTCGAGTGGGACGCGGGCGCGAACCGCTGGTTCGCCTGCCATCACCCGTTCACCGCGCCGCGGTCCGAGGACCTCGAGATCCTCGAGAGCGACCCGGGGAAGGTGATGGCGCGCGCCTACGACGTGGTGCTCGACGGCACCGAGATCGGCGGCGGCTCGATCCGAATCCACCGGCCCGACGTGCAGCAGCGCGTGTTCGCGGCGCTGGGCATCGGGCCCGACGAGGCGGCCGCGCGCTTCGGGTTCCTGCTCGACGCGCTGCGCTTCGGTGCGCCGCCGCACGGCGGGCTCGCGCTGGGCCTCGACCGCTGCGTCGCGCTGCTCCTCGGCCGCGACTCGATCCGTGACGTGATCGCGTTCCCCAAGACGACGAGCGCCTCGGATCCGCTCACCGAGGCGCCGTCCCCCGTCGACGACGCCCAGCTGCACGAGCTGGGGATCGACGTCCGCAAGAGCTGACCCGAACGTGGCGCGGGCCGGGTTCACCCGGCCCGCCGTGCCCTCACTTGCAGGCGCCCTGCCACTCCATCATCTTGCGCGTCAGCTCGCTCGAGATGCGGGCGTAGTCGCCGCCCATCAGCGCTTCCGCGTCGCTCCGCTTGCCGGACGTCGCCAGCTCGAGCACGAGTCCCGCCACCTGGTGGAACTGCGCGTGGAGCTGCTTGACCTCGCCGTAGTACGGCGTGGCCTGCGCGTCCGCCGACACCTGGCCGTAGAGCCACTTGCCGAACTCGCACGCGTTGTCGACGCGCGCGGTCGCGACGTCGACGTCGCCCTTGCCCGTGTCGATCGCCGCCTTGAGCCGCATCTTCCACATTCCGTGTGCCCCGACCGCCTTCGAGATCTGCTGCGCCGTCGCGGCGTCGTGGAGGGTCTGCACCGCCATCGCGTGTCTCCTTCGCCCCGGTCCATCGCGAGCGCCCGCCGTATCGGACGCCCGAGCGCCCCCTTGAGGCGGTCTCGAACAAGGGTGCTATTGCGCGACTTCCCGGGGCGAGTCCGGGGGCACGGGGCCGGGGGGGCCGCCCCTTTCCGTCCGGCGCGCGATAGCGGATACTCTTTCGCGTGACGGATTTTCCCGGCAGTACGGGCGGTCCCGCGGGGCCGCGAGTCGCTTTGTCCCGTGACGCTTTCCGCGCGGTCGTCGGAGAGCTGGACGCGCATCTGCGCATCATCGAGCAGGCCTTCGGCGTGCGCCTCGTGGCGCGCGACGAGGCGGTCCTCGTGCTCGGGGACCCGGCGCCCGCCCGCGAGGCCGCGGACTTCGTCGAGCAGCTGGCGGGGCTGGCCGAGGGCGGGTTCCGCGTCGGGCCGCAGGACGTCACCCTCGCCACGCGCCTCGTGCGCGAGGCGCCCGACGTGCCGCTCGCGCAGCACTTCCTCAAGTCCGGCCTGCGCGGGCCGGGGCGCCGGGCGGTCCTGCCGCGCACGGCGAAGCAGCGCGAGTACCTCGAGGCGATCCGCCGCCACGAGCTGGTGTTCGCGATCGGTCCCGCCGGGACCGGGAAGACGTACCTCGCCGTGGCGCTGGCCGTCGAGGCGCTCTCGTCGCGGCAGGTGCGGCGCCTCGTGCTGTGCCGGCCGGCGGTCGAGGCCGGCGAGCGCCTCGGCTTCCTGCCCGGCGACCTCGCGCAGAAGGTCGACCCGTACCTGCGCCCGCTCTACGACGCGCTGTACGACATCTGGGAAGGCGAGCGCTCGCGCAAGATGATCGAGCAGGGCGTGGTCGAGGTCGCGCCGCTCGCGTTCATGCGCGGCCGCACGCTGAACGACAGCTTCATCATCCTCGACGAGGCGCAGAACACGACGCCCGAGCAGATGAAGATGTTCCTGACGCGCATCGGCGAGGGCTCGCGCGCGATCGTCACCGGCGACGTCACGCAGATCGACCTGCCGCCGGGCAAGGTCTCCGGCCTCGTCGAGGCGCGCGAGATCGTCGCCGGCGTCGAGGGCATCGCCGTGATCGAGTTCGACAAGCGCGACGTCGTGCGCCACGAGCTCGTGCAGCGCATCGTGCACGCCTACGAAAAGCACGACCGCGCGCGCACGCCGAACGGCGGCGCGCCCGCGGGCGAGAACGTCCCCGCCGCCGGACGGGACGCGCCGTGAGACCGGTGCTCCTCGCCGGGGGCGGCGCCCCGGACGACGCGCGCCGCGCGGTGCGCGCGGTGCTGCGCGCCGCCGCGCCGAAGCTGGAGGTCGGGGCGGGGGACGTCGTGGTGCGGTTCGTCGACCCCGCGACGATGCGCGAGCTCAACCGCGCGTGGCGCGGCAAGGACAAGCCGACCGACGTCCTGTCGTTCCCGTCGGGCGCGGAGGATCCCGCGGGCCGGCGGCACATCGGCGACATCGCGCTGTGCTGGGAGGTCGCGCGCGCGCAGGCCGCGAAGCGCCGTCACGCGCCGGCGCGCGAGGCGGCGCTGCTCGCGCTGCACGGCCTGATCCACCTGCTCGGCTACGACCACGAGACCGACGACGGCACGATGGACGCGCTCGAGCGCAGGTTGCGGCGGCAGGTCCTGCCGCCGCGGGCGTGACCGCGATGCAGGGCGGCGTCATCGTCTTCACCCCGGCCGACCTCGCGTGGTGGACCGGCTTCTGCTTCGCGGCGCTCCTGTACGTCGTGCTCGCCGTCGCCGTCGGCGCGCGGCTCGTCGTCGGCAAGCTCGCCGCCGAGCGCCTCGCCGACGAGAAGGGGCTCACCGAGCCGCTCGACCCCGGCTCGCGCAGCTGGTCGGCGCTGCTCCTCGCGCGCAGCCTCTCGATCTCGGCGGCGGTGCTGCTCGCCGCGACCGGTCCCGCGCGCGAGCGCGGCCTCCTCGTCGGGGCCGTCGCGGGCTTCCTCGTCGCCGTGCTCGGGCGCGTGGCGGAAGCGGTCATCGCGCCGCGCTGGCCGGAGACGTTCCTGAACGCCACGGCGTGGCTCGTGCGGCTGATCGATCTCCTGCTGGGGCCGCTGCTCTCGCCGCTCGCGCGCGTGCACGAGAACCTGCTGCTCCGCCGCCGGCGCGAGATCGCGACCGACGAGGACGAGGAGGTCCGCGAGGAGCAGCTCGAGGAGTACATCCGCGACGCCGAGGAGGGCGGCATCCTCGAGCGCGAGGAGAGCGAGCTCCTGCGCGAGATCGTCGACGCGTCCGAGATCACCGCCAAGGAAGTGATGACCCCGCGGGTCGAGATCGTCGCGGTCGCGGCGGGCGACACGCTCGAGGCGGCGATGCGCGTGTTCTCGAGCTCGCGGCACTCGCGCCTCCTGGTGCACGACGGCGACCTCGACCGCATCGTCGGCGTCCTGCCCGTGCGCGATCTCCTGCCGCACCTGCGCCCGCTCGAAGGGCCCGACGTGCGCGCGCTGATGCGCCCCGTCCCGCACGTGCCGGGCAGCAAGCGCGTGCTGGAGCTGCTGCGCGAGCTGCAGCAGGAGCGGCACCAGATCGCGGTCGTCGTCGACGAGTACGGCGGCACCGCGGGCATCGTGAGCCTCGAGGACCTCGTCGAGGAGATCGTCGGCGAGATCCGCGACGAGCACGAGCCCGACGAGGAGCAGATCCGGCCCGACGAGCGCGGCGGCTTCCTGGCCGACGGCCTCGTGCCCGTCGGCGACCTCGAGGAACACCTCGGGCGCGAGATCTCGGACGACGACGTCGAGACCGTGGGCGGGCTCGTGTTCGCGCGCCTCGGGCGGCTGCCGCGGCTCGGCGACCGGGTCGAGGTCCAGCCCGGGCTGACCCTCGAGGTCGTGCGCGTGCGGGGGCGCCGCGTGGCGACCGTGCGCGTGATCCTCGCGCTGCCGGCCCCCACGGGGCAGAATGGCGCGCCATGATGAGACCCGACGACGACGACCCGAACGAAAACGACGACCTCGAAACGCCCGCGGAGGAGCCTTCCGGGTCCTCCGGATCCGCCGGGACCACAGGAGCGGCGCCGGGCGCCCGCAACCTCGACGAGCTGACCCGCGGCCCGCTGCCGGAGGACCACCGGGCGGGGTTCGCGGCGCTCGTGGGGCGGGCCAACGTCGGCAAGAGCACGCTCCTCAACCAGCTGGGGGGCGAGAAGCTGGCGATCGTGAGCGCGCAGCCGCAGACGACGCGCACGCGCATCCTCGGCGTCCTCACCACGCCCGGCGGGCAGGTCGCGTTCATCGACAGCCCCGGCTTCCACAAGCCGCAGCACCAGATGGGCCACGTCATGCTCGAGACCGCGCGGCAGGCCGCGGGCGAGGCCGACGTGGTGCTGTTCGTGGTCGACGCGTCGGCGGGCTTCGGCCCCGGGGACAAGTTCGTCCTCGACGAGCTCGACCCGAAGAACGAGACGCGCCCCGTCCTGGCCGTCCTCAACAAGGTCGACCAGATGAACAAGGGCAAGGTGCTGCCGCTGATGCAGGAGGCGGTGGAGCAGTGGGGTTGCCGCGAGGCGATCCCGGTCTCCGCGAGCACCGGCGACAACTGCGACCGGCTGCTGCGCGTGGTGCTCTCGTACCTGCCGGCCGGGCCGCCGCTCTACCCCGAGGACTTCATCACCGACCAGGACGAGCGCCGCTTCATCGCCGAGGTGGTGCGCGAGAAGCTCCTCATGGGCCTGCGGCAGGAAGTGCCGCACTCGACCGCCGTCGCGATCGAGCGGCTCGAGAACCGCGAGGACGGCATCGCCGAGATCCACGCCGCGATCATCGTCGAGCGCGAATCGCAGAAGAAGATCGTCATCGGGCACAAGGGCACGCGGCTCAAGGAAGTCGGCACGCTCGCGCGCACCGAGCTCGAGAAGCGCCTCGGCCAGCACGTGTTCCTCAAGCTGTGGGTCAAGGTGCGCGAGGACTGGCGCGACAAGGCGGCGATGCTGCGCGAGCTCGGCGTCTTCCCGCAGTGACCCCGTAACCCGCGGCGTCTCCCGCGCGCGGGAATTCCCGCGTGCGGGACGGTCCGCGTCACGCGCGCCGCGTCCGCGCGCGCGTTCGTTGAACACTCCTCCGTGCCGTCGCGCGCCGCATGGTGCGGCGCGTGACGTGAACGCATCACGGGGGAATCGTCGATGGGAAGCGTCATCCGTTTCAAGAAGCGGCTGCGCACCGCGCTCGCGCTCGCGGTCGTCGCGTGCGCGGCGTGCGCGGCGGGCAGCGCACAGGCCGCGGCCGCCGCGGCCGCGCGCGGCACGCTCGAACTCCGGCAGGTGCGCGGCGACGCCGCGCGCGAGGTGCTCTACGGCGTGTACCACGGGCTCGACGGCACGACCGACGTCCAGCTCGAACTGACCACGTCGCGCGACGGCGCGGAGCAGCGGCTCGTGCTGTGGGGACAGGACGGGCCGGAGTGCCGCGTCACGCTCCTCGGCCGCGACGCGCAGGGCGTCTCGGCGTTCGACGTGGCGGTCGGCGGCGCGCACGCGACCGTGCGCACCGACGGCGTCGCGCGCGGCGCGCGGGACGTGCTGCGGTCTGCGGGAGAGGGCTGGACGCGCCGGCACCCGGCCTCGCACGCGGCGGTCGCGGAGCTCGCCGCGCTTCTCGGCGGGAACCCGTGGGAGCGGCTCTCCCGCATCGTCTGCGCCGACGAGGCGTGGTGCGGCGAGCGCGTCCAGGGCTGCCTCGCCGCGCTGCTCACGCTCACCGCGCGCGTGCTCCAGGTCGTCGTCAACTGCGCCGAGGTCGAAGTCACGATGAACGCCGCGGCGTGCGTGGCCTCGAGCCTGTCGGTCGTCTCGGCCGCGGAGGAGGTCCGCCGCGAGTGCTTCGGCATCGGCGGACCGGGCGGGAGCGATCCGTGCGCGTACTGCCAGGAGCACCCCGACCAGTGGTGTGACTGCTGGTGGCCGCCGGGGCCCTGACGAACCTCCCTGCGGTCGCAGGTTGGCCACGGGCGGTCGGATCCGGAGGGCTTTGCCGCGCGTAGAATCCGGTTCCGACCGCTCGAATCTCGAGGGGAGGTCCGTCATGAAGCGATCCTTCGCCGTGCTCCTGGCCCTGTGTGTCGTCACGCTGTCCCTCGCCCCCGTCACCGTGTCCGCCGCCGAGACCGCGACACTGTCCGGCACCGTGACCGCGCCGGACGGCAAGCCGGTCGCGGGCGCGAAGGTCGCCGCGGCCGCGCTCGAGGCGGGCGCCGGTCCGGCCGGTCCACGGGGCCGTGACGCGGGGCCCAAGGCGACCGGCATCGTCGAGGGCACGACCGGCGCGGACGGCACGTTCCGGCTCGAGGTGCAGGGCAAGTCGTTCGGCCTGCGCGTGCAGGCGCCCGGCTACGCGGTCCACGAGGTTCGCGACGTGCAGCCCGGGACGCCGCTCGCCGTGGCGCTCGTCCCCGGCGTCGGGCTCGACGGCCAGGTCTTCGACCTCGCGAGCGGCAAGCCGCTGCCGGGCGCCGAGGTCCGCGCGAACCCGGCGACCGGGTGGCACCTCTACGACCCGGACGACGCCGAGCGCTTCGCGATCAAGGTCAAGGCCGACGCCAACGGCCGCTTCCGCTTCAAGGACCTCGTACCGGACGCGCACGGCATCGTCGCGCGCGCCGACGGCCACCGCGCCGTGCGCAGCAGCGTGCGCGCGGGCGAGGGCAAGCCGGTCACGCTGTATCTCGGGGCCGGCGCGACGCTGCCGGGCCGAATCGTCGACCGCGCGGGCAAGCCGATCGCCGGCGCGACCGTGTCCCCGTTCGCCGCCGAGCTGTTCGACCTCGGCGAGGCGATGCAAGGCCAGGTCAAGAGCGGCGCGCAGGGCGAGTTCGAGCTCGCGGGCCTGCCCGCCGGCACCTACACGATCGTGGCCCGCCACAAGGACTACGCGGACGCGTGGCTGCGCGACGTGAAGCCCGGGGCGAGCGGGAGGGCCCGCCCGGTGACGATCACGCTCGACAAGGGCTCGGACGTGCGCGCCACCCTCGCCGCGGGCGACGCGCCGTTCGCCGGCAAGGCGAGCCTGCACGTGGTGTACGCGGGTCCCGGCATGGAGTACGCGCGCTCCGTCGACCGCGGTCTGGACGCGGGCCTCAAGATCGAGAACGGCGTGCTCACCGCGTCGAACCTTCCCGCGGGCAAGGCCGACGTGACCGTGATCCCGGAGAGCTACAAGCGCGCGGAGCGGCTCGGCGTGACGATCGCCGCCGGCGAGGTCCTCGATCTCGGGACCATCGCGCTCGAGCGTGGCCCGTCGCTCGCCGGCAAGGTGACCGACCCCGAAGGGAAGCCCCTCGGCGGCGTCAACGTGCAGGCGCGCTCGCTGAGCCAGGCCGGGTTCAGCTTCGGGACCGCAACGAGCAACGACGACGGGACGTTCACGGTCGCGAACCTCGCGGCGGAGCGGACCTACACCGTGTCCGCGCAGAAGACCGGCTTCGGCTCGGCGCGGCTCGAGAACGTAAAGCTCGCCGACACGCCGGACCTGGTGCTGCGCCCGCAGGGGAAGCTCACAGGGAAGGTCGTCAGCGGCGATCCGCCCGCCCCGGTGACGCTGTTCGCGGTCGAACTGTCACCGACGGGCGAGACCAACGACATGATGGGCATGGGCCGCGCGCTGGGGATCGATGCACGGAACGTGCCCCTGCGCGACGCCGCGGGCACGATCAAGGTCGACGACGTCGAGGCCGGGACCTACTCGGTGAAGGTCAAGGCCGCCGGGTTCGTGCCGGCGCGGATCGACAAGCTCGAGGTGAAGCCGGGGCAGACGGCCGAGCTGGGCGAGGTCCGGCTCGAACGCGGCAAGACGCTGCGCCTCGTCGTGGTCGACCGGAAGACGAAAACCCCGGTCGGGGGCGCCGAGGTCTCGATCGTCGAGGCCGGGCTCGGCGGCATGGTGCGCGAGGCGGCGGGCTCCCGGGCGCCCGAAGCGACCACGGGCCCGGACGGCCGCGTGACGCTCGAGGGGCTGGAGCCCGGCCGCCTCACCCTGCGCACGCAGCGCGAGAACTTCGCGCCGCTCAAGAGCGAGATCGACATCGACGCCAACGTCGTGCCGCCCGATCAGACGCTCGAGCTCACTCCGGGCGGCACCGTCGAGGGCGTCGTGCGCGACAAGACCGGCCAGATCCGCGCCGGCTACATGGTCATGGCGATGAGCGGCATCAGCATCAACCGGCGCACGATGGCGACCACCGACGAGACGGGCGCGTTCCGCATGGAACACGTCGCGCCGGGCGACTACATGATCATGGCGATGCCCACGCCGAGCGAGCGCCAGGCGGCCGCGGGCTCGATGCAGGCCGAGATGATGTCCCAGATGCAGATGCAGACGATCAAGGTCGAGGACGAGCGCACCGCGCGGGCGGACTTCCCGGTCGGCGGCGTTACGACCACGATCCGCGTTCACGGTCGGGTGCTCAAAGGCAAGTCGGCGTCCGCGGCGCGCGTGTCGTTCGTCAAGGGCTCGGGCGGCGCGGCGAGCGACTTCGTCATCACGCAGTCCGGCGCGGACGGCAGCTACGAGGTGAAGCTCTCGTCCGCCGGGCACTACCAGGTGCGCGCGCAGCCCAGCACCGGCGACAACACCGAGATGGGCTTCGGCGTGCCGGTCGAGGTGCCGGAAAAGCCCGACTTCGAGTTCGACATCGTCCAGCCCGAGGGCGCGATCACCGGCACGGTGAACGACGGCGACACCGGGCAGCCGCTCAAGGGCGTCTACGTGATGGCCGTCCGCCTCGGCGAGGACGGCGAGATGGACCCGGTCGACCCGATCGGGGGCAACGCCACGACGGGCGAGGACGGCACCTACCGCATCGAGGGCCTCCGCGCGAGCACGTACCGCGTCTCGTACATGCTGAACGACTACGCGATCGAGGTCGTCGGGCCGGTGAAGATGGGGGACGACAAGGAACTCGCGAAGGGCGCGTCGCTCCTCCGCGCGAAACCGGTCCCGTTCGTCGTGCGCGGCGAGAACGACAAGCCCGTGCAGGGCGCGATGATCCTGCCGCTCGACACGTTCCTCGCCAGCGTCGGGCGGATGCAGAACATCACCGACGCCGAGGGCCGCTACACGCTCAAGGAGCTCGGCCCGGGGGCGCACGACGTCGCCACGATCGCGGCCGGCTACGCGCCGAACCTCGCCCACGGGGTCTCGCCCGACGCGGGCGAACCGGTGCAGGTGCAGCTCCAGCGCGGCGGGTCGGTGAAGCTCCGGATCGTCGACGCGTCGGGGCAGGGCGTGGCGGGCGCCGGCCTGCGGATCCGCGAAGGGGGCAAGGAGATCACGCAGCTGGTCATGATGAACCGCATCTTCTCGGGCGGCGGCTTCACGTTCGTCTCCGACAAGACCGGCGGGCTGACGGTCGAGGCGCTCGAGCCGGGCGAGTACGAGTTCGGCGTCGTCCGCGGTTCGGACGTGGTGCAGCGCAAGACCGTCAAGATCGCCGCGGGCAAGACCGGCGAGGTGGAAATCAAGCTGCCCTGAGGCGGATTATCCGGGCGCCCCGGCGGATTTGGCCGGGGCGCGGCGGCGTGCCGGAACGGGGGACGACCGCTGCTAAAATAAGTGGTTCATGATCCGGCGCGAAGACGAAGCGATCGTGCTCGACGCGGAAGTCGCAGGGGAGGCGGACCGCCGCGTCCTGCTGCTGACGTCCGGCGGCGAACTCGTGCGCGCCCTCGCCCCGTCGGCGATGCGCTCGCGCCGCCGCTTCGGCGCCGCGCTCGAGCCGGGCGCGCGCATCCGCGTGCGCTGGACCGTCCGCGCGGAGGGCGCGGTCCCCGTGCTCGACGAGGCGTCCGTGCTGCTCGCGCCGCCGGTGCCCGATCCGCTCGAGCGCTACTACACCGCGGCCCACGTGCTCGAGATCGCCGCGCTGTTCGCGCGCGAGGGCGCGCTCGACCCGCGCCTGTTCCGGCTCGTGGCCGCGGTCCTCGAGCGCCTCGCGGCCGGCGATCCTCCCGAGCTCCTCGCGCGCTACGCCGAAGCGTGGACGATGCGCCTGGCCGGCGTCTTGCCCGAGCTCGACGCCTGCGCGACGTGTGGCACGCCGCTCGCCGGGCGCGCGCTGCGCATCGCGGGCGAGCGCGGCGTCTACTGTGGCGGGCACGCGCCGCCCGGCGCGCGCGCGCTCGGCGGCGCCGCGGCGCGCT
>JABLTH010048882.1_pt1 | contig 13563 bp, 10 predicted proteins | sample 7875711 | NCBI WGS metagenome assembly JABLTH01 (sample SAMN14941262, study PRJNA633318) | bioreactor metagenome | isolation source: bioreactor | place: China | collected 2019-03-05 | reverse complement strand
GGGGCGGGGCGAAGCGGGGAGGCCGCGCGCGCGGCGGTAGACGAGATGGCTCCAGCCGTAGTTCGGCCCGCGCGGCGGCTTGGACCGGCCGGGGCACCGGCCGGCGGCGCTCCCCGCGTTGCGGCGCCGCGAGGAGGGGTGTCCGCGCCTCAGTGCATCAGCCAGTAGGTTTCGGTCGAGTACTCGATGTCGCGACGGCGAGCGCCGATCGGCTTCGCGGGGTTTCCGCCGACGATGGTGTAGGGCTCGACGTTCTTGGTGACGACGGCGCCGGCGGCGACGACGCAGCCCCGTCCCAGCGTGACACCGGCGGTGATGATCGCGCCGGCGCCGATGAAGACGTAGTCCTCGATGACGACCGGCGCGACGAAGCCGGTGAAGGCAGGGTCGTGCGGGTCGTGGCCGCCGAGTAGGATCATCGTCCGGTAGGCGATGGCGACGTTCTCGCCGATCCGCAGGTCGGTCATCCCGACGCCCGCGAACAGGCACTCGATCTGGATCGTCGAGTTGCGGCCGATCGACACCTTGCCGCGCCCGCCGAAGAGCTTGAGGCCGGTGTTGATCGTCGCTCCGGGCGCGATCTGCCAGCCGAGGACGCGGCGGTAGTACGCGTTTCGGACGGCGCGGATCGGGACGTAGCCGACGATGCGGTTCGCGCAGAACGCGAGGACCGCGGTTCCGGCGTTGCGCAGGCGGTCGTAGACCGTCGCCTTGTTGTGAACGAAGACCCGCGGGTCGTTCGCCGCGCTCACCGCTCCTCCGTCACGGGGCGAGGCGCGACGGATCCGAGGAACGCTTCGAGGCCCGACTCGTGCAGCTCCATGCCGACCACCACGGCGACGCCCGCGACGAGGCCGCCGGCGATCGCGAGGATCAGCATGATGAGCTTCTTGGGCCGGATCGGCCGCGGCTCGGCGGCTGCGTCCTGGACGACGGCCGCGTTCGTGAAGTGGCCGCGGTCGAGGGCCGCGTCGATGCGCGCCTCGGCGCCGCGGCGCAGGTACAGCATGTACTGCGACTCGCTCGTCGAGACGAGGCGCTCGATCCGCTTGGCTTCGAGAAGCTGCTCGTCGATCAGAGCGAGGCGGCGTGTGCCTTCCTCGATCTGCGAATCGAGCTTCTTGATTCGCTCGACGTAGCCGTCGCGCTCGGCGCGCGTGCGCTCCATGTCCTGCGACGCGCTCACCGACGCGGGCGAGAGCGTGAACTGCTTCTGGAAGATGCCGGCGCGCTGGCTCTCGATCGCGGCTCTCGCCGCGTCGAGCTTGAGGCCGTTCTCGGCGAGGAGCGGAGAGTCTTCCTTGTACCGCTCGAGAAGGCGGACGCGTTCGAGTTCGAGCCGCAGCTTCTCCTGGATGAGGGCCTGCAGCGCGTAGTCGTTGCGGCCCTCGACGGTCGTCGTCGGCATCTGCCAAGGGCCCTTCTCGAGGAAGCCATGGTAGGCGGCGATGCGGGAATCGAGCTCGGCGACGGTGCGCCGAAGCCGGTCCCGCTCCTCGCGGAGAGAGGCGACGATCTGCTGCTGCACGGTCCGCTCGGCGACGAAGTCCGCGATCCCCGTCTTGCGCTTCAGGTCCTGGAGCTCGTTCTCCTGGCTCGCGAGCTGGGAGCCGAGCGCGCTCGCCTGGTTGTCGAAGAACGTCTCGACCTCGGCGCGGCTGTGCACTTCGGTGTGGTGCTCGAGGTACTTCTGCACGAGGACCTCGAGCACCGTCTGCGCGAACGTCGGGTTCCCGGCCTCGTAGCTCACGACGAGGACGTTCGACTCCTTCATGGGCTCGACGGTGATCGATCGCTCGAGGCTCCGCAGAGCGCGGTCTGCGCGGGTCGGCGCGGGAACGCCGTGATACCAGGCGTAGACGTCCTCGTAGATCCACAGCGGTCCGAAGAGCAGCGTCGTCCAGATCGAAGGCGCGGCCTTGTCGAGACCCGTCGCCTCGAGCGTCTGGTCGAGCACCTCGCGGCTGGTGAAGATGGCGATCTCGGAGTTCACCTCCTGCTCGGTGACGCCGGCCGACACGACGGTCGGGCGCCGATCGCCGGACGCGTCGAGGTTTCCGGCCTGACGGGTCTTCTGCATGAGGATCGCTGCGCGCGCGACGTAGGTGGCGGGCCAGAGGAAGGCGCCCACCTCGACCACGATGGCGACGGTGACGAACACCGTGAAGAAGTCGCGCCGGCGGCGCACGAGCGCGCGCCAGGCGCCGCGGAACGCCTCGGCGAGCTCGGCGACGCTCGATTCGGTCTCCGGCGCGTGGGTCTCGTGCATCGCGTGTGTGTCGCTCATGCCGCGGCCTCCTCCTCCTGCCGTCTGCGCGCCGGGTCGCTGGCGCCGTCGTGCAGCGACTCCTCCAGCGCGCGATCGAGGGTATCGACGAAATGCTGCCAGCCGAAGCGGGCGGCCGACGCGGGGCCCGCGGCTGCGATCCGCTCGCGGAGGCCCGGCTCGGTCACGAGCCGCAGCATCGCGTCGGCGAATGCGCCCGGCTCGGGCTCGGCCAGCAGGCCGTCCTGTTCGTGGCGTACGATCTCGCGCGGGCCGCCTCGGTCGAGGGCGACGCACGGCTTCGCGCTCGCCATGGCCTCGATCACGACGAGGCCCCAGTCTTCGTTGAACGCGGTGAACAGCGTCGCGAAGCACGTTCGATAGAACGACCGCATCTCCTCGTCGCCGGGATGCACGCAGAACTCGATCGCGGTGTCGGCGCCGGCGAGGGCACGGAGCTTCTCGAGGTACGGCTCGCTCTTGCGGTCGACGATCCCCGCGATTCGCAGCCGCCAGCTCTCGGGCTCGGGAGCTCGCTCTCGGAAGCGACGGAAGGCCTCGATCGCGAGGTCGAGGTTCTTGGTCCACATGATGCGGCCGGGGACGAAGAACGTGCGGTCGGATTCGGCCGACGGCGTGAACGCGTCGAGATCGACGCCCGGGTGCAGGACGCGCAGCCTGTCCGCAGGCGCGAGGCGCCCGGCCTCGATTCTCCGCCGCACTTCCTCGCTGATCGGGAACACGAGCCGGTAGCGCCGCCACGCCAGGCGGTCGAGCCAGCGGAACGCGACGCTTCCCGCGCGGATCACGAGACGCTCGAAGGCGCTCCTCTTCGCGAGGTACGTCGCGCGATACACGGGGTCGAAGACGATCCGCAGGGGCGTCAGGCACAGGTTGAACGCCGGAATGCCGAGATTACGGAGAACCACGAGGTCGCCGAGGCCCTCGCACACGACGAGCAGAGCGTCGAAGCCGCGAAGGTCGAGCCTGCGCGTCAAGATGCGGATGCCGGAGCGGGCGACCTGGAGGGGCGAGCGGTGCACCGACACGGAATCGAGTACGCGGACGTCGACCTCGCGCAGGCCCGGAAACGTGGCCTCCGGTTCGTAGCGGCTGGTGAAGATCACGATCTCGTGCCGGCTGCGGCGGGCGACCTCGAGCAGGGTGCGCTCCGCGCCGCTGGTCAGGTAGACCCACGGGTAGTAGATGGCGATGCGCAGCTTGCCCACGATGCTGGGTTACCCTCCGAGCGAATTCGGCGCCGCGGCCCGACCGTTTCCGTATCGGAAGCCCGCGGGGGATCAGTAGGCATTCGGCGCGCTTCGCGCACGCAGGGACCCCGCAGGGCGCCGCCCCGGACACCAAGAGGGGTCTCGCGTCCACTCAAGGGCGAGAGGCAGCGGGGAGCCGGGGCCGGAGCGGAACGCTCGTGCGGTCGCCGAAAGCCGTTGCATTGCGATGGGTTCGAGCCTTCCCTGCACCGGAGTGACGCCGCATGAACCTCTCGTTCCGCCGCCAGATGGTGAACCTTTCGTCGCAGCTCCTCGACGGCTTCACGTTCCTCGTGGCCTGCTGGGCCGGAATCTACGCATCGCTGTGGCCCGGCGGGCACCTGCTGACGGCCGGCCTGCAGGCCGACCTCAACTTCACGGACTTCCTCGTCCTGCTGGCCGGCCTGCGGGCGAGCACGGCCTTCCAGAAGCTTCCGCGCGGGATGCGCCGCTTCGAGCGCTTCCTCACCCACGCGTGGACGGCGACTCAGCAGGCGGGCCTCGCCGTGGCCGTCATCGCTGCGGGCGGCGTCGTCCTCGGCGGCGTGGTGCTCCCGACCAAGGCCTTCGTCGTCACGTTCTTCTGCACGCTCCTCGTGCTTCGGGTCGGCGGGCGCACGATGCAGCAGTCGCTCTTCGTGCGACTGCGCCGGCGCGGGCGCAACCTGCGCGTCGCGCTGATCGTCGGCTCCGGTCCGCGCGCGGCGAGGATCGTTCGCGAGATCGAGCTGCATCCCGAATACGGCTACATCATCGCGGGCTTCGTCGACAACCCGATGCCGCGTCCGGCGGTGAAGCTCGAGTATCTCGGACGCCTGCGAGAGCTGCCGCAGGTGCTGCAGAAGACGCGCGTCGACGAGGTCTTCATCGCGCTGCCGCTGCGCTCGCAGTACGACGAGATCCTGCGCGCGATCGAGATCTGCGAAGAGCAGGGGATCGCCGTCCACCTTCCCGGAAACCTCTTCACGCTCGCCGTCGCGCACGCGACCTCGACGAACCTCGCTGCGACCCCGCTCATCAGCATCGTGTCGAGCGGCCCGATGGACGGCATTCCGTATCTCATGAAGCGCACGCTCGACCGGATCGGCGCTGCGGTCCTGATGCTCCTGCTCTCGCCGCTCTTCCTCGCGATCTCGCTCGCGATCCGCGTCACGATGGGCAGCCCGGTCCTGTTCCGCCAGCCGCGTGTCGGCTACCAGCGACGCGTGTTCACCTGTTACAAGTTCCGAACGATGGTGAACGACGCCGACGAGCGCATGGCCGAGCTCGAGGACATGAACGAGGCGGACGGTCCCGTCTTCAAGATCAAGAACGACCCGCGCGTCACGCCGCTCGGCGCGTGGCTGCGGCGCACGTCGATGGACGAGCTGCCGCAGCTCATCAACGTGCTGAAGGGCGACATGAGCCTCGTCGGGCCGCGCCCGCTGCCGCTCCGCGACGTCAACCTCTTCGACCGCCCGGCGCTCAACCGCCGCTTCTCGGTGTGGCCCGGGATCACCTGCACCTGGCAGGTGTCGGGACGGAGCGACACGTCGTTCGAGGACTGGATCAGCCTCGATCTCGACTACGTCGACAACTGGTCGCTCGGAAAGGACCTGCAGATCCTGCTCCGGACGGTGCAGGCCGTCGTGAAGGGGCGGGGCGCCTACTGACCCCTCTGCGGGCCCGCGCGCCGGCCGCGGCGCGCGGCCGGGCTCGCCGACTCGCCCGATCAGGCGGCGCGCGCGCGGCGGCGGAAGGGGCGGCGCAGTGCCTCGGCGAGCTGCACCAGCGTGAACATCGCGATGTGGCGGTTCATGATCCGGCCGTAGTCCATGATCGCGGGCGTCGGGCAGCGCTCGCAGACGAGGCCGGTCGGCTCGGCGCGGCGCCCGGCGAAGCGGTCGCGGATCGCGACGAAGCGCTCGTTGTTGACGACGTCCATGTACGACGCGCCTCCCGCGAGCGTTCCGAAGTCGGTCTCCTTCTCGAAGACGGCGCAGCACGGCGAGACAGCACCGTCGGGGTTGATCGCCGTCGAGACGTAGTGCCAGTCGCAGCGAGTCCGCTTCTCCATCGGCGTGCGCGGGTCCTCGTACTCGGGGTGGTTCGGCTGGTAGCGATTGAATTCGGGGAGGGTCGACGCCCAGCCCGCGACCTTCTCGCGCTCCTCGGCCGACATCGCGAAGCGGTCGTCGACGAGGAACGGCGTTCCGAAGACCATGCGGTCGACGCCGATCTCGGCCGCGAGCTGCCGCGCCCGGTCGATCTCGTGCTCGTTGAAGCGGAAGACGTAGAAGCGCCAGACGACGACGGGCCGCGCGAGGCCGTACTGCTTCTTCATCGCCATGATGCGGCGAAGGTTCTCGACGGCGAGCTCGAAATTCCCTCCGCGGCGGTACGTGCCGTAGGTCTCCTGGCTCGCGCCGTCGATCGAGACGATGAGCTCCGACAGGCCCGACGTGAGCAGCGAGTGGAGGCGTTCGTCGCTGAGCGGAAGGCTGAGGTTGCTGCTGATGAAGGTGACGATCTTCTTGCGGGCCGCGATGCGCAGCATCGCCTCGAGGTTCTTGTTGAGGAGCGGCTCACCCCAGTTGTAGAAGTCGATGAAGAAGACGTAGTCACCGACCTCGTCCATGAGGCGCTCGAAGATCTCGAGGTCGGCGCGGCCTCCGCCCCGGTTCTGGATCCGCAGTCCGGTCGGGCACAGCGGGCACTCGAGCTGGCACAGGTTCGTGGGATCGAACGTGAGCTTGAGCGGGCGCGCGCGCAGGCGGCTCGTCCGCAGCGCCATCGACGCATTCGCGACGGCCCAGTTCCAGTACGCGCGCGGGCCCTTCAGCGGCGGCGCGATGCTCGCCACCTCGCGGTACCGCTCACGCAGGCGTTCGATGCGGCTCGCGGTCGCCATCGGGCTCCTCTACGGGCTGGTCGCAGTGCCGAGATCGGGGTTCCCGACCGGGTTCACCTGGTAGAACGCCGTGAACGCCGCGTTCTTCGGGATGATGCGGTTGATGTAGAGGTCGACGTACATGCCGACCTGCGCGATGAAGCTCTTGGGAACGTATACCACGTCGTACGGGCGAAGAACGGGAACGGGGTCCTCGCCCTCGAGGCCGCCGCCGAGATCGACGCGGTAGACGTCGCGTCCGCCCTCCCTGTGCCGGATCAGGATCACGCTCGAGAGAGCCGCGGTGTCGAGCGTCCCGCCGGCTTGGAAGACCGCGTCGGCGAGCGTCGTGTGCCCGTCGATCGCGATCATCATCGGGCTCTTCACTTCGCCGCCGACGAAGGCCTTCTGGCTGCCGAAGCCGCGTACGATCACGACGACGTCGGGCCGCGTGAGGAAGCCGGCGTAGCGGTCGCGGAGGTCCTGCGAGATCTCTTCCGGCGTTCGCCCCGCGACCGGGACGTCGCCGACGAGCTGGAGCGAGATGCGGCCGTCGGGTCGCACCGTGACCTCGTCGTTCAGCTCCGAGGTGTAGAAGAGCTTCACGCTGAGCAGGTCTCCCGCTCCGATCCTGTACTCCGACTGCGGCGCGACCACGCCGGGATCGTCCGGCAGCGGCGGAATGTGCGTCATGCACCCGGTCGCGAGCAGCAGCGCGGTGATCGCTGCGCCGAGTCGCCCCTTCTTCGTCATCGTGGCCCCCCCTGCCGTGTCGTGACCCTACGAGGCTTCCGCCACGAGGCTCAGGATCGAGCCCGGCGGAAGCGACAGATGCTGGCTCGCGGCGCTCTTGCAGGCGAAAGGCTTCGGCGCCACTCGAGAATCCTTGACGACCGTCGGCCCGAGGCTCGGGCCGTTGATGGCGTTCGGCGCGGGCGCCGCGAGGATCTCGCAGCTCACGCGCGCGGGAGCGAATCCGTCGATCGTGACGTCCGTCTCGAGCGGCGCCGAGAGCGAGCGGTTCACGAACAGCGCCGTGAGGCGGCGGCCGTCCGGGCTCTTCGACGCGCGTGCAACGAGCGCCGGGACTCCGCTGCGCGCCTTCACGACGCCGACCTGCTCGGACGCGAAGGTCGGCGCCGTGACGTCGGTACCGACGAGGCGCGATTCGAAGCGCTCGCGGTAGAAGCGGTAGAGGTGGTACGTGGGGCTGGTCACGGGACCCGAGGCGTCGGTGAGGACGAGGCTTCCGTAGTACTTGTGAATCGGGTTCGTGTACATCGTGATCTCGACGCGCGGGTCGCCCATGTAGACGTCGAGAACCGACGCGACGTAGAGCGCGGACGCCTGCGTTCGCGAGTGGTCGACGTAGGCGAGATGCCGGTTCGGGTCCGAGCTGATGCCGACGAGCGCGCCGAACTCGGTGATCGCGAAGGGCGCGCTCGCGTTCACGGGCGAGCGCTTCGCAATCTCGCTCTCGACGGTCGCGAGGTTGTCCTTCGTCTGGAGCGCCGCGGCGAACATCGCGCGGTACATCTTCTGCCGGTCGGCCTCGCGCGTGAGATCGACGCCGTCGTCGATCACGACGGGCGCGTAGCCGTTGTGCAGCGCGAAGAAGTCGGCCTTCGCGGAGAGCGAGTCGAGCATCTCGCGCGTCCAGTTGGGATTGCCCGCGTCCGCGAACGGGAACGCGCCGGTGTCGATGTTGGCGATCGCGCCGACCTTCGCGTTGGGGATCACGCTCTTGATCGCGGTCGCGTAGCCGGGGAAGTCCTTCGCGTACTGCGCGCCGGGCTTGTAGATCTCGGCGCTGTTCGCCCCCGTCGCCCTGGGGCCGCTCAGGTAGATCTCGTTCCCGACCTCCCAGCAGTCGGGCCGCAGGCCGTTGTCGCTGAACCACTTCGCCCAGGCCGCCGCATCGGCCGCGGTCCCGGTTCCGTAGTTCGCGGTGATGCAGGCGCGCGCCCCGAGCTGCTTCGCGAGGGCGACGAACTCGGGCGATCCGAAGCGCACGGTCTCCATCTTCTTCGTGAAGGGATTGCGCAGCTCGCCGCGCTGCGGGCCGACTCCCTTCTTCCAGTCGTAGAAATCGGCGGAGATGCCGCCGGGGAAGCGCAGCAGCGGAATGCCGAGCGGACGCAGCAGCGCGACCACGTCGGCGCGCGGCGTTCCGGTGCCCGGCTCAGCGAGACCGCTCGCGTCCTCGAACCACTCGATGTGCATCGCGAAGAAGTCCGACGGGAGCTGGCGCTGGAGGGCGCCGGCGTGGATCGCCACCGTCGCGCCGCCGCCCGCGGCGCCCGATGCCGCGGGGGCGCTGTCCGTGGCGCCTTCGACGCGAACGAAGGCGTCGTCGACGACGGCGCGGCTGCCGCCGGGTCCGAGCACCTGGACGCCGAAGGTCACGATCGACGCGTTCGCCGGCACGGTGAAGGTGCTCCTGCGCTGCATGAACGCCGGATGATTCACGTCCGAGACGAAGTCGTTTCCGGAGCCCTCCGGCGACCAGACCACGAGGTTCACCCCCGCGCCTTCGGTCGCGACGCGCGCGCCGTACTCGACCTTCTTGCCGCGGAACGCGGCCGCGTCGAGCACCTGGAAGAGCATGAACGACTGGCTGTCCTTCGAGCCGGAGGCCGCCGGCCGCAGCTCGGCGGCTCGGCCCGCGGACGCGTCGGGGTTGTCGACGACCTTCACCGTGCCGTACGCCGACCCCTGGCTCGCCCAGCCCGGCGGAGCCGCAGGGTTCGACGCCGGCTCGTCGAAGGCCGGGTTCTGCAGCGCCGTCACGGGCGGCGGCGCGGGCAGATCGGCCGCGGCGCACGCCGCGGGCGCCGCGAAGATCGCGAGAACGAGCAGTCGACGAACGAGGGGGCGAGTCATCGAACGAGTACCTCCCGATAGAGATCGAGATAGCGCGCCGCGATCACGGGCAGCGTGAAGGCGGTCTCGAAACGCCGGCGCGCGGCGTCGGCGCGCTTTCGCGCGAGGCCGGGGTCGCGGAGCAGGCGGAGGATGGCGGCGGCGAGCGCCTCGGGGTCGTCGACGGGAACGAGCTCGGCCTCCTCGGGCCCCACGGCCTCGAGGCAGCCTCCGACCGCGGTGATCGCGATCGGGCGCCGCGCCGCCATGTATTCGAGCAGGGTGATCGGGAGCCCCTCCCAGCGCGAGCTCATCACGGCGACGTCGAAGAGCGGATGGCACGCGATGCTCGGCAGCGATCCGGTGAAGACCAGCACCGCGTCGAGGCCGACCTCGCTCGCGAGCGCGTGCATCTCGGCCTCGATCTCTCCGGTTCCCACGACCGCGAAGCGCACCTCCGGGGCCGCCGCGTGGACGAGCGCCGCTGCGCGGAGAAAGGTGTCGATGCCCTTCTGCACGTGGAGCCGCGAGACGATCCCGACGAGCGGCGCCTTTCCCGCGAAGGGAATGGCGGCACGGGCGCGCTCGAGCTGCTCGGGCGTCGGGGTCGGCTCGGGGATGCCGTTGTGCAGGAGCGAGATCCTTTCGGCCTCAGCGTAGCCTCCCGCGACGAGATCTTCGCGGTCGTCGCGCGACGATGCGATCACGCGCGCCACGCGGCGGCAGACCCAGCGCTCGGCCCGCTTGCGGAGCCCCACGGTCGCCGCGCCGTAGTTGCGGTGATGGAAGCCGTGCTGGTGATAGAGGATCGGAGCGCCCATGCCGAAAAACGTGCGCGCGAGCACACAATAAAATGTCGCGACGAGGCCGTGGGAGTGGACCAGCTCGATGCGCTCGCGCTGCACGAGGCGTGCCACCGCCCGCGCCGGACCCGGCCGGAAGTTCTTGTCGAAGGGGATGGGGTGGACGGGAATCCCCAGCGCGCGCACCCAGCCGACGAGCGGCCCGCCGTCGCGGCAAGCGAGGTGCAGCTCGAGGCCGAGCCCCGCGAGGCCTTCGAGCAGGTTGCGAACGTTCACCTGGCCGCCGCCGATGAACGACTTGTCGATGACGTGGAGCACCCTCACGACGCATTCCTCGCGACGTGAGGGAAGAACGGCGCGGCGAGGAGCCGCGCGGGCCGGGCGCGCTGCTCGACGATTCGTCGCGAGCGCCAGAACGACGGTGCGAGCCGCACGGCGTCGGCGTAGCCCGGGAGCGAGCGCGGCGCGCGCAGAACCACGTAGACCAGCCGCGCGGCCTCGTAGGGGACCAGCCAGGGCAGCGCGGCGAGCGCGTCACGGAGGCGCTCGCACTTGAGGAGGACGAGCAGCCGGTTGCGCACGGCGAGCCGCTGCTCGAGCGCGCGCGGGCTTCGCCCGGCTTCTGCGCGGACGGCGTTGCGTCCTGCGCGCGCGTGGCGGACGACGAGCGACGGGACGTAGCGGCAGCGCCAGCCGCGAAGCTGCGCGCGCCACGAGAGGTCGAGATCGTCGTAGTACGCGAAGAGCCGCTCGTCGAGCGGACGGCCGCCCTCCGCGACGTCGAGCAGCATCGCCCGGCGGTGCAGCGCCGCGGCGCCCGTGCAGCCGAATACGTCCTCCTCGCGCGCATAGAGCTCGGGCGACCGCCCCTGTCCGCGGTCGAAGACGCGCCGCAGGCGGTCGAGGAAGAGCCCCGTCGAATCGATTCGTCCGTCCTCGCGGAGAATGAGCGGCGCCACCGTCCCGACGTCGGCGTCGATCCGCTGCGACGTCTCGATCGCCCGCTTCACGAAGTCGGCGCCGAGCGTCGTGTCCGGGTTCAGCAGCAGGACCCACGGCGCACGCGAGCGGCCGAGCGCGAGGTTGTGGCCGCCGCAGAAGCCGGTGTTGCGCTCGGCGCGAACGAGCGTCGCGGCGAGCCCCCTCGCGAGCGCGGCCTCGATGCGAGCGACCGTCGCATCCCGCGACGCGTTGTCGACGATCACGAGCTCGAAGTCCCGGACGGACTGCGCGGCGAGGCTCGCGAGGCACTCGCCGATCACGTCCTCGCTGTTCCACGTGACGATCTGGACCGAGAGGTTCGGCGCGGCGCTCACGGCTGCGCTCCCGACCGGCGTGCGGCCCGGGCCTCTTCGAACGCCGTTTCGAGGCGCTCCATCACGATGCGCGCATCGTAGTGTCCGACGACGAGCGAGCGCGCGCGTCCGGCGCGCGCCGCGCGGAGCGAGCGGTCGGCGAGCAGCCGCAGCAGCGCGCCGGCGAAGGCGCGCGCGTCGTCGGCGCGGTCGCAGTGCTCGCCCGGAGTCGCGGCGACGCCCTCGAGCCCGATTCCGGTCGAGACGACCGGGACGCCGCACGCCATCGCTTCGAGAACCTTGCCGCGCATCCCGCCGCCCGAGAGGATCGGGTTCGCAAACACGCTCGCGGCGCGATACGCGCCGGCGAGGTCGTCGACGCGGCCGGCGACCTCCGCGCCGAGCGCCTCGAGTGCGCGCACCTGCTTCGCGTCGAGCCCGGGCCCCACCAGCCGGGCGCGTGCGCCGGCGTTTTCCGCGCGAACCGCCGGCCAGACGCGCTCCATCAGCCAGAAGACGGCTTCGACGTTCGGGTGGTGCCCGTAGTTGCCGACGAAGAGCACCGAACCCGGGACGCGAGGGGAGTCGCCCGGCGTGAAGACGCGGGTGTCGACGACGTGCGGCAGCACCTCGACCTTTCGCCCCGAGAGCTCCGCCATGCGTGCGGCCTCGAAGTCGTTGATGCCGAAGAGCCGGTCGAAGCGCCGCAGGGTCTCGCTCTCGAAGCGGCGGATTCCCGGGATCTGCCGCGTGATGAAGATCTGGTACGCGTTCTTGTGTCGCCACGAGACGCCGCGCAGGCGCTCGATCGTGATCGACATCAGCTCCTGCTCCGCGAGCACGCGCGCGGCCTGCGTTCCGAGGCCGGCGAGAAGCGGAGCGAGCGCGATCAGCTCGAGGTGGCCGACGTCGACGCCGCGCTCGCGGTCGAGCGCGGCGAGCGCGGCCTCGAGCGCCGGGTTGCGGTTGTGGCTCACGAAGTACGGCGTACGCATGGCGGCCCAGCGCGCCTTGGTGAGCCACGGAGCGGGCGGCCTCGGGAACACGCGCTGGGTGACGCCGAACCCCGCGAGCTCGCGGACCGCCTCCGCCTCTTCTTCCGTCTCTCCGTGCCCGTGCGTGAAGACGTGCACCTCGTGCCTCGCCGCGAGGTGACGCACGAGCGCGTAGACCCGCGTCGTACCGCCGACGGCACGGCTCCACACCGGGTAGGGATGGACGATGGCGATCCTCACGTGCGCTGGCTCTCCGCGCGCGAGCCGCCGAGCCCGAGGCCCGCGGCGAGGCGTGCGAGGTCGGCGCTTCCGAGCAGTCCCGAGACGCGCGCGCCGGCGGCGAGCAGCGCGAGGCCGGCCGCCGCCGCCGCAGGCCGGAAGGGCTCGGGAGCCGCGAGCACGACCAGCACGGGCGCGGCCGCGGCGAGCGGAACGAGCGCGCCGCGGACGCCGAGCGGGAAGGGCGCGATGCGGCGGTGGTAGATCCAGCCGAGGACGATCGCCGAGAGCGCCGAGGTCGTGAGCAGGGCCGTTGCGGCGCCGAGGATCCCCATCGCCGGAACGAGCGCGAGACACAGCGCGAGGTTCACGACGACGGCGCCCGCGGTGAGAGCGAGCGTCTCGTTCTGCAGGTGCGCGGCCTGCATCGCCTGTCCGAGCGCGGCGTTGACGCCGTGGATCGGGAGCACGGCGGCGAGCAGTGAGAGCGTCGGGACGGCGGCGAGGAAGGGCGGGCCGTAGAGCGCTCGGACGAGGAAGGGGCCGGCGGCGATCAGCACGACCGCGACCACGACGCCCTCGACCGTGAGCAGCTTCGACGTGAGGATCGTCGCCTCGTGGTAGTCGCCGCGGGCGCTGCCGAAGGCGGCCGAGAGGCGGGGGAAGACCGCCGCCATGACACTGTTCGGCGCCAGCAGCGTGAGCGCGTAGAGCGTCGTCGCCACACCGTAGAGCCCCGTTTCGGCCTCGCTTCGCAGGGCGCCCACCACCAGGACGTCCTGGCGGAAGTAGAGGATGCCGAGCGTGAAGATCGCGGCGAACGGAACGAGCGCGCGTGCGAACTCGGCGACGCCGCCGGCCGGGCGGCCGAAGGCGCGCTCGGCGCCGGCCCGTGCGGCGAGGATCTGCCCGAGCCCGAGCGCGACGAGGCGCGCGAGCGTGAGACCGGCGCACAGCCCCTCGAGCCCGCCGCCCACGGCGAG